>Ga0079992_148206_pt1 | contig 57728 bp, 65 predicted proteins | sample FaiFalFF_MnMetaG_3_FD_69197 | JGI IMG/M metagenome (GOLD analysis project Ga0079992, IMG submission 69197) | Freshwater microbial communities from Yellowstone National Park, Wyoming, USA - Fairy Falls B (FF_Mn_B) MetaG (SPADES assembly) (version 2) | ecosystem: Environmental > Aquatic >...
ACCTCCTTGCATTCTTTCGGCCCATAGCCACTTTTTTAAGGTCTCATGCGCTCCTGTTCACGGAAATCTTAGCATAAAGGGCCCCCCACTGTCAAGCCCCCCTCTGGTATAATAAAGCAATGGCTATCCCTGGGATCGTCCTGGCAGCTGGCGCCAGCCACCGCTTCGGACAGAATAAATTGCTCATCCCACTTGGTGGGCATGCCGTGCTCTATCACGCCCTCCAAGCAGCCCTCACCGCCCCGCTCGATCCCGTGATACTCGTCCTAGGATATGAGAGCGACAAAGCCCTCCAGGCCCTCGAAGAACTCAGAGGCTCTCCCAAGCTCCGTGTGCTCAAAAATTCTCACTGGGCGCAGGGTCGGGCGGAATCGCTCAAGCTGGGGTTAGCTGCCGTGCCCGCGCACGCCCCCGGCGCAGTAGTGCTCCTGGGCGATATGCCGCTCATGACCCCAGCGCTGATCGCACGGGTCGCCCAAGCTTTTCTACGCGCGCACACACTGTGCTTTCCCATCTATCGAGGGCTTCCAGGGCGCCCGGTGGCGATCCCCCGAGAGCTCTTTGGGGAATTTGCGCAGCTCTGTGGCGATGCCAGCGGATTGCCCATCTTGCAAAAATATTGGGAGAGAGCTATCAAGATCGAGCTCGCTCCCGACGAAGAGCCGACCCAATGGGATATAGATACTCCCGAGGATCTCGAACGGATGCTTAAAGCTCTCTGACCATGACGAATGCATCCTCGCCATCGCTGTAATACAAGGGCACGCGCTCGCGGATCACAAAGCCGTACTTCTGATAGAGCGCGATAGCCGCGCTATTGCCCGTGCGCACCTCAAGCTCCACGCGCTCCGCCCCCAACTGGCGACAATAGTCGAGCGCATATTCGAGCAAGCGCTTCCCCAGCCCCTTCCTGCGATAGGCCGGGTCTACGGCAATATTGAGAATATGCCCCACCGGGGGAGGCTCCTGGGGCTCTTGCCCGGTCAGGAGCGCCCGCGTCCGCTGCTCCAGGCGCGCCCAAAACGATGGGATCTTTATCCCGACCACCGCGTACCCCACCACAAGATTGTCGTACTCTACCACAACAAAGCCGTCATCCCCCAGATGCTGGGCTAAGTATTCCCGTGGCCAGGGCGCCGAGAACGAGCATCGCTCGATCTCGAAGATCCTATCCAGATCCGCAAGCGTGGCACGACGCACGCGCATCACGGCCAAACTGCTCATAGCACATCAAGATACACGACCCGGCTAGGAGTTTCCAGTTCTGTTGGTGAGGGCCTGTAGTTGGGAATTTCCCCGTCCATGTCTTGACTTTTCAGCCCCCCTCTGATATAGTATAGCCATACTTATGAAGATCCGAGTCTCTGAGCGGCACATGGCCGAAAGCGAAGCGCTCAATCAGTACGCGGTTTCCAAGGTCGAGGCCCTGTCGCGCTATTTTGACGGCATCGTCAGCGTGGACATCGTGATGTCCGTGGAGAAGGCGCGCCAGATCGTGGAGATCGTGGCCCACCTCATCAAGCGCAAGATCGTCAAGGCCCGCGCCGAGACCGACGACATGTACGCCTCGATCGACGAAGCCGTGGATAAGCTCAAGCAGCAGCTCAAAAAGTACAAAGATCAACTGCGGGAGAAGCGCCCCGCCCGCCAGGCGGCGGCTGCGGCCCGCCAGCAAGCCCTCGAAGATGTCCAGCCCCCCAGCGAAGATAACATTATTCGTACAAAAGTCTATCTGCGCAAACCCATGACGCTGGAGGAGGCGCGCCTCCAGCTGGAATCGCGCGATGATCGGGATTTCTTGCTCTTTGTGGACGCGGAGAAGGGGGGCCTCCACATCCTCCACCGCCGTGAGGATGGCCAGTACGAGCTGCTCGAGCCCGTATATTAAATGAGAGAGCAGGGAAAGGGGGAGGGATAGGGATGGCCAAAGCGGTTGTCCTCTTTTCGGGGAGCTTGGCCAGCATCGTCGCCACAAAGCTCATCCTTCAACACCCCAACATCGAAGTCAGGCTCTTGCACCTGCGGTCACCGTTCTTCCGAGAATATGAAGCCATCCCCTCACCGCTCTCGGAGACGGGGTTCATCCATCGGACTGTAAAAGAGATCGCTCAGGAGACGATCCAGGCCCCGTTCCGCAGCCAAAACGTCAAGAAAGATTTCCGCGAGCTCGCTCAGTTCATCCAGAAGCCCTGCCCCAACGGCACCTCCGGCTTCCCCATGAGACAGACGTGCCTCAATTGCCGCCACCTGCTCCTCAAGAAGGCCCTGCGCTATATGAGGCGCATCGGCGCGGATTTCATCGTCACCGGGGAGATAGTGGGCGAGCGCGGCCTGAGGGCAGCTGATCTTGAGAAGCTCACGGAGCTTGTTGGGGCCAAGGGACTGGTGCTGCGCCCGCTTTCGGCAAAGCTCTTGCCAGAGACGATCCCCGAACAGCAGGGCCTTGTCGATCGGTCCAAACTGAAGGGCTTGCGCGCCTCCGATAGAGAGAAGCTGCGAGAGCTGGCGCGCGCCCTGGGGGTGGACGTCTTGGATTTCCCCGCGGAGCGCCGGTGTAAGCTCACCGTGCCCTACTTTGGCCCGCGCCTCCAAGATCTCCTCAACGAAGAGAGGCTCACCATCAATGCCGTAGAGCTCTTGGAGTTCCCGCTCTATTACAAATTTCCCCCTGATGTGGTGATCGTGCTTGGGCGCACCGACGAAGAAAAGCGCCGGTTGCAGAACTTCTTCCTCCCCGAGGACCTGCGGCTCTATCTTGCGGGGCCGGGCGGGCCCATGGCCCTGGTGCGCGCCAACTGGAGAGAGAAGAGCCCAAGCGAGATCTCCAGGATCATTCAGATCGCCGCTCGGGTAGCCGCCACCCATTGGGAGAGCAAAAAGCCCCTGGGGATGGTCCAGGCCCATTGGCGCTTCGAGAGCAGCCCCGAGACCTTCCGCATCAGCGTAAAGCCCTTTCAATCCCCACACGAACTGGAGGAGCACCAGCTCAAATTAGTCTGATATAATCTGTGGGGATGACGGAGGAGACTATTCTCAGAGATCTCAACCCCTATCAGCGCGAGGCCGTCACACACTACGAAGGCCCGCTCTTGATCATCGCTGGGGCGGGGTCGGGCAAGACCCGCACGATCACCCATCGCATCGCGTACTTGATGGCGCACTACAAAGTCCCGCCGCAGCACATCCTCGGCGTGACGTTCACCAACAAAGCCGCCGAGGAGATGAAGCGCCGGGTAGAGCACCTTGTGGGAACCAATAGAACCCCCTGGATCAAGACGTTTCACTCGACGGCCGCGGCCATCCTGCGCGAGCAGATCCACCACCTTGGGGGAAACTACAATCGAAACTTCACAATTCTTGACGAGAATGACTCCCGCGCGGTGATCGTCCAGACCATCAAAGAGCTCGGCTACAGCGATGAGGGCCTCAGCCCCGATTTTGTCGCGGCCGTCATCGAGCGAGCCAAAGACGAACTGATCGGCCCCGAGGAGTTCGCCAGCCGCCGCGTGGGAATGTTCGACAGCTATCTCCTAGAGCTCTTAGATAGAATCTATAAGCACTATCAGCGCCGGCTAGAGACAAGCAACGCCCTCGACTTCGCTGATCTTTTAAGACTGACCGTGCGGCTCTTCCAAGAGCGCTTAGATATCTTGAACTTCTATCGCGATCGCTTTCGCTTTCTCGTGATAGACGAGTATCAAGACACCAATTATGCGCAGTATATCTTCTCGCGGCTGCTCGCAGAAAAGTACGAGAATATTTGTGTCGTCGGCGACGACGATCAGTCTATCTTTAGCTGGCGCGGCGCTGATCCAACGAATATCTTTAAGTTCGAGCACGACTTCCCCAACTGTAAGATCGTTCAATTGAAAGCAAACTATCGTTCGACGGCGCGCATTCTGCGCGCGGCCTCCGCGGTCATCCAAAACAATCAATTCCGCAAGCCCAAGGAGCTGATCGCCGTCCGACCCGAAGGCGAACGGCTCTTCCTCTACCCCGCCCAAGATGAGCTCGACGAGGCGAACTTCGTGGCCCAGCAGATCTGGGAGCTCTGGCACAAGAGAGCTGTCCCGCTCAACCACATCGCGGTGCTTTACCGAGTGAACACGCTCTCGCGCGTGCTTGAGGAAGCCCTCATCCGCTGGGGCATTCCCTATGAGATCGTGCGCGGCTTCAGGTTCTACGAGCGCGCTGAGATCAAAGATCTCTTGGCGTATCTGCGCTTCCTTGTCAACCCCTGGGACGATCTGAGCTTACTGAGAATTCTCAACAAGCCGCGCCGCGGCATCGGCGAGAAGACGGTCGCTCTCTTGCAGAAGCACGCGCAGACGCTGAGCTGTTCGCTCTGGGAGGCCATCGAGCGCGCCCGCGAAGACCGCGCATTCAGTGAGGGAGCCCGCAAGCGCCTGCAAGAGTTCGCCGATCTTATCAAGAGCCTTCAAGAGTACGCTGCTACCCACAGCCCCAGCGAGCTGGCGGACGAGCTCCTGCGCCGCACGGGGTATCTCGCGGAGCTCCAAGCCGACGGGGTAGATGCAGAAGAGCGCGTGGGGAATGTTCGAGAATTCATCGGGCATCTCAAGGAATTTGAGCAGCGCGGCGGGCTGAGGGAATTCTTAGAAGAAGTCGCGCTCATGGCCGAAGCCGACACATACTCGGGCGAGCAGGAGCGCGTGGCCCTGATGACCCTGCACTCCGCCAAGGGCTTAGAGTTCGATTATGTCTTCTTAGTAGGGATGGAGGAGAATCTCCTCCCCCATGCGCGCAGCCTCAAGGAGGGCACCATCGAAGAAGAGAGGCGACTCTGCTACGTTGGACTGACGCGAGCCAAAGAGAGAGTCTATCTCTCATTCACGGCCCGGCGGGCACTCTACGGCTCGCTCCTCTTCAATGCGCCCTCGCGATTCATCTGGGAGATCCCCAAAGAAGATATAGAAGTGCCCTACCCGTGGGAGCTTCCCTAGCGCGACACCCTCGCGATCGCCTGCTCGATCACATCGAGGCCCCGCTTCAGCTCATCTTCTTTGATCACGAGCGGGATGAGCATGCGAATGACGTTCCCATACAAGCCCGCCTTGGCGATGATCACGCCGTTCGCCAAGCACTCGTGAACGATAGCCATCGTCTCGTCCGATGCAGGCTCCTTGGTCATGCGATCTTTGACGAGCTCGATGCCCACCATCGCCCCCAGGCCGCGCACGTCTCCCACGATCTCATACTTCTGCTGCATCTGCTCGAAGCGCTCGCGCATGTACCGACCGAGCTCCACCGCGCGCTCAAGCAAGCGCTCTTCTTCGATGATCTCGAGTACAGCGAGGGCGGCCGCACATGCCACGGGGTTGCCCACATACGTCCCACCGATGGCGCTGTCCCCCGGCGCGTCGATCACTCTCTGCACGCCCACGACGGCGCTCAGCGGCATCCCCGCGGCGAGCGACTTGGCGAGCGTCATCAGATCGGGCTCGATGCCATAATGCTCAGACGCGTAGAACTTCCCCGTCCGCCCGATGCCCGTCTGGATCTCGTCGGCGACCAAGACGATGCCGTGCTTATAAGTCAGCTCGCGCAAGAACTGCACAAAGCCCTCCTGGGGAACGACAAACCCGCCCTCCCCTTGCACCGGCTCAAAGACGATGCAGGCGATCTCGTCGGGATTGACTAAGCTGAAGAGCTGCTTCTCCCAGTGGCGAAAATCCATAGGATTGCGATAGGGATTGGGGAAGGGCATGCGATAGACATCAGAGCAGAACGGGGCGAAGCCCTCCTTGTAGGGCTTGGCTTTGTGGGTCATGGTGAGGGCCATATACGTTCGCCCGTGGAACGCCCCCTCGAAGACGACCACGGCTTTGCGCTTCGTATACGATCGAGCGATCTTGACGGCGTTTTCGACAGCCTCCGCCCCGGAATTGAAGAAGATCGCTTTCTTTGGGGATGGGCCAGGGGCAAGCTTGACTAAGCGCTCAGCCAGCTCAATATAGACGTCATACATAATGACGCTGCAATCTGTATGAGTGAATCGTTGGGCTTGCTCGTGGATGGCGCGCACGACCTTTGGATGGGCATGACCGACGTTGAGGCATCCCCAGCCACCCGTCAGATCAATGTACGAATTCCCTTCGAGATCCTTGACGACGGCCCCGCGCCCTTCGGCTATAATGAACGGCGCTAGGGGAGAGACCGCGCGAGGGACGTACTGGCTCATCTTCTGGAAGAGCGCTTTGGAGCTTTGTGTTGAAAGCGGGGCTTTGACAGCCATAAGAGAATCCTCCTTTGCAAATTCGCTGATGCACACGAAGACAATCTATAGTTTACAGATTTTTTGCAGCTTAGCAAGCGAAGCCCAGCCAAACGAAGTCTGGGTGAGCGCTATTTGCTTTATTCTCCACTTCCACGCTATCATAGTAAGTTCACGACAAAGGAGGAGAACAGATGATATACGATGTGATCATCATCGGTGGCGGGCCGGCAGGGCTGACGGCAGCCATCTACGCTGGACGCGCCAAACTCAAGACCCTGATCTTAGATAAGAGGACCCCCGGCGGCCAGCTCAACGATACCACGGAAGTCGAGAACTTTCCGGGATTCCCTGAGCCCATCATGGGCCCGGAACTGATGCAGCGCATGGTGCAGCAGGCCCAACGGTTCGGCGTCGAGATCAAGATCGAAGAAGCCAAGGATCTCATCCTCAGCGGGGCAAAGAGAATCGTCAAGACCGATCAGGGGCTCTACGAAGCCCCCGTAGTTATCATTTCCACCGGCGCAGAACCCGTGAAGCTCCCCGCCAAGAACGCCGATCGGCTGCTGGGGCGAGGCGTCTCCTACTGCGCCACCTGCGATGGCTATTTCTTTCGAGACAAGGACGTTCTCGTAGTCGGGGCAGGAGACGCGGCGTTCACGGAGGCGCTCTTTTTACTCAAGTTGGTGAACTCCGTGCGCATGGTGGTGCGCCATCCCCAAGACGACCCCAAGGCGATCCGCGCCAAAGATCAACTCTTGGTCGAGAAGGTCAAAGCCCATCCCAAGTTCGGGTTCATCTGGAACGCCGTCGTCGAAGAAGTTCTTGGCGACAAGCGGGTCGAGGGCGTGGTCCTCAAAGACCTAGCGACGCAGAAGCTCTTTGAGGTGCGCGACGTGCAGGGGATCTTCGTGAGCATCGGGCATCGTCCCAATACGGAGTTTCTCAAGGGGAAGCTGGAGATGGACGAGAAGGGCTACATTCTCACAGATGAGCGCACCCGCACGAAGATCCCTGGGGTCTTCGCCGTAGGCGATGTCAGAAAGTTCTCTGGGGAATACGCCCAAGCGGTGATCGCGGCCGCCGACGGCTGTATCGCCGCATTAGAAGCTCAACAATATCTTGAAGACGGACGATGGATCGAAGACCTCTCCCCCAGCCCCTCCCCGACACGGGGAGGGGAGTTCCCCCCTTCCCGCTTCGGGAAGTGGGCGGGGGGTTAGGTCATAAAAAAAGGAGGATCTCATGAGCACACTCGTTCGCACAGAAACGTTGGTGGAGATGCTTGAGGGCGCGCTCGCCCGCCAGGGCAACAAGATCGCGCTCAAGATCCCCACGCACGATGGGTACGATCAGATCTCATTTGCGGACTTGAAGGAGAAATCTGATCGGTTTGCGGCGACCCTGAAGAAGCGCGGCCTTCAGAAGGGCGAGAAGGTCGCGATCATCGGGAAACCGCGCACCGACTGGGCGATCGCGTTCTTGGGGATTCTCAAGGCGGGAGGGGTAGCTCTGCCCATCGATGCTTCCTGGCAAGCCGGAGAGGTCCAGCGCGTCCTGCGCGAGATGGACGCCGTCGGTGCCGTGGTCGCCGACGCCCCTCACTACGAGATGGTCAAAGATCAGAGACAACTTCAGCACATCGTGACGATGGACCGTCTGCCGGGGGTTCCCACGGTGAGCGATTGGCTCAGCAGCGAGCGCTTCCAAAGCGTCCCTGCCGACCCCGATGAAGTCGCGGTGATGCTCTGCACTTCAGGGACGACGGGCAACGCCAAGGGTGTCATGCTCTCGCACACGAACATCGTGAGCAACGCTCAGAGCGCTCTCAGCCGCATTGACTTCACAGAGCACGATGTGGTTTTAGCAATCCCGCCGTGGTACCACGTCTTTGGGCTCATCGTGCTCGTCTGCTGTCTCTATGCCGGCGCGCAGCTCATCTACACCGATGACTACAAGAACCTGCCCAAATACATGGTCGAGAATAGAGTCAGTATTCTCGTGGGCGTGCCCAAGCTCTTCCATGCACTGTACGAGAAACTAGAGCACACCATCCAAGAGAACCGTCTGGCGCGCTTCCTGTGGCGCTACGCGCCGACGCTGCTGGGCGCAAAGATCAAGAAGCGCTTAGTGGGAGGCAATCAGCTCAAATATTTTCTCTCTGGGGGCGCCCCCCTGGACACCAAGGTGATGCGCGGCTTTCGACGCTTAGGGATCGGGATGATTGAGGGCTATGGCTTGACCGAGACTTCGCCTGCGCTGGCGTTCAGCACGCCGTTCAACGACAAGATCGGCTCGGTCGGCCCGGCGATCCCCGGCGTCGAAATCCGCATAGACAACCCCAACGAAGAGGGCATCGGGGAGATCGTCGTCCGGGGCCCCAACGTGATGAAGGGCTATTACAAAAACCCCGAAGCAACCAGAGCAGTTCTCGACCCTGACGGCTGGCTCCACACAGGAGACTTAGGATACTTAGACGAAGACGGCTGGCTCTACATCAAGGGTCGCAAGAAGAACGTGATCGTCCTTGAGGGGGGCAAGAACGTCTACCCCGAAGAGCTTGAGTTCGAGCTGAAGCAGATCCCCCTCATCGAAGAGATTATGATTAAAGGGGGCAAGCGCAAGGGCGTCGAAGTGATCAAAGCGTTCGTCTATCCCAAGCCAGAGCTCTTACAAAAACACTCTCTTGAGGAGCTGAAGAGGATGATCTGGGAGGCGATCAAAGAGAAGAGCAAAGAATTTGCGCCATACAAGCGCATCCACAGCCAGCACGACTTAATTATCTTAGACAAGCCCTTCGAGAAGTCGAGCAAGCTCGATATCAAGAGATATCTGTACGATGAGGCTTAGCTGATCTCTGGGCGAAACCTCCAGCTTGACTTTTTGATATAACATTAGAGTGTCAGCGCGGAAGGTGGCCAGCGATGGCCCGCTTGGAGATCCGGCTCCTGGGGGAGATCGAAGTCCGCCGTGACGGACAGCTCCTTGACTTCCCAACTCAGAAAGTCAAGGAACTCTTGGTCTATCTTGTCCTCCAACGCGACCGCGCTCACCCGCGCACGATGCTCGCAAATCTGCTCTGGCCCGATGCTGATGAAGAGCGCGGGCGGGGCAATCTGCGCAAGGCCCTCTCATTCCTGCGCAAGATGCTCGGTTCAGAACGATGGCTCATCACCTCCGGCGGCGCCGCGCAATTCAACACAAAAGCCGGGGATTTTTGGCTCGACAGCCAAGAGTTCGAACAACGTATCGAGCAGGGCATAAGACAAAAGAGCGCTCAAAGCCTAGAACAGGCGGTCGCGCTCTATCGTGGCACGCCTCTAGCAGATATCTACGAAGACTGGGCCCTTGCCGAGAGCGAGCGCCTCCAGTCACTCTACTTAGACGCTCTGGAACAGCTCGCTGAGATCTATCAGACTCATCGAGAATTTCCAAAAGCCATCGCTGTCTGGGAAAGGGTCGTGTGCGTCATCCCGTGGCACGAGCGGGCGCACCGCGAGCTGATGACGCTCTACGCCCTCAGTGGCGACCGCGCGGCAGCCCTGCGACAATACAGAGAGTATTGTGAAATTCTTCAGAGAGAGCTGCACGTCCCGCCACTGCCCGAAACCCAAGCGCTCTACGAGAAGATCCTGAGCGGTGTACTGCCAGAGCCAATCCGCACCATTGAACTGCCCGCTGAGACGCCCTTTGTGGGCCGCGAACGCGAGTGTCACGTGCTCAGCAAGCTCTGGCAGAAAGTTTGTGATGGCGCAAGCCAAGCCCTCCTGATCAGCGGCGAGGTCGGCGTGGGCAAGACCCGCTTGGTCGAGCACTTTTTAGAGATCTCTTCCCGGAGCCGAGAGGGAGTCATTCTCCGTGGCGCAGCCTACGCCGACGCCCCGCCCTACGATCCCATACTCCAAGCTGCTCGCGCTGGGCTGAAGCAGATCTCCGATGAGATGCTCGCGCAGCTCCCTCCCCTCTGGCGCAGCGAGCTCGCTTTGTTCATCCCTGAACTTCACGAAAAATTTCCCAATCTTGTGCCCAACCCCCAGCTGCCACCTGCCCAGGGCAAAGCCCGCTGGTTCGCCGCACTCACCGGGCTCTTTGAGCTTTTCACCCGCGAGCGCCCAGCTGTTCTCTTCCTCGACGACCTGCACTGGGCCGATGGCGCAACCTTGGAGTATCTCAGCTATCTCCTAGCCCATCTGAAAGACCAGCGATTCTTCTTCATCGGGACCTATCGCGTCGAAGCGGCGCACGAGGTCAGCCCGCTGCGCCACTGGCTCGATAAGCTTCCTAGGGATTTCGCCCAGACGCTTGTGCTGTCGCCACTGTCGCGGGAGGAGACAGATCTCTTGCTGAGTCAGCTCCTGCATCGGTATGATCGCGCAGTTCTCGATACGCTCTACGCGGAGACCGAGGGCAACCCGCTCTTCGTGCAAGAGCTTGTGCGTTCCCTGGTAGCCAGCGGCGCGCTCCAGCGCGATCCCCAAGGATTCTGGAGGCTGGCAACCGAAGAGATCAGGGCGAGGCATCTGCCAGAGAGCTTAAAAGAGCTCATCGGGACTCTGCTGCGGCGCGTGCCCCAGCGAGCCCACCCTGTGCTGAGCTACGCAGCAATAGCTGGACAGACATGCGAGCTGCCGCTCTTGAGCGAAGTCCTCCGCCAACCTGAGGAAGCCTTGCTCGACCGGCTCGATGATTTGTGCCGTGTGGGGCTGCTCATCGAGCGCGAGGGATACTATCGCTTCGCTCACGAGTTAGTCCGCCAAGTCGTCTACGATGGGCTGAGCACAGATCGAAGACGACTGGGACACAAGAAGATCGCTGAGGCTCTTGAGAAGCTCTATCCAGATCGCCTTGAAGAATTTTCCCAAGAGCTTGCGGGGCACTGGGAGCGAGCGCGGGCATGGGAGAAAGCTCTTGCGTATATGCTTCGAGCTGCCCGACGGGCCCAGCGCGCTTATGCGTACAGCGAGGCTCTTGCCATCATAGAGAGGGCTCTGGGGCTCTTCCCCAAGCTCGGAGCCCAAGGCGCGGCGCGCTCGCGCAAGACCAAGCTCGAACTGTTAGATTGCTACACAGACCTCTTCCCCACGATCTACGACATCAAGCCAGCGCTGGCAAAGCTGCACGCTATGATCTCGGAGATGCTCTCTCTCGCGCAAGAATTGGGGGAGACGGCCCAGCTTTGCCAAGCCTACCAGAAGAAAGCATTGATCGAGCTGGCCGCAGGCCGGAGCGACGTCGCCAAACACGCTCTGAAAGAAGCGCTAGAGATCAGCCGGAAACTTCCCGACCGTTCCGTTACGGCGAGAGTGCTCTATAACATTGGCGATATTCACGGGCAACTGGGCGAGCACGGTCAGGCGCTAGAGTACTTTCAGCGGGCGGGAGAGCTGTGGGCCTCTCTCGGTGATGGGCGCCGACACGCAGAGGCGCTGAAAGCTCTCGCGATCATCCAGCTCTTTGTGGGGGAGTACGCGCAAGCCCAGCAGAACTTGGAGCGAGCGCTCGCTGAATTTCAGAGGGCTGCTGACCTGTGGGGGCAAGCGGCAGCGCTCAACAATCTCGGGCTGATATTCTGTGATCTTGGCCAATGGGCGCGTGCCCAAGAGTGCTATGAACGCGCTTATACTCTCATGAGCGAAGTGGGGGACCGGCGGGGTCAGGGGGTTATACTTTTGAATCTGGGCACGCTGCAGAACGAGCAAGGGCGCTATACGGAAGCGCTCGATTATCTTGACCGCGTCGTGAGTATGCTGAGCGAGCCGGGCCTGAGAGGCTTAACAGTGGAGACGCTCTGCGAGAAGGGCCGGGCGCATCTGGGGCGCGGGGAACTCAGCCTAGCAGTGGACTGCTCCACGCGCGCCATGCAGGTGCTCGAATCCCAACACGGGATGATCACCCAAGCGCAGCGCTTCTACTTCACGCATTATCAGATATTACAAGCGAGCGGGCGCACCGACGAAGCTAAAGTCTATCTGCAGAAAGCCTATGACGAGATCTGTCGTGTAGCGGGGCAGATCCACGAGGAGTCGCTCCGAAAGAGCTTCCTTGAGAACGTCCCCATCAACCGCGCGATTCTCCAAGCGTGGGCGCAGCGGGGGTAGCGCCACCGTCTGTTTTTGACGAAATTTTCTTCTTTCTCGTCATTTCACGTTTTTTTCACGCTGGGGGTGTATAGTGAGGCTGAATCCCGGCCCAAGGGGGCCGAAACCGAAAGGAGTGATGTGTGATGGTGTGCACTCGGAAGGTCTGGGGAGTGCTGGGCTTGCTTCTGGCACTCGTGGTCGTCGTCGGGTATGGGCAGTGATGGTGTGCACTCGGAAGGTCTGGGGAGTGCTGGGCTTGCTTCTGGCACTCGTGGTCGTCGTCGGGTATGGGCAGCATGGGCAACAGCCGCAACCACCACAGCCGCCGCAGCCGCAACCGCCGGTAGGATTACAGCCTACTCCGGCAGCTATGCGGCAGTTGCAAACGCAGTTCATGCAGCAGCTAACTCAACTGATGAACTCCGCTGCCCAGGAACTTAAGGTGCCGATCTCACCTACAGGAATCTTCTATGCCACTCGTTCAGGTGATAACCCTATACTTGCGGTTGCCCCTGCAAGAGATTTAGAAAAGCTAACCCAAGCGGATCTCGAGCGAGGGGCAATCGTGGGACTGGTCTATCCATTTCCAGGCAGGATAGAGCCTATTTGGAATTTGCCTGAGGGCTTTTACAAAGTACGATGTACGATTTTGACACCAACTGCAACTCCAGGCACTCCGAACGCTAAGGCCCAGTTCATTGACAAATTTGAAAAAGTTGTCGCGGAAGTGCCTGCAATTTTTGAAAAGGCAAGCGAGGGTAGACCCCTTGGAGGACCGTCAGCCGGTGGAGAAATACAGGTGTGTTCTGGGTGGCCTTACTGCAAGTGCAACGTAAGGATTTGCGGTTCCTTTGGTTGCGTTGATATGCGTTGTTGGTAGCAGCAGTAAGGATACAGCAGCACGGAAACGAGCCGGAGGAGCACTGCTCCTCCGCTCTCTCTTCGAGTCTTCGGCAAAACGCTTAGCAAGCTCTATCAGGTAGCGGCAGCCCGATCTGCAAGGAGCGATCGCCGGGGACGCGGCTTGCAGGGGCATCTGAGCCTGCAGCTCGGATGCCCCTCGCCGCTCTAGCGGAGGACTCGGTAACGATGCGGCTCCAAGACAACCAAGGCATTTTTGATCTGCAGCTCAGACACTCGACTCAAGAAGTTAAGCAACAAAGCGCTGATCGCCTTGGCGGTCAGTTGCCGCACTTTGACCACGATAATGCCCGGCGTCTGAGCCGGTGGGTAGAGCAAGATGTTGAGGAAATCGTGATCACGTGTGATCAATATGCGGTCTTGCCGCTTGGCCAAATCATAAATGACGGGATCAGGTGTAGCCGGAGATGAGATGTGTTACCAACGAAGCGTAGAAGAGAGCCGCTTGGATGTCTTCTTCCGTCACAGGAGGGTACTCCTCCATGATCTCTTGGTGGGTCATACCCGCGGCAAGGGCATCAAGGATAACGAAGACTGGGATGCGCGTGCCCTTGATGCAAGGCTTACCGTGGCAAATCTGCGGATCAACAGAGATACGCTCCAAGAGCTCCTGAGCCTTCATAACTCTTCACCTCTCAGAGCATTGTATGAGGGGGCTACCGTGAAAGCAAGTCTACACCCTTCTAAATATACAGCCTCTGGGGGTCGACTTCGGTGCGCAAGACTCGCAGCTCGTCGGCCGAGGGCGGCTCGCTCTGCGCGACTTCTTTGGGAACGATCAGCGCAAAGCCCGTGTTCTCTAGGACTCTTTCGACAGTCACCCCAGGATGGGTCGCAAGCAGCATCATGCGCTTGGTCGCCTCGTCATACCCCAAGAGCGCTAAGTCCGTCACGACGCGATAGGGGCCCGTCCCGGCGGGCAATCCTGCGCGCTCCCGCGCCCCAGGACCGTCTAAATACCCCGGCGTCGTGATGAAGTCCACCCTCTCAACGAAGCGCTTCTTCTCGTGCTTCATGATCGCAATGGTGCGCCAGCAGAGCGACCCCACGTCGTTGGCCCCGCCGCTGCCGGGCAGCCTCACTTTGGGCTTCTCGTGCGGGCCGATCACCGTCGTATTTAAGTTCCCGTAGGGATCGATCTGAGCGCCGCCCAGAAAGCCGTACTCGATCAGCCCGCGCTGCGCCGTCTCCATCACGTCGCAGATCCCTGTGGCGACCATTGCGCGGTAAAAAGTGCGGGCTTCGCCCACGGCGCGGGGCAAGTCCTCAAGAGAAGCCCCGATGCCGCCAAACTCGAAGATCGCGATGAGATCGGGATTGTAGAGCTTCTTCGCCAACGCCGCGGCTAACATCGGGATACCCGTCCCAATGAACGCCGTGCGCGCCTCCTTCATCAAGCGCGCTGCAATGCAGATCATCAGCTCTGTGGGACTGTAGTCTGTGCTCGCCATCCTCTCACCGTCCCTTGTTAGCTCGCTTCAATGCCTCTAGCCGATCCCGCCCAATGAGATCCAAATACTCTTGATGGGTCTTGGGCCCGTAGACGTATTTCTGCAAGTACTGTTGCGTCGTCTCCTCGGTCTCTGCAGCCTTGAGAAACTCTAATAGATGCTCTTGGTCGCGCTCGTAGCAATAGCACATCTCGCCGGGGTGCGAGCCGAAGGGCGCGACAACGACTGCGTCCACTAAGAACCACGGGATGATCGTGCGCTCAGGATACCGCTGAATCTCTTCAGTAGAGATGAGCTCTTCGGTACTGATGATCAAGCGCTTGGAGGCGCGGGCCATCTCGAACGCGAAGCCCGAAATCCCGTCAATCTGGGCGTTGCCGTACTTGTCCGCACGATGGACGTGAATGATCCCGACGTCCAAGATGAGCGCGGGCAGGAGCGTCACCGCGATCCCCGTAAACGGATCTTTGACGACCTTGGCGGCGCTGTACTTGAGCGTGTCCGTGCCGAGCATCGATCTGACGGGGATGAACGGCACGCCCATCGCCGCTGCTTTGAAGCGCCAGGCCATCGCCGCGTTGCTCCACTCGACGAGCTTCACTTTGCCGCTCTCAGCAGCCCGGCGCAGAATATTCGAGAGCCCCAGCACTTCATAGCCCACGTACGTAATATCCATCGCTTCTACGAGGCCTGCCGCCACGAGAAAGTCAATCTCTAGCAGCCCTTGTCCTGCGAGTCTGAGGTTCTTCTTGCCCTGGCGCACGATCTCTCGGATGACCGACATGGGGCAGCGCACCGTGCCGTAGAGCTCGACCCCGATATAGTCGCCGTCTTTGACGAAGCGCTTGACGGCCTCGCGCTCGTCCATCACTTTGTCTTTGAGAGCGGGAGACTTGTTCTCCCTCATCCACCGCCGGAACTCTTCCACGTCCGGGGGCTGCAAGAGCTCTTTCTGCCCTGACTCGATGATCTCCATAGGAGCTCCTTCAGTGAGCCGGCTTAAAGTACAGAATATCCGTGATCTTGCCCTCACGGTCTTTTTTAGGCTTCAAGACGGCCTCGACTTCGAGGCCAACACACACTCTCCCCGGTTCGACCTCGCCGAGCTTATGGAGCAAGGGCGTCGTCCCCGGCCCTAAGCTGATCAACGCGAAGATCTCTGGGGGATCTAAGCGCTCGCCCGATTTATTATAGTGCGCGACGGTGAACGCCACGACGCAGCCGCGCTTGCCTACGTCTTTATACTCCGTCAGCTCAGCAAAGCACAGCTCGCAATAGATTCTGGGCGGCACATACGTCCGATGGCACGCGGCGCAGTGCGCTCCCAAAATCTTGCCGTCGTCGCGCAGGGCTACGAAAAATTTCTCCCCGGCGATCCCCGCGCTATAGTAATAATGATCGGCCTCCATGTCGCCCAGCCAATGACGGATATCTGTAGCTTTCTCGATGCGCTCGATCATATTTTCTCCCTCACTTCTTGCGCGGCCGGAAATATTTGATGTCCAAGACCGAGCCGACGCGCTCTTCCTTTGGCTTCCACACGGGCTCGACGGGCATCCCGATCCTGAGCTCTTCGGGAGAGACTTCCCCGAAATAGTGCATAATTCCGCAGTGCGGCGGCGCCCCATCGAACGCCACCGTCCCCACGAGAATGGGCTCTTTGATGCGATTTGCGTTCGTGTCTATGTACGACACAGAGAACGTCTCAACGACCCCGGTGCCCGGCAGATAGACCCATTCTGTCGTGGGCTGAAAGCAACGCTCGCAGAACATCCGCGGGGGCACGAGCACCCGATGGCACCGCGCGCACTTGCGCCCGATAATCCGACCGTTCTTCAGCTCTTCCAAGAAGCGACTCATGGCCGTGCCGGCGGCCCAGGCGTATTTCGCAGGAGCCTTGGCCCGGATGTGCGGAATCTTCTCTAGCTCTTCCGCGTCAAGGCGTCGCCCTCGGGGATTGAGCGGTGGGCCGAACTCTTTCGCTTTGCTCATAGTTAGCGCCTCCTCATGACAACCACAGCACTGAATTGCATGAGATCGCCCCAGGCTTGGGCGACCCCCGTGCGCACATCTTTCTTTACCTGGCGCGGGCCGGCCTTCCTCGCCAGCTGCCAGTATAGCTCACCGATCTTAATGCCCAGCGTCGCCGCGATGGGGTTCCCCACGCCGAGCAAGCCCCCGCTGGGACAGACGGGAAACTCCCCGTCGCGCTGGGTCTTGCCCTCGCGGGTCATAATAGCTGCTTCCCCAGGTTCAGCGAGCAGCAGCCCCTCCAAATGCTGCAACTCCTTGTAATCGAAGGGGTCATACGGCTCAGCGAAGTCTATCTCTTTTCTGGGGTTTTTGATCCCGGCCATCTCGTAGGCCATCTTGGCGGCCTTGGCAACAAACTTTGGGAACGCCAAGTCTCTATTCGTCCACATCGTCGTGTCTATGCACCAGCCCACGCCATCTATCCAGACGGGCGTGTCCGTGTGCTCATACGCAACATCTTCGCTGACAAGCACGATCGCCGACGCGCCATCCGACGGCGGACTGATGTCTAAGCGTCTGACAGGCAGGGCCATCGGCTCAGAATTGATCACGTCCTCGAGGGTGATATTGGGATCAGCGAGCTGCGCGCACGGATGCCCAACAGCATTGCGCTTATTCTTGACGGCAACGAGCGCGATGTCTTCATAGCGCACGTTGTATTTGTACATATAGCGCTGCATCTCCATCGCGAAGATCCAGACCAAGTTGGGTTTGAGGGGTCTATCTAAGATGGGGTCCCAGATGTGCGCGAACGCGCTCTGGGCGTGCGGCTGGACGGAAGACATCTTCTCCTCGCAGACGACTAAGACCCTCTGGAACATCCCCGAGGCGACGTGCCACCACCCGGCGATCGGGGCAAAGACTGCCGTGCCGCCGCCGGTGAAGACGCGCATGTAGGGCTTATTCGTCCCGCCCGCACCGTCAAGGAGCCATTCGCCCTTCTTGTGCACCCCGTCGAACGCATCGGGGGCCGAGCCCACGATCACCGCGTCAATATCTTTGAGGGTGAGTCCAGCTTCATCGAGAGCCATCTTTGCCGCTTCCCAGCTCATCTCCTTGCCCGTCTCTTGCAAGCGTCGCGCGAAGATGGTCATCCCCGCGCCGACGACGGCCACGTCTTTGCGAATCTTATTGAGATTCATAGTGTTGCTCCTTTCATGGGGCCAGACTTCGTCTGGACTGTACACCTTGCCGCCGAAGGCGGCAAGACGAATGGTCCAGGCGAAGCCTGGCTAATCCCTCCGTGCAAAGACCGCGACTGCACCTGTGCCATGCGGCACCCCACGCCACGACTGCGCTACCCCCACACGCGCGTTGGGGACTTGTCGGGCCCCGGCCTCACCGCGCAACTGTAACACAATCTCTAAAGCGCGCTGCAGCCCAGAAGCTTCTATGAGATCGCCGCAGCCCAGCGAGCCCCCGCTCAGATTGACTTTGAGCTCGCCATCGCGCCCCAACGCGCCCGACTGCGCCAGCCAGCCCGCCTCCCCAGGGCGCGCCAAGCCCAACGCTTCTAGGTGCTGGAGCTCTTTGAACGCAAAGCGATCTTCGACTTCGATGACGTCAATCTGACGCCGCGGATCGGTGATCCCCGCGTGACGATAGGCGATCTGCGCGGCGCGTCGGACATAACCCGCGTCGGCACTGCGGGCAGCAATCCACGGGGATTCCGACGACCAGCCGATCCCTTCAATATACACTAACGGCTTCTTCGTCAGCCGTCGCGCAATCTCTGCTGCAGCTAAGACAAAGACGATGCACCCGTCGGCCCGCGAGGCGATCTCCCAGCGCTTGAGGGGCGTGAACGCATAGCCCGAATTAAAAATCTCTTGCAGCCCGATGCGCGCCCCGTAGGGCGCTAAAGGATTCATCAGCGCTTGCCGTCGGTTGTGCACGGCAACGAACGCGCATTGCTCTTCGGTCGTCCCAGTAGCATGGAGATAGAGATTCATCTCCAAGCCCGCGACATAGTACGGGTGCACTTCGCGCTCGGCTGAGAGCGGGCGCTCGTAGATGGGATCGAACGCAAGCTCTGTGACGTGCTCATACGTCAAGAGCTCGGAGATTTTGCTGTGGGCCTCGACCACGACGATGTTGGCTATCCCCGATTTGATCTGCATATATGCATTCGCTAATCCGTGCAAGCCGTCGCCGGTGACGGTCATCATCGGGCGCAGGGCCGCGCCCAACTGATCGGGCGTGAACTCGTCGAAGATCGAGAAACCCTCCCAAAAGTCTTCCGCGCACGTGACGAAGCTATCCACGTCGCGCCGCGGGTCTATTTGGGCATCAGTGTAGGCTTTGACCGCCGCGTCGTAGATGAGCTCCTTCCAGTTGACCTCTGGGGTCTGGCTTGTAAATGCTGTCGAGCCGATCCCCAGCACAACGACATCGCGCATAGATGCCTCCTTCGCGTTTTCGATAGCTCTTTTATTATAACGGCGCCCGGCTCACCAATGCCACTTTTAAGATCGAGCATGGGCCAGCGTGCGCGGCGGGGCCGGGCGCGCTCTATAAGCCCTGGACGAGCCCCGCGCTCTTGGCCGAGATGGCCCGCGAGAAAGTGAAGTACGCCCAGATCATCCATGAGCTCATCCAAGAGAATTATCCTGAAGCGATCATGTCCAAGCCGGGCACGAAAGATCTAGCAATCCCAAAGCCTTAAAGTCTTTCAAGAGAGCAATCGTATGAACTCTGCGACTGTTAAGCCGGCTTTGCGAATCAAACTGCGCAGCGTGCCCTTCTTGAGCTGGCGGTGGTTGGGCACAGAAAGATTGTATCGAACACCCGCTTTGGTCAAGATGATGTGCGGGCCTTCCTCACGGATGATCCAGCCTGCACGCACGAACGCTTGCGCAGCACGCCGACCCGAGACTTGGGGGAGCTTGTCAGGCATGCACCGGAGGGGCTGGTACCTCGACTTCGACTTCAGTAATGATCACACGTGCACGAGGGTTCAGCTCATCGCCCAGCTCCTCAAGATACGCGACGATCGCCTCGCGGATGTTCGCCAACGCCTCTTCATACGTGGCGCCCTCGGAGATGCACCCAGGAAGAGCCGGAACTTCAACAGTGTAGCCCCCTTCCTCGGCCTCACGCAGAGTGACGAGATATTTGATCCGCTCCCGCTTCTTGCTTGCCATACTTTAAAGTATACCATGGAGATCGGTACAAACCAAATTCTCTGACAAAGGAGGACCCCCTATGGCCCCCAAAGCCCAACAGCCCCAACGCGAGAAGATCACCATCCCCAAGCTCTACGAGATGAAGGCCCGCGGAGAGCCCGTCAGTTGGCTCACATGCTATGACTACCCCACCGCGCTCTTGATGGACCGCGCGGGCATAGATATGATCGAAGAAGTGAAGAGCGGGCAATTCCCCCAACCAGAGCACTTCTACAGCATGGCCGAGGGGGAGCTGGAGAAGCTGCTGAACACCCTGAAGCGGAGGCGCGCATGACGTGGCTTGCTCTTGTGGGATTGGGGTTTCTGTTGGGGCTCAAGCACGCCCTCGACGCCGATCACGTCGTCGCCGTCTCGACCATCGTCAGCCGGCACCGGAAGCTTTCCAAGGCTTCGTTGGTAGGGGTCTTATGGGGGCTGGGGCACACGACGACGCTCTTTGGAGTCGGCGTCGCTGTGCTCGCCTTTAGGCTCACCATTCCGGAGCGCGTCGCCCTGGTCTTCGAACTGCTCGTCGGGGTGGTCTTGATCGGGCTGGGGCTCTCGGTGCTGTGGGATCTGCGCCGACGGCGCATTCACGCCCACGTGCATCGGCACGGCGGGCATGAGCACTGGCACGTGCACTCCCATGAGGGCTCGGAGGGGCACGAGCACCCTCATGATGGGGAGCGCTTGGGTCTGCGCCCGCTCTTGGTGGGGATGGTGCACGGGCTGGCGGGCAGCGCGGCTTTGATGCTGCTGGTGCTGAGCACGGTAGATTCTCTCTGGGTGGGCGCGCTCTATATTTTGGTCTTTGGTGTTGGGTCCATTGTAGGGATGCTGGCGGTCAGCACTGTGATCAGTCTGCCGATCGTGCTGATGGCGCGGTGGCAGCAGGGGATCAGCGCCATTGCGGGGCTGGCGAGCGTTGCCTTAGGAGCGATGCTGCTTATGGAGCTGATCCCACTGGTGCTCAGCCCTTAACCGTCCGTTGGGCTACTCCGGACAACACCCCTTGATGGACTCCTCTAACTGCTGGGCCTGGACGACCGCAATCGCTGCTAAATTCACGATGTCCTTCACTTCGTGATAGCGTTGCAACACGTGAGCGGGCTTGCGCGTCCCGATCAAGATCGGGCCCACGATCTCCGCGTTCGCCAGACATTGCACGAGCTTATAGCTAATATTGCCCGACTCAAGATTGGGGAAGATCAAGACGTTCGCAGGCTCTTTCAGTCTATTGAACGGATACCCCCCATTGAGGATCTCCGGGATGAGCGCGGTGTCGGCTTGCATCTCGCCGTCTATAATCAAGCTGGGATCGCGCTGCCGCACGATCTCCACAGCTTGGCGCACTCGCTCCGTGCGCGCATGGCGCACGCTGCCAAAGTCCGAATACGAGAGCATCGCGATTCTCGGCTCGATGTCAAAGTCCCTCGCCAAGCGCGCGGTCAAGATCGCGATCTCGGCCAATTTCTCCGCGTCGGTCTCGACGTTGACCGTCGCATCAGCGAAGAGCAAGACCCGGTTCTTAAGCGTTATCAGATACGCCCCGGCGATCGTCTTGCAGTCGGGACAGGTCTTGATGATCTGCAAGATCGGGCGCAGCCCCTCAGGATAATGGAACCCCAAGCCCGCGATCATGCCGTCGGCGTCGCCCAGCTCGACCATGATCGCCGCGAAGTAATTGGGCCGCGTGATCAGCTCATACGCTTCATTGAGCGCCACGCCCTTGCGGCAGCGCAGCTCGTAGAGCCGCTGGGCGTAGCGTTCGCGGCGCGCGTCGGTGCGCGGATCTATCACTTCGATGCCGTTGAGGTTGATCCCCAGCGCCTGGGCGCGCGCGCGGATCGTCGGGGCATCGCCCAGGAGAATGGGCTTGGCGATGCGCTCGAAGACCAACTGATACGCCGCGCGGATCATCTTTTCGTGCTCGCCCTCAGCGAGGACAATTCTCTTGGGGTTAGCGCGCGCCTTGTTGATGATAATGCGCATCATCTCGCGGGCTTTGCCCAGTCGCGCTTCGAGCTGCTCTTTGTACTTTTCTAGGTCAATCTTGATGCGCGCTACCCCACTCTCCATCGCCGCTTGAGCGACCGCAGGAGCCTCCCACAGCAGCACCCTGGGGTCCAGCGGCTTGGGAATGATATAATCCGGCCCAAAGTGCAGGGATTTCAGCCCATACGCCTTGACGACAGAATCAGGGACGTCCTCCTTGGCCAAGGCGGCGAGCGCTTTCGCCGCCGCGATCTTCATGGCTTCATTGATCTGGGTGGCGTGGACATCGAGCGCCCCACGGAAGATGAACGGAAATCCTAAGACGTTGTTGACTTGGTTGGGGAAATCCGAGCGCCCCGTGGCGACGATGGCATCGGGGCGGGCGGCTTTCGCGTCGGGGTAGGGGATTTCGGGGTCGGGGTTGGCCATCGCGAAGATGATGGGCTTAGGAGCCATCTTCTTGAGCATCTCTTTGGTGACGATATTGGGCCCCGACAGCCCCACGAAGACGTCGGCGTCCACGAGCGCTTCCGCGAGGGTCCGCGCCTTGGTCTTGGCCGCAAATTCAGCTTTATAAGGGTTCATGCCCACCTCACGGCCTTGATAGATGACGCCGTGGGTGTCGCAGAGAAGAATATTCTCTCTCTTCGCCCCCAGGAGCACATAGAACTTCGCGGTGGCGATGGCCGCTGCTCCCGCCCCGCTGAAGACGATCTTCACCTCCGAGATCTTCTTGTTGACGAGCTCGAGCGCATTGAGCAGCGCCGCCCCGGAGATGATCGCCGTGCCGTGCTGGTCGTCATGGAAGACGGGAATGTTCATCTCTCTCTTGAGTCTCTCTTCGATGTAGAAGCACTCCGGGGCCTTGATGTCTTCCAGATTGATCCCGCCAAAGGTGGGCTCAAGGAGCTTGACGGTCTGGATGAAGAGCTCCGGGTCTTCGGTGTTCACTTCCAGATCTATAGCGTCAATGTCGCCAAAGCGCTTAAAGAGCAGGGCTTTGCCCTCCATGACGGGCTTGCTCGCCAATGCTCCAATATTGCCCAACCCCAAGACGGCCGTGCCGTTGGTGATCACCGCGACCAAGTTGCCCTTGGTCGTGTACTTGAACGCGTCCTCGGGGTTCTTGTGGATCTCCAGACAAGGTTCGGCCACGCCGGGCGTATACGCGAGCGAGAGATCGCGCTGGGTCAGACAGGGCTTGGTCGGGGTGATCTCGAGCTTCCCTGGGGGACGTCGGCTGTGATACTCTAACGCATCTTCTCGGAGCGCCATAGATCCTCTCCCTTCTGTGCTCTCAACTATAAGCCATCGCGCGCGCACGTGCCATGACCGAGGACGCTTTGGAAGATGACCTCGGTCAATGCTGGGCTCGCGGGAGAGCGTGAGGAAAGCCGCTAGGAATCATAGCGAGGGGATTGGCTCACGCTTTAGAATAACTTTGTAAAGCTCTATAGAAGAGAGGAGGCTGCCAATGAGAGAGTGGCACTCGTGGCCACGGTTCCGCTATGAAGCGGAGCTCGACCTCAAGTTTCCAGAAGAAGTCGCTTCCATGCCTGGTGGGCGCGCCCTCTTTACGTGTATCCAGTGTGGCACCTGCAGCGGCACCTGCCCCTTAGCGACCTATATGGACTACTCCCCCCGCAAGATCATCGCCATGACCCGCGCCGGCTTCAAGGAGGAAGTCCTGCGCAGCTTCACGATCTGGCTGTGCGCGTCATGCTACGCTTGTGCCGTCGAGTGCCCCAGAAAGATCAAGATTACGGACTTCATGGCCGAGCTCAAGCAGCGGGCCATCCACGAGGGGTTTGCCCCCAAACGCTTTCCTGCCGCGGTGCTCGCCCGCGAGTTCTTCGAGGCCGTGCGCAAGCGTGGGCGCAACACCGAAAGCCGTCTTGTGCTGAGGCTCTACGCCAAGACGAACCCCCTCAAGATCTTGGACCAAGCCCTCTTAGGCTTGAGATTGCTGCGCACGGGGCGGTTTAGCCTGCGAGCGGAGCCCGTCAAAGACCGTCAGCAGATAGATCAGCTCCTGCGCGCGGTGGACGCTGCCAAAGCTACGGTTTTTGTGGATAAGCTCGCGCGCGAGGTGCACAGGGAGGTGGCCCGCGCATGAAGTATCTCTACTATCCCGGCTGCTCGCTCAAGGGCACTAACCGCGCTTATTAAGAATCGGTGCTCGCTTCCTTTCAAGCCTTGGGCATCCCGGTCGAAGAACTCGAAGATTGGAACTGCTGCGGGGCGACGGCCTATATGGCCGTAGACGAGATGAAGTCCTTCGCGCTGGCTGCGAGAAACCTCGCGCTCGCCGAGCGCCAAAGCCCAGACAGCCCCACGCTCATGGCCCCGTGCAGCGGGTGTTATCTCGTGCTCTCCAAGACCCAACATTACTTAGAAGAATACTCCGAAGTGAGCCGCACCATAGACAGCGCGCTGCAAGCGGCGCGCCTAAGCTACGCGCGCAAAGTCCACGTACGGCACCCCTTGGACATCCTCATCAATGAGGTCGGGCTGCAGAACATCACTCAGAAGGTGCGCCAGCCCCTCCAGGGCCTGAAGGTCGCGTGCTACTACGGCTGTCAGATCGTGCGCCCCTACGCAGCTTTCGACGATCAGGTCAATCCGACGACGATGGACCGGCTGATGCGGGCGTTGGGGGCCGAGACGGTCGAGTGGCCCTTGAAGACGCGCTGCTGCGGCGGAAGTCTCATGGGGACGCTCCCAGAAGTTGGCGTGCCGCTCAGCTATATCTTATTGAAAGAAGCCCTCAAGCGCGGCGCGGACGTCGTCGCGACCGCGTGCCCGCTCTGTCAGTTCAACTTAGAGTGCTACCAAGACAAGATGAGCCAGCAGTTCAAAGAGCGTCTTGAGCTTCCTGTAGCGTATTTCACGCAGCTGCTAGGGCTCGCCCTAGGAGTGCCGGAGCGCCAGCTCGGCTTACACCGTCTCTTGATCCCCTTGACACTGCCCACCGCGCGAGGAGGTGCCCGTGCCTATGCCTGAGCCAACTACTAACGGCGCGCCCAAGATCGGTGTCTACGTCTGTCACTGCGGGGTCAACATTGCCGCGAAGGTCAACATCCCTGAGGTCGTGGAGTTCGCCAAGACGCTGCCCTTCGTCACCGTCGCCCGCGAGTACAAATTTATGTGCTCCGACCCTGGGCAAGAGCTCATCCAGCAAGACCTGCGCGAAGGGAGAATCAATCGCGTTGTCGTCGCGTCGTGCTCCCCGCTGATGCACGAGGCGACGTTCCGACGGGCGACAGCTGAGGGCGGGCAGAACCCGTTCTTCTTCCACATGGCCAACATTCGCGAGCACGTGAGCTGGGTCACCGCTGACGAGCGCCACGCCACCGAGAAGGCGAAGGCGCTCATCGCGGCGGCGGTGCGCCGTGTCGCGTTTCACGAGCCCTTGGAGAAGAAGCGCGTCCCCGTTCACCCGCACGTCTTGATTGTGGGCGGAGGCATCGCGGGCATCGAAGCTGCGCTCAAGATCGCCGACGCGGGAAAGAAAGTCTATTTAGTAGAACGTGAGCCCACTATTGGGGGTCACATGGCGCAGTTTGACAAGTGCTTCCCCACCCTCGACTGCGCCGCGTGTATTCTCACTCCTAAGATGACCCAAGTCCGCGCCCATCCCAACATCGAGCTGTTGACGTACTCCGAAGTCGAGTCCGTCGAGCCGTATGATCTGAGAAATTTCAAAGTTAGAATACGGCGCAAGGCGCGCTACGTCAACGAAGACACGTGCACGGGATGCGGCCTGTGCGCCGAAGTCTGTCCCGTGAGCGTGCCCTCGGAGTTCGACGAAGGGCTTGGGATGCGCAAAGCGATCTATCGTCCCTTCCCGCAAGCCGTGCCCAACGCCTTCACGATCTCGCGCCGGGGCACGCCCCCCTGCCAAGCGGCGTGCTCGATCCATCAGAACGCTCAGGGCTATATCACATTGATCGCCAATGGGAAATTCAAAGAGGCCCTCGACGTCATCTTGAGAGATAACCCACTGCCTTCGATCTGCGGGCGCATCTGCACCCACCCGTGCACCGTCAACTGCACACGGGGAAATGTAGACGAGCCCCTCAATATTCCAGGGCTGAAGCGCTTCGTCACCGATCTCTTCCCCGACTATAAGCTCCCGCAGCCCAAGGTGAATCGTTCAGAAAGAGTAGCGATTGTCGGCTCCGGCCCTGCCGGGCTGATGTGCGCGTACGAGTTGAGACAACGGGGCTACTGGCCCGTGATCTACGAAGCGCAGCCCGTCCCCGGCGGCATGCTCTCCGTGGGGATTCCCGCATTCCGGCTCCCTCGAGACGTCATCACCAAAGAGATAAACAGACTCAAAGAGATCGGGATCGAGATCAAGACCAACACCCCCGTGGGCAAGGCGATCACACTCGAACAGCTGCGCCAGCAATACGCAGCTGTCTTTATCGCAATCGGGGCACACGTTGAGCGCAGACTCAACATCCCCGGCGAAGACCTGCCCAACGTCTTTGGCGGGATCGAGTTTCTAAGAAGAGTCAACCTTGAAGGCCCATTCAAGATTGGGAACAGAGTCTTAGTTATTGGTGGGGGCAACTCGGCGATAGACGCGGCGCGCACGGCACTCCGGTGTGGAGCGGAAGATGTGACGATCGTCTATCGGCGCACGCGCGCCGAGATGCCCGCCGACCCCAAGGAGATCGAAGCCGCCGAAGAAGAGGGCGTCAAGATGATCTTCCTGGCGGCTCCGAAGACGATCTTGGGAAGCAAAGAGACGGGCGTGACCGCCCTCGAGTGTCTGAAGATGAAGCTCGGAGCGCCCGATGCCTCCGGGCGCCCCGCCCCAGAGCCGATCCCCGGCTCGGAGTTTGTGCTTCCCTGCGATGCGATCATCGTCACTATCGGGCAAGTCCCCGACATCAAGTCACTCGGCGACAAGCTCGGCATCGAGACGACTCAGTGGGGCACGTTCAAAGTGGACGAAGTCACGCTTGAGACGAATATCCCCGGGGTCTTCGCCGGAGGCGACTGTGTCACCGGGCCCGATGTCGTCGTCAATGCGATGTACGCTGGGAAGAAAGCCGCGATCTCTATTGACCGCTATCTCAATAAATTAGATATGCGCGTTGGGCGCGAGCGCGAAGGCCCCTATCGCGCTGAGTACACTCTTGACACCAGCGGGGTTCCCGTACAAAGACAAATCCCCATGCCCTCGATCGAGCTGGCGCGCCGCCGCACGTTCGACGAAGTCCACACGGGCTACACCCAAGAGCAGGCGATCGCTGAAGCAAGACGCTGCCTCAATTGCGCGATCTGCTGCGACTGCCGGCTCTGCTCCACCGTCTGCGAAGCCAAGGCGATCAACTACGAGATGAAGGACGAAATTTGCGAGATCGTCGTGGGCTCGATCATCCTCGCGACGGGCTTTAAGCCCTTCGACGCGCGCAGAATCCCGCGCTACGGCTACGGCAAATACCCCAACGTCTACACGGCTTTGGAGGTCGAGCGCATGACCAACGCCTCCGGGCCGACCGGCGGCGAGATCCGCCTGCGCGATGGGCGCAAGCCCAAAGCCGTCGGGATCATCCACTGCGTGGGCTCGCGCGACAGAAACTATAACGCATACTGCTCGCGCGTCTGCTGTCTCTATTCTCTGAAGCTCGCCCACTTGATCAAAGAGCGCACCGGCGCGGAGGTCTATAACTTCTACATTGACATGCGCGTCCCCGGCAAAGCCTACGAAGAGTTCTACGATCGCATGCTCGAAGAGGGAATTCACTTCATCCGCGGACGGGTCGCCGAAGTCACCGATCACGCCATGACCCCCGACGAGGAGGGCAAGCTCATCATCCGAGCTGAAGACACGCTCATCGGGGTCATCAGGAGAATCCCCGTGGATATGGTGATTCTCGCGGTGGGCTCGAACCCCAAGCCGATGCTGACGAGGTCCGACGAAAGTTCCATATCTCGTGCGGGACGGGCGGGTTCTTCTTAGAACGCCATCCCAAGCTCGCGCCCGTGCAGACGTTTGCCGACGGGATCTTCATCGCTGGGGCGTGCCAAGGGCCCAAGGACATCCAAGACACGGTCGCGCAAGCGGGCGCGGCCGCCGCCGAGGTCCTCTCGCTGATTGACCGGGGCTTCGTCGAGCTGGAGCCCAACACCGCGTTCATCCAAGAAGAGCTCTGCTCCGGGTGCAAGACGTGCATCCCGCTCTGTCCGTTCAACGCTATCAGCTTCAACAGCGAGAAGGGCATCGCGGTCATAAACGAAGCCCTGTGCAAAGGCTGCGGCACATGTGTCGCGGCCTGTCCGTCGGGCGCAGCGCAGCAGCATCTCTTCACGGACGAGCAGATCTATCATGAGATCGAAGGAGTGTTGAGCTATGTCTAAGGAATGGGAGCCCAGAATCGTAGCGTTCTTCTGCACGTGGTGCACGTACACGGCGGCGGATTTGGCGGGCATCTCGCGCATGACCTATGCCCCCAACGCGCGCATCATCCGGGTGATGTGCTCTGGACGAGTTGACCCGCAGTTCGTGCTCAAGGCGTTTGCTGACGGGGCCGATGGGGTCTTGATCGGCGGGTGCCATCCGGGAGATTGTCACTACCAAGCGGGCAACTATAAAGCCCTGCGACGCTACACGCTGCTGAAGCGCCTGATCACGGAGCTGGGCATCGAGCCGGAGCGCCTGCGATTGGAGTGGATCTCGGCGTCTGAGGGAGATCGCGTTCAGAAAGTGATGAACGAGATGGCTGAGACTATTCGCAAGCTCGGGCCATTGCGCTTAGAAAGACCCCTCCCCCAGCCCCTCACCTCACCCGTTCCCTCTCCGCAAGCGGAGAGGGTCAGGGTGAGGTCGGAGAGGGGAGCCGTTCCCCTGACGGTATCAGGAAGCGGACTGTAAAGGAGGTGCGCGATGAGCAAGCCCAAAGTCGGGTTCTACTGGTGCGCCTCGTGCGGGGGTTGTGAAGAAGCCGTCGTCGACTTAGCTGAAGACATCCTCAAAGTCGTTGAGGCTGTTGATATAGTCTTTTGGCCGGTGGCGCTCGACTTTAAGCGTTCCGATGTCGAGGCTCTCCGAGACGGCGAACTTGCGGCGTGCTTTGTCAACGGCGCAATCAGAACCTCCGAGCAAGAAGAGATGGCCGAGCTCCTGCGCAAAAAGTCTCAATTACTGATAGCGTTTGGAAGCTGCTCGCACCTTGGAGGTGTACCCGGCTTAGCGAATCTTTGGGATCGTCAGGCGATCTTCGACTATGTCTACAAAGAAGCGCCCAGCGTGACGAACCCCGAAGGCGTCGTCCCCCAGGAGCAGACGAAGCTTGGCTCCAACGGCTATGCGCTGACGTTGCCGTCGTTCCGGGACTCGGTGAGAACGCTCGATCAGACCGTCGAAGTTGATTATTACTTGCCGGGCTGCCCGCCGCCGGTGAAGATCATCGCCAACGCCGTTACAGCTATTTTAGAGAATAAGCTCCCGCCCAAGGGGACGGTGCTCGCGCCCGATAAAGCCCTTTGTGAAGAATGTCCGCGCAAGCCGACCAAGCCCGATAAATTAGCTCTGAAAGAATTAAAGCGCCCCCATCAGACTCTTATAGACCCGGAGAAGTGCTTGCTCGCTCAGGGGTTGCTCTGTCTTGGGCCGGCGACGCGCTCCGGCTGCGTCGTGCCCTGCGTGAGCGCCAACATGCCCTGCACGGGGTGTCTCGGCCCGACAAGCCGCGTCAAAGACTACGGCGCCAAGGCGCTCTCGGCCATCGCGTCCCTGATAGACTCCGAGGATGAAAGAGAGATCGCGGCGCTGATGGAGCAGATTGTAGACCCCGTCGGGACGTTCTATCGCTACAGTCTGCCAGCGTCGCTCTTGCATCGGCGCATAAGAAACCTATCATCTTCGCCGGCGGAAGCCGGCGAAGGCGAACAGTCCAGACGAAGTCTGGCAGGAGGTGCTCAGGCATGACCCGCGAGATCGTCATTGATCCCATCACGCGACTAGAGGGCCACGGCAAGATTGATATCTTCTTGGACGCGACGGGCAACGTCGAGAGAGCGTTCTTCCAAGTGCCGGAGCTGCGCGGCTTTGAGAAGTTCGCTGTCGGTCGTCCTGCCGAAGATATGCCCCAGATCACGTCGCGCATCTGCGGGGTCTGTCCTACGGCGCATCACATGGCGGCGACCAAGGCTTTGGATGATCTCTACAAAGTCGAGCCGCCCTCCGCGGCAAAAAAGATCCGTGAGATGGTGTATAGCGCGTTCTTTGTCGAAGACCACGCGCTGCACTTCTTCTTCCTGGGCGGGCCCGATTTTGTCGTCGGGCCGACGGCTCCCAAAGCCCAGCGCAATATCTTAGGGGTCTTGGGCAAAGTGGGGCTGGAGATCGGGCGGGAAGTGATCGGGGTGCGCAAGCAGCTGCGCGATCTGATCTCGCTTGCAGCTGGCAAGGTCATCCATCCCGTCTTTGGTCTGCCCGGCGGCATTTCTAAAGCTCTCACCGAAGAAGACCGAGAGAAGTTCATCGCTGGCGCCGAAAGGGCCGTGAAGTTCGGGCTCTTCAGCCTAGAGATCTTTCGCGATGTCGTCTTGAAGAACAAACAGTACGTCGAGATGATCACCTCGGAAGCGTACACCCATAGGACGTACTATATGGGCCTGGTGGACGAGCAGAATCGAGTTAATTTCTATGACGGGCAGCTGCGGGTCGTTGACCCCAACGGCAAAGAGTTTCTCAAATTCAGAGCGCAAGAGTATCTCGCGCACGTCGCCGAGCACGTCGAGCCCTGGAGCTATATCAAGTTCTGCTATCTGAAAGACGTCGGCTGGAAGGGCTTTGTGGACGGCCCAGAGAGCGGGGTCTACAGCGTCGCGCCGTTGGCGAGGCTGAACGCCGCCGAGGGCATGGCCACTCCCAAAGCCCACGAAGCGTATATAGAATTTTATAAGACCTTGGGCGGAAAGCCCGTCCATCACACACTGGCGAACCACTGGGCGCGGCTCATCGAGCTGCTCTACGCTGCCGAGCGCATGCACGAGCTCGCTAACGATCCGGAGATCACCAGTCCCAACGTGCGCACGATCCCCGCAGCGACACCCAAAGAGGGCATCGGCGTTGTGGAAGCTCCCCGTGGGACGCTCATTCATCACTATCAGACCGATGAGAAGGGCTTGATCACCAAGGCGAATCTCATCGTGGCCACGCAGAACAACGCGGCGCGCATCGCGATGTCGGTAGAGAAAGCCGCGCGCAGCGTCATCAAGAACGGCAAGATAGACGATGGGGTGCTCAATCTCATCGAGATTGCGTTCAGGGCGTACGACCCCTGTCACGGCTGCGCCACGCACGCTCTGCCGGGGCAGATGCCCCTCATCGTTCGAGTCTACGACAGCCAGAAGAATTTGCTCTGCGAGCTGCGAAGAGATTAAGCGGATGGCAGTCCAAGCGTACAACGAGGGCATTCAGCTTGCTGTCGAATCCGGCGACAACGGGACGCGGGCGCTGTTAGAATCTATCTTAGCCGACGAAGAGCATCACGTGGACTGGCTCGAAGCCCAGCTCGATCAAATTGAGCAGATTGGGATTGAGAATTATCTCACGGAGCAGATGAAGGCCTAGCTGACCCTTCCTTGACGGACGTTGATACTTGATGTATGCTCCTTCCCAGGAGGGTTGAAGTATGCCTAGGCCTTTAGAAGTCAAAGCCCTTGATAACTATCGTCTATGGCTCAAATACTCCGATGGCACCGAGGGCATAGTAGATCTCTCTGATCTTGTTGGCAAGGGCGTCTTCGCTTTATGGAACGATCAAGCAGAATTTCAAAAAGTTCACATCGGGCCAAGTGGTGAGATCGCTTGGAGCGAAGAGATCGCTCTCTGCCCTGACGCTCTTTATCTCAAGATTACTGGCAAAAAACCCGAAGAGCTCTTTCCCAAGTTGCGAGAACTATCTGTGCCCCATGCCTGAAATCAGCCGGTTCTTCGGGATAGTCATTAAGATGTATTTCAGCGACCATGAGCCACCTCATTTCCACGCAGAGTATGGGGAACACCAAGCCGTGATCGATATTCATAGGCTGACTGTGATTGGAGGCTCATTACCTCCCCGAGCACTAGGGCTTGTCATAGAATGGGCTTCTCAACATCAAGCGGACTTGCTGAATCTGTGGGAGCGAGCAGCTCATCATCAGCCTTTGTACAAAATTCCACCCTTGACCTAAGATGAAGATTCTTATTCTCGGCTTGGGCAACGAGCTCTTGGGCGATGACGCTGTCGGGATTCTGGCCGCGCGCGTCCTCAAAGAGAGACTGAAAGACAAAGCCGACGTCGTCGAAAGCTCGCTATCGGGTATGGCCTTGCTCGATCTTTTGGTCGGCTACGAGCGCGCTATTCTCATTGACGCCGTGAAGACTGGGCGTACCCCGCCGGGGACGATTGCGGAACTCAGCCCAGCTGATCTTGGCGCGGTAGCCGCGCCGTCCCCGCACTATGCGGGACTGCCGGAGCTGATCGCCACGGCTCAGGCGCTCCACTTAGACTTCCCCAAAGAGATCAAGATCTTCGCCATCGAGGTCGAAGACCCTCACACTATCGGGAGGGGGCTCAGCCCCACGGTCGCCCAAGCCCTCGGCAAGCTCATTCCCCAAGTCGAGCGCCAAGTCACCCAATGGCTGAAATAAACTTACGGCACGACGATCCGCGTATCCGTGCGCTCGATCCCAGGGACGCTGCTGATCTGTTGCACGATCGCCGTTAATAATTTGGGGGTTTGCGCCTCGATCAGCGCGATGCCGTCTATGTCCCCAAAGAGCGCATGGGCCTCCTTCACCCCTTGGATCATCTTGAGCTCTTTGAGAATCTCCTGGATGGGGAAAGCCTGGCTGGGGTCTTTGTGGAACTTCAACAGCACGTATGCCTTCAGCATAGCGCACCGCCTTTCATCTGATCTTAAAGATTCGACAGGGGTGTTGTCAATTGATTATACTTCAGCTATGCACGAGTGGGCTCTGGCCGAAGCCGTCGTCGCCACAGCAAAGAGAGCCGCACACGAGAAGAAGCTGCGCCGCATCACCGCGATCACGGTGAAGCTCGGCGAGCTCCAGCAGATCGAGCGCGAGATCTTTTCGTTTGCGCTAGAACAAATTCTAAGCCAAGAAGACGCGCTGCTGCGCCACGCCAAGGTCATTCTAGAGACGGAACGCGCGAAGTTTCGCTGTCGCGTCTGTAACTTTGAATGGGCTTTTGAAGAGCAAAATCTCAGCTCAGAGGTCGCCGAAGCGATTCACTTCATCCCGGAGATCGCGCATACGTATATGCGCTGTCCGCGCTGCCACAGCCCCGATTTTGAAGTCATCGCCGGGCGCGGGGTTTGGGTAGCCGCGCTGCAAGGAGAGGAATGAGATGGACCCGCGCGTGGCCATTATCGAAGAGCGACTCAAGAGCATCAAAAGAATTATTGCCGTAGCGGCGGGCAAGGGCGGAGTGGGCAAGAGCACCGTCGCGACGGGACTGGCGCTCGTGCTCTCGGAGATGGGCCATAGAGTTGGGCTTTTAGATTTAGACTTCTACGGCCCCTCGACGCATATTATCTTGGGGGTCTCTGAAGATGTCCAGCCCAAAGAAGAGCGCGGGATCGTCCCACCAAAAGTGCACGGCATTGAGTTTATGTCTTTAGTTTATTACACCAAGGACAATCCGGCGCCGCTGCGCGGCTCAGATCTCACCAATGCGCTCACGGAGCTGCTGGCGATCACGCGCTGGGGGGAGCTAGACTTTCTGATAGTAGACATGCCGCCGGGGCTGGGCGACACGACGCTCGACGCGATTCGATTGCTGAAAAATCCAAGCTTTCTTGTGGTGACGACGCCGTCGCGCGTCGCCGCCGAGACGGTGAAAAAGCTCGTCGCGCTGCTTCACGAGCTGCGTCTGCCCATCGTAGGGATTCTCGAAAACATGAGCCGGTCTGAGGCTTCGGCGCAGCTACTTCCGTGCACGGCGAGACTGCCCTTCGATGAGAAACTCGAAAGCGCTCTGGGCGACCCAGAGAGATTCTTACAGACGGAGTTTGCCCGCACGCTGCGGGAGATCGCCCGAAACACTTTCAAGGACTGAGCTAGGTGAGATCTCCTCTTATAGCATACCCTTCACTGCCACCCCACGACGCTATAATATAGATGCTCGCGCAATTGAGAGAAAGGAGGATCATCGAAGATGCGGCATGAGACTCTGCTTAAGGTCGGCCTCGTCGGATTGGCTCTTGTTGTAGTAGGGACGGGATTCACTATCGTTGAGGCCTTCAAGGCCTTCTACGATCATGATGCTTGGGGAAAGGCACGACCACGACTTTACATAGTGAGCCTAGGTCTGATGACAATAGGAGCCCTACTAGTAATCGCTGGTGTAGGAGTGCAATATGCCAAGCAGCAACCTGTTGGCCCTATGGCCTTTATTATGCTTGCGGTGGTTACCATGCAGATCCTGGGCATGGCGTGGAAGTTCTTAGCGCAAGCCGTCGTGAAGGGCACGTGATTGTTTTAGCCAAGCCCGGACTGTATGAGTATCTCCACAGCTTTCGCAGCGACTCTGATCGCGTTCTCTTCGCTCATCTGAAGCTGATCGAGCGCGACAGACTCGCTGCGGGTGCGCTGCGCCGCTACCCCCGCCACACAGCCCGCCCGAAGCCCCAAAGCGTTGCACATCACAAAGAGCGTCGCTGCTTCCATCTCGTAGTTTAAGACGTTGAGGCGTCGCCATTCCTCAAGCGACCCTTGGAGATGTCTGGGAACATACCCACTGAACGTGTCGTAGCGCTCCTGGCCAGGATAGAACGTATCTGACGAACACGTGATCCCCACGTGATAGGGAATCTGAAGCTTGCGCGCAGCTTGGATGAGCGCCCGCACGATCTCGTAATCAGCGACAGCGGGATACTCTATGGGCGCATAGTGCGTCGAAGCCCCGTCGAGCCGCACTGCCCCCGTCGTGATGACCACGTCGCCAATGTTGATATGGGGCTGGATCGCGCCCGTCGTCCCGACGCGAAGAAAAATCCGAACACCAAGCTGGGCCAGCTCCTCGACGGCGATCGCCGTCGAGGGCCCGCCGATCCCCGTCGAGGTCGTGAGCACCGGCGTCTGCCCAATGTAGCTCAGCCACGTGGTGTACTCGCGCTTGGAGGCGAGAAAGCGTGGGCGTTCTAACGGCGCAGTGCGCGCGATCTTCTCGACGCGCGCGGGATCGCCGGGAAGGAGCGCGATCTTCGCTCCCTCGATCTGCTCGTCCGTCAGGTGTAAGTGATAGACGCTCTTCATGGCTGTTGGCCATCAGCGCGCACAATAATCGCCGATGCGAGCTCTCTGTCGAGCGCGATCTGGGCGTGCCCCAATTCTATCAAATAGCACGGGAATCTTCTCAGTAAGCGGATGCGCACGCCGGGCACAAGCCCCATCGTTACTAATCTCTGCAGAGTTCTCTGATCGCGCGGACGCACGGCGATGATCTCCGTCTCTCCCCCTACCCGCATAGCAGCTAGCGTCCCCTCAGAAGCGCCGTTGCGGCGTCGCCACCGCGCGCGCCAGCGCCGGAGCCATTTGGGCTCTTGCGGGGCTTGATAGCCACAGTTGGGACAACAGACGAGATCGCAGTGTGCCCCCAGGGGGCAGCGCGCGCACGGACGCTTTGCTTCTGATTCTGTAAATTCAAACCCACAGAGCGCACACTTCATAGCGGCACTCCCAGCTTCGTCAAGATGAGATTGACGAGCCACCCCATGAAGAACGCATAGGGGAAGATAAAGAGCGCCATCGCGATGGCCGTCCTCCAGCCGCGCTCTTTGGCAGTGATCATAAACTGCGCGATGCACGGCACAAAGAGCGTCAGCGTCACGGCGGCGACGACGAGCGGCACTCCACTGAGCACCCCGGCATTGTGCAGATCATAAAGCCCCGCCGCGCCGTAATCGCGCCGGAAGAACCCAAACAGAAAAGCTACAGCTGTTTCTTTAGGAAGCCCGATCGCCTGGACGATCACGGCCAACGCATTCACGAGCATCCCGAAGACGCCGGTGATCTGCCCAAGCCAGATCACAACGCTTGCGATCAGAAAGAACGGAAGGATCTCTTTGAGATACCAATGGACGCGGGTGTACGTCTTCACCAGCACGTTACTGAGCGACGGCCAGCGCAGCGGAGGAATTTCGATAGAGAAGAGCGAGCGCTCCCCCGGCAGGAGCTTTGCCGTCAGATAGCCAACGACGAGAAAGTTCAAGGCGATGACACCAGCCCAAATCCCCACCGCGATCGAGTGCCCTGCTAATAACCCCAGAATAACGCCAAGCTGCGCTGAGCACGGGATCGCTAACGCTAAGAGAAACGTCGCGATGAGCTTCTCGCGGCGCGTCTCCAGCGTGCGCGTCACCAACGTCGCCATCGTGTCACAGCCGAAGCCCAACACTATGAGAATGACCGCACGCCCGCTCAGCCCGATCAGCTTAAAGAGCCTGTCAATGAGCATCGCCAATCGGGGCAGATACCCAGAATCTTCGATGAGCGCAAACGCGAGGAAGAACGTGGTCACGATGGGCAGAATAATAGCAATAGCGTAGCGCAGCCCAAGCGAGATGACCCCATACTCGCCGATCAGCAAGTCTTGCAGAAAAGCCCAAGGGAGCACAGCGCGCACGAGCTGGGTCACCCACGGATTGATATAGTGCCCAAAGAGAGTGTTTTCGAGAAGCCCAACGAGCGTCTGCGCCCCGAAGACGCCCACAAACTCATAGAGCCCCCACAGCACCAGCGCAAGAATAATTCCACCCGTGAGGGGATGAACCGTCAGTTGGCTCAAGCGCTCGGCGAGAGAGTACTTTGGCCTTTGAGCGTGGCGCACCACTTCACGGGCGAGCGCGCGGGCACGACGGTGAAACTCAAGAATCTCTTCGAGCGAGAAGTCCCTCTTCTGATGGGTCTTTTGAGCGTTGTGCAGGGCTTTTGCGAGAGCCTCTCTCAGCTCGGCGATGCCCCGGTTCTCCAGGGCGCTCGTCAGCACGACGGGAATCTTGAGCTTCTCTTCGAGAGCGCGACGATCTATCTCTATCCCAAGCTGCGCTGCTTCGTCTATCATATTGAGGGCGAGCACGACCGGCGGGCCAAGCTCCAGAAGCTGCAGCGTGAGCGCGAGCGAGCGCTCTACATCTTTCGCGTCGGCGACGTGTACGATCAGGGCGACGTCGTCGCGCAGCAGAATATCTTTGGTGATCGCTTCTTCTTCGGTGAGGGGCAAGAGCGAGCGAATGCCGGGAGTGTCGAGGAGTTCGCAGACCTCTCCCTGCCTTCGACACCCCTCTCCGTTGACGGAGAGGGGTTGGGGGTGAGGTTCCGAAACTCTCAGTTGGCCTCGCGCGATCTCGACCGTCGTGCCGGGGTAGTTCGAGACCGTGACATACGTTCCGGTCAAGCGATGAAAAAGCAAGCTCTTGCCCACATTGGGCGCTCCGACGAGCACGATCGTGCCCGAGGTCGTAGGCTCAGTCTTTGTCCGCGCTGTGCCGTGACAAGTCATAAGTTAAGATATCCCCGAGCGAGAGCGACTCCAACGCCTCTTGGATCTTTTGGTCTATCTGCTCCCAGATGCGCCGCGTCGTGCACCCATCAGCCAGCTCGCAGAGATGATCCGAAGCCAAGCACGAGACCGGCGCCAGATCCCCTTCGAGCGCCTCCAGCAGCTCTCGAATCGAGATCTCCTCAGGAGCTCGCGCGAGCGCGTAGCCGCCTTGCTTCCCAACGGTAGCCTTCACCAAGCCCGCGCGGCAGAGCCTCTGTAAAAGCTTCTTGACAAACGCCACGGGGAGATGCTGCTCTTGAGCGATCTGCTTGGCCGAGAGCATGTGCGGGCTTCGCGCCAGGGCCAAGACCGCTCGTAAGCCGTAGTCGCTCCGCCGTGTGAGGATCATAGCCATCGAGGACTCTTTTTGTCCCCGTTCAAAGTACTCTTTGGGAGATGAACAAGCAATGATCCGCGTCATGCAGGAAGCTGCGCTTGGTCAAGACGAGAGAATCACGGAAGGCACAGAGCAGCACGGAAAGCGCGGAAAAAATCTATTCAAGCTCTTTCATCAGCATATCTACGGCTTTGGAGACCGCGCTTTCGACTTCCGGCGAGAGCCCCTCGCCGACGCTGAAGTCTCTTCCTTCGATCCCATAGATAATTAAGCTCTGCGGGAGCTGACCGAGCGACCGCGCTGTTTCGATCGCCTCGGCGACGCCGAACGCGTGCGTCGAGCAATGAAAAAAATTCGTGGGGATCGGCTCTCGATGCGCCTCAACGCGAAAGATCGTCCCCGGCGCAGCTCCCGACTGCACAGCATCAACGATGATCACGCAATCTGCGCCCTGCCACGCGGCGATAAGAGCCGCTCCCTCGCCGCTCATCTCGCGCACCGTGACGTGCTGAAGATTCTTCTCTCGCAGGCGCCGCGCTACGATGAGCCCCACTGCATCGTCATGACGGTAGTCGTTCCCAACGCCAATGACAAGCACGCGCGACTTTTGGCTACTCATAGACGAAACAGATGCGAAAAACACCGACAGTCGCTCGACCCGAACCCTTTCACGACCGGCTGAGCTATCCGAGATAGTCTCCGCGCTACGGCGCACTCGATCTTCTGAGAAGTCTCAATGACGAAGACTCCGCGCAATCTTCCCAATGCGAGCAGATAGTCAACGTGCCAGCGACGCGTCTTGTTACGCCCCAGAGCGACGGCGCGATGGCGCTCAACTCTCTTCAACCCCCCAGGCCCCAGCGCCGAGCCCACATAGAGATAGACTCCGTCAAAGTGCTGGCGCCCCAAGCGCCCAACGCGTACAGTGCCGTGGGCTTCAAGCACAAGCACATAGACCCCTCGACGATTCGAGTTCACGATGGCACTTCGATCCCCTGCATCTGGCGCAGGAGGACAATCTGTCCAGTGTGATAGAGATCGTGGGCCAACACGCCAAAGAGCATCTCGCTTTAGAGTGCAGCTCGCTCGGCGACGATCGCCAAACGATTGGCCTCTAAGCTCCACGGCTCCCCACGCAAGCCTCCATAGTATCCTAACACCTTCAGCCCAGCTTGAGCAAAGAGCCCCAAAAGCTCAGCAAGCGTGAACACCCTTAAAGACAGAGTGTACTCCTTGCGCTCTGCGCCCTTGAGCACGATCCAGCGAGACTCTATCCGATTGCGCGCGAAGTTCATCGTCCTTTCCTCAAGCACAAAAAAGTTGGGATACTCTTGCCAATTGCGCGGCCGAAAGTTCCGAATGAGCCAGTCACGGTTCTGGAGTTCTAACAAAAAGCGCCCGCCGGGCTTCAAGCACTTGCGCACCTCTTTGAGCACTGTGAGATGGTCTTCTTCTCTCTCAAAGTACCCGAAGCTTGTGAAGAGATTGATGACGGCGTCGAATTCGTTCTCAAAGGGGATTTGGCGCATATCGCCGTGGACGAACTGAATTTTGAGCCCGTGCTCTTGGGCTTTGGCGCGGGCTTGGCTCAGATAGACTTCAGAGATATCCAAGCCCACGACGTGGAAGCCGCGCTGAGCTAATGGGATAGCGAAGCGCCCAGGCCCGCACGCTAAATCTAAGATCTTCGCGCCCGGCGCAAGGCCCAAGAGCGAAACCACAGCGTCGCAGCTCTGCTCAGCGCGCTGCCAAGCTTCTTCATAAAACATGATCTGCCCCGTAACTTCATCGAAGAAGCTCTCCCACCATTCCATCTTACTCCCCGTGCTTAGCGTCAGCGAGTAACGAGCGCCTTACGCCTCTTAGTTGGTTGAGTCGCTTTTCTTTTACTTGCATGTAGCACTGTAATACCTATTACTTTCCCCTTTTCGTATCTAACGATAATATCATCGTCGGTAAGCTCACTATCATCCGCATGGCTGGGTTTCTTGAAGTTTAAATACAAAACATCCGCCTCCTCATCATAGCTATACCAGATTCGCTTAAAGGGGATATTTAACAGTTGAGACGTAAGACTCAAAATCTCTTGGACGTCTATAGAGGCCATACCTTCGCTCTCCTTTCAATCTGTTTGATCCTCCTTGTCAAAAAAGCAGTAATGACAAACCCATCCTCTTTGCTTGTCTCTTTGTAGACGACAACTATATATTTCCCCGGCGCTATTTCTCTTGTAGCAAGCAACTCTCCCTCCTTCCCTTTGTAAATCGCCTTTGGATCTTGAATGGCCTCGAGAACTTCAAAATAATAACCCGCCATTTCCGAATGCTCCTCAGTAATATGAATCCACCTCTCCTCCGTTAGTCGTATAGGCACACCATTCTTTGATCGGATTACCTCCATGCAAGCCTCGCAACCTCATGGGTACGCATTGATTATAAGCAGGGCTTCTTACTCATGCAAAGCAAGTGGAGCATGGCTTTGCACATAAAAGCTGAACTTACGCTGGCTTCCTCCCACGCACATAGAGATAGAATATGGCTTCCCCTAAGCGAAGGCCTTGATCTTCAAGGAGCAGCGTATAGCCTGCCCGATGCCCCGGCTCTCTATCAGAGACTCGGCGCTGCTCCCACACCTGTCGGAGCAGGGGCGTCCAGTCGTGGATTTCTACATCTACTAAGCCCGCTTCGCCCATCCATTCTCGGAAGTCCTCAGGCGTCGCTTCGCATAGATAGTCCAGCCCGATAGCCCGTAGAGCCGCACGAGCTTCCTCAGATAACGGCTTAGTCACGATCACATCCGTGAGGAGCAACCATCCTCCGGGCTTGAGGACTCGGGCCATCTCCGGCTGGCCGATGAGCGTCGGCTCTGGCGTGGGATAGACGATGAACTCGCTGATCAGCGCGTCAAAAGATTCATCTGGAAAGGGAATGCTGTACATCTCCGCCTTGCGGAATTCGATAGATACATTGCGCTTGTGGCTCTCAAGGCGTGCGTGCTGTAGGAGCGCTTCATTGAGTTCAAGCCCGATCACCGTCCCGTTTGGGCCGACCTGCTCTGCCAAATAGAATGCTACATCGCCCGCCGCGCTGCAGAGCACTAAGACTTTCTTGCCCTTCAAAGGCCCCGCGTCTTGGGCCAGACGCTCCAAGATGGGTTGCAGGGCTTTAAGTTCTTGCTTCGCCCAGGTGGCTATGACGTACCTCCTTCACAGCACATTATAGCTCATAGACAAGAGCTTCATCTGTCCCATGCGGAGACTCCGCCAGCATGCGCCCTGCACCGTCTACTAAAAGCGCGCCGCCAAAGTCAGCAAGTTCGTCTGAGTCAATTTCTAAAGAGTTCACGATTGCCGTGGTCGCCCCCACAGCCCTCACGCCGTCAAGATAGACTTTTCTTTCCTCACGCTCCCAGCGCTCAGGATCGGGCGAACGCCCGTCAAAGCTACGCGCCATCGGGACGAGCAAGAGATCTACAGAGCGATCCAACTGGGACGTCGCGTCCTCGTCGAAGAGATCGCCGCAGATGAGCACAGCCAGACGCCCTAGCTCTGTCTCTACAGTCTGCACCGTCGTCCCGTTGGTGAAGGGCGGATGCTCGCAGATCTTGCGATAGTGCAAGAGAATCCTCCCCTGACGATCGAGCAAGACGGCTGAGTTAAAGAAATTGTCGCTTTCGGCTTCCAGCAGCCCAAAGCACAGAAAGATTTTATAATTTCGCGCCAGCTCCCCCATGCGCTCTGTCGTTGGGCCGGGGATCGGCTCGGCAAATTTCTTCAGATCGCTCTCATCGTAGAGATAGCCTGTGAGAGCGCACTCCGGCAGGCAGACGAGATCGAGCTTGGAGCGAGCAAGCTCGCGCAGTCGTTCTTCCAAGTGTCGAAAGTTCCTTTGGGGATCTCGATAGCGGACCCGCAGCGGCAGCAAACAAAGGCGCATCTTTGTGCTCCACAGCTTACTCGCTATACTCCAACGGAATCCCCCGATGCAGCCCAAGCGAGCGCGCGTACTCGACCACTTCCCAATACTCCTTCGATGTGATCCGCCGCGACAGCTCCGGATACTCAAACGCTTTATACGTCGGGTGATACTGCGCCATGATGTTGACCCACGAGTCGCGTGAAAGCTCCTCCGCGATAAATTTTAAGACTTCTGTGGAGCCCGCTAGCCCATTGGGGAGCACGAGGTGCCGAATGAGCAGCCCGTGCTTGGCTAGCCCATCCTCTACGACAAGATCACCCACCTGACGGTGCATCTCTTTGAAAGCTGCCCGCGCGACCTCCCAATAATGCTCGACGCCCGAATATTTTCGGGCGATCTGAGAGTCACTGTACTTCAGATCGGGCATGTAGATATCAACGATGCCATCGAGGAGCTTGAGCGCCGCCACAGAATCATAGCCCGAGGTGTTGTAGACGATAGGCAGCCGAAACCCCTGCGGAATCGCAAGCTCAAGCGCTTCTAAGATCTGAGCGATGACGTGCGTGGGCGTGACGAGATTGAGATTATGACAGCCCATCTCTTGAATTGTGAGAAATATCTCAGCCAAGCGCTCGGCGCTGACGGCTGCGCCGTCTAAAAGCTGGCTGATCTCGTAGTTCTGACAATACTGACAACGAAGATTACACCCGGCGAAGAAGACCGTGCCTGAGCCGTGCCTGCCGCGCAGCACACGCTCCTCGCCAAAGTGCGGACCGAACGAACTTACTAGAGCCCAGCGGCCGACGTTGCACTGGCCGATCTCGTTCTTGAGTCTATTGGCACGGCAGACGCGCGGGCAGAGCGTGCACGCTGCTAAGCGCTTGCGCGCCTCCTCGACGCGACGATGCAACTCCCCGCTCTTGTAGAGAGCAAGATAGCTGGGATATAGAGCACTTTGAGCGATCATCTTCGATCACCGCTGTCACGCTATTTGCAAGACCTTGGCTCCGCGGATCTTGCGCAACTTCAGATCGAGCAGCGCTTGGTTCGCCTCTTCGAATTTATAAATTTGAACTTCAGGCTTAATGGGGATCTTCGCAGCTACTTCTAAAAACTCGCGCACGTCTCGACGCGTCACATTGGCCACGCTCTTAAGCTCCTTCTCCAACCAGAGATGGGTCGCATAGTCTAACTCTAAGAGCGCGCTCTTGTCGGCGTCTTCTTTCCGGATGGCATTGATGACCAGCCGCCCGCCACGCTCGAGGTTCTTCAACGCTTCGACGATAGGGCGCCAGGCCGGCGTCGTGTCAATGATCGCGTCTACTTTTTCGGGAGACTCTTCGCTGATATCTCCAGCCCACACGGCCCCAAGCTCCCGCGCAAAAGCCCGCTCGGACTCGCTCCGCGCAAAGACGAAGACTTTTGTGCTGGGGTAGAGATGGCGCACTAACTGCAATACCAAGTGCGCCGAAGCCCCAAAGCCCACCAGTCCCAAGTTCTGCCCATCTTGAAGATGAGTCAACTTCACGGAGCGATAGCCGATCGCCCCGGCGCACAGCAGCGGCGCTGCTTCTACGTCTGAAAAGACCTCGGGGATGGGGTAAGCAAAATCTTCAGAGACGGTCATATATTCGGCGTAGCCACCGTAGGCATCGCGCCCGGTCGCGCGAAATTCTCTGCAGAGATTCTCTTCACCCCGACGACAGAATGTGCACTGCCCACACGCTGAGAAGATCCACGCGACGCCGACGCGGTCGCCGATCTTGAAAGCTTGCGCCCCTGGGCCGAGCGCAACGACGCGCCCCACGACTTGGTGCCCCAAGATCATGGGCAACTGCGACGGCGGGGTGCGCCCCTCGATCTCGTCGAGCTCGGTGTGACAGACGCCGCACGCCGAGACTTTCAGTAAAAGTTCGCGCTCTTTGGGGATGGGATCGGGCAGCGTCTGGAATTCTAACGGAGTCGGGTTCTCTTCAAGCCGACTGAGTTTTTTGAGCACCATCGCTTTCATGGCGCTCTTATTGTAGCGCACCAACAGTATAATAGCGAGCAACTTGCTCTATGCGGGGTTGTAGACTAAACTTAAGCGAGAGTGATGAGCTATGTCGGAAGTTACCAAGATGTTTTCTTGCGCTCCTAAGACAGGGCATGAAGAGCGTTTTGAACATGAGGTCGCAGCGTACGAAGCCCTTTGGCCACAGCTGCGCCAGACTCACCTTGGCCAGTGGGTAGCTATCAAAGACGGCCAAGTGGTGGATAGCGATAGAGACAAAGCTGCACTGATCCGACGGGTATACGCGCGTTGGCCCCAAGAAACAGTCTATTTCGAGCAGGTGCTTCCTGACTACCCTCACAGAACCGTTGACATCCCCGGCATTGATACTCCTTAGCTCATGAAAGCGTTTCCCTACGAAGTGTCTGAGCAGCCTCCCGCGCCTTATGTAGATGTAGAGATCAAGCCTTCCTTCTCGACCATGAGCCCTCTACGTTATCGAGCTAAGGTGGATTCAGGCGCCGCGATGACTGTCATCCCCAGCTCTCTGATAGATCAATGGAAGTTAAAGCCTTTTGGCGTAGTGGTTGTACGCGGTTATAACGGGCAAGCCTCTATGCGCCCCACGTATCTTATCGACCTGGAAGTTGGAAATAAAAAATTCACTCAGCTTGAGGTGACGCTATCGCTGCGAACGAATGTACTACTAGGGCGCGATGTGCTCAATCACCTGCGAATCGTCCTCAATGGGCCTAATCAGATTACAGAGATACTAGATTAATCCCCGCCGAACTCGCGCTCCAGCTCCTCTTCCCCCTTCTGCCACGCTGTAGCCTCCAGCAGCTCCGCGACCTTATGGGCGTAGTCCGGCCAGTGCATCTCGACGTACTTCTCGAGGGCTGCCGCCGCCGCCTGGTTCTTAGTCGTCGCGATGAAATGCGCCAACTTCCACGGCCCCACGCTCTCGATCAGCTCGTCCAGCACCAGCTGCAACACGGCACAGCGCGTCGCCCGCTCGCCGCACTCCGCCATCACGCACGTCGCCTGCTCAAGAATCTCCTCTTCGCTCCAGCGGCGCGTCATCATCGTCTACCCTCCTTTCAGGACACCCTCACTTTAGCTCACCAAAAGAGAAGAGACGCTGATCTTCATCAGCGTCTCTTCTGATCTTCGTCAAAGTCTATTCGCGCTCGATCTCGACCTTGAGGAAGTGCGTGGCGCACGAGATGCACGGATCGTAGTTGCGAATGGCTTGCTCGCACTTCCACGTCAGTTGCTCTTTCGAGAGATTGATATTCTTCGGGACGAAGTGCCACAGATCGCTCTCGATCGTCTTTTGGTTCTGCGAGGTGGGCGGGACGATCTTGGCGTCTAAGATCGTGCCGGTGTCATCAATGCGATAGCGATGGTAGAGAATCCCCCGCGGGGCTTCGGTGCAGCCGCAGCCGACTCCCGCGCGCGGCTGGACCTCGACGTAGGGCCTTTCGGGCATCTCGTACTCGCTGATGATTCTGAGGGCCTCCTCGCACGCGTAGAGCGTCTCGATAGATCTCACGATGATGCTCTTGAACGGGTTCTTGCACACCGGGCCGAGGCCCGCGTCTTTTGCGGCCTTCTGCACGGAGCGCGGGAGCTTGTCGAAATTGATGTTGTATCTTGCAAGTGGGCCGACGAAGTAGTTCCCGCGCCCTTTGATCACCGAATGCAGCGCGTTAGAATGCTCGACGTGCTCCTCGACAAAGTGCTCTTCGTACTCGCGGATCGCGATATCGAGCCCCTTGGTGGAGACGAGCCGCCCCTCATTGAACGGATACTCGTCGGGGTGTCGCAGCGCGACGAACTCATAGTCTTGCTCAAAATCTGGGAATTCCAAGGTGCCCGTCCAGCGCACCAAGTCATACGCGGCGTCGCGAGCCCATTTGAGATCTTCGACAAGGCTCTGGAGTTCGCTCTTGGTTGGGACTTTGTAAAAGCCCCCGACGCGCACGTTGATGGGGTGAATCTCGCGCCCGCCCAAGAACGCGACGAGCTCGTTGCCGATCTTCTTGAGCTTGAGGGCTTTCTGGACGAGATCGGGATGGTCTTTGGCCATGTGGATGGCGCTCTCGTAGCCCAGAAAGTCCGGAGCGTGGAGCATGGCAACGTGCAAGACGTGGCTCTCGATCCACTCGCCGCAATAGATCAATCTGCGCAGTGCCCGAAGCTGCCCGTCTACTCTCACGCCGCAGGCGTCTTCCATGGCGTGGCACGAGCTCATCTGATACGCAATGGGGCAGATCCCGCAAATCCGCGCGGTGATGTCCGGCGCTTCGGTGAAGCTGCGCCCGCGCAAGAACGCCTCAAAGAACCGCGGCGGCTCGAAGATCTTCAGCTTCACGTCAATCACTTTATTCTCTTTGATCTTGACGTAGAGCGCACCCTCGCCCTCCACGCGAGCCAGATAGTCCACTCGGATCGTCTTACTGTTTCTGCTCATGGGCCTCGCTCTCCTTTCGGAAGGGCTCAGCATACGCATTGAACCCGCGGAACGCGCGCACGAGATCGTGCTCGTTGACGCCGAGCCGGCGCCACCAGGCGCTCAGCGACGAGGTGTTTGGCGTCTCTTTGGGGCCAAAGCAGCCGTAGCACCCGCGGTGGTACGCCGGGCAGATCGCGCCGCAGCCCGCCTGGGTGACCGGCCCCAGGCACGGCGTGCCGTGGGCCACCATCACGCACGGCGTCCCGCGCCGCTTGCACTCCACACAGACGCTGTACGTCGGGGTATTGGGCTTGCGCCCGTTCACGAACGCGTTGATCACTTCGAGGAGCTGATATTTATTGACCGGACAGCCGCGCAGCTCAAAGTCCACCTTGACGTGCTCCGCGATGGGAGTAGATTTCTCTAGGGTGCTGATGTACTCAGGCTTGGCGTAGACGATGGCGAGAAACTCTTTGACGTCCTTGAAGTTGCGCAGGGCTTGGATGCCGCCGGCGGTGGCGCACGCCCCAATAGTAATGAGAAACTTCGAGACGCGTCGCACTTCTTGGATGCGCTCGGCGTCGTGCGGGGTTGTCACTGACCCTTCGACGAGCGAGATATCATAGGGCCCTTTGACGACCGCGCGCGAGGCTTCGGGGAAGTAGGCGATCTCGATCGCGCCAGCAACGGCAAGCAGCTCGTCTTCGCAATCGAGCAGACTGAGCTGGCAGCCATCACAAGAAGCGAACTTCCACACCGCGACCTTGGGCTTCTTGGGCATATCAGATCTCTCGCTTTCCGAAGATCTCTTTGACTTTATCGAACCGGAATACCGGGCCGTCCTTGCAGACAAAGTGGGGGCCGTATTGACAATGCCCACAGAACCCAACGGCGCACTTCATGTTGCGCTCCATAGAGATATAAATCTGATCGTCCCGAAGACCGCGCTTCTGCAGCTCCAAGATCGCAAAGCGCATCATCACTTCGGGGCCGCAGACCAGCGCCGTCACATGATAGGGATCGAACTGCGCCCTGGGGATGAGCGTCGTGACGACTCCGACGTTGCCACGCCACTCGTCGGGTCTGGCCGCGTCTACGGTGACCTCGACTTGGATGTCAAACCGTCCGCGCCACTGGACGAGCTCTTTCTTGTAGAGCATATCCCCAGGCGTGCGCGCGCCGTAGAGCACCACCACGCGCCCGTACTCTCCCCGATGGCTCAAGATGTGATAGATCGCGGGGCGCAGCGGGGCTAATCCCACACCACCGGCCACAATGAGAATATCGTTGCCCACGGCTTCGGCCATAGGCCAGCTGCTTCCGAAGGGGCCGCGCACGCCGAGAATATCCCCGCGCTTGAGCCGACAGAGCGCCTTGGTGACGGTGCCCACCGCGCGCACGGTGTGCACCAGAATTTCGGGATGCGCCGGGTCGCCACTGATGGAGATGGGCACCTCCCCTACCCCAAAGAGATAGAGCATAGTGAACTGTCCGGGGGCAAACCTCACCCCGCCTTCGGCACCCCTCTCCGTAAACGGAGAGGGAACGGGTGAGGTGAGGGGCTGGGGGAGAGGTTCTAACTCCAAGGTGAACGTATCTTTCGTCTCGCGCCGCACCCGTAGCACTCGGTAGGGCACGGGCACCATGGGATCTATCAGCACTGCTTCTCTCGTCTGGGGCTTAATCGTGACTGCCATAGATATCAATCAATCGTAAGCGAGTGGCTTGGAGTCTTTGCCCAATAATTTGAGCGAAGCGCTTGAAGAGCTCGTAGCCGAGTTTGGGCTCTTCGTCGCACTTGCCGCGAATGCACATGGCGTCGAATTCTATAGCGCGCGTGAGCTCCAACGCTCGCGCATCGTACTGCTTTCGGTAAGGCGGCACGGCCCACGACCAGCCCATCACGTCGCCCTCGCCGAGGGTCTCGATCATGAGTGTTCCGCGCCCCGGCACAAAGACTTCAAGCGAGATCTTGCCGCTGCGAATCAGCCAGAAGTGCGAGGACGGATCCCCCTCACGAAAGATGAACTCCCCTGCCTTGAACGTGACCTCGCGAGCGCATCCGGCGATGAGCTGGATGTAGCGCGGGTCTAAATCTTTAAAGAACGGATGCTCCGACAGCAAGCGTTCGAGCGTGTCCATAGGCTCTCCTTTCTACGCTGCGCTCTGTTCGCTCTCGCGGATGGCGCGGACCTCTTCCGTAATGTCAATCCCTACCGGGCACCACGTGATACACCGCCCGCACCCAACGCACCCTGACGTCCCAAACTGATCGAGCCAGCTGGCGAGCTTGTGGGTCAGCCACTGACGATAGCGGGACTTCGCGGACGCGCGCACGCTCCCGCCGTGGATGTACGAAAAGTCCATAGTGAAGCACGAGTCCCACTTGCGCACGCGCTCGGCTTCGCTGCCCGTTAGGTCCGTGACGTCTTCTACTGTCGTACAGAAGCACGTGGGGCAGACCATTGTACAGTTGGCGCAATTCAGACATCGGGCAGCAACCTCATCCCAGCGCGGGTGCTCCAAATTGCGATAGAGCAGCTCTTTGATATTAGTCGTATCGAGCTGGCGCCCCATCTGCCGCGCCGCTTGTTGAATGCGCTCTTCCGCGATCTGGAGATCGCGGGGCTGGGCGGGCTTGGTCGGCACTCTTTGCAAAATGTCTGCCCCCAGCGTCGTGCCGACCTCAACGACGAAATAGTGCCTCTGCCCATCGAGGATCTCCGTCAACGCCAGATCGAAGCCCGCTGTGGCCTTAGGGCCAGTCTTCATCGAGACACAAAAGCACGTGCCCCCAGCTTGAACGCAGTTGACCGCGACGATAAAGACATTCCGTCGGCGGGCTTGGTAGTGCGGGTCAACAAACTTCCCATTGGTGAAGACACGGTCTTGGATGAAGATCGCGTGCAGCTCGCACGATCGCACCCCGATGAACGCATAGCGTGGCGGCTCATCCCTATTGGGGGTAATCTCGAAGCCCTTGCCGTTCTTCCGAGCTTTCCACAGAGATAAGACGGGCGGGTGTAAGAACTTCTTCCACGAGTGCGGCCCGACGACATACCCAAAGAGCGCTTGGTCGGCGCGTCGCTTGAGGCGATACTTTCCCCCGTCTTGCTCGTCCGTCCAGCCGATGGGCAAATCCTCGACAGAAGCGATCTCGTCGTAGATGATCGCGCGGTCGCGCACGGTGGGGCCGACGGTGACGTAGCCCTTTTGACGTAGAGCATCGAGAAGCTTCTGGAAGTCTTGACGCTCGACGATGACTCGTTCTCCGATCATAGAGATCTCCATTCTGCGCTCGTGAGCGCTCTCGCGACCACGAGCGGTGCAGCTTCATTATAACGAATCAATTCCCTAGATGCGCAATGATCCGGCACAGCCGAGCGAATGATATGAATCAGCTGCAGCGCTGTGGGGTTGTCAATGCCCTGAGCAGCTCGATACACTTGAGCATCGAAGGAGTGATCTCGATCATGGACATCGCAGTCGAGCAAGGGGATATTACGAAAGTTCAGACGGACGCGATCTGTCTGGGGATCTTTGAGGGGGTGCAGCGCCCCGGTGGGGCTGCTGGCGCTGTGGATCGAGCTTTGGACGGAGCGATCTCGGAAGTGCTCGCCGACAGAGATTTTTCGTGCAAGAAGGGCGAAGTCTTCTGGCTGCGCACGCACGGCAAGATCGGGGCTAAAAGAGTGCTCTTAGTTGGTCTTGGGTCCGCAGAAAAGTTCTCAGCAGACGTGGTGCGCGAGGTGAGCGCCGCGGCAGCGCGTGCCGCGAAGGCTCTTTCGGAACTGACGACGATCGCGCACGGGGCGGGCATCGGTGGGCTCGATGCGCACACGGCCGCCCAAGCGACCGTTGAAGGAACGCTGTTGGGACTCTATCGCTTTGAGAAGTTCAAGAAGCCTGAAGAGCCCTATAAGCTCTCGCGGCTTCGCATCGTCGAGCGCAGCTCGGAGAAACTCGATGCTCTCAGAGCTGGTGCCCAGCAGGGGCAGATCATCGCGGAGTCGGTGCTGTTTGCGCGGGACTTAGCTAATGAGCCGGGGCAGAGTCTGCCGCCGCGCGAGCTGGCCGCTCGCGCCCAACGATTAGCGCAAGAGCTTGGGCTGCGCTGCGAAGTCTTTGACGAGAAAGCTTTAGAGAAGCTTGGCATGGGCGGAATTCTCGCGGTGGGCAGGGGCAGCGACGAGCCGCCCAGATTCATCGTGCTTGAGTACAATCTCTCGAAGGACGCCAAGCCCATCGTGCTCGTGGGCAAGGGGATCACTTTCGACAGCGGCGGAATCTCGATCAAGCCGCGCGAGGGCATGGAAGCGATGAAGTACGACATGAGCGGCGCGGCGGCAGTGCTCGGAGCGATGCGCGCGGTGGCGCTGCTGAAGCTGCCCGTAGCCGTTGTGGGCCTGATCGCAGCTGCGGAGAATTTGCCCTCGGGGAAGGCCCTCAAGCCCGGCGACGTCATCACGATCTCTAACAAAAAGACGGTCGAGGTCACCAACACCGACGCCGAGGGGCGACTGGTGCTCGCGGATGCGCTCGTCTACGCGCAGCGATACCATCCCCAAGCTGTGATAGACTTGGCCACGCTGACAGGGGCGTGCACGATCGCCCTTGGGAAAGAGGCTGCGGGTCTGTTTAGTAATGACGAATCGCTCGCCCAGAGGATCGAGCGCGCGGCGCAGCAGACGGGCGAGCGCGTCTGGCGGCTGCCCCTCTATGACGAGTACAAAGAGCTCATCAAGAGCGAGATCGCCGATATTAAGAACAGCACCAACAAGGGCCCGCAAGCGGGCGCAGCCGTCGGCGCGATCTTTCTGAGAGAGTTTGTGAACTACCCGTGGGCGCATTTAGATATTGCCGGGGTAGCGTATGACGTCGAGAGCCGGCTCTATCACCCCAAGGGGAGCGCGACGGGGTACGGAGTGCGATTGTTGGCGCAGTTGCTGCGAGAATGGGCTTAACCCCTCACCCCTTGCTCCCCTCTCCCTCAGAGGGGAGAAGGGGATGGGGGTGAGGGTGCAGATATGATCCGAGAGAACGTGCAGAAGCTCCTAGCGGAGCTGCCGCCGGGAGTGCTCTTGGTCGCCGCGGCCAAGGGCCGCTCTCCCCAAGAGATTTTAGAAGCCATTGAAGCTGGAGTGCAGATCATCGGGGAGAATTATGTGCAAGAGGCTGAGAGGGCTTTTGCGGTCATCGGGCGCCGCGCCCAGTGGCACATGATCGGGCACTTACAGAAAAACAAAGCGAAGAAAGCCGTAGCAATCTTCGATATGATCGAGACGCTCGACTCCGTAGAGTTAGCGCACGAGCTGGAGAAGCACTGCGCCCGAATGAATAAAGTGATGCCCGTCTTGATAGAGATCAATAGCGGGCGGGAGCCGCAGAAGTCTGGAGTCTTCCCCGAAGACGCCGAAGCCCTCATCAGAGCCGTCGCGCCGCTCCCTCATCTGAAGGTCGTGGGGCTGATGACGATGGGCCCGCGCTTTGGGAACCCCCAAGAGGCTCGTCCGTACTTTCGCGAGACAAAAAAGCTCTTCGACTACCTCAGAACTCTGAACATCCCCAACGTCGAGATGCAGTACCTCTCGATGGGCATGAGCAATACGTATCAGATCGCTCTGGAAGAGGGCGCGAACATCGTGCGGATCGGCACGAAGATCTTCGGAGAGCGCCCGGAAGAGTGAACTATGAAGATCGCTCTTGTGCAGCCTGCGCGCGATCGCTTCGACAGAGAGAAGAATATTCACACTGTCGCGCGCTTGCTCCAACAGATTCGCGACGTCGAGATCGTCTGTCTTCCTGAGAACTGGGCAGGAGTCGTCACGTTCAGCGAGCCCGAGCTTGAGCAGATGCTCTCGCTTTTGGGAAGCTACGCCCAGCAAGGACACTATACGCTGCTGACGGGGAGTCTCATCGTCCAGCGTAGAGATCATACGATCGCGCTGGGGCACGTCATCGGGCCGGATGGCACGGTGCTGGGCCACACCGAGAAGATATTCCCATCCAATGCTGTGGGCGAGCGAGCGTTTCTGAAGCCAGGCGAGCGCCTGCCCGTCTTCGCCACAGGGAGCGCGCGCTTCGGCGTCGCGATCTGCGTTGATCTCTTCTACCCTGAGCTCATTCGATCGTTAGCGCACCGAGGAATCTCAGTGCTCTTTAACCCGTCGAATATCCCTGAGAATCGCATTGCTCTGTGGAGATCACTGCTGTGCGCTCGCGCTGCGGAGAATACGATCTTCGTCGCGTTCGCCAATAACACAAAGTCTTTCTACCCCGATGATCGTCCCGTGAGCGGACACTCGATGGTCGTCTCGCCTCGAGGGGATGTGCTCTTGGAAGCCGACGACGCTGAGGGCGTCTTCGTCGTCGAGATTGATCTTGCTCAGATCACTGAGGCGCGCAAACGCTGGCCCTATCTTGCCGACAGTCTCTCTCTCGAGAAGATCGAGGGCGATCGGGTCGTGCGCAAGAATGAGTAATCACGGCAGATGGGGCTTAGCCTTCAGCTCCTCTTCCGAAACTTGCTCCAGCCATCGAACGAGAGCCGAGAGACGCTCTTTCGCTCTTTGGAAGATCTTCTGCCCCGCTTCTTGTGAAGCCTCGCGCGGGTCGAGCGTCGCCCCAGACTGAGAGAAATCTATCGTATCGAGCGGGAGCTGCGCCCCGTCTCTGCTAGTCGCATAGATTTCTGAGGCGCCGCGCGCGGCAGCTTCGAGCTGACCGCGATCTACTAAGTTCGGGTCAATCGCCAAGACGAGAGAAGTCTCAATAGCCCCAGCGTGCGTGCCCCGGCTGCGAAAAAGTTCGTTTGTGAGCTTCTGCACTTCTGGGTCGAGCCACCACGCCCAGACGACCGCGAAGATCTCTTTCGCGCGCAGCTCGCGGCAGATCTCTTGCAGCGCAGCATTGTTGCCGCCGTGCCCGTTCACAAAGACAATACGGCGCACGCCGTGCGAGGCGACGCTCTCGGCGATCTCTCTCATGAAGCGCCGAAACGTTTCGGGAGAGACCCACAGCGTCCCCCAGAATTGTCGGTGATGTTCGGAGACGCCAACGGGGATGACGGGAGTGCAGAGAATTTTTAACTCGCGCGCGACGGCAAGAGCGAGCGCCTGTGCCGTGAGGAAATCTGTGCCCAAGGGCAGGTGCGGGCCGTGCTGCTCCGTGCTGCCCACCGGAACGAGTGCTACTGTAGAACTGTGAAAGAGCTGCCGCGCCTGCACCCATGAGACGTGTTCTAACATAGAGCCTCCTTCGCTCACCGAATATACTCGATTGTGGACCGTCTGACTACCCGTGATTGACCAAGCCCCCGACATTCAGTATATTAAGAGCACTATGATAATCCGTTGGAGTGCTTTGGTGCTTGTATTCGTCGGGTTGTTGAGCGGGGCTTCGAGCGCCCAGGTCTCAAGCTGGCCCATCCGCGCCTTGTGGTACACCAGCGAAGACCCCCTGGGCTACGCGAGCTCCGTCGTCCCTACAGATCTGAAGACGCTCAAAGAGCGCCTCTGCCCCACTCATGTGCTCCTGCGCATCCATCTCTATCAGACGGGGCGCGCGACCGATGACCCCCATATTGATCCGCAGCGCACCCAACCCGATGCTGTCCTCACTCGTGCGGTCACCGAGGTCCAAAGAGTGGGGCTGAAGGTCGTGCTCCTGCCCGCGATCTTCGTGGACGATGGCACCTGGGTGGGGGTCATCACCCCGGCAAACGTCTCCCGATGGTTCACGCGCTGGCGCGAGGTCGTCCTGCATTATGCCAGGCTCGCCCAGTCCCTCAACGTAGACGTGCTCTTAATCGGCACCGAGCTGAGCTCCATGCAGAGATACTCCACCGAGTGGGAGCGACTCATCCGCGAGGTGCGCCGCGTCTTTTCTGGGAAAGTCAGCTACTCCGCCAACTGGTGGTACGACCGCGCCGGATTTCAGAGCGTCCTGAATATGACTCACTGGGCTTTGCTCGACTATGTGGGGATCACCGCGTACTTTGAGCTTACGAACACTTATACCCCAACCGTAGCCCAACTGCGCGCCGCCTGGCAGGGCGACCGCCACGGCCAAAACATCTTGAGCGACCTAGAGGCCCTGCACCAAAGATATAAGAAGCCCATCGTCTTCTGGGAGCTGGGCTACCAGAGCCGCGACGGGACGAATATCTTCCCTTGGGATTTCACCCGCCGCACTCCCCCGGACGAGCAAGAGCAAGCCGATGCGTACCGTGCGTTCTTTGAAGCCTTCTCCGGGCGAGCGTGGTTTGAGGGCTACGGGCTCTTCACCCATCAAGTGGGCTTGCCACGCGATGCCGTCGGCTATGATCTCTTGGGCAAACAAGCCGAGAGCGTCGTTTCTACTTGGCACTGCCAGGGCTAAGAATAGATCCGTTGCGTCTTGAGCCAGTGGGGCTTCTTCTGGCGGAATATATCGAGCCACGCCCACACCAACAACGGAATCCAATGGTACGAATAGAGCGTCCCCAAGAGCACTAACTTGGGGATAGACAAGCGCGGTGTGTCTGTCTTCGAGAGCGCCAGGGCCATCGTCGGCCAAAAACTGAACGAGTTCGCCCACAACAGCCACACATCAAAGTGACTGCTCACCCGCACATACCCCAAAAGACTGAGCAGCGCCAGCCCCCACGACCCCAGCACGAGAAACGGCACGATCCAGAACGTCAGATAGTAGTGCAGATCGAGCTTCTTCAGCAATGGCATGGGCGAGCGCCACAGCCTCCCGCTCGCGACGTACATCATAAAGACCTGCAACGTCCCCCACGCCCAGCGGTGACGCTGCTTCAGGAGCGCCCGCAGGGTCTCAACCCCCTCCTGGGAGACGTGGCGGTCGAGGAAGCGAATCCGCCCGGGAAGCTCATGGATGCGCACGCTGATCTCCAAATCTTCGGTGAGCGCCGTGGGGAGCCACGGCCCCTGGGGCTGCAAGATCTCTAAGCAGTCCGCACGGATGAACTGCCCGTTGCCCCCCAGGGCAACCGCCCCTGAGGTCTTGTCGCGCACCCACTGCACGATCCACGAGAACGCGACGAACTCGACATCTTGCAGCAACGGGAGGAGCTTGTGGCGATTGCGGATGCGCACCCCGCACTGCAGAGCGTTCACCGTCGGGTCACGAAACGCCAACCCCACTTGCTCAAAGAAGTCCAACTCTTCGACGCGGCCATCGGCATCGAAGACCCCGATCACCCACTCTTCTTTGGGACGATCGGGGAATTTTTCAAACAAAAACTTTAACCCAGCGTTGAGCGCCGCGCCCTTGCCCTGGCGGGCGTGGGGACGCTCGCGCCGCAAGACGTAGACGTCGGGAAACTCTTGCTGGATCTGCGCCGTCACTTGCGGGGTGTTGTCGTCGCTGCCGTCGTCAATGATCAAGACTTCGAGAGTGCCAGGATAGTACTGCTCAAAGATATTTTCGACGGTCTTGTATAAGACTTTGCCCTCGTTGAGCGCAGGGATCATCAGGGTCACGATAGGCCACCAGACTTCGTCTGGACTGTTCGTCGTGCCGCCTTCGGCGGCACGGTGTACGGTCCAGGCGGAGCCTGGCGAAGTCTGGTGGCGCACGATCACATAGAAGAAGAGGAACGCGTTATAGAGCAGGCAGTACACGAAGAAGAAGATCGTCAGGGCGTCGGTGTAGATCTCCATTATGGTCTAGTGGGGAACTGGACGCGGATCGGGCCGATGAGGCTCGACGCGAGCTGGAACTGCCAGCCCTGCTGCTTGAGCGCCGTGATGATCGCTCGCAGGCGGTCTACCCCCAAGAAGGGGTGATAGAAGAACGCCGCGATCGCGCCGTACTTCAACCCGGCCAACTTTTCCGCTTGGAAGATGATCCTCGAGATGTCGCTCTCGTTCTGGACGAACTCTAGCGGCGTCCCGATGTAGACGCTCTGAGACGTCTCCACGACGTAGGGGACGAGCGCCAGATCGAACTGACGATGCGGCTCGAAGAGAAACCCAAAGTACTTCTCGAAGACGGCGTAATGGGCGTCGCCGGCTTTATAGTGCGGGGTCTCCCAGCCGATGGTGTGTGGGGCTAGCCCTGCTTTTTGGATCTCTGTCAGGGCCATCTTCACCCGTTGTTCGGCGTACTCCGCCCCGCCGATAGGCTGATTGGTCTTTTCGTCCCAGAACTCCCAGTCTTCGGCGGTCTTGCCGTCGAACTGATGGGTCGCCCCGTGGACGACAAGCTCGCCCCCGTTGAGCAGGGCTTGCTTGACGGCCGTTCTCAATGCTGATTCTTGAGTGATGCTTGTGCGGTCGGCGCCGTCCACATAGAACGGGATCAGCGCGAGCGTAAACGGAACTTTTTCGCGCTTGAGATAGTCCGTGACGCTGAGCAGCGCCGCGATGCTGCTTCGGGGGTGAATATCTTCGAGGCGCACGAGCGCGACCTTGCCGCGAGTGATCCCGTAGACTTCGCTCAAGATATCAAGAAAGACTAAGTGCGCTCCGAAGGGGCGCAGACTCGCCGTGGGGTGAAACCCCACATAATAGAAGGCTCGGCGATTGGAGCTGACGATGATCGGTCGGCCGCCGACGGTGGCGTGGACCTTCGCCGCATCGCCGTTGGCGACCTCGACGAAGATCCGCTCGATCGCTGCGAGCACATAGCTCGTGTTGGAGTACGTATAGAAGAGCAGGGTCTCCTTGGTATCACTGATCTGCTCAGCAAACTGAAAGCCCAAACTCTTTTGGGCTGCTCCCAGACGGTCTAGGTGATACCCGATCCAGACGACGCGCTTTTGGGAGATCCCTTCGCCGTTGATGATGTCGTCTATAAAATCCAAGGGCGGCGGCTGCTCATAGTCCAACCCATAGTAGACGATCACGTCGTAGTCCCTGTAGTCGCCCTTGCGATAGCCCAGGTAGAGCCCCTCTTGATAGATCGTCTGGACGCGGGTCTTGAAAGCGGCTTCCAGCCAAGCGGAAAGCTTGCTCACGAACGGCTCTGTGAACTCGGTGCGCTGCGAGGTGACCAGCAGGGTCTTGGTCGTAGGCTGCTGGCCCCACGGGCTTTGGATGACAAACTCTTTGCGGTCCTCGCAATAGACCCGCCCCGATGGGGGATCGAAGAGCGTGCCGATGATCGTGTAAGGGCCCTTCAGGGCGAGCAACCCCTGGCCGGTGCGGCTGGGGAGATTTAACAGAAATCCTTCCCATCGGAAGTTCGGCTGGAGGTTGAGCTCCCCGGAGAACTGACTATTAGTAGAGATCGTAAAAGCGCGATCTCCTGGGGTGCGGACTTCGATCTGAAACCGCGCCCCGGTGATCGCTTCCTCGCCCACCTGCAAGCGCGCGAAGACCGAGACCGTCTGGTCGAGCGAATATACAGGGGAATCCGTCCAGAGCTCCAGAACGCAGAGCGGGACCTGGGCCGTGAGGGGAGATGCCGATCCTGCTAAGAGACCAACAACGAGAACGACACGAGCCCTCTTGACAATTCTTCGAGCAAGCTCTAGAATCAAGAGGGCGTTTGGGATGAAGCTCCCTTGTGGAGCGGGCATGGCAGTGCCGCGCATCTCAAGCGCCCTCCTCGCTTTAT
>Ga0079992_135386_pt1 | contig 57571 bp, 45 predicted proteins | sample FaiFalFF_MnMetaG_3_FD_69197 | JGI IMG/M metagenome (GOLD analysis project Ga0079992, IMG submission 69197) | Freshwater microbial communities from Yellowstone National Park, Wyoming, USA - Fairy Falls B (FF_Mn_B) MetaG (SPADES assembly) (version 2) | ecosystem: Environmental > Aquatic >...
CGCCCGCCACAGCCCACCAGCCCGACCTTGATGCGGTCGGAACCCTGCGCATGCACCATCGACGCAAGCGGCAGCGCGCTCAGCGCCACGCCCGCCTTCAGAAACTCTCGGCGTGTGATAGACTGGCTCATAGCGCGTATATTATGGCGCAGAGTGGGAATTCCTGCCAATCGGGTATACTCTCCGCGAGGTATCACACCCTATGTTAGAAACGCCTGTTCGTACCGAGCAATCGCGCTTTGAAGCCATCGCCGAGAAGGTGTTGGCGGGCGAGCGACTGTCGTTTGAGGACGGCGTCGCGCTGTTTCGCTACCCGAACCTACCCGCGCTGGGTGCACTGGCGCACGCTGTGCGCATGCGCAAAAACCCCCACCCGTATGTCACCTATGTCATCGGGCGCATCATCAACTACACGAATGTGTGCTGGGTGCGCTGCAAGTTCTGCGCGTTTTATCGCCCGCCGAACCACGCGGAGGGCTACCTGCTCAGCGACGAGGAAATCCTGCAGAAAATCGACGAGCTGGTGCAACAAGGCGGCGTCGAGGTGCTTATTCAGGGTGGGCTGAACCCGAAACTGAAGATCGACTACTACGAGCGGCTCTTTCGGCTCATCAAGCAGCACTATCCGCAGGTGATTATTCACGGGCTGTCGCCGACGGAGATTCTGTATATCGCGCACATCTCGCGCCTGAGCGTGCGCGAGTGCCTGCAGCGGCTGATTGCGGCGGGGCTGAACTCCATCCCAGGCGCGGGCGGCGAGATTCTGGTGGATCGCGTGCGCCAGCAAATCGCCCCCTTTAAAGACACCGCGCAGGAGTGGCTGGACTTTATGCGCGAGGCGCACCAGCTGGGGCTGCGTAGCACGGCGAGCATGATGTACGGGCATGTGGAGACGATTGAGGATCGCGTGGAGCATTTCATCCGCCTGCGCGAACTGCAGGACGAAACGGGCGGCTTCACGGCGTTCGTGTGCTGGAACTTCCAGCCCGAAGGCACGGAACTCTCGCACATTCGTAAGTCGACCCCAGCGGACTACCTGCGTACCGTTGCCGTTGCCCGCCTGATGCTGGACAACTTCGACCACCTGCAGGCGAGCATCCTCACGCAGGGTCCCAAGGTCATCACCGTCGCCTTGCGCTACGGGCTGGACGATATGGGATCCACGATGATCGAGGAGAATGTGGTCTCGGCGCAGGGTACGAAGTTCATTCTGAACGCGCAGGAGATTGAGCGCGTGATTCGCAGCGCGGGGTTTATCCCGAAGCGGCGCAACACACGGTATGAGATTCTGGATTAGACAACCTCACGCCACACCCGCTCCAGCTGTGCCCGCTGCTTCTCGGTTAGGTCGGAGAGCGGCGGGCGCACGGAGGCGTACGGGAATCCCGCGAGTGCCAGCGCGTACTTGAAGTTCGCAGGCGCGGGGAAGGCATCGATCGCGTCGGCGGCAGCGTCGATCAGCGTCTGTAGCCCCCCACAGTCCGCGCCCTGCTCAAAAGCGCGGCACAGCGCGACCATGCGGGGCAGGTAGACATTCGCCAGCCCGCTGATGGAGCCTGCGCCCCCACCCTGCAGACAGCGCAGGAGCAGTTTCTCCTCGCCGACCCACACGCGCAGGCGCGGTGCGTACTTCAGAAACTGTCCCAGCGAGCGCACGCTGCCCGAACTGTCCTTGACGCCGTGCAGGTTCGGATGTTCCAGCAGCGCGTCGATGAGCGCGGGCGTGAGTTTGACGCGCGTGCGCTGCGGAATGTTGTAGAGGATAACGGGCAGCCGACTGGCGTCCAGCACAGCGCGGTAGAAGGCAATCAGTCCCTCCAGCCTCGCGGGGTAATAAAATGGCGGGGCGACCATCAGCGCGTCGCAGCCCGCCTTCGCTGCCTGCCGCGCCAGGTAAAACGCCTCGCCCAGACTGCACGACAGCACGCCTGCGACAATCTGCAGCCGTCCCTTCGCCTGGACAGCGAGTTCGTAGAGTTGCACCTTTTCGGGCGCGCTTAGTGAGGGTCCTTCGCCCGTGGAACCTGCGACTACGACTCCCTGCGCCCCCTGCGCCTCGAAGTGCGCCAGCAGTCGCGCGAAGTACGGCGCGTCAATGGCGCCCCCCTGCGTGAACGGCGTAATCGTCGCGACATGCACCCCCGCGCGGATAGGTTCCATGCTCATAGCGGGAATCGCGGTCGGGCGCGCAAGAAGTCAAACAAGCCGCGCCAGAACTCTGCCCGCGCCCGCACTTCCGATGCCTCCGCTTCTATCTGAGCAACCGCCATTTTCGCTTTCGCCTCAGGAGGAATCTCCATCGCACGCGCGTCCTGAACCACCTGCGCCATCTTCTGCAGCTCACCATCGTCCACCCATATGCCCCCACACTGATCACAAGTATCCAGCACGATGTTCGATGTGTAGAGGTAGTTGTAAGAGCGCAACGGTTGGCGACACACAGGACAGAGCTTCTCCCACGGCGGGTCGTAGGCGACAATCTCAGCTTGGTACAGTGTATCCAGACGGGGCAAAATGTCCTCGCCGATATCGTGTAGCCGCTTCAACTCATCGGCGTCGAACCAGATGCCAGCACACGCAGGGCAGACATCGATCGTTACGCCGTAGTAGACCTGCGGCTTCAGTTCGATCTGGCACACGGGGCACAATCGCTCTCTCATAGCTTCTCCCCTACAGGCTCGCCGCGCAGGCTCAGCACAAAGTCGCCTTCCACCGTGCCCGCGCGCATCTTAAGTGTACCCCGAATTTGGCGCGTCCAGCCCGACTGCGCGTCCACATAGACGGTCATTTCGCCCTGCATTTTGGGCAGCGAGTCGGGCAACGGCTCCACCTGCACGCGGATGCGGTAGCACTCCGCGCCGTCCAGCGTTTCGATGCCCTCCAGTTGGCAGAGGTACTTCACTTCGAGGCTACCGACGCGCTGCACACGCCCCCACTGCGCGCCGACGCGCACGGGGCGGTCGGGGTAGGCGTAGGCAAACGCGCCGATGACAAAGACCCCCTCGTCCAGTGGAGTCTCGCGCCCGTCGGGGTACAGCCGCCAGCGCGTTTTGGGCTTGAGCTCACCGAACGGCGCGGCACTCGCCTGTAGGCGTTGCAGCGCATCAGGTTCCATCTGCAGCGTGCGCTCGGCGATTGCGCTGCCGTCCGACTCCACCGAGAGCACGCGGTCGATGTAGCGCAGCTCCAGCGCGTCGGTTTGCCCGCGCAGCCTGCCCTGCAGGGTCAGCGCATAGCGCCACTGGTCGCCCGCGCGCAGGGTGCGCCGAATCGTATGCTCTGGCGCGCCGCAGCTCGCAATCAGACCTGCGGCAAGCCAGAGCAAGCTCACCCAACGCGCGGCATACCCTTTAGAACTGGTAGCCAATGGTAAACGACAAGCCGTTGGCGCGGTCGCGGTTCGCGCCAAAGCGGTCGGTGATGTCGAGATTCAGTTCCGCGCTGTAGGTGTCGTTGAACCACAGAGTTAGCCCAATGCGCCCGCCAAAGATGTTCTTGCTCGGTCCTGTGGTGTCCACGACATACAGCCCTGCGCCCAATCGCAGTTGCAGGCGCAAATCGCCATTGTTCACGGGCTGCTCGTACACCTGCGTCACCAGCAGGCTGGTAATCGCGCCGCGCGAGCCGCCTGTCTGGTGCGTGAACAGGTCCGCGCTCAGTTCGGTCGCATCGCTGCCGAACAGCGATACGCCATCCGTCGTCACGGTCAGCCCGACAGCGAACCAGGTCTTGTTGAACGCCTGTAAGTCGGTATCCGACGGGAAGAACGCGCCAAAGCGCAGGCGCGCCGCCGCCGTCTCCAGCTGCGCCGTCGCCGTCGCAAAAGTCAAAGCCATCAGCGCGCTCAGCGCGCTCCAACGAATCCAGCGAGTCATCATCATCCAGTCAACCTCCGTGTTCTATTAGGGGACCCCGCGCAGGCAGATTCGCGCCCCCGCGCATGTTTCCTGCTACTTCCGACGGTGATTTTGCGGGTATCATGGGGGTATGCAGACCGAGACGACAGTAACGGTTGGCGGAGAGGCGACTGTCGCCATTGCGCCCGCGCCGCAGACCACGCAGGTGATGACGCCCGCGCAGTGCCCCATCTGCGCTCAGGTGAACCCGCCTGGCGAGATATACTGCATCGAGTGCGGCTTCCTGCTCAGCAGCGCCGCGCCCACAGAACTCGCCCCACAAGGCGCGTACCCGAAACTGCGCGACGCCGCAGGGCGTGAGTTCCTGCTCAAGGCGGGCGAGAACATCATCGGGCGCGACCCCAGCAGCGATGTGCTACTTAGCGACGGCACGGTCAGCCGACGCCACGCATGCATCATTATCGAGGAGAACCACGCCTACATCCAGGACTTGGGCAGCACGAACGGCACACTGCTCAACGGGCAGCCCGTCGGCGCAGAGCGCACTCCCTTGCCCCCAAACGCTGAGCTGCAGTTCGGCAGCGTGCGAATGACGCTGGAGCTGCCCGAGGGCTTCGAGACGCCGACTGTCGCCGCCGAAGTCGCCCCACCGCTGGCATACCTTGTGAGTCTGACCGACCCCAGCCTGCGCTTCCCGCTGTATGCCCGCCCGCAGCGCATCGGACGACGCGCAGGCAACGACATCGTCATCCCCGACGCCTATGTGTCGGGACAGCACGCCCAGATAGAAATCGTCGGCACAGATGTGCGCATTACCGACCTCGGCAGCACGAACGGCACCTTCATCGGCGAGACGAAAATCGCGCCGAACATGCCGACCACCGTGCCTCCCGACGCGACGCTAACGCTGGGCAAGACGCAGTTCCGCATCGAGTGGGCGACCGCCGCCGAGCCGACCGAAGCGTCCGACACACCCGCTACCGAAGCCGATGCCGAAACGCAAGCGCACGACCCGACGACCGACGAGGCATAACATGAACGAAGCGCGCCGCGTGCAGAGCATGCTGGGTGTGCTGTTTGTAGCGATTGCCGCGCTGGCAATCGCGGTGGGTGTGTGGCTGCGCCTGACGCCCGCGCCGCCGCCTGCCCCGCCTGCCCCGCCCCGCGAAGCGCGTATCTACCTCCCGAAAGTGAACGCGCAAGGCGAGCTGACCTACGAGAGCAAGCCTGTCGCCATCCAGAACCCCGACGCCGCGTACACAGAGGTCTTTGAGAGGCTTATCCGCGAGTCGGGCGTGTTCCCCAAAGGCGCGCGGCTGCTCGGCGCGACCGTTCGGAATGGTACACTGCAGCTCAACTTCTCGCCTGAGCTGACCCAGAACTTCGAGGGCGGCTCGGACGATGAAGCCGCGCTCGTCAACGCGATTACCAGCACCGCAGGCAGCTTCCCCAACATCGAGCGCGTGCAGATTCTGGTCGACGGCAAGCCGATTGAGAGCCTCGGCGGGCACATCGACCTCTCGCACGCGCTGCCCGTGAGCCGCTAAGGGCGCAACGCGAAGCGGTACAATCTTACGCGGCAAACGCCAACAATTAAGCGCGGAAACCGTCATGAAGATAGCTGTCGTCGGCACAGGGTATGTCGGATTAGTCACGGGCGTCGTGTTCGCCGATTTGGGCAACGAAGTGCTGTGTGTGGACATCGACGCCGCGAAAGTGGACGCCATCAACAAAGGACAGTCGCCCATCTACGAGCCGGGGCTGGACGAGTTGCTGCAGCGCAACTTGGAAGAGGGGCGTCTGCGTGCGACAACCGACCTGGCACATGCGGTGCGCGAGTCGGAAGTCATCTTCATCTGCGTGGGCACCCCGCCGACCGAAACGGGCGAGCCTGACCTGAGATATGTAGACGCTGCCGCCGCCGAGATTGGGCGCGCGCTCAACGGCTACAAAATCGTCGTCAACAAGTCTACCGTGCCCGTCGGCACAGGCGACCGCGTGCGGCGGATTATTGAGCAGCACCGCGTCGAGCCGCACGAGTTCGATGTGGTCTCCAACCCCGAGTTTCTGCGCGAAGGCTCCGCTATCCACGACACGCTGAACCCCGACCGCATCGTGATTGGCGCAGACAACCCCCGCGCCGCGATGCGCATCGTCGAACTGTACGCGCCGCTGGAACGCCCGATGCTCATCACCAACCTTGCGACCGCCGAAATCATCAAGTACGCCTCGAACGCCTTCCTTGCGCTCAAAATCTCGTATATCAACGCGATTGCCGATTTGTGCGAGCGCACGGGCGCGGATGTGGTGCAGGTCGCCAAAGCGATGGGCTACGACCAGCGGATTGGGCATGCGTTCCTACAGGCGGGGCTGGGCTTCGGCGGCTCGTGTTTTCCCAAAGATGTGCAGGCGTTCGCCCGCACCGTGCAGCGGTACGAGTTAGACCCCACGCTGTTCCAGACCATTCTGGACATCAACAACTCCCGTGCGCCCCGCTTCGTAGCACAGATTCAGAGTCGGCTGGGCGACTTGAAGGGCAAGGTCATTGGGCTTCTGGGGCTGGCGTTCAAGCCCAACACAGACGACATTCGCGAGGCGCGCTCGCTGGAGATCATCCGCCTGCTGCTACAAGCGGGCGCGACCGTCAAAGCCTACGACCCCGTCGCCATGCCGCGCGTGCAGCCGCTCTTCCCCGAAGTCCGCTACTGCCGCAACGCCTACGAGGTCGCCGAGGACGCCGATGCGCTCGCGCTGATTACCGAGTGGAACGAGTTCCGCCAGCTGAACTTCGAGCGCATCCGCCAATCGATGCGCCAGCCGAACCTGTTCGATGGGCGCAACTTGTACGACCCCCAGCGGATGCGCAAGCTGGGGTTCTATTACTACGGCGTCGGGCGCGCCGCCGACCCCAGTGAGTTCAAAACTGTGCTATAATAGGGACGCTATGGCACGCAAGCGTGTCGCCCTAATCGTGCCGCACAACGACCGCAACAGCGCAGCGTACCGACGCAACCTGGCGCTGGCGCGACAATGGCGTAGCGCGCTGCTGCTATCGGGCGTAGACGCAACAATCATCGTCGCAGGCGATGTGACCAAAGCGCAGTTCCAAAGCCAGTACGACTTCGGCATCGTGCCCACGATGGAGAACCTCACGGGCACACTGGCAATCAACAGCTGGCTGGATTACACGCCGGGCGATAAACCGCTTTACCTGTGCGGCTACCACATCCCACAGGGTACGGCAGGTACACCTGCCACGGGCGTGCTGGGGCTGACCCCCATCTCCAACAGCACGACAAACATCAAGCGCGTCGGGCGGCGCGCGGTGTGGGTGGGCAGCAGCAATCCGTGGGTCTATGTCGCCGCCTATGCCGCGCGGGTCAGCAATGTCTATTATGGGCTGCGCGTGGACGCCAGCAACCCCCAGCTTCAGGTGCTGCTCCGTCCCGACCCTGCGCTGCACCCCAGCGATGCGCATGTGTTCATCGCACGCTGGCACAACCGCTACTTCCTGCCCACCGTGGGCGATACCTTCCAGTTCTCGCTATGGGTCGTGCCGTGGATTATGGTCAACGAGGACGCCGAACCCGAATGGGGACGCCCCTGGACTGCAGATATTGACCATATTGTCAGTGTGAGCAATTCAGCAGGTATCAACTTCATTTACTATCTACAGAGTTTTCTGTGGCTCTACAGCTTTTGCCAGCAGACAGGGCTGGTCGTTCACTGCGGGGCGACCACTAGTGCGCTGAATAACATCCGCCCGACCTCGATCTACCTCCATCGTAACGCCCGCAACTACAACTCCCAGCTTGCCCAGATTCACGAAGTGCTGCTTGCCGAACAGCATCGGCACTTTCCGTGTTGCTATCACGACCACTTCTGGATGATTGAGGACACGCGGGGCAGCGGCGGCGTGACGACCTTTACGAACCCGTATGGCACTTTCCGCGAGATGAACTCGCCTGCCGCCTTCCGCGCGCACTGGAAAGGCAGCATGCAGGAGATGCAGCAGATGGGCTTCACCGATGCCCACTGCAGCCACTACCGCTACGCGAACTTCGCGAACAACCAGTTCTCGGATCGCTACCTGCGGTTCCTGCGCGACGAGACGCCTCTACGGGCAGTGCGTATCTGGTCGGGGAGCTGCGCCGTCTCTGCCGACACACGGTTTATGATGCCTGCGCCCCTCACACGCAACCCCTTCGAGCGGCGCTACGGCATCGAGATTGTCAACTCCTACGACACTTTGTGGGTTAATGTACCCACTTGGCAGTATGTGATGAATCGGCAGAACATCGCCGCGCTGGACGGCTACGGCGACGCGAGCGAGGATGTGGAGGTGCTGTGGGCGCGTTCGATGGGGCATCGGTTCGGCAACTTGATGTGGGAACGATGGCTGCGCGAGGGCGCGTTGCACTACCACCACCAGCTGGAGATGGCAACCGAGTACCCCAGCCCCGCGATGTATGTCTACGAGCAGATGCGCGCGTGGCGACAGATTCTGAGTGGCTGGGTCTTTCTGGGGAGCATTACGGACATCGTGAATTGGCGCAACCGCGCCCGCAGTGCGCTTGGGTAGGCTAACTCGCCTGCTCGTGCGGCGATTGTTCGCGCTCCAGCCGTCGCAGCAGCCACTGGCTACTGCGCGCGAGTGGGTCGGCGGCGTCGGTGGGCGTGATGGGCGCGGGCGTGCGTCCCATCGCCAAGTCGCGCATGAATGCCTCCACTTCGCGCAGGCGCTGCTCTTGGAAGCGTAACCGCTCGTAGAGTTCGCCCCACTGAGTGTGCTGTAGGCGTGCAGTGTAGCGGTGTGCGCGGCTGGGCTGGTGCAACGCCTGCAGTAGCCACCTTGCAGGCGCACCCCACCGCCGCCACAGCAGCACGACGACCAGCCCCTGGCTTACCATCTGCCCCACGAAGTAGCCCACCAGCTCCCACAAGGTACGCTCCCACGCGGCTTGCTGTTCGTGCTGGTAGGCACGCCGAAAGGCGCGGGTCGCTTCCGCAAGGCTCGTCTGCCCTTCGAAGCTGAACGCACGCAGGGTCATTAGGCTTATCGGTGTGGGCTGTCCCTGCTGGAGGTAGTCGCTCAGCGCGGCGTCCACCCGCTGCCACACGGCTTGCAGGCGCACGAGCGCGGCATAGAACTCCAGCGCGGTTCCTCCCCTCGTCTGCGCCTCAATCGCCTCGATACATCCACTTGCACCACGATAGGCTTCTTGAAGCGTGCGGTAAAGTGACTGCGAATCGTAGCCTATATAGCGCACCTTTGGGTCATCCGCGTGCGCCAGACCCAGCAGGCTCCGCTCCATCGTCAGTGCATACCTTTCCAACTGAGCGAGTTGCTCACTGAGCGCGACCTGGTCGCGCAGCAGCGTCATCATCTGGCACACACCGCGCCCCACGCCCCACGCGCTAAGCAGCAACAACGCCAGCGCAAACGCCCACGCGCTATTCTCGAACGCCCGATTGAACCGATGCGACATGCCAAGGGGTATATTCCACAAATTGGGGCAGAGCGAGCGAGAAACGAAACCTCCATCTTCTCTCGATATGGACAACACCTGCGTTTACTGCTCCTCTGTCAGGTACAATTCCTCACGATGCACTTGGATGAGGCTGTAGAGCGGTTCCTGACGCACCTGAGCGCGACGCGCGCGCCGCACACCGTCAAGGCATACGGAACCGACCTCGCGCAGTTCGTGGAATATGCCCTCGGCGCGGGCATCGAGCAGGTACAGCACCTGAACGAACGGCTCGTGCGCAGTTGGCTCGATTCATTCCGCGCGGCGAGCCGTCGCACGCGCGAGCGCAAGCTCTACTGCCTGCGGGCGTTTTTCAGGTATTGCCGCACAGGGGGTTGGATTGACCACGACCCCAGCGCAGGCATCGCCTTGCCCATCCAGAAGCGTCCCCTGCCCCGATTCCTGACGCAAGCGCAGGCGGAGCAACTCGTGCAAGTGCCCGAACCCGACGACGACCCGTTGCGCCTGCGCGACCGCGCGATTCTGGAGATGCTGTACGCGACGGGCGTGCGCGTCAGCGAACTGGCGGGGCTGGATGTGGACGCGCTGGATATGGCGCAGTCGGCGGCGCGCGTGCGCGGCAAGGGCGGACGCGAGCGCATCGTGCTGTTCGGTCAGGCGGCGCACGAGGCGCTGGTGGAGTACCTGCAGCGCGCCCGCCCGCAACTGATGAACCCGAACAAACCCACCCGCGCGCTGTTTCTCAACGCGCAGGGTGGCAGGCTCACCACCCGAAGCATCCACCGCCTCGTGAAACGCTACGGCAGGCAAATCGGTGTCGAGATTAGCCCGCACGCGCTGCGTCACTCATTTGCTACCCACATGCTGGACGGCGGGGCAGACTTGCGTACCGTGCAGGAGCTACTCGGACACCGCCGCCTGACCACCACGCAGATCTACACGCACCTGACGCTGGACAGGCTGCGCCAAACCGTCAACCGCGCCCTGCCCAGCCTCACGCTGGAGGACGACGAATGACGCCCACCATACACGCTACAACCGTTTTGGCGGTACGCCGCGATGGGCAGACCGCCTTCGCCGCCGATGGGCAGGTGACTATCGGCGAGGTCGTGATGAAGCACACCGCCCGCAAGGTACGCTGGCTCTACCAGAACCGCGTGCTGGCAGGATTCGCAGGTGCTGCCGCCGACGCGCAAGCGCTGATGGATCGGTTCGAGTCGAAACTGGAGTCGGTTGGGGGCAACCTGCGTCGTGCAGCCGTAGAGTTCGCCAAAGATTGGCGCACCGACCGCGTGTTGCGCCACCTGAACGCGCTGATGGTGGTCGCCGACGCCGACACGCTGCTGGTGGTCGCGGGCGACGGGAATGTGCTGGAGCCTGACGAGGGGGTCATCGGCATCGGCTCAGGTGGGGCGTATGCGCAAGCGGCGGCAGTGGCGCTGCTGAAGCACACTACGCTTTCCGCCCGCGAAATCGCCGAAGAGGCGCTGCGCATCGCCGCGCGCCTGTGCATCTATACCAACGAGCACATCGTGGTTGAGGTGATCGAGGCGCGATGACACACACCGTCGCGCGGGTGCTGATGTACCTCACCGTGCGCGTGCTGGTCAACAGCATTCGCCGTGCGTTTTCTAACCCGCTCCGCGCCATCCTGACGACGCTTGTGCTGGCATTTTTCCTATGCGGGTGGGGCGGTGCGCTGATTGGCTCGCTCGCTGAAAACCCCGCCCGCGCCCAACCTGACATGCTCCAGCCCCAGCGCTTGATGCTCCGCTCCATAGGCTTGGTGGTCATCATTCACTGGTTCTATGTGGTGTTCACCATTATTCCGTCGGTGTTCCGCCCAGCGTTCGCGCTGGTGCAGGAGAGCGATGTGCATTACCTGTTCACCACGCCGCTCAAGCCCTTGGCGCTCTTTCGCGGGATGATACTCATTCGCGGGCTGTTCGGCGCGCTGTTTTTTCTGATGCTGTTGGCGGTTTATCTCCTGCTGTTCGGTGGCGCGCGGCTGCGTCTGCTGGCGACAGTGCAAGAGCCAGTCGCGCCTGCGATTGCGCTGCTCGGCTACCCCGTGATGTACCTGCTGGTGTTCAGCACGGCGCTCTTGTGGAGCATCGTGTTGGAGGCGATGGAGATCACGGGGCGCAGCGTGCGACGACTTGTGTCGCGCCTGTTGATTGGGTGGGCGGTTCTGAGTTTCGCGTTGACGGCAGGCTACTTGGTGTACCTGCGCCGCTCGCTGGACGAGTTCGCGTTTCTGACTGCGCTTGGCAAGGCGGTGGACTGGCTGCCGGCGTATGTGCTGCTGCTGCCCGTGCGCGGGCTGGCGGACGCCGCTATCGTGCTGTATCAGGGCTTCACGCCTGCGATGGGCGTCAGTTTCGCGCTGTGGCTGGTGGGCGTACTGCTCGCCAATCGGCTGCTGGCGCGCTATCAGGATGTGCTATACGAGGTGGGCGCGTCGCTGGCGCGCAGGGGCGCGGCGGCACGCGCCTCCCAGCGCGACCCGCTCGGAACCTACCTGCAGCGCAAGGCGGAGCAGGCTTCCACCAAGCCGCTGCGCACGCTGCGCTGGCTGGAACGCTGGACGCCGCGCGGTGTGTGGGCGCTGCTGTGGCGCGACCTGCTGATCACTTGGCGCGCCAGCGGCTGGGGCAACCTCCTGATGGTCGCGCTGATGGCTGCTGCGCCCGTCGGACTGGCGCTGCTTATCCACTACACCGCGCCCTCTGAGCGCGATGTGCGCCTCGCGCTCAAAATCGCCTACGCCGTCGCACAGGCGCTGACCGCCTTCTTCATCGCGTTCGGCGCGTTCTACGGGTTCACTGACATGCTCCGTCGCGTGGAGTGGCAGAAGCCGCTGCCGTTTTCGCCCCGCGCCGTGATGGTGGTTGAATCGCTGCCCAGCGTGGTCTTTTTCGCCGCGTCGCAACTGCTCGCCGCGCTGGTCATCAGCCTGTGGTTCCCCAACGGTTGGCTGTTTTGGCTGGGCAGCAGCGTGGTGGCAATTAGTTGGGCAATCGTGCTGATGATGGCGATGCTCGCGATTGCGCTCATCAATCCCGACCCGACCGACTACACGCAACGCCTGCTGTCGGGCGTGCTGATGGTGCCCGCGCTGCTACTGACGGGCGCGCCGGGCGCAGCGATTTGGCTGCTGGGCGTCGGGCTGCAGTGGAACCTGTGGCTGATGGTGGGGCTGTCGTGCCTGACGAACCTGTTTGCTGCGCTTGCGCTGACCGCGTTCAACGGCGCGCTTTACGAGAAGTTCAGCCCGATTGACTAAAACAGGGGCGGGAAGATCCACTTCCCGCCCTCATGCGTAGCTTGAGTGACCCCAGGCTCAGTCTGCTGAATCGCTGAAGAAGGTCTCCACAGGGATCAGACCCAGCTGCGCTGCGCGCCGGAACGCCTTCACGCGGTTGTTGACATTGAGTTTCTCGTATATGTTTGCCAGATGGAAGTCCACTGTGCGCTTGCTCACGAACAGAGCGTCCGCCACTTCCTGTGAGGAGCGTCCCTGCGCAATGAGGCTCAGCACCTCAATCTCACGCTTCGTCAGCCGTACCGGCTTGTTACCGCGGTTCTGCCAGTTCCCTTGGCTCATCGCTGTATCACCTCGTTCCCTGAGATTTCGCCGCCCGCAAGGAAGGTATTCCATATCCCCGTGAAAAATTCACAGCCGCTTCTCCCCATTGCTCTCTTTAGACTGCCAAGATCGCCTGCCAGTTTCCCAAGCGGTATAATCCCCAGTGTTTATCGACGAGGCGGTTATTGAGGTGGAAGCGGGTCGCGGCGGGGACGGATGCGTCTCGTTTCGCCGTGAGAAGCATGTGCCGCGCGGCGGTCCCGACGGTGGCGATGGCGGCGACGGCGGAAGCGTCATTTTGGTCGCCGACACGCATCTGAACACCTTGCTCGATTTCCACTACAAGCGTCGCTACAAAGCGGGTGACGGCGGGCACGGCAGCGGCAGCACCCGCAAGGGACGCACCGGCAAGTCGATTACCTTGCGCGTGCCTGTAGGCACGCTGGTCTACGACGCCGAAACGGGCGACCTGCTGGCTGACCTCTCGCGCCCCGGTATGCGATTCGTCGCCGCGCGCGGGGGCAAAGGCGGACGCGGCAACGCGCACTTCGCCACCCCCACCCGCCAGACGCCCCGATTCGCCGAAAAGGGCTTGCCCGGCGAACGGCGTACCCTGCGACTGGAACTGAAACTGCTCGCTGATGTCGGTATCGTCGGCATGCCCAACGCGGGCAAAAGCACGCTAATTAGCCGTATCACTGCCGCCAAGCCCAAAATTGCCGACTACCCCTTCACCACGCTTGTGCCCAACCTCGGCGTCGTGCGCTACCAAGACCAGAGCTTCGTCGTCGCCGATATTCCAGGGCTCGTAGAGGGGGCGCATGCGGGCATTGGGCTGGGACATCAGTTTCTGCGCCATGTAGAGCGCGCGCGGCTGCTGCTGTACCTGCTGGATGTATCGCCGTTTGCGATCGCGCCACCGCTGGAAGCGTTCGAGACGCTTCGGCGCGAACTGGAGCTCTACAACCCCGACTTGGCGCGCAAGCCCGCACTGGTCGCCCTGAACAAAATCGACACGCTTGCCCCCGACGAACGCGAGGCTGTTGATGGCGTGCGCCGCGCCATCGAGGCGCACGGCTACGAGGTATTCCTCATCTCGGCGTACACGGGCGAGGGTCTGGAGGCGTTGCTGGCGCGTTTGGCGCAGCGTGTCGCCGAGCTACCCCCGCCTGAACCGCTAATTGACCCTGCCCCAGAGGTCACCAAGCCCAGTTATCAGCCTACCCGCGTCTACAAAGACGGCGAGGTGTTCGTCGTGGAAGGCACGCTGCCGCTGGAGATTGTGCAGCGCACCGACTTCGGCAACCACGAGGCGGTGCTGCGCATGCAGAAACGGCTCAAGGGGCTGGGCGTGTTCCGCCGCCTACAGGAACTGGGCGCACAGGAGGGCGACACGGTGCGTATCGGGGATGTGGAGTTGGAATATGTACCCGATGTGTAATCACTGCCCCGCTTCCATCTGTTTCAGGATTGCCTCCAGACGGCGCATGCGCTCGCCGTAGGCTGCCCAGTCGCCGTTCCTCAGTGCCTCTTGCGCTTCGCGGTAGGCGCGATTCGCCTCTCGCGCCAAACGGCGTAGGTCCGTAGGCGCAGGCGACGGAGTAGCCGTCTCCCCCTCCTGCGCCATACGCAAGGGCATACGCTCCCCACGCTCCGCCAGCAGTTGCTGCAGCCCTTCTTCCACCGTGTCGGTCATCACCACGCGGTCGCCGCTGGCAAGCACCACCTTCTTCAGTTCGGGGATCGCGCCCTCCGAGCGCGCCCGCAAGTATATCGGCTTGAAATACAGCAGCGCCTGCCCCAGCGGAATCACCAGCAGGTTGCCCCGAAACACCTGCGACCCCTGCTGGTTCCACAGCGCCAGCCGCTGCTGAATCTCAGGGTTCTGATTGATACGCGCCTCAATCTGCTCAGGACCGTACACCAGCCGCTGGTTCGGAAACCGATACAGCACCAGTTCGCCGTAGCGGTCGGGGTCGCAGTGCGCTACCAGCCACGCCACCAAGTTCTTGCGCTGCTGCGGGGTGAACGGCAGGGTCAGCAGAAAGCGCGGCTGCGACTCGCCAGGCAACTGCATAATCACATAATACGGCGTCATCGGCACGGTCTCGTTGTTCTCCAGCATTTCGCGGGCAATCGCCCACGCATCCGCCTTGTTGAAAAACACGCGGGCATCCGTCGTGTTGTAGAGTTCCAGCAGCTGCGCCTGCACCTCGAACAGGTCAATTGGGTAGCGCACATGCTCGCGCAAGCCTGCGGGCATCTCACTCAGTGGCTTGAACACACCCGGAAACGCTTGCGCGTAGGCACGGATAATCGGGTCGGTCTCGTCAGCGATGTAGAAGTTCACCGCGCCCGTGTAGGCGTGGATGGTCGCCTTAACCGAATTGCGCAGATAGTTGAACTGGCGCACAACCCGATCGCGCGACAGGAACGGGCGACTGTAGGGATAGTTGCGCGTGAAGGTGTAGCCATCGTAAATCCACACGATCTCTCCATCGTGAATCACGGGGTAGGCGTCTTCGTCCCAGCGGATGAAGGGCAGTAGGGTCTGCACGCGCTCGCGGATGTTGCGCCGAAACAGCAGGCGCGACTCGGCGGTCAGGTCGCCCGAAAGCAGGATGTTCTGATCCGAAAGTCGTATCGCAAACAGCAGTCGCGCCAGCCAGCCGCCAATCGGCACGCCCCCATCGCCGCTGTAGGTCGTGTAGACATTCTCCTCGCTTGTGCCCGTCGCACGCGGGTAGTCAAACTCTTGCAACCGCGTGCGCACGATCGAGTAGCGGTCGATGTTCTCGCCGAAGTAGATTGCGGGGTTTTTCAGGGTTATGAACTCACGAGCCTGCGGGGGCAAGTCGCGTATCCAGAACACGGGCTGCCCTTCGGGGGTCGCCTCGTTCACAGGGTTCATCACCACACCGTAGCCGTGCGTATACAAAAGGTGCAGGTTCTGCCAGCGTTGCGCGGCGGGCGGCAGCCCTTCCAAGTTCAACTCGCGCACCGAAAGCAGCACCTGCCGCAACGCGCCGTTCACCCGATAGCGGTCAACATCGATGTCCACGAACGCATAGTAGGGTTTCAGCGCCTGTAGCCCGTTGTAGACCTGCCGCAGTGGGCGGAAGTCCCACAAGCGCAGGTTCTCCAGCGTGCCTTCCGCCCCGCGCAAATCGGCGGCAGTCAAGTCCTCGCGCACCTCCATCGGCTGCACGCGAATCGTGTCCAACTTGTAGGCGCGGCGCGTGAAGGTCAAGTGCCGCTCGATATACTCGGTCTCGCGCTCCAACTGGTTCGGCACGACCACGAACCGCTGCACCAGCGGGGGATAAAACAGCGTCGCCGCAACCCAAAACAGCAGCACAACGGCGAATCCGCCAATCGGCAGCAGCAGCCCTGTCCCACGCCGTAGGCTAACCAGGCACAACACCGCCGCGACCAGCAACCCGAACACCGTGATGTTCAGAATCGGTAGGCGCGCATGCACATCCGTGTAGCCCGCCCCGAAAAACTGGTCATGCTCCGAGAACACCAAGTCGTACCGTGCCAGCCACAAATACCACGCGAACGCCAGCAGAAACAGCGTCGCCAGTATCAGCATATGCGGCTTGACCGACGGCAGAAAGGTCGGCATCCCACCCAGCCAGCCCAACGCGCGATTGAAGTAGTAGAATGCACCGATGCCCACCAGCACAACCAGCGTCGTGAAGACCACCAGCCCCGACACGAACGACAGAAACGGCAGCCGAAACACATAGAAGCCAACATCCAGCCCGAACAGCGGGTCTTGGACGCCGAACGCCTGCGCGTTCTGGAACAGCATCAGGTCGTTCCAGTACGCGCTTGCGCTCAAGCCTACGAACAGCGCGAACACCCCCGCGCCCAGAATCAGCAGGTAGTAGGTTCCCCTGCGCACGGCGCGTGTGACGCGCACGATTCGCCCGCCGCGGATGGCTAAGTCGGGCGCGTCGGACGCTCCCGCCACGCGATTGGCAATCACCAAGTTCACCAGCGTGAACAGGAAAAAGCCAATCGCCGCCGCCAAAAACAGCACCCACCGCAGCGCGAGAATACGCCCGAAAATCTGGGGGTACTTCACATCATGCACAAACCACAAGTAATCGGTGTACAGGTTGACGAATGTGCCCCCAAACAGCATCACGAGCAGGACAGCAGCGATGACGCCTGTCGCGATTCGTTGACGGGTTTTCATACGGGGTATTGTACCCAGTCAGGGGCTGGAGGGCTTCTGGCTGCGGGTGGAGTGGCTGTGGACGCGCCCGCCGCTGTGGGCGGTTCTCAAGCGACTAAGGCTGGCGTAGGGGGGTATACTTGGAATATGATGCAAACGCTCACCTGTCGGGGACAAGTGGTTTGCAAGACCATCGTGCTGGAGTCGGAGTTAGGGCTACCCGACGGCGCGCAGGTAGAAGTGGAGATACGCCTCCACTTGCCTGCTGAAACTCTCGCACAGCGCCAGCAAGCTCTGCAGCGATTGTTCCCGATGAACCTCCCTATCGCTGACTGGGAACAGATGGAACAGGAAACCATTCTGGGAGCGGTTGAGCATGAGACGGCTCAGTGAAGAAGTTGTCTTCCTCGATACGAATGTTGTGATGTACGCCGTTGGTTACCGAGCATCCTTATCGTTTGCCCTGCCAGCAAGTGATGTCAGCCATTGCGAATGGTACGCTCAGGGCAGCCATAGACACCGAAACTGTGCAGGAGATTTTGCACCGCTACGGCGCGCTCCGAAGGTACGCTGAAGCGGTCGCTATTGCCCAAGACCTACTGTCAGTGGTGGATCTTGTCTACCCCGTGACGCTGCGCGACATCCAACGCGCGTTGGAACTGTTTAGTGCCTACTCTGCTCAGGGCGTGCAAGCGCGGGACACAATTCACGCAGCCGTAATGCAAAACAATGGAATACGCGCGATTATCTCTGCTGATCAGCATTTCGACCTCATAAGGGAATCGAGCGCATAGACACACGAGACTTTGCTTCCGATTTGCCGCCGTAGCCCATCTGTTGTGAGCGCGTCCGCCGCGCCGCTGAAGAGAAAGGGCTTGCGTGGGTGAAAATTACCCATCGCGTGGGTAAAATTCACCCACGATGATACCCCGTCATCTTTCGCCACCTGCGCGCGTTTCGCGCGTGGGCAGGCGAGCGTTGGGCAGGGGGCGTCGTGTTCTATCTGGGCGCGACGCAGGTGCCGTTCGGCGAGGGGCTTTGGGCGTCGCCGCTGCAAACCCTGTGGCACGATTAGTGTCTGTCGCTATTCCGACGGTTTTTGGGTACATTTGGGTACACTTAATTTGTAGGAGGCAGATGACCGTTGGGCGACGCGGGTCAGCCTGCGTGGAGCGTGTGGCTGTCGAGGTTAGATCAAGGCGCGCCCCCAGGCGAGGCGATTGAAAACGCGTTGCGCTGGCTGCTCGAAGCGACCGCTGCGCAGGTTGCGGTGCTGTTCCTGCCCGACCCCAGCGGCGAGCAGGTGGAGTTCGCCTATGTGGCAGGCGAGCGCGCGGACGAATTGCGTGGCTTCCGCCTGCGCCCGACTGATGCGCTCGTCGCCCCTACCCTGCTGAACCGCGAAGTGTGGCGCTATTCCGCCGAGACCTATCAGGAACCGATTGGCGCAATCGCCACAGGCATCGCCATCCCGCTGCCGAGCCTGCCGAAAAGCGCGCTTGCCCTGCTGAACCGCCCCACACCGTTCGACGACGCGCACCTCGCCATGCTGGAACAGATCGCCACGCCCATCGAGTTGCTCCTGCGCCTGCAGCAGGCGCAGACCCAGCTGGAGCAGCGCGAGCGTGCGCTGGGGTGGCTTAGTCGCCTGCCGAAGCGACTCGGCGCGGACTTGAGCCTGCAGCACGCGCTGGAGACTGTCGAGTCGCTGATGCGCAAGGTCGCGCCCGAAGGCGGCGGCGTGTGGCTCTACGACGAGAACCGCCGCGCGCTGTTGCTGGCGACACAGTATGGCGGGGACGCCCTGCCCGAACAGATTGCGCCCGACGAGTTGCCTACAAGCTGGACAGACGCCCCTGTGGAGACCATCTGGGGCGGGCGACGCTACCGCGCCTACGCACTCGCGCTTGCCGAGCAGCCGCTGGGACTACTCGCGCTTGCCCTACCTGCCGACGCGCCCGATGCATTGGAGTGGCTGCCACCCTTGCTAGGGCACATCGCGCTCACGCTCTCCAACGCGCTGCTGTACGAGCAGACCGCCCAGCGCGCCCAGCACATGGCGAAGCTGTACGACCTCTCGCTCCAGCTGGGCGAGACGCAGAGCCTGCGCGAGGTGCTGCGCTTGCTGTGTCGTACGGCGCACGAACTCATCCCGCACGATTACACCGTCGTGTACCTGCCCAGCCGCCGCGAGCCTAATCGACTTACGCCCGTGTATGTCGAGCCGCTCAGCGAGACACTGCTCGCGCACAGCCCCGACGCGCAGTACAGCCTGCCCGGCTGGGTCTACGCCTTCAACGCGCCGATTGCCGCGCCCGATTTGGAACAGCACCCGCAGAACCTCAAGGAGCCACTGCCTGGCGGGTTCGCCTCCGCGCTGGCTGCACCGTTGCAAGTCGCCGAGCGCACACTGGGCACGATTCTACTGCTCACGACCACCCCGCGCGAGTTCACCCTGTCGGAAGTGGAGTTGCTGTTCACCCTCGCAAACACAGGCGCATTGCGCCTGCACACGCTGGAGCGCACGCATGCGTAAGCCGATTTTCAGCCCCACCAAGCTCACGACCTACCTCACCTGCCGCGTCAAGTACCACTGGGCGTACATGACCCCCTACGGCCGAAGGATGCGCCGTTCGAACCCCGCATTCGCTTTCGGCGCGAACCTGCACCGCGCGCTGGAGTTTTTTCACACCGCAGGCGGCGCAGAAAAACTCTCGCTCGACGAGTTCCGCGACGCGCTCAACCGCCTCTGGAGCGACGCAGGCTTCGAATCGGCGCAGCAGAGCGAAGCGTTCAAGCAGCACGGGCACGCGCTGGCAAGCCAATACTACGAAGCGCAAGCCGCACAGCCTACCGAAGCGGTCGTGCTGTTCACCGAGCGTACCCTGCGGCGCGATATGGGACGCTACATTCTTACAGGGCGCATCGACCGCGTCGATGAACACCCCGATGGCGCGCTGGAGATTATTGACTACAAAAGCGGGCGTGCCGATATCGACGAAGACCAAGTGCGCAACGACCTCGCGCTCCACTGCTACGCCCTGCTGCTCCAGGAGGTTTACCCCGACCGCCCGCTGTGGATTGCCATCTACGCCCTGCGCCCCAACAAAAAGGTCGCCGTGCCGTTGGACACCAACACGCTCGCCGAGTTCCGCGAACTGCTCGATGGACTGGTTGCGCAGATTTTGGACGAGGACTGGGATTTGCTTGCGCCGCGCTGGATCCCCCACTGCGCGGGATGTGAGTTCCTGGAACTCTGCGTGCGCAAGTTGGGGCTCATTCCTGACGAATAAGTGCCACATTTTCTGCCCAATCGCTTGTAAAACCAGCAGGAATCGGATACAGCCTGTGGTATAGTTTGCGCAACGGGGCAGGCGATGGCAAAAACAGGGAGATTTTACAGAGCTTGGAGCGTCGCGGTTTGGCTGTTGGCGGTTGGGCTCTTACTTAGCACAACGCCCAGTACTGCGCGCCATCTGGCGCAGTGGCATGCACTGCGCACCGAGACTGTTCAGCTGGAGCAACGCCTGGCGCGCCTGCGAGCGGAGGAGCGCGCCTTGGAAGCGGAGCTGAAGCGCGTGCAGACCGACTTGGGACGCGAGGCGCTCGCGCGTCAGCGCGGCTGGCTGCGCAAGGGCGAGGAGCCCCTGCGCATCAACCGCCCCTAAAACACATACGGCGCGGTCTCAGGATTCGCGCGAAGCGATTCCCACTCCTCGTCTGAGAGGGGCTGCGGTTTGTCGCGGTCGGCGTCTACGGTGCACAGGAAGCCAAACGGCTCGTCATAGGGGTTCAGCCAGCGGTGCGGCACAAGCGGCGGCACATATACGATGTCCAACGGCTTGAGTTCGAACACGCGTTCGCCCACCAGCGCACGCCCGCGCCCTCGAACAACTACCACCAGATGCACATGCGCGTGTTTCTCCAAGCTGGAGTAGCCGTCGGGCGCAATCTCAAAGTAGCGCAGTGCGAATCTCGCCTCGATATATGGCGGGCGTCCCAGGCTGTAGCGTGTAATCCCGCGCCAGCCCATGCCGCGCGCGTCGCCTGCATACTCCTTATACTGCACGGGCACAATCCCCTGCCATTGGAACTGCGCCGCGTCGAACGGGATGTGTAGCCGTTGCAGAGCGGCGTGCAGTGCCTCCGCCGCCTGTGCCATCGTCTCGGCACTCGGTTTCATCGCCGTCGCCGTAAGCCATCTAAGTTCACCCGCGCGGGTCGCTCGGGCGCGTCCGCCAGCTCCCACGCCAGCCCGAACACTGTGCGCGCCACCCGCGCCATCTTCTCGAAGTCGATCTTCTCCACCGTGTCTGTCACCTGGTGATAGTCCGCATGCAAGCCCGTGAAGAAGAAGACCGCAGGGATGCCCTTGCTGACGAAGCTATAATGGTCGCTGCGGAAAAAGAGCTGTTCGGGATGGCTCAGTGAGTCGTACATCGGGTTCAGCTCCATCCGCAGGTACTGGTCGTTCACGCGCTTGAGCACCGCGCCGATGTCGGGGCTGGCGATATTCGGTCCAATCACATAGACTTCGTTAGGTCCCGACAAGTCGCGGTTGCGTGGGTTCATGTCGCCAGGTTGCTTGCTGCGCCCCACCATGTCCATGTTGAGGTTCACGACGATGTTCTCCAGCGGCACGGTCGGTCGCTCCACAAACAGGCGCGAGCCGAGCAGTCCCTTCTCCTCGCCCGCGTACCAGAGCAGCAGGATGGAGCGCTTCGGGCGCGGTCCTGTGGCGAACGCTTCGGCAATCTCCAGCAGCGCAACCGAGCCAGAGCCGTTATCGTCCGCACCGTTGAAGATACGATCCTCGCCCCGCGCTGAGACACCCACATGGTCTAAGTGCGCCCCGATGGAGACATACTCGCGCTTTAGCACAGGGTCGGAGCCTTCCACGATGCCGATAACGTTGCGTGCCGTCTCCGTGCGCGTCTGCACGCTGAGCGTGATACTTATCTGCTTGTTGGGGCTCAGCGCGAAGGACGGTGCGGGGTCGTTGTCATTCGCCCGTCGAATCAGCTCGGTAGCGGAAACCTGCTCACCCGCAAACAGCGCGTCCAGCATCGGCGCGGAGGCGACAATCACGGGGATGCTACTAACGGGTTGCAAGCCCTCCACCACGCGCCGCTGGCTCCAGGCGCGGGCAATCCGCTCGATGCGCTCCATATCCGACGGGTCGATGCGGATAATCGCCAGCGCGCCTTTCTCTTCGGCGTTTCGTTCGGGCGAGCGCCAGCCTACTGCCTCCGCCGCCTCAAATCCCAGCTCTACGACCTCCTTCGGGTAGCCCGCCTGCACCACCAGCACCTTGCCCTGCACTTCCAGCCCCGCATAGGGGTCAATACCCTTCTCTGGGTTCGACCAGCCGTTGCCGACATAGACCAGCGGCGCGGTCGCGTTCAACGCCACAGGGCGCGCCACAAAGCCCACTCCATACTCGAAGCTTTGCCCACCGATTTGGATGCGCGTCTCGGCGGGATTGATGGCGTCCGTGCGGAAACGCAGTGTCTGGTAGTAGGTTCCGTTCTCGCCTGCGGGCTTGACCCCCCAGCGCTGTAAGTGCGACACGATATACATCCCTGCTAAGTCCAGCCCACGCGAGGGGGTGTCGCGCCCCTCCAACTCGTCGGCGGCGATGAACTCCAAGTGGGCGCGCAGGTCGGTCGGGGTGATGGTCTCGGCGCGGCTAATCCACGCGGGCGCGTCCGCCCACGCCCAGACCAACCACAACGCAAGGCTCAGCGACAGAAAGCGTTTCCTCATGCGCGGTATTATACCTACCCACCCCTTTTTGTGTCTATTTCCACCAAGCAAGTGGCGTTTGCTGCCTTGCTGAACAATCCACCTGCGCAGGCGTCTAACCTCCGGGAGGCTCCCGCCCCAAAGTGGGTATCCTACAGGGATGGCTATGAACAGGCGCGTTGCAATCGTTGTGGGCATCGTGGCAATTGCGGCGGTGGCGCTCTGGATGCGCGGGCGCAACCCTGAAACCGCCGAACCCGAAGTCGAACTGCGCACTGCGGAGGTCACCCGCGAGGATGTCGTGCGCACCATCACCGCGACGGGCGTGCTGCGCACTTACAACATCGTCGATGTGAAGTCCAAAGCGGGTGGGATTGTCAGCCAGATCCTGGTTGATGTCGGCGACGAGGTGAAAGCGGGGCAACTGTTGGCGCGAATAGACCCCGCCGACACGCTCTCAGTCTACAATCAAGCGCTGGCAGACTTGGAGGCAGCGAACGCCCGTATCGAGCAGGCGCAGGAGAGCCTCCGCCTGCAGCGCGAGCAGAGCCTACTTGCTGTACAGCAAGCCGAGCAGAACCTGCAGGCAGCCGAAGCGCGCCTACGCCAAGCCGAAGCCCGCGCAAACCTGCAGCCAACCGTGACCGAAGCGCAAATCCAATCCGCACGCACCACGCTGGAAACCGCCCGCAAGAACTTGGAGCAACTGGAGCGCGTCATCATTCCGCAAGAGCGTGCGCAAGCGCAGGCGAATTTTGAGGCAGCGCGCCAAGCCGTCGAGACCGCCCAGCGCAACTACGAACGGCTCAAGAGCCTACTGCAGAAAGGCTATGTGTCGCAGCAGCAGGTGGACAACGCGGCGACGCAGTTAGAGAACGCCCGCGCGCAACTTATTGCCGCGCAGCAACGCCTGCAGACGCTGGAGCAGGATATCCAAACGCGCTTGGAGACCGCGCGCGCCCGCGTGCAGGAGGCGGAAGCAAACCTGCGCTCGGCGGAGGCGAACCGCGTCCAAATCGAGGTCGCGCAACAAGCCCTGCGTGAGGCGCGCGCCCAATACGAGCAGGCGAAAGCCGCCCTCGCCCAAGCACGCTCGAACCTGCGCCAGATCCGCCTGCGCGAGGCGGACATCGCCGCCGCCAAAGCGCAACGCGCCCGCGCCGACGCACAACTCTACAACGCCAAAGTGCAACTGGACAGCACGACCATCACCGCCCCCCTGAGCGGGGTGGTCATCGCACGGTTCGTGGAGCAGGGCACAATCGTCCCGCCAGGCACTTCGCTGTTCTCGCAGGGCAACACGCTGCTGCAAATCGCCGACACGAGCCGTATGTATGTGGAGGTCTCCGTCGACGAGGCAGACATCGGCAGTGTGCGGATTGGGCAGCCCGTCGATATCCGCGTGGACGCCTTTCGGCGCGAACGCTTCAAGGGCAAGGTCAGCCGCATCGACCCGCAAGCCGTGCTGGAGCAGAATGTGACGGTCATCAAGGTGCGCGTGGAGATCGAAAAGCCCGACCCGCGCCTGAAGCCGGGCATGAACGCGACCTGCGAGTTCCTGGTCGCCCGCAAGAACGATGTGGTCGCCGTGCCCAACGAGGCGGTCAACGAAAGCCCGCAAGGCGCGTTCGTGGAAGTACTGGTGAACGGGCAACCCCAACGCCGCGAGGTCAAAGTGGGGTTGCAGGGCAACACGAAGACTGAGATCATCGACGGTCTGCAGCCGGGCGAGGTGGTCGTCACGGGGCGCATCTTCAATCGTCAGGACGAGGGACCCGGCTCGCCATTCGGTCGCCCGTTCGGTCCGCGGTTTGGCAGTTCGCCACGCGGCGGGCAAGGCGGACCTGGCGGCGGACAGGGCGGAGGTGGACGATGAGCATCCTCGAAAGCTTCCTCACCGCGATTGACAGCCTGCGCGCCAACAAGATGCGCACGCTGCTGACCATGCTGGGCGTGATTATCGGCGTGGCGGCGGTCATCACGATGATTGGGATTGCGCAGGGCGCACGACAGGCGACGCTGGAACAGGTGCAGCGACTGGGCGCGAATGTGCTGACCGTGCGCCCCGGTCAGGCGCGGCGCGGCGGCGCGTTTCTGGGCTTCGGCAGCGTCCAGAGCCTCAAACTCGAAGACGGCGACGCGATTCTGAAATCCTGCGGCGAGCTGGTCGCCCGCGTCTCGCCCGAAGTGTGGACCACCCAGCAGGTCAAGTACCTCAACCGCAACATGCGCACCAGCGTCTCTGGCGTCACGCCCGAACTGCAGCCGATTCGCAACCTCGTGCTGGAGGAAGGCAGGTTCATCAACGAGCAGGATATGGAGGGCATGGCGCGGGTGGCGGTGATCGGGCACACCGTGTGGCAGGAGCTGTTTCAGGGCGGCGCATGCGTGGGCAAGACGATTCGCATCGGTGGGCAGAGCTACGAGGTCATCGGGCGCCTCGCCTACAAGGGCGACACGGGCTTCCGCAGCTTCGACGATCGTGTCTATATCCCGCTGCCGACCGCGATGCGCCGCCTGATGGGGCAGCGCCATCTGGACGCGCTGAATGTGCAGGCGCGCCGCTCCGACCAGATGGCTGAGGCGCAGACCTGCATCGAAGACGCCCTGATGAAGGCACACAAGATCCCCCCGTGGGGCGACCCCGACTTCCGCGTGTTCAATCAGGGCGAGTTCGTGGAGACCGTCGAGGCGACCGCGCAGGTGTTCACCTTCCTGCTGGCGGGCGTCGCGCTGGTGTCGCTGATCGTCGGCGGCATCGGCATCATGAACATCATGCTGGTCTCCGTGACGGAGCGCACGCGCGAGATTGGTCTGCGCAAAGCCATCGGCGCGACGAAGTTCAACATCCTGATTCAGTTCCTCATCGAGTCGATCGTCGTGAGCGTGCTGGGCGGGCTGATAGGGATTGCGCTGGGCTACTGGGCGGCGGGCTACATCAGCGCGCAGGCTAATTGGAAGGTGTTGATTCCGATAGAGGGTGTGCTGTTAGCGTTCGGGTTCGCAGCGTTCGTCGGCATCTTCTTCGGGCTGTACCCCGCGTGGCGTGCAGCGCAACTGCAGCCGATTGAAGCCCTACGCTACGAGTAGCAGGAATCTCGCGCCGAGCAACGAACTACGCACCTGCTATGGCTGTCAAGGTTGGTGTGCAACTCTACTCAGTGCGGGACGACTGCAAGCGCGACCTGCCCCACACACTGGCGGAGGTCGCCAAAATCGGCTATCAGGGCGTCGAGTTCGCAGGCTACTACGACTTCGACGCCGCGACCCTGCGCAAAATGCTGGACGACAACGGGCTGGAGTGCTGCGGCACGCACATCGGGCTGGACGCGCTGCTGGGCGACAACCTCCAGCGCACAATTGAGTTCCATCAGACGCTGCGCTGCCCCTACCTAATTGTGCCAGGGCTGCCTGAAGAGCGGCGCGCCTCGCGCGAGGCGTGGCTGGAGACGGCGCGCCTGTTCAACGATATCGCCGAGCAACTCAAGCCCTACGGCTTCCGCGTAGGCTACCACAACCACTGGATCGAGTTCCAGCCCTTCGACGACGGGACACTGCCGTGGGATGTGTTTTTCAGCAACACTTCGCCTGAAGTGATTATGCAAATTGACACGGGCAACGCGCTGCACGGCGGGGCGCACGCCGCGCCGTTCGTGCGCAAGTACGCGGGACGCGCCGTTACCGTCCACTGTAAGGAGTTCTCCAGCACAAACCCGAACGCGATTATCGGCGAGGGCGAGGTGCCATGGGCGGAGTTCTTCGAGGCGTGCGAGACCGTCGGTGGCACGGAGTGGTATATTGTCGAGCAGGAGACCTACGCACATCCTCCGCTGGAGACCATCCGCCTGTGCTTCGAGGCGATGCGGCGAATGGGTAAGGTATAGGACACCCGCACTTACGCCGTTGCGCAACTGCGGGTGTAGGCGATAAAGTCTTCCAGTACCTCTTCGGCGCGCCCAGAAGTGATGGCGCGTTGTGCCAGCAGGACACCGTCGCGAACATCGTCCACGCGCCCAGCGACCCACAGCGCGACTCCTGCGCTGGGCAAAATCGCCTGCATGCGCAACTCATCGTCGCCAGTGATGGCGGCTCGCAAAATCTGCGCGTTCTCCTGCGGCGTCTCGCCTGGGGTGAGCGCGTCTGCAGGCACTGGCTCCAGCCCCAAATCGCGCGGCGTGAACTCAAAGGTTTCTACCGTGCCGTCGGGCTTGAGGTGCGCGGCGACCGTTATGCCGATCGGCGAGACCTCGTCCAGCCCGTCCATCCCATGCACCACCAGAGCGCGTTCCGTGCCCAGTTGCGCCAGCGCCTCGGCAATGAGCGTCAGCCACTCCCAGCTGAACACGCCCAGCAGCTGCTTGCGGGCATTCGCGGGGTTGGTCAGCGGTCCCAGCAGGTTGAACACCGTGCGCACGCCGAGTTCGCGGCGCACTGGGGCGACATGGCGCATCGCGGGATGGTGCAGCGGCGCAAACATAAACCCGACGCCGACCTGCTCGATGCCTTGCGCAATCTGTTCGGGCGTTAAGTTCAGGTTCACGCCGAGCGCTTCCAGTACATCCGCGCTACCGCACTTGCTGCTGACGGCGCGGTTGCCATGCTTAGCGACAGGCACACCCGCTGCCGCGACCACGAACGCCGTCGCCGTCGAGAGGTTCCAAGTCTTTAGCGTGTCGCCGCCCGTACCACAGGTGTCCAGCAGGTCAGGGTTATCGACGGGAACCTTCACCGAGTGAGCGCGCATGGCGCGGGCGAAGCCGACCAGCTCCTGCAGCGTCTCGCCGCGCGTGCGCATGGTCATCAGCACGCCCGCGATTTGCACAGGCGTCAGCGCACCCTGCATCATCGCGTCCATTAGCGTCTCCGCCTGCGCCGCGTCTAAGTCGTCTCCTTCCAGCACACGCCGTAGTAGGCTGGCGAGTTCCATGCGGTAAATATACCCGTTTTCGTGGAAGTGTCGATGCCCCCCGCAAATTCACCGAAATTTCCCCGAATTTGCCTCCAAGCGGCAGGAATCGGGGCGCAAATTGGTGTATAATTAGGGTGCGTTGAAGCGTTTCAAGCCAACGCGAAGGAGGTTCAAGCAATGAAGCGTACACTGTTCGCTTTGGGCATTCTGGTGGGCGCGCTGACGATAGCGACCGCCCCTGCGCAAGTTGTCTACTCGTTCGAAGAGCCTGACATGCACGGCTTCGCGGACGACGATGACCCGATTACAGGTTGGCGCGTGATTCAGTCGTCAACGATAGGCGTGACGCATGGCAACTACTCGATGGGCTTCCTTTGGCCTGAGGGTGTCAGTGGCTTCCGTTGGCTAATCAGCGATGGCAATCGTGATGCGAAGCTTCCCTACCTGCAAATCAGCAGGAAGCTGCTGATGGATGTTACGGCGGATGCGACCGTGCCGTGGACGAATATGATCGTTTCGCTAAATGATGGAGTATTAGGCTGGAGGCAGACAGGCTTCCCCGTGGGGCTCCCGCGCGAGCCAGGCACGCGTACCGTGCTACTGGACTTGGAGTCCCTTGCGCTACCCAACCCTGAAGACACCGAATGGTTCCAAATTAACTTCGGGCTGAACGCAGGCGCAACGCACCGACTCTACTTTGACAATATGCGCCTGTACCGCACGGCGTGCGAAATGATGGCGATGGACTTCGAAACGCCCGGGGAGCTGTACGGCTTTACGCCTGACTCAAACGACACGGGCGTCACCGTCTCGTGGAACAACGGCAAGATGCGCATCGAGTCGCAAGGCGGGTTCCACTGGATTTTCAACGGAACCGTGCCTGGGCTGGCAGCAATGGTGCGTCGCGGCGACCTCGTGGTGATGGATGTCACGGTTGTTTCCCCAGCTCCGTGGGCGAACATGATCCTTGCCATTAACAGCTCCGCAGGTTGGGGGCAAGGGAGCTATGTCGCCGACATCACCTTTGGTGGCAGCGGGTTCACGCGTACCCTTGCGCTGGACTATCGCGATGCAACTGTCCCAGCCGACGATAACGATTACTGCCTGCTGAACCTCGGCATCAACTCGGGCGTACCAGTGACCCTCGATATCGACAACATCCGCATCTACCGCAAGGCGGTGGAGGGCGATGTGAACTGCGACGGGTGCGTGGACGACGCCGACCTGCTGAGCGTGCTGTTCGAGTTCGGCAGCACGGCGATTACCCCCGCCGATGTGAACAGCGACCGCGTGGTGGACGACGCCGACCTGCTGACCGTGCTGTTCAACTTCGGCAGCGGCTGCTAACCCCCCTAACCTCCCAGCCCTCCTCGCCCGCTCACGGGCGAGGAGGGTTATGCGTAATCTTTCGCTCCACCTCTGCGCTTTTGCCCGCGCCGTTGAAGACCTTGATGCGCATGGTATGCTCACCTGGGGGCAGCGGCTTGGTGCGAATGCGAAACGGCTCGAACGCCGAGTCGAACATCCCGTCCAGTGGCTCCGCGCTGAACCACTCGCCGTCGCCGATTTGGTACTGCACGCCGACAATCGGCGCGCTCTGGCGCAGGATGCGGCGGGCGCGCTCTGATGCCTGCTCGCCGCTATCAGCCGACCCTTCCTTGCGCTCCACAAAGTATTGGAACGCGAAGCCCGTTAGCTCCACGACGCCATCCTCGGCGACTTTGACATCCTGCTCGCGCACAGAGACCACAGGCGGCGTGTTGCACACCACAATCGGGACGGCGGGCGAGTAGACCGTGGCGTAATCAGTCGGCGAGGCGGGCTCGTCGGTCGCCATGACGCGCAGCAGGTACACCCCGTCGGGCACTTGCGTGGTGTCCCACTCAAAGCGGGTTTTGGCGTCGGGGCGTTCAGCGCGGCTGGGCGCGTCATCCGCCTCAGGTTCGGGCGCGTCGGCGTCAGGCATGCGCGTCTGCCCGACCCGTGCCATCTGTTGCCGAATCTGCTCGCGAAACTCTTCGGGCAGATCACCCAAGCCGAGGCGTTCGGTGTCGGCTGGCGTGTTGGGGTTGTCGTTCGGCTTGGGCTGCCCATTTTTGAGGGGTTGCCACTCGTTTGTGCCGTCGCGCGCGATTTGCACCTCGTAGCGCAGGGTATCGCCGTCGGGGTCGCGCCCGCGCCAGCGCAGCGTGTGCTTGCCGCTAACCGCCTTGTAGGGCGTAAGCCCGATCAGTTGCACCTCTGGCGGGCGGTTCTGGGGCATGTAGCTCACGCTGAAGCGGTGCAGCGTCGGCACGGCGTCCCCTGCCCCTTTCAGGTGCACGCGCACCTGCAGGTATTGCGCGGGCGGGCTAAGGATCGTGCTGCCTTCGGGGTTCTCGTAGGCGGTCGTCCATGGGCTCCAGCTCGCGTCGGGTTCGGGTGTGTTGCCCGAACGGGTCTGAAGCGTCAGTTGGGCGCCGTCGGGCAGGCTCGCGCTCCAACGCAGTGCGCCCCAGCGTGCGGGCGCGCCCGCATCCAGCACGGGCGAGAGGTAGACTCCCTCGGCAGCAGGCTCCAGCACATAGAGGCGTCCGTCCGCCGACGCCAGATGCAGCCGCTCGCCGACCACACCTCCGCCGATGAGTTGTAGCCCTCGCTGGCGGAACATCAGCGCGGGCTGCGCCGTCCCCGAATCGGTCGGAATCAGGTACACCTCGTCGGGCGTCAGCGCGTACAGGCTGCCGTTGTGCATCACCAGCGCGCGCCACTCGCGTTTCAGGTCGCTGTGCAGTTGGGTTAGCCCGCCAGCAGGCGTCCAGCGGTAGAGGTGTCCCGACGGCGCAGTCGCGATATACAGGTTGCCCGTTGCGTCGGTTGCCAGCGCGACGATGCTTGGCTCAGATAGCGTCGCGATGGGGCTTACCCCGCCTGCAGGATCGATGCGGTAGACCATCCCCCGCTCGGATGTGCCTGCGTAGACCGCGCCGTCCGCGCCGACGGTCAGTGCGCTGAAGTGCGTCTCGTCGACGGTCAGCAGGCGACGCAGCGTGTTGCCGTCCCATGCCAGCACTTGCGCGGGCAAGCCCGTCGCGAGATACAGCACGCCGTCGTGCCAGCGCATCGCGTTCACATAGCGGGCGTTCAGTTGCGCGATGGTCTCATAGCCGCGCTGCCCGACGCGGCACAGTGTCCCTTCGGGCGACAGCCCTGCGTACAGGTCGCCGTTCTCGCTGCGTGCAAGCGCGGTCACGAACGCGCCTGGCAGGGCGGGGTAGGTCTGCTCGGACGGCTCCGCGCCGATGCGCACGATGCGCCCGCGAACGCCCCCGCCCAACAGCAGCCCCGCCTCGCCGTCAGGCGCGACGCTCCAGACGAAGTTCAGCGGTGCGTCGGGCAACGCGCGCGGGGCGACCGCCAGCCGAATTGCGCCGTCCAGCCCCAGCGCCGCGCCTTCGAACACGCCCCGTCGCAACTGCTCGAACCGCTCAGGTTGCCACTGGCGCGCCGTGCGGCTGACCGTGCGCGTGTCGGGGCGCGCGCCTGCCTCGCTCGCAAGGTCGGGGAACGACGGCTCGCTCGGCGAAGGCGGCGAGGGAAAACCTGTAATCACCACGCTGCCACCCGACGGGGGAAATCCCTCCGCCTCGTCCGTCTCGGCGGGCGTTTCGTCGCCCTCCACAAAGGGCGGCGGGGCGAACCTACCGAACGGGCTGCGCCCTGTGTCGGCGGGCAGCACGGTAATCATCACGCTCTGCGCGCCCTCCAGCACATGGGGCGTGTCTATGACCCGCTTGATGCGGTCGGGTGTTTGCTGCGCTTTGGAGACGCGCTGGCTGACGAACACGCTGCGCATCAGCGGTGGCGGTTGTAGCAGCGGTGCGCCCTCAACGCTGATGGTCGGGAACGGCAGGTTCAGCGCGACGGTCATCTGGTAGTTGCGCTCGCGGTTGAGGAACTCGCGCAGTTGCGCTTCGGTGTCGCTGCTCCCACCGCCGCCGAACGCGCCTTCGCCCAGCAGCAGGGCAAGCAGTCCTGTCGCGCCCGCTCGTGCGCCGCCACCCCCCGCGCTCACCTGTAGCATATAGCGACCAGGCATCATATCGGCGGGCAGGCGCAGGCTCGTGCGGTAGGTGTCGGTCGCACCGTCGCGCGTGCGCACTTGTACCGTCGCCTCAATCCGCTCGCCAGGGCGGTAGGTGAAGCGGTCTACCTGCAGGCTGTCGATGACCGCCGCGCCTTTACCGGGCTGTATCTCCACCTCTAACTCGATTCGCTCCAGTTCGACTTTTTGTTCGCGGGCGTTCAGCAGCAGGTTCAGCGCGTAGTTCAGGTCGCTCAGCACGGCGAACGCCAGCGAGTCGCGCGTGGCGACGCGGTTCTCGTAGCGAATCTCGCCGAACGGGCGCGTCTGCAGCCGCCAGCGCACGGTTGCGCTCGCCTCGCCAAGATCGTAGTGAACGCGGTCTACAAACTCCAACACAGCGATTGCGGTAATCCAGCCCGTGTGCATCGGGTGGTTGAACACTTCGCAGCGGAACTCGCGTTGCAGGGCGCGGGCAGCGTTCGTGATACGGGCGGTCATCGGGATCATGCGCGCCCGCTGTCCCATGCGCCCCGCAATGGCAAACGCGCCGTCGTAGTAAATCGCGCCCAGCGGCTGCGCGCGGTTGCCCAACTTGAATGAGACCGCATACGACGAAAAGACATCCACAATCTCGGCGGCGTGCATGGGCATCTCCACCGTCCCCAAGCCGAAAAACGGATGCCCGAACGCCAGCACATAGTCGCCCTTGCGGTAGGTCAGCGTGCCAATCGCCGAGAGATCAATGTCGCCCGTCGCCAGCGGGGTAGCGACCGCTGCGCCGGGTTCGAAGCGCACGGGCACTTGCTTGGCAGTGCCGCCGCTCGGCGCCATCAGCGGGGTGAACCCGTGGCGCTGCAGTATCGCCTCCAGATACTTCATCGTGCGGGGCGAGACGCCGCTGACCATAATCGGGGTCATCAGCGGACGCGCCCACGCCACATTCGGCGTCGTCGGCTGCTCGTGCCCAATATAGACCCCTGCGTAGCGCACGCCCGCTATCCGCACGGGCTTGCGTATCATGTGCCCGCTGCGCAGCTCAGCGAGTTGCGACTCGGCGCGCGGGTGCAGATTCGTCAGCATCGCCTCCAGCGGCGTCACCAGCGCGACTGGCTCTTTCGGAAAGAGAAACCCATACGCCAGCGCGCCCAGAATCTTGCCCTCGATAAAGATGGGACTGCCACTCATCCCCGCAATCACCATCGCGCCGCGCTCGGTGATGGGTCCGCCGCGCATCCTAATCATTACCAGCGGGTAGCCGTACAGCGCATTCTCCAGCACGCCGACCACTTCCACCTCGAAGCGTTCGATCTTCGTGCCCTTAAACACGGTCAGCCCGTAGCCGCGCATGCCCGGCTTGACTTGCGACACGGGGAACACATCGCGCAGCATGGGGCGCACATCGGGGGCGTCTTGCGACCACGCGAACACCGTTAGCCCCACAAGCAGCGTCAGCAGAATCCAGCGCATCGTGTACCTTGCCTCCTCGTGGGCGATGGGTTCGGCGAGCGCGCGCGGATTCCTACTGCTTAGCGTGCTAACAGCCTACGGCGACCGCACGATGCCCAGAAACAGCACCACACCCGTCGGCTGATGCACAATCGCAAACAGGAACGGGCGATCCACGACGAGGTTGAACTGGTCTACAGGCACAGAGGTCACGCCGACCGTGATGCCTGTTGCGGCGGCGGCTTTCGTGCCTTCCTCGTCCACCTCCACCACCGCCTTTTGAATCGCCTTTTGGATGAACAACCGCTCAGGCGACACATCGGCGATACGGCTGAAGTCGGCGCGGTCGGGGTCAAACGCAACGCCCATCCCCAGCGCGCTCAGCGGCGGCTTCAGGTCATACTTCGCCTCGATTTTGAAGCGCGGCATCTGCACACTGCCCTGCACCACGCGGAACGCCCCAAGCCACTTGCCCCAGTTTTCGGGGGTCAGTTGCTTGCGCAGATCGGCAACCGTGCGTCCCTTGTCGGGCAAAAACAGGTAGAAGCGGTAGTCGCCCTCGCCATACGGTAGCGCAACCGCCTCGAAACCCTCGCCCCTAAGGTAGGGCAGCCGCTCCGACAAACGCATCATCGGAACCTGCTTCGTTGCGCCGCTCTCCAGATAAAACGGCGCGTCTTGGGTGGCGTCCTTTGGGAACGGGTACTGCCACGCGCCCTCGAAGTAAAGCGTGTTCACCAGCGCGAGGCGCGTCTGCGCGTCGAAGTCGCTTGCTTGGAACAGTTTCTCGATGAGTCCCTGCGTCTGCTCTTTGACCCAAGCGTTGATGGCGTTGGCGGCAGCCTCAGCGTTCCTGAAGTCCACTGTCTCCGTGCGTGTTTCGTAGTATGTCAGCAGCGCGCGCAGGAAGTCGGGCTTCAGCGGGAAGCCCTGCTGCACCCACAGCCCGTTCGCCATGCGGACGGTGATGCTCTTGTCGGCGGGGTTCAGCAGGCGGGCAAGGGCGCGTGCTTGGGCGTTGATGGCGTCCAGTTTCTGTTCGGTGTAGCCCAGCACTTTGGCGATGGCGTCGTAGGTCTCGCCCTCCGCGCCGTTGAGCGTCATGCTGAGCGCGAGCGCAAGCGACAGAGGCGAGAAACACAGGTTCTCCCCTGTCTTAGGGTCGTCCAGTTGCTGCAGCATCGCCAAGGCGAACTGTGTGTTCGCCGCGCGGACTTCGTCGGTGATTTGCACGGGTTGAGTCATCTCCTTCGGCGGTCTCGTGCCAGCGTCGCCGCCGCAACCGCTTAGCAACGCCGCCGCCACTGCACCGCACAGCATCAGAATTGGGCGCATCATCGATTCCTCCTGCGGGGTTAGACGATTAGGGACGGGAAATGATTCGTGAAAAGGCGCATAAGCTCCCCCCTTAAACCCCACTCCCTTGAGGTATAATGCCTATATGCAAGCGACGAAGCGACAGTACGGGTTCACGCTTATCGAGTTATTGGTGGTGATTGCCATCATAGCCATTCTGGCGGCGATTCTGTTCCCTGTGTTTGCCCAAGCACGGGAGAAGGCGCGCCAGACGATGTGTCTGAGCAACCTCCGTCAGGTCGGCACAGCAGCGATGATGTATGTGCAGGACTACGACGAGGTGTACCCGCTCGCTGAGAACCAGCTAATTCCTCCGCCGGGCTTTTGCGGTGGCGGCTACACGAGTTGCACCTCCATCGGCTACCTGTATTGGCTGCAGCCCTACTCGAAGGATAACCTCTACTCGCGCTGTCCGAGCGCGAAGCCAATCGCGAACCCCGACTCGCCAACAGGCAGGCGTCTGTCGTGCGAGGGTCGGATTGGTTACGGCGCAGCGTACCCCTCGCCGATGGGCTTCTCAGCAGGGTGTTCCTTCCCACCGCAGGTGTACCCACCCAGCAAGAGCCTGGCGCAACTCAGCGCACCCGCCAGCCATGTGATGGTGATGGATGCGGTGCCGTCGGGCGTCTCCAGCCGACCGCTGTGGGAGGCGAACGGCTTCTACATGAATGTCGTCCACTCGCCGTTTATGCGCACGGAGTGGCAGCACTACGGGTTCAGCACCGCGCCAGGTTTCCCGCCCGCGTTCCACCAGCGCCCGCACGGACGCCACGCGAAGCAGGTGAATGTGGTCTTCGCCGACGGGCATGTGAAGGCGACCCCGTTCGAGGCGCTGTACGGGCTGCCCGAAACGGAGTGCGAGCGCAACAACAACACCTTCTGCTCAACGGTGGAGTACACGCGCACGCAACGCCCCGACCTGTGGGAGAAGTGGGACTAATCGGGTATAACCCAGCGTTGTGGGCGAGACTCTGCGACGGTTCTGGGAGCAGCGCGGCGATGCGATTATCCTGAACGCGCTTCAGATTGCGCTCATCGTCGCGCTGCTACTTGTGGCGCGGTGGCTGGGCGCGCGGGTAATCGGCGTCATCACGCGCGCGCTCACCCGCAAGGTGGAAGCCTCTGAGCGGCGACAGGCGCAGATTCGAACGGTGAGCGCGCTGCTCAACAGCGTGCTGGGCTATGTGCTACTGTTTGTGGGACTGCTAAGCATCTTGGGCGCGTTGGGGGTAAACCTTGCGCCTGTGCTGGCGACGGCGGGCGTCACAGGGCTGGCAATCAGCTTGGGCGCGCAGCAAATCGTGCGCGATGTGCTGAACGGCTTTTTCATCCTCGTGGAAGACCAGTTCGCCGTCGGCGACGAGGTGACCATCGACGGGGTTCGCGGCGTCGTGGAGACGGTCGGCATGCGCATCACACGCATCCGCGATGCAGAAGGACGGCTGATTACGCTGGCAAACAGCAGTATCACTCGCGTAACAAACCACAGTCGCGGGCGCGCGCTGCTAAGCTTGGAGATCAGCATCGCCGCCGAGTACGGGCTGGAAAATGCACGCGCGTGGCTGACCCGCACCTGCGCCGCCTTCGCGCACCCTGCCTTGCAGACGCCCATCGAAGTGCGCGGTCCCCTCACGCTGGAAACCACCCGTCATACCTTCCAACTGCGGGCGCACTCCACGGCTGGGCAACTGGAGACGCTGGGCGACGCGCTGCGCGAACACCTGCTGACGCATGCGCACACCGACGGCGTCCCGCTCGCCTAACGGGTATAATCCCACCCGATGCAAGGGCAGTTCCGACCCCAGACGCCGATGCTGCAGCAGTATTTTCGCCTGAAGGCAGAGTACCCCGATGTGCTGCTGGCGATGCAGGTCGGCGACTTCTACGAGTTCTACGGACCCGACGCCGAAATCGCCGCACGCGAGTTGGAAATCGTGCTGACGGGGCGCGAGGACGGCAGCAATGGGCGCGTCCCGATGGCGGGCGTACCCGTTCACGCTTACGAACGCTACTTCGCCAAACTCGTCCAGAAAGGCTACCGCGTCGCCATCTGCGACCAAATCGAAGACCCCAAACTTGCCAAAGGGCTGGTCAAACGGCGCGTCACGCGCGTGCTGACCCCAGGCACCGTCGTGGAAGACTCGATGCTCGACGCGCGGGCGAACAACTACCTCGTCGCCGCCGTGCTGGGCGACCCGATTCACGGACTGGGCGTCGTCGATGTCTCCACAGGCGAATTTTTGGCGACCGAAATCGCAGGCGAGGGACGCCTGCAGAAACTGCTTGACGAACTGTTCCGCCTGCAACCCGCCGAGGTGCTGGTGCCCGAAGACCAAGAGGAACTCATCCAGACCTTGCGCGAGCAACTAAGCGCGACGATTACACCCGTACCGCTGCAGGAATGGGTCGGGCGCGAGGCGCGCGAGATTCTGCTGCGCCATTTTGGGGTGGAGTCGCTGCGCGGGTTCGGCTGCGAGGAGTTCACGCGCGGACTGGACGCTGCTGCGCTTGCCCTGCGCTACCTGCAGCAGAACCAGATGACCGCACTGGAACACATCCGCACGCTGTCGACCTACTCGGTGGAGCGGTTCATGTACCTTGACGCGACGGCGCGACGGCATCTGGAACTCACACAGAACCTGATGGACGGCACGCGCCGCTACACGCTGCTGGCGACTCTGGACAGCACCTGCACGCCGATGGGCGCGCGGCTGCTGAAACGCTGGCTCGACGAGCCGCTGCTGGAGCCTGACGCAATCACCGCGCGCTTGGACGCGGTAGAGGCACTGGCGCAGCAGAGCATCCGCCGCGACGCGCTGCGCCAGATACTGCGCTCGCTGGCAGACTTAGAGCGACTTGCCGCGCGCGCCAGCACAGGCACAGCGAACGCCCGCGACCTCGTCGCGCTGCGCCAGTCGCTGCAGCGTCTGCCCGCCCTATATGCCGAAGCGGACGCCCTGCTGCGCGAGCTGCGCCAGCCCCCAACGCTGCTGGCGACCCTTGCGCCGCGCCTCGCGCCCCTAAGCGACCTCTGCGCCCTGCTGGAACGCGCCCTCGTCGACGACCCGCCCGCCGATCTCAAGTCGGGTGGCGTCATCCGCGACGGCTACGATCCCGAATTAGACCGCCTGCGCCAAGTGCGCACCGACGGCAAACAGTGGATCGCCCAACTGGAAGCCAAAGAGCGACAGCGCACGGGCATCCCCAGCCTCAAAGTCGGCTACAACGCCGTCTTCGGCTACTACTTGGAGGTCTCCAAGCCGCACCTGAACAAAGTGCCCCCCGACTACATCCGCAAGCAGACGCTGGCGAACGCCGAACGCTTCATCACACCCGAACTCAAGGAGCAGGAGGCAATCCTACTGGGCGCGGAGGAGCGCATCAACGCGCTGGAGTTTGAGCTGTTTTCGCGCGTGCGGGGCGAGGTTGCCCGCTGCACGCCGCAGTTGCAATCGCTGGCGAAGGCAATCGCCGAATTGGATGTGCTGTGCGCCTTCGCCGAGAACGCCGTGCGCTACCGCTATGTGCGCCCCGTGGTGGACACCGAAGACCGCATCCACATCGTCGGCGGACGCCACCCCGTCGTGGAGCGCTTCAGCGAGAAGCCGTTCGTGCCCAACGACTGCCGCTTAGACCCCACCCAGCGGCTAATTATCCTGACGGGACCGAATATGAGCGGGAAGTGCCTGTCGGGCGAGACGCTGGTGTTTACAGAGCGGGGCATCTGTCGGCTGCGCGACCTTGCGCCGCCCGACGCGCCGCTGAACGCCTTCGCGCCGATCGATACTTGCGTGCAAACGCGCGAGGGTCTGCAGCGCGCGACGCAGTTCTACTCTGGCGGGGAGCAAGCGACGATTCGGCTGACCACGCGGCTGGGATTCACGCTGGAGGGCACGCCCGACCACAAGGTGTGGACGCGCCGTGAAGACGGTTCGGAGGGCTGGACGCGCCTCGGCGACTTGCGCCCAGGCGATTGGGTCGCCCTCGCGCGCGGGTTCGAATGCTGGGGCAACCAGACTGAACTGCCTGCGCCATCCAATGATTGGCATAGCAATACACGATATTACCGTACCCCCACCCATCTCACGCCTGATCTTGCCTACTGGTTGGGGCTACTCATCGGCGACGGCACGATAACTTATCGCAATGCTATCGTCTTTTCCACGAAAGATCCGTTCCTCGCAGAGCAGTTCTGCGAACTTTCTGAGCGACTGTTCGGCTACACGCCCACCCACAAGGCAAACGGCAAGGACTACTCCATTTCCAGTACCTACTTGAGGCAGTGGCTGCACCAAATCGGATTGGATTACGCAACTGCAGCGACGAAGCGCACGCCTCAGTGCATCCTCTGCGCCCCACGCGAGTGCGTCGTAGCCTATCTGCAAGGACTGTTCGATACCGACGGCTATGTGGAGCGCAAGTACGGGAATGTGTTCCTCACCACCGCCTCGCGCCTGCTTGCGCTGGAGACCCAGATGCTGTTACTTAACCTGGGGATTGTAGCGTCGTTGCGCAAGAAGACCATCAAAAAAGGTACTTACTACGAGATCGCCGTTCACGGGGAGGATGCAATCCGTTTCCACCAACAGATAGGGTTCCGCCTTGAAAGGAAGAAACAACGCGCCTTACTCGCCTCAGAAGTGCGCCGTCCAAACAAAGGCGGGATACCTCATTTAGCACCCCTCCTAAACAACATACACCAGCGCATCGTATCCTCCCGCACCAAATGCCGTGCGCTAAAGTCCTGCAAGGCGGTCGAGTCGCTGTTTTACACTTACATCCCAAACGGCAGAAACCCGAGCTACGCCGCACTGAACCGATTAGTTCAATACTGTCGGGAAAACAATATCGACTGCCAAGAGCTGGAGTTGCTTCTGGTGCAGGGCTACTTCTACGATCCCATCGTCCGCCTTGAACCCAGTCGCGCTGTCGTCTACGACTTGAATATTGAGCCTGACCATAACTACATCGCGCAGGGCTTCGTTAGCCACAATTCCACCTACATTCGCCAAAACGCGCTGATTGTGCTGATGGCGCACATCGGTAGTTTCGTGCCCGCCGAACGAGCCGAAATCGGTCTGGTAGACCGCATTTTCACCCGCGTCGGCGCACGCGACGAACTCGCCACGGGGCAGTCCACCTTCATGGTGGAGATGACCGAGACCGCCAACATCCTCAACAACGCGACCCCGCGCAGCCTCGTGATCCTGGACGAAATCGGGCGCGGCACCAGCACCTACGACGGGCTGGCAATCGCGTGGGCGGTCGCCGAGTACCTGCACGCGATTGGCTGCAAGACGCTGTTTGCGACCCACTACCACTACCTCAACGAGTTGGCGAACCGATTGGAGGGCGTCGCCAACTACCGTGTCGCCGTCAAGGAGCAAGGCGACCGCATCGTGTGGCTGCACAAGGTGCTGCCTGGCGGTACGGATCGCAGTTATGGCGTGCATGTGGCGCGGATGGCGGGCGTGCCCCCAGAGGTGGTGCAGCGCGCCGAGCAAATCCTGCGCGAGTTCGAACGGCGCGGCGTGCAAGGCGCGGTTCAGCCGCCCACCAGCGACGCGCCCACCGTCCGCACCAAAAAACTGCAACTCACGCTGTTCGAAGCCGAAGAGCATCCTGTGCTGGAAGCCCTCCGTGCGTTGGACATCACGACGCTTAGCCCCGTCGAAGCCCTGCTGAAACTGGACGAACTCAAGCGCAAGTTGGAGTCGTAGGCTACGGAACCAACACTGCCGCGCCGCGAATTCTGCCTGCGCGTAATGCCTGCAACGCCTCGTTCGCCTGCTCCAGCGGGAAGGGCGTCGGGTGCGTCTGCACGGTGAACAGGCGGATGCGCTCAAAGAACGCCGTACCGTCCTCGCGCGTGAGGTTCGCCACCGAGCGCACGACCCGCTCGCCCCACAAAATCGCATACGGGAATGACGGGATGTCGCTCATGTGGATGCCGCCGCACACAACCACACCGCCCTTGTCCACCGCGCGCAGCGCGGCAGGCACTAACTCGCCCACAGGCGCAAACAGAATCGCCCCATCCAGCGGCTCTGGGGGGATTTGGTCGGAACCGCCTGCCCACCACGCACCCAGCCCCCGCGCGTGATCTTGCGTCCCATAGTCGCCAGGGCGCGTGAAGGCGAACACACGCATCCCGTCGCGAATCGCAATCTGGATTAGGATGTGCGCCGCCGCGCCAAAGCCGTATAGCCCCAGCCGATTGCCCAGCATCTCGCGCCGTGCGATGCGGTACGAACGGTAGCCAATCAGCCCCGCACACAACAGCGGCGCTGCACTCACTGCGTCGTAGCCCTCGGGGATGGGGAACACATAGCGGGCGTCGGCGACGGCGTACTCAGCGTAGCCGCCGTCCAGCGTGTAGCCCGTGAACTTCGCGAAGGGGCACAGGTTCTCGCGCCCTGCCTCGCAGTACCGACACGCGCCGCAAGTCCAGCCCAGCCACGGCACGCCCACCCGCTGACCCACCTGCAGCGTGCTGACCTCCGCGCCGAGTTGCACCACCTCGCCGACAATCTCGTGCCCCAAAATCAGCGGCAACTTCGGGTTCGGCAGCTCGCCATCCACAATATGCAGGTCGGTACGGCACACGGCGCACGCCTGCACGCGAATCAGCACTTGGTGCGCCTCGGGCTGCGGGATGGGCACTTCCCGCAGCACCAGCGGCTGCCCGACCTTCTCCAGCACCATCGCCCGCATCGTACTCATACGCGCTCAAAAAGCCCTGCCGCGCCCATGCCCAGCGCGGCGCACATCGTAACGAGACCGTAGCGTCCGCCCGTGCGTTGCAGCGCGTACGCCAGCGTGACGACCTGCCGCGCACCCGTGCAACCCAGCGGATGCCCCAGCGCTATCGCGCCGCCCAGCGGGTTCACCCGCGCCATCGGCATCTCGAAGATGCAGTTCGACGCCAGCACCTGCGCCGCGAACGCCTCGTTGAACTCGATGTGGTCTATCGCGTCGATGCCGACGCCCGTGCGCCGAAGCAGTTTCGGGATGGCATAGGCAGGCGCGACGCCGAAGTCCTCTGGGGTTAGCGCGGCGGTCGTGTAGCCCATGAAGCGCAGTAGGGGCTTAATGCCCAGCGCGTCCGCCTTGCGTGCGCTCATCACCAGCACGGCAGCCGCGCCGTCGCTGCGCTGCGAGGCGTTGCCCGCCGTGATGATCCCGTCGGCGCGGAATGCAGGCTTGAGTTTCGCCAGCGCCTCCATGCTTGTGTCGCGGCGGGGTCCCTCGTCGCGGGTGAGGGTAATCGTCTCGCGTTGCGGGCGTCCGCAGGCGTCGACGGTCTGCACTTCGGTCTGCACGGGGGCGATTTCGGCGTCGAACAGCCCTTCGTCTTGGGCGCGGACGGCTTTCTGATGGCTCTGTAGCGCGAAGGCGTCCGCCTGCTCGCGCGTGATGCCATACTTGCGGGCGAGTTGCTCCACCGACAGCCCCATGCTCAAGTAGGTGTTGGGCGCGTCGCGGAACAGCGTCGGGTTCGGGTGCGTGCGGATGTCCAGAAACGGCACACGGCTCATGCTCTCCACGCCCCCTGCAAGGATGACCTCTGCGTCGCCTGCGCGGATGCGCTCGGCGGCGATGGCGACGGCTTCCAGCCCCGAAGCGCAAAAGCGGTTTACCGTCACGCCGGGGGTGCTTTGGGGCAGCCCGGCGCGCAGGGCAGCGACACGGGCGACATTCATGCCCGATTCGCCTTCGGGTGTCGCACAGCCGAAAATCACATCCTCGATCTCTTGGGGCTCTACGGCGGGGCATCGGGCAAGGACGGCTTGAATCGCCATCGCCGCGAGGTCGTCTGGTCGGGTGTGGCGCAGGCTGCCGCGCGGCGCTTTGCCGATGGGCGTGCGCGCCGCTGCCACAATCACGGCTTCGTTGCTCATGCGTGCCTCCATCGGCAAGAGGATACCTCATCGGCGGTGGTGCGGAACGGTATACTCTTACTGTGCGCTACCGCGTGGTTGGTTCGCCGCAGCCGTTGCCAGCGCCTGTGGAAGACCCGCTGCACAAAGCGGCGTTCAGTTATCGCGTGCAGGGCGTTGCCGAGGGCACAACGCCGACCGTGCTGTTCGAGATCTACGCCCAGCGACAGACGCTGTACCCTTATGCCGAGCGTGCCTGTCGCCTGCTGCTGGCGTGCTACGACCTTGCATGCACACGACTGGGCTTAGACCACGCCCTGCGCTATGACCGCCTGCTGCGCGTATTCCTCATGACCGAGGGCAAGGCGGGCGCGGAACAGCAACAGAACCTGATGTACCTGTACGACCTAAGCGAGCGCGTGCCCCCGCAGGAGTGGCTACGGGAACTGACCCACGAATACGGGCACTGGATTCTCCCGCCGATCAACTCCTACGAGGAGCCAGAGCCGTGGGCGAACGGCGACTTGGGTGAGCGGTGGTTCACCCTCCATCTTGTGGCGCGAGCGCGAAGCGAGGGCAGCGAGCCTGACTTCCTGATGGGCGCGTCGCTAAGCGCGTTGGAGGCGTATCTGCGTCGCACGGTCGAGCCACTGGTGGAACGCATGGCGCGTGAGGGGCTGCACCCGCAGCGGTGGCGGTCGCGTCGACGCGTAGGCTACGAGGAGTACCTGGCGTTCGCGCTCTACATCGACCGCGTGTACGGCAGCGAGCGGTTGGGGCGGGCAATGCTGTGCGCAGGCGGGGTAGAGCCAGACGACTTTTTGCGCGGCGTACGCGAAAGCCTCACGGAGCCTGAGCGACTGCAGGTGCAGCTGCCGTTTGCCAACGGCTACCTATTCCTGCCTGGCGGCGCGGCGCGCTGGCGGATTATTGAGCCGCGCGGGGCGACCCTTATGCCTGACCCGAAACGCCCCGAATGGGCGCGATGTAGCGTCTCACAGGCAACGGTGGCGCGACGCTAATTCCACGGCGTCGGCACGCGGTTCGGATCTTCAATCCGCCGCGCCTCGACCTTGACGCCCTGCTCACTCAACTCGCGCACATAGCTCTCCGCTTTGCGCCGCGGCAGGTTCGTCAGCAGCACCATCGGAACCGACTCCAGCAACTTCTTGACATCGGGACGGTTGAGATCCAAGAACCGCTCTAACGCCTGAATCGCCTGCTCCTCTTTGAGTCGTTCCACGCCCAGCAGCACGAGTTCGTAGGGAGTCGGGTCATCTTGGGGCAACGGCATACCCGCAGGCACGCGCCCTGTGGTGCGAATCGGGAACTCGCGCTGGCACTGCTCGCAGATTGCCGCCACCGCCTTGACAGACACCTGCTCCATCGAGCCGCAGTGCGGGCACTTGACCGCAATCACCTCCAGCACGCGCCCGTTCTCAATCGGCACGCGCCTCTGGCAGTGTTCGCAGGTAAAGTCCATCTGTGGCGGGGCAACCAGCACCGTCTCCTTGTGGCAAAAAGGGCACTCGACGGGATACGCGGGAACCTTCGTGGTTTTGTAGTACGACCATGCCGCGTAGCCCCACGAACCAAGCCAAACCAGACCGAAGCCCCACGAGAACGAGTAAAACATCCCACCATACCGCCAAAACAGAAAGGTGAGCGCCAGCGCCACCAGCCCCACGATGCCGTAAATCACCGCCTGCGTGTACTCCTTCTCAATCGCGTCGGAACGCTTGATGGGTTCGTCCACGCTCTCGCCTCCTATGCACAAATACGCCGCTAAGCCACAGATTCCTGCCACGAAGCGAGAAAAACTCCAAGCATACCAAAACAAACTGTTCACTTCGGGTATACAATACGCGAAGGGTGGAGACGATGACCTATCCACAAGACGGTTCGCTAAGCGCAGACGAGAAACTCTGGGGAATGCTGGCGCACCTGCTGACGCTACTGGGCTATGTGGTTGTCGTAGGCGAGTATATCGTGCCGCTTGTAATTTACCTCGTCTACAAAGACCGCTCGCGGTTCGTAGCGTTCCACGCGCTGCAGGCGCTCTTTTTCCAACTGCTGGCATTGGCAGTGAGTGTCGCGCTGGTGCTGTTCTCCATCGTGACGCTGGGGTGTGGGATTCTGCTTGCCGCGCCGCTGATGATTGCGCTGGCGATTGCCGTGCTGGTCTACACGATTATCGCCGCCATCCAAGCCAATAACGGCGTCTGGTACGAACTGCCGATTGTCGGACGCTGGGCGCGCAACACGCTGCAGCTATGATCGACGCCGTCGCCTTCGAGCAGCCCGAACGCGCCGCACGGCTGTGGGCGCGGTGGCGCGGAGACGGACTGCAAGCGGAACTGTTCGACCGCTTTGCACCGACGCTCGCCGATGCCCTACAGCGCGCACCCGACCCCGACCGCCTGCTGGTCAACTGCGACCGCTGGCTCGAATCGCTGGGCGCGACGCTGACCTACTACCGCCTGTTCGCCGAGACGCCCCACGCGCTCAAGCCCGTGCTTGCCGTGCTGGGCGCGTCGGACTACATGGCGGACACGCTGCTGCAGAACCCCGAACTGAGCGAGATTCTGCTGGATGTACGCCTGCTGACGCGCCCGCGCACCCGCGCCGATATGCGCCGCGACCTAAGCCGCCTGCTGCGCGCCTGCACCTCGTATTGGATGCAACTCGACCGCCTGCGCGCCTTCAAGCAGCAGGAGTACCTGCGCATCACCGCGCTTGACCTGCTGGGCAAGGCGACGCTGACCGAGACGATGCGCGCACTGTCCGACCTCGCCGATGTATGCGCCGACGCCGCGCTGGAGGCATCCCATCGCGAACTCGCCGCGCAACAGGGCGTCGCGGGCGAACACGGCTTCTGCATCCTCGCGATGGGCAAGTGGGGCGGGCGCGAACTCAACTACAGCTCCGATATTGACCCCATCTTCCTGTATCGCGACGCGCCGCACCTCGTGGGCGCGAAAGACCCGACGCAGTACCTGCTGAAACTCGCCGAGATGGTGGTCAAGGCGCTGTCCGAGCCGATGCGCCGCGGGATTGTGTTCCGCGTGGATATGCGCTTGCGTCCCGAAGGGCGGCTGGGCGCGCTGGCGCGAAGCGTGTCGTCCGCCCTGCACTACTACGAAACTTGGGCGGAGCCGTGGGAGCGTCAGGCGATGCTCAAAGCGCGCCCGTGCGCGGGCGACCTGCAGGTCGGCGAGCAGTTTCTGGAGCGACTGCAGCCGTGGCTGTACCGCCCATCGCTGAGTGAGACCGACTTCGCCGAGATCGTGCGCCTGCGCGAGCGCGCCGAAGCGCAAGCACGCGCCCGCAACGCCTACGAGACCGACCTCAAAAACGGCTGGGGCGGCATCCGCGATATCGAGTTCTCGGTGCAGGCGCTGCAGTTGATGCTTGGGGGTCGGCTGCCGCGCCTGCGCACGCCCGCCACGCTGGACGCCCTGCAACGCCTCAAGCACGCCCGCATCCTCGCCCCCGACGAAGCCCGCGCCCTGCAAGACGCCTACATCTTCCTGCGCACCGCCGAACACCGCCTGCAACTGCAGTTCGGACACCAGACACACCTGCTGCCGACCGACCCCAAAGCGCGCGCTCGCCTTGCCAAACTGATGGGCTTCGCTGACCCCGATGCCTTCGAGCAGACGCTGGCGCGCCATCGCGCCGTCGCCCGCGCCTTTCGGGAACGGGTGCTGCGCAGTTCCCCATCGAGCGCGGGGAGTTCCCCATCGACGCCGTGGACATCCCCGTCGAGCGCGGGGAGTTCCCCATCGACGCCGTGGACATCCCCGTCGAGCGCGGAGAGTTCCCCATCGACGCCGTGGACATCCCCGTCGAGCGCGGGGAGTTCCACGCGGAGCGCGGAGACAGCTGTGGAGTTTACGACCCCCTCCTTAAGGTTCCCCCTGCAAGCAGGGGGAACCGAGTTCGTGCGCGGTTCCCCTCGCGAAGCAGGGGGAACCTTAAGGAGGGGGGAAGAATTACTCCCCCTCCTCGGCACGGACGAAGGCGCAGTGGTCTGGGAGAGCGTCCTGCAGTCGCTGGGCTTTGCCGAGCCTGCGCGGGCGTACCGTGCGCTGAGTGCGAGCCTCGCCGACGCGCCCCCCGACGAGCGACGCGCGTTCGAGGCGATTCTGCCCGCGCTGCTGACCGCCTGCGCTCGCACGCCCGACCCCGACCGCGCCCTGACAGGACTGCAACGCCTCGCCGACGCCTTCCCCAGCCGCGCGGGGCTGTACCTCGCCTTCGCCGAATCGCCCGAAGTGCTGCACCGACTGGCGGAGTTGGCACAGTCGCCCGCCCTGCTGAACCGCCTGCTGGCACATCTGGAACTGCTGGAGATGCTGTTCGGCGAAGAGATTGTCGCCCGCGGCGCAAAGAGCCTGCAAGAGCATCGCGACGCGCTTGCCCAGCGACTGGAGCGGTGTCGCAGCGCGAGCGCACGCTTGGCGAGCCTGTCGGCGTACATGCGGCGCGAGTGGCTGCGCATCGGCGCACGCGACCTCTGGAGCGAGACGACCCCGCTGCAGACCGCTCGCGACCTTTCCGCGCTGGCGCGCACCGTGCTGCCCGCCCTGTGGGAGCAGGTTGCGCCCGACCAGACGCTGTGGCTGGTGGGCTTCGGCAGTCTCGGCGCGGGCGAACTGGGCTACCAGAGCGACTGGGACCTCGCCTTCGCCTGCCCCGACGACGCCGACCTGCCGACGCTGGAGCGGCACGCGCAGGCGTTCCTTGCGCACTGCCAGCGGCTGACCGAGCAGGGGGTCTTCCCGCCCGTGGACACGCAGTTGCGCCCTGAGGGCAAGGCGGGCGCGCTGGTGCGCACGGTGTCGGGCTGGCGAGCGTACTATGCGCAAGCCTCCGCGCCGTGGGAGCGACTGGCGGCGATGCGGGCGGGTGTGCTGAACGCCGACGCCGACGCGCCCATCGTCGCCGTGCTGAACGAGTATCGCTTCGGCGACGCGCCCACCCCCGACGAACGCGACGAGATGCGCCGACTCATCCTGCGTGCGCTGACCGAGCGCGTGCCCAGCAGTGCGCTGCACACCCATCTGAAACTCGGCTACGCGGGGCAGAACGCGATTGAGTTCCTGACGCACTGGCTGGTCGTGCAGCACGCGACGCTGGACGACCACCCGCCCAGCACGGGCACACTAACGCAGTTGGAGTGGCTGTGGCGGCGGGGCGTCTTGGAGACAGCGGACCACGACGCCCTGCGCGAAGCGTGGCAGATGCTGTATCAGGTGCGCAATCGGCTGGCGCTGCTGTTTGACCCCGCGCCAGAGGTGTTGCCCGACGACGATTCGCGCTTGGCGCTGCTTGCCCGCAGCCTGAACTACGATTCGCCCGACGCCCTGCGCCGCGTGCTGACCGAGCATCAACGCGCCGTGGAGGCGATCACACGGCGGTGGTGGGAATAGCCGCCAGCCACCGCCGAGAGTATCAGCGTGCGTGAACCATCAGATTTCCGCCTGCTAAGGTGCCCCAAGCACTGTAGACGAGCCTATTCGCGTCGTCGTAGACCCAGAGCATGAACATGTCGTTCGTGCCTGGCGTGCCCCCATCCCAAACGGCTGCCCAGAAACGATATACACCGTTGCCGTTGAGCGTCGCTAAGCCACTGAAGTAGCCCTCTCTGGCGTTGGGCACATATACCCAGTCAATAACGAACGACTTTAGGTTTAGGCGTAAGCCGTGGTCTTGATATTCGAGGCTGCCACGAATGCTGCCGTTGCGCTGCACTTGCGCTACGAACCCGAAAGTTTGGCGCGCCCCATCCAACTCCAGCCAGCCGCCCCCCGTAACGAAGCCAGAAGCGTTTGGCTGATACGCCGTGACAATCATTACCTGCTGCCAATCGCTCCCGTCGCTTACAGCCCACACGGTGAAGGTACCCGCAAAGGGCGGCGACCATGTCCATGACACATTCCCATCCTCTGGCACAGCGAACGGGCTTGTGGCGTACACCTGATTACCGTTGGAGTCGTACACCACAAACTGCACGCTGGACGCGCCGTTGACGACGGAGAACTGGAATTCCACAGGCGTGCCGACAGCAACAGGCTCCGACGAGCTACTTTCCCCGTCGCCGACCACTCCTGCGACAACGCCAATAGCGAGCGCTGCTTGCACGAGGGTAAAGCCCAACAGCAAACCTAAAACCGACTTTCTCACCATATTCCCTCCCGTGGCTTTGTTCCACTGAGAGAGGCAGTTTTTGCCCGCAAGTTCTGGGGCTTTATCCTCGGCAAGCGTTGTTTAGGCGTGCTGCAGATGCACTCTTATACTTCCGCCAGTTCCTCTTCCAGTTCTGCCAAGTCCATGAAGTAGCGCGAGGCGTCGCCCTTGAGTTTGCCCGCCAGCAGTTTCTGCAGCGATAGGCGCAGGTCGCTCGGCTTGATCTCACGCAGCACGACCTCGAAAAAGCCCATCACGATGAGCGCTTCGGCAGCGGCGGGGTCAATCCCACGCGAACGCAGGTAGAACACCTCGTCGGGCTGGATGGGACCAATCGTCGCGCCGTGCGTGCAGCGCACCTCGTTCGCGCCAATCTCCAAGTTCGGGATGCTGTATGCTCGCGCCGTGTCACTCAGCAGCAGGTTGCGGTTCGCCTGATAAGCGTCCGTGTACTGCGCCTTCGGATGTACCCGTATCAAGCCCGAAAAGACCGACACCGCCTCGTCGTACAGTGCGCCCTTGTAGAGCAGGTCGCTGCTGGTGTTGCCGACGCGGTGATCCTGCAGTGTGCGGAAGTCCAGATGCTGGGTGCCGTCACCGAAGAACAGCCCCAGCGGGCGCGCCTCCGCGCCAGGCTCGGTCATTAGATGCTGCAGCACCGTGCGCCCCAGCCGCGCGCCCAGCCCGACATTCAGCGACAGCACGCGGCTGTCCCGACGCTGCTCGTAGTCGACGCTGCTGATGAACAGGCTCTCGCGTCCCATACGCTGTACAATCGCGTGGCGCAGGTCGCTGTTGGGCTTGTTGAACACCTCCACTGCGCCCAGCACGAACACCGCCGCGCCTTCGGGCGAGAAAAACGACTGCACGATATTCGCCGCGCTGCCTTGCTCGCAGAAAATCATCGTGTGCGGGCAGTGCAGCCCAGGCGTTTCGAACCAGTGGATAATCTCGATCACGCCGTCCACCTGCACATTTGGCGGCAGGTAGACATACAGCCCGCTGTCCCATGCGGCAGCGTGCAGCAGGGTGAGTTTGTCGCCAGGAATGGGCGCGAGCCGCCCCAAGTCCGCTTCCATCTGCTCGGGATTGTTCAGCAGCACTTCGTACAGGTCGCGCACCTGCACGCCCTGCGCCCGCAGGTCGTCGGGAATGTGCGCTTCGAAGCCGAACCCCGCGCGGTGATAGACCCGTATCGTGGGGTTCTCGGTCAGGAATGCGGGCAGTTGTGCTGGGGGATTACCGGCGGGCGTGCCGTCCCAGCCGACCGCCGCGTAGTCTTCCAAGTGGAGCGTCGTGATGTCAGTGTAGCGCCAATCTTCCTGCTTCGGGCTGGGCAGGGGCAAGCTCAGAAACCGCTCCCACGCCTCCAGCCGTCGCTGGATATGCCATTCTGGCTCGCCGCGCTGCCGCGCGACCTGCTCAATTCGCTCTCGACTCAAACCCTGCGGGACATCCTTGAGAACCTCGTGTGTCATTCGCCAGCCTCCTGATATTTAGCGTGGCTAAATTATGACACATCGGATACCCCTGTGTCAAGCCGTGTTGGGGTGTTCAAAAACGAGACGGGAACAGCCTACAACTTGGGGCGCGGAAACCGCGTCCGTATCCAACGGGCACCTAAGACGCGGTCGCCGCTCCCCACGCGAGGCTCCTGTTTCGCTGTGCTAACCTACTTCTCTGCGCCGATGCCCAAAATCTCCGCCAGCGACGGCACACGGATTTCGGGCATGCCCAGCATGTATTGCGCGTTGAGTGCTTTGTCGATGGTCTCGACGGCTTCGCTGTAGTGAGCGCGGGTGTAGGTGTCTTTGACGCGCGGAAGCTGTTTGGCGAGTTGCTCGCGCAGCTGGCGCAGGTGGTAGCGAGCGAGCATGCGAGCGTCATCAGGCGCGCCTGTGTTTTTGGTGATCATGTCCACCAGCGTCTGCAGGTGGGCGCGTTGCAGCAGCCTGCGCAGCGCAGACACCGCGCGTGGCGACTGTGCTTCCGACCAGATGACGCTCTGCAGCGTGTCGAACAGCTCTGCTAAGGTCAGCGCGTTGCGCTCATCGACTGCCTTGAACTCGTTGTTGACCACGCGGCGCAGGGTGTCGGGCGCCATCAGGCGTGCCAGCGTCAGCCGCTGGATGTTGCTTATAAAGTCGCGCACGGGCGCGTCCGCTGGAATCGAGCTGCCCCCACCGTAAGGGTTCGGACCCAGCTTTAGGTACAGCCCCTTCGGGATGTTGAACGCGTCCTCGGAAAAGATGTAGGTCGCCAGCAGTCGCAACGCACGGCGCTGGTCATCTGCCCTCACGGGCTCTAAGGGCGGCTGCGCGTTGGGGTCGCTGGCAAAATTACGCCGAATCTGCAACCCGCCAACAAAACGCGCTAACTGCACTGCCGCGCGGCTGAAGCTCGACAGCGTGCCGAAGAAGTAGCGCGTGAAGTCGTAGTAGCTCTCACCAGGACCAGGAACGCGCGTCGGCAGCACCTCCAGTAGCTCGTGCGTGTCTTTGATGACCAGCTCCCAATACTCCAGCGGGTCGCGTCCCAAGTCGAAGCGCGTCACATACGGGTCGAATCGGTCGGCATAGTCGTCGGTCTCGTAGGCGAGTTCGGGTTCCGTGTTGCGCTGCGCGATTTGCATCAGGTACGGTCGCTCCGCTTCGGGCGTGCGGGCGTCGGGGAAGATGCGGTAGCCGTACTCGATCGCCCAGTAGTCGTACGGACCGATGGTCGGGTTCCAGTAGACGGTGTTGGGGGCGTGCAGCGCCATCTGGTTGAACGGGTCGTACTCCATCACGCTCGCGACCGTGCCGCGCTGGCGCACCAGCTCGCCGTTTTTGAGCTCGTCCAGCGTGTTCATGCGGCTGGCGACGAAGTTGTGGCGCAGCCCCAGAATGTGCCCCATCTCGTGCATCACGACGGAGCGGATGTAGCTCTTGACGAACTCCTCTTCGGTGATTTTGGTTGCGCCGCGCTTGCTTGCCAGCAGCTCCATCATCACGAAGCCCTGCCACGCACGCTGCAGGGTATCCTGTGCGAAGGTACAGGCGTGCGGCGAGTTGTGGTCGTGGTGGTCGCAGCATTCGCGTTGCTCGGCTTCCTTGAACGCCGCCAGCGGGTCAATCTGGCGCAGGAACTGCACGCGCGTGAACCGTGCCATATTGCCGTCAATCGTGATGCTGGCGTTCAGAATCTGCCCCGTGAGCGGGTTGGCGCGGAACAGCGCAACCGCGTAGCCGTTGCTCGGCGAGGTCACCCAGCGAACCACATTGTAGCGCATGTCGGCGTGATCCCAGTCGGCGTCGTCGGGCATCTGCTTGACCACAATCGCGTCCTTGATGCCGATTTTCTCGAACGCCTTGTTCCACTCCAAGATGCCCTCGCGCACGGCGTCGCGATATTCGTGTGGGATAGCGTTATCGAGCCAGAACACAATCGGCTCTTTGGGGGGCGAGAGTTCGGCGTTCGGGTCGGCTTTTTCGAGATGCCAGCGCAGGATGTAGCGGCGGGTCTGGTCTTCCTGCTCGCGGGTGAAGTCCTCGTACTGGGTCATGAAGTAGCCGACGCGCGGGTCATAGAAGCGCGGCGTATACCCGTTGTTGACGGGCAGTTCCCACAGGTTGTAGTTGACCGTGATGGGCACGCTGCGTGGGTCAGCGAGGTTCGCCGCGCCCACCAGTCCGCCCAGAATACCTGCCAGCCCACCGCCGCGCTGCTGCCCCCCTGCGAAGTGGTACGCCGTCTGGATAAAGATATTATTCGGGAACGCCTTGACCTGATTGTAGACGGTCTTCTCGCGGTCGATGCTGTAGCTGCCGCCCGTCGCAAGGTTCACGAGTTGCTGAATCTGTATCAGGTCGGAGCGGAACAGATTGGAGACATCAATCAGCAGCCGCTTGCCCTCGTCCGACTTGGCTTCGATTTTGAACGCCTCCAGGTAGGCGTCGGCGAAGGAGCGTTGCACAGAGCGGGCAATCGGCGTGTTGGGGTTCGCTCGGAAGCGGTAGTTGGGCACAACCATCAGAATCTGCTCGTCGCGTTGCACCCACTTGAAGAGGATGTCGGCAATCGGCGTGCCTGCCGCGAGGAAGAAGGTCGGCAGCCCCTCGCTCACCGTCGCCTGCAGGAAGTAGAGCTTCTCCAGCTGGTCGCGGCGGATTTCCATGTAAATCGTGTCCTTGCCCGCTTCCTTCTTGCGATACAGCGTGAACAGCCCTTCCAGCTTCTCGAAGTCCTTCGTTAGCTCTTCGATAGTCTTCTCTTTCTTTTTGGCGTCCTCTTTTTTCTCGCCTTCAGCGGGCTTCTGCTCGTCGGCTTGCTTTGCTTCGGCTTTCTGCTCGCCTGCCTGTGGCTGAGCGTCCTGCTTAGGTTGCAGCGCTGGTTGCGCGCCGTTCACGCCTTCGGGCAAAGGCGAGCCTGAGATGCGTTCGTACTCCAGTTGCGCGGAGGCTGCTGCCGAGACCTCGCCTGTGCCCCAGCTCAAGCCCGTGATCTTGGTCGTGGCATACACCGTGTCGCCCGTGCGTACCTCAACAAGCATCTCGCTTTCAGCGGAGACCTTGCTGCCGCCGCCCGCCGTGTAGGTGCTGGCGATTCGAGCGACGCGGATACCTTTCCAAGTTTCGAACCCACGCAGGGTGTACTCAATCGTGGCGGGCACAGTGCCCAGCTTCGAGTCTTCTGTGAGGGTGTAATTCCACTTATCGCCTACGCCGACGGGCTTATCGCTGAAAATGACCACTAACACCTGCCCTAAATGTCGCTGCTCAGGGTTTTGCTCGTTTTCCTCGCGCGTGCTTTCGCGCCGAATCAGTTCCCCGTTGGGCTTGATGACGATGGTGGTCTTGTCGCTCAGTGCCTCTTCGGGCGCAGGCATCTTCTGCCCGCCAAAACTCATCTCATACGACTCGATCGTTTGCTCCAGCGTGATGTTGCCCTCAGGCGAGACCTCGAGGACTTTCTGTTCGACCACGGAGGTGATTTCCAAGTTGAAGGTTCTGCCTGCCGCCTCTATGCTGATTGTTCCCGACAGGCGGTAGCGCATTGTCTGCCCAGCTTGCGCTTTGTTTTGCAGCAGCACTTTCTCTTGCGCGAACGCGCCCAGCGAAACAGCCAACAGCAGAAACCACAGCGTGATTAATCGTCGTCGCTTCAGCATAGTTCCCTCCGAATACCGATTATGGGTTTCCCCATGGGAGGAAGTGTACCCAATTTGCTCTGCTGCAAAGAGGGATGGTGATGTGGAATAACCCCTGCAGAGGAATACACCAGTGCGGGAGAGCCGATTTGTCCGTCTCCCACCCCAAGAGCCGACACGACTACACCTTCCCCCCAGCGCATAGAGTCGCATGGCTTTCACCGCATTCGTTGCCTTTGGGTCGTGGGTGGTGGATCAAACTGGCTGCCATACATTACCCCAACGCACTGCTAAAGAATCGTCATATTGCACCTCTATTCAAGTATTCAAGCGGGGTCACCATTGCGGTAGCAAGGAAGAGTGGCGGTGTACCCATAGGATCGGCATAGTTAGGGGCTCATTCCCACAATACGCATACACACTCGGATGCCCGCCTGCTACGCCAATCGGGGCGCGCTGCAGCCATCGTGCGGTGCGGGGGTCGTACTCGCGAGCGCAGACATGGTACAGCCCTGTGAACGGGATGTATTCGTACCCGTATGCTCCGTTGTACGCTCTGCTCAGTCCGACTCGCAGATCTGCGCCGAACTCTAACCAGTCGCAACCCAAAGCGTGCAAAAGACCTACTGCGTTCCTCCTTTAGTGTAGTCCCAGAGGGAAAAAAGCACGCCCGTAGCTCGCATTCTGGATAACATTCGGTCTTTTTCATCGGGAGAACACTGCAAGACAGTATGAAATGGAACTGGCGGTCGGCGACTCGCCCAACGAAGAGCAGCAGTTTGCAAGATATCGAGCAAGATTTTGAAATCCTCCTGCGAGTCGGCTAACAGCTCGTCGGCTTCCAGGAAAAGTAGGATGTAGGCAGTTGCGGGCATCCAGTCTTCCAAGTCTGCTAAGCACTCGTCCAAGGCATCCCAGTTATGCCCAAAGTAGGGGGGGAATTCCAGCTCTCTCGCGAGTCCTTCAAGGAGAGATTGTTTGGTCGTGCATCTGCTTCCATGCAGTACGCGAACTATTGTCTGCGGGGAGTATTTCTGAAACTGGTGCGTGGGCACTTCTGTCACCGCCCGCTCCTGGCAAACTATTAGGTGTAACCAAGGAGGCAAAGCACTGCTGAGCGTCTTAGTCAGGTCCTCGTAATTGCTCATAACCGTCCTCCTCTGTCGGTCATTTCCTTATCTCTATGAAGGTTTGGTAGTGGTCAGGAGTATACTAGGCAACTTATCTTCCAAGCCTGCTAAGCACTCATCCAAGCCATCTCCAGTTATGCCCAAAGTAGAAGGAGAATCCCAAAGCTCTTGCGAGCTACTTTTGTACCTCCCTCGAGTGCCTCCACCATTCCTCGATCTTGTCCAGCCAAAATTGTATTTTGGCTCCTAAATGCTGCTGAATACTGGGGTAATCCTCGCCTGCCTGCCAAAGGTTTTCCAAGAAGGAGAACATTGCTAACTCTTGAACGCGATCATCTTCGGCATTTATACACGATTCAATGAATTGCTTAACTCTATTAAAAACTTCATATACGCTTTCGTCTCTTGTCTGTTGCCATCTCCTGAAAAGATCTATTGTCCATAGGGTTAGCTCGCCAAATAGAACATGCGGCAATAGCTCCCCATATTCCTCGATGTGCTTATCGAGAATGGGTTTAAATTCCGGAACTGCTTCAACCAAGTAAGCGCCCACATTCTCATAACACAGGCTCATCGGCTTTCTCCATTTGGAAGTATACCCCTTATGGTACCCAGTTCAGAGCATCCAACAGGTCATCCAGTATATCTTGAGCAGCTTGCCTATCGGAGGCGGATGCATTTGGATTCTGCTGAAGCCATCTTTGTAAAGCGCGTACATAATCCCATCCTTTCTGAGTATGCCATCTACCACCTACTGGGCAGCCTGTCGCCTTTTCATATCGGATTGCGTCAGCTGTGCTTCCGTTTCCAATTTGTGCTCCTGGACGATACAGCTGGTTCACGATGTTTTGAAGCTTTGGATCTTGTACATTAGGTTTTGGAACCTTACTCCAATTCACTTTCTTTAATGCTTGTTGTATTTGCCAAGCGCGCTTGAGCTGGTTTACCCTTGCTGATACTCCTGCATACGCGCGGCTCGCTGCGCGAGAAACCGTTTGAACAGTATTACTCGCAAGCCGCCCCAACCGACCTAAAAACCCTCCTATCGCACCAACAGCTGCCCCCATCCGCTCCAACGCACTCAACTGCTCCCCGTAGCAATCCCGACCATACGCTGCCTCCGTCGCTAATACTCCTGGATGCAACTCCGCCACGGCTTCAGCACCCACCTTGAGCTGCTGCGCCATCTGACGCCCACGCCCTGACACATCTCGTTTCACCCCCGTAAGCAAACTGGTGTTCTCATCCAGATTGTTCAGCGGGTCGTTGTCTGCCGTGATATACGGATTGGTGGGGTTGCTGCCTTGGCGTTGCAGGTAGCGTGCTGTGCGGGGGTCATAGTCAGGGTTCAGGTGATACAGTCCCGTGAAGGGGGTGTAGGTCCAGCCATACGCGCCGTTCCACAGAAACGGCTGGTCAATCCTTTCAGCAGGGGGGCTAATCGGGTTGCCCCAGCTGTCGTAGTGCCAGACTTCGGTGATAGCGCCGTTCGGTGCCACCAACGCCCGCACATGCCCCAACCCGTCTATCACATAGGGGCGGGTATTGGTAGGCGCGCGTCAAGATTGCCTTCTATTCCAAGCGCGCAGCCAAAACCGCACTTGCTTCAAATCTCTTTTTCCAGTCTCAGCTTAGTTAGTGTCCAGTTGCGCCACTCGTGAAGTTGCTGTATCGCGGCTTCAGGCGATTGTTCCAACAGCGACTGAATCAAGCTCACACGCTCTGCCATTTCCCCCATCCACGGATAGTTCGGTTCATCCTGACGCAACTCAGTATACAATCGTGGCAAAATCCTCTGGGCACGGTCGCAATCGCCAGTCAGAATATATGAATATGCTTTTGCCTCTTGATAGTGGACATCCTTTGGGTTTCCGCTCTTTTTGTCAATCCACCAAATCACATCACTGGGTGTCCGTACCCTATCCAGAAATGGTAACCCATACTTTTGAATATACCAGTAAATCTCGTGCATCACTTGCTTCTCAAGCTCGGCATCATTGGGACGCCACCGCCACCAGATATCTTTGCCTTTATGAAGCCATCCCAGACGCCCGCCAATGTTCAACACCAAGTGATCATAGGGCACATACAGCGGCTGAGCGAAAGCCCACACTGTGAAGGCATCCCTGTCCAGATAAGAGGTTTGAAAGTAGAAGGCGCGGAGAACCAGTTCTGCTGGTGTGGCGTACAAGATCGTGGTCGGCTTGTATTTGAAGCCAGGTAGCAGGGGCAGGATATGCCTTCTGACTGCCTTCATTAAATCGCTGGCTTTCATCTGGGTCGTACCTCCCGAATGGGAATGTTTTGACATCCTCTCGGTAAATGGCGTCGTATTTGCTGGATGCGCTGCGGAGTCAATCGAGCACCACCTGTTTTCAGATCCCAAATCTCCTTCGGTCTCTCAGGGCGACCCCTGACCGCATCTACGCGTACCGAGCCACGAGTACCCCTTGGCACCACACTACCGTTCCTATATGATACCTCAGTTTGGATTCGTCCACGCGAGATCCGTTGCACCTGATTAGCGAACTCAGTGTGAACACGAGTCCCATAAGCAGCACCACGACCTGAACCTACCGTGCGCTGCGCGATATTCGC
>Ga0079992_131355_pt1 | contig 57335 bp, 56 predicted proteins | sample FaiFalFF_MnMetaG_3_FD_69197 | JGI IMG/M metagenome (GOLD analysis project Ga0079992, IMG submission 69197) | Freshwater microbial communities from Yellowstone National Park, Wyoming, USA - Fairy Falls B (FF_Mn_B) MetaG (SPADES assembly) (version 2) | ecosystem: Environmental > Aquatic >...
AAGTATAGGGAGTTGGCTGGGGTTAGTCAGGCAAGCCCGCATCCGCTGTTTAGGCCGGTGCCGGGAGGTGTCGAGGACTGGGAGCGTGTGTAAACGTGTTACTATTCATTTTTTCCGCTGAGGACCGTGCCAAAGCTGTACCTTATGGTTTGAATTTTGACTATGAGCATGCTTCCTATGAAGGGTAAAGAGGACAAAGCGAGGAACACGGGTCTGTAACCCCAGTGGTCAATAGCCGCACCAACCACTGGGACAGCTAGGTTTGACAAACCAATCGCAGCTCCATACATGAGGGCTGAGGCCAGCCCGAGGTTATTTGGTAAAACTTCATGCGCCTCTGCAACCAATAACGGGATAACTGCTTGGACGAAGAAGCCCAGAAATGCTACGGGTAGGAAAACGTATTCAGGGGGCATGTTCACTATCAGGATAGAGAAGAGGCATGAAAGGGCTAGCAGAACAGCCACAACCTTCAGCCTGCCAAACCTATCCGCTAAAAAACCCGCAGGCACCATTCCAGCCGCACCAGCTAGAAGGAGCAGAGTAAGGATGACGCCAGCACCAGCCACTGTGTAGCCCTGCGTTGATAAGTATAGCGGAAGATACGTAATATAGCTCATGGTTAGAACACCGCGAAACACGGCTGCCGTCAAAAGTAGGAGCAGCCGTGCACTCCAAACCTTGCTTACAGGCGTGGCGGCTTTCCTTTTGTTTTCCACATTGTTTCTGAGCAGAAGCAGGGCTGTGAAGGCCGCAGCCATGGTGATAGGCAGGTATATGGTTGTGGCTTTCAAACCCATCTGCCCCGCCATCTGTGAGCTAAGAAGGGCCCCCAAGGTGAGACCTATGCCGCCACCAGCGACGAAAAATGAAACGGAGACCGACCTGTTCGCTGACGAGGAGCTTAGCGAGGTGGCGGTCGGGTGAAAAAATGCTGAGCCCACCCCTCCAATAACCGCGCAAGCCACTAACAGGAAATAGTTATCTAAGTAACCGATTAAGGCGATGGCGGCGCCGCCTATCAAAAGTCCCAGAGGGACATAGTTAACGGTTGGCCTTTTATCGTATAGCATGCCGACACCCATCTGTAGGAAGGATGCGACAGCCATGTAGGCGGCTGGGATGACGCCTAGTGCTGCGGCGGAGAGACCTCTCTGTGCAGCCAGCAAGGGCAGGAGGGGCGGTAGGCTGGAGTAAATCATGTCGTTGGCCATGTGGCTCATGAACAACACTACGTTACGCCCAAGCAACAAGACCGACCGACCGAACCTGTATTTTAGTTTCCCCAAATTACCTCGGAGCCGTACTAACAACGAGTGTTCAGTGCAATGGCTGGGTATGTGTATTGTGGTAAAGAATAAGAATTCGTATGGGTCGGGGTGGTTGGTATGGTGTTGTTTTTCGGCGCCGTCCTGCCCCGGTACGACGTGGAGTTCAAGGATGTCGTTGACCTCGCGGTTGAGCTCGAGGGCCTGGGATATAGGTCGCTGTGGGTGACTGACCATCTTCAGCCGGGCAGGGCGTCTAGGGTGCTTGAGTCCTGGACACTTCTCACAGCCCTCGCCCCCGCCACAGACGTGCGGCTGGGCACCTCGGTGCTCTGCACATGCTACAGGCATCCCGCCCTCCTCGCTAAGATGGCTGCAACACTCGACGTTGTAAGCTACGGACGGCTTGAGCTCGGTGTTGGGGCTGGGTCGGAGCCCCAGGAAAATGAGTTAAAGTCTTTGGGGATGTCTTCCGTCGACCCAAGTAGCAGGGTTGAACATCTCAGGGAGTATGTGGAGGTCTTGAGGCTGTTACTTACCGGCGTCGGCCAAGTAAATTTCAGCGGAAAGTTCTACAGGCTTTCCTCTGCACTACCTAACACACCACCCTACCAGAAACCCACGTTCCCTATATGGGTGGGGGCGCGGAGGCCTAGGATGGTTAGGCTAGCCGCTGAAATAGGTGACGGCTGGAATTTCTACGGAGAAACCGTCGAAGAATACATGAACGTTCTGAAAGTTTTTGAGGAGCGGTGCCGCGCCTTGGGCCGGAACCCCTCCAGATCAGTTTTCACAAATGTTGTTGTCTACCGGAACGCTGACGAACAGAGAGAAAGGCTTCAAAAACTTGGAAGTTACCCAACGGTGGAGGAGGCGTTACGTAAAACGTTCACACTACTGCATGGAAGCCCAGACCAGGTGGTGAAACAGGTCGAGACAATGGCCAGCAACGGCGTAGGCCTTATCATATTACGCGACATGGATGTTAAGGCTTCAAGCCTAAGGCTTTTCGCCGAAGAGGTTATGCCGTCATTCAACCCTTAAAAACGTCCATGCCGTACATTTTGTATGAAAGTCCACTCCGAGACAGTTGTTTTAGAAACCCGTTCAAGGGTTGAGCTCCAAGATGTCACGCAAACTGTTGAGAAGGTTGTATCGAAATCAGGTGTCTCGAAGGGTTTCGTAAACGTTTTCTCCATGCATACAACCCTTGGACTATACCTTAACGAAAATGAGTCAAACCTTAAGCGGGATGTCCTAGAGTTCCTCGAAAAGCTTGCACCAGTTGGCAGGGGCTACCACCACGACAGCGTCGACCCAACAGCCAACACCTTCTCACACCTCCGCTCAATTCTCCTGTCACCCGTTGTCACGCTCCCCATAGAGGACGGGAGATTAGTTAGGGGTACGTGGCAGTCAGTGATAGCGGCTGAGTTCGACGGCCCACGGACCAGGAAGCTCTACATACAGGTAGTAGGTGTTTAACCTATTCCACGTACTCGCGGCCTATAACCTCTCGGGCAACAATAAGCTTGAGGATGTTTTCAGCCCCCTCGGCACCTATTACGTAGCTGAAGGCCGCCAGCCACGCCCTGAAAATCGGCGTCTCCTTATAGTAGGCCGCCCCACCGTAGATCTTCATGACCTCCTCACCTAGGTCGACTGCAAGCTTGGCGCACTTCAGCTTGGCCATGGCACCTAGGCGTGCAACCTCGTTAAGCGACCCCGCCTTTTCACGGTAGTATTTGTCCGCGGCCATCGCGGCCCTGTAGCTGAGAAGTTTCGCAGCCTCAAGCTCCGTGGCGAACTCGGCTAGCTTGAAGCTGACACCTTGATATGCTGCTATGGGTTTTCCGAAAACAACCCTTGTCCTCACCCATTCGACCGCTCTATCCATCAACCACCGGGCGCAGCCAACGCACACAGAGCCTATGGTTGTCCTCGCCAGGTTGAACCCCTCCATCGCTATTTTGAAACCGGAGTTGACAGGGCCGATCCTGTACTTGTCCTCCACCTCAACGTTGTCGATTGTAAGTACGGATGTGTCTAAGCCTTTTCGCGCAAACTCTGTCCACGGCCTGTAGGAAATCCCATTAACTCTGACCCCGTCTTTCTTCATCAGGAGTAGGAAGTCTGTTATGGTTCTATGTTTTAACGCGGGGTCGCCTGTTCTAGCGATTAGGAACCACCCCCCACCCCAAGGCATTCTTTCAATTATTGAGGGAAGAGAGACCATCGCTTTCTCTCCGCTGATGGACCAAGTCCTTTCGTCAACCTTTTTCGCAGCAACTTTCACGGCTGAGACGTCGCTGCCGCCGTGAGCCTCTGTGCTGGCTATACCGACGGCTGCCTCGCCCCTCGCAACCCTTGGAAGTATCTCCGCCTTGGCTTCCTCGGAGCCGTAGAGCTGTAGCATGTAGGGCCATGAGCATTGAAGCAGATACATCACAGCCAAGGCTAGTGAGGGGCTGTGGTATGCCAGTTCTTCCGCCGCAATAGACGCCTCGAGAAATGAGCCGTCCTGACCCCCGTAATCCTCTGACAAAGTCATCCCCATCAACCCTGCTTCAGCCATCCTCTCAATGATCTCCCGCCCGATCTCACCCTTTTCATCAATCTCAATCCATTTCGGCTCTATGTAGCGTTTGCAGAGCTCTGAAACCTTGTCACGCAGAAGTCGTTGCTCGGGTGAAAGCTCAAAATCCATGTATGGTCTTGTTCAGGACCATGATTTTAAAGTTACAGAAACACATAACCAGTAAACACCATTGTGGACTCTGTGGATGTTCATACACGATTAGATGTCGAAACAGCCATCTCGGTGAAAAGTGCTTTGACCTATATGTTTTCCAGGTTTAGGCTTCAGACGAATGGGCCGAAGATACCTTACCAGCGATTTCTCGATCAGACTTTCTCAACAATGATTTTTATGTAGCTTATTCTACGGGGTTTGCCGTTTTGAGTGAACTCCTCACTCCAAATCGATATGTCTTTAACCTTTACATCTTTGCGGAAAGATTTCCTGAGAAGCTCGACCGCGTCAACACATAGTGGTATGTTTTTCCCGCGGGCCACGAACTCAACCTCCCGAAAACCTCTGTTAAGCAGGGTTATTGAGGCGGTCACATACCTGAAGACGGGTTTTTTCCCGACTATGACGAGTCGCGCCTCCTGCTGGTTTTCAGCCATGCGTTATTCTCCTGCGTTAGGGGGTATATCTATTTTAGGGGTATGTGTATGGGTTCCTCGTACCTACTAAATGCTTATAAAAAAGCAGCTCAACCATAGGCGAACTAAATGGTTGAAGAAAGGCGGCTGTCCAAGAAGGGCTATGTGAGCCAGACTCCGGAAGGCGAGTTGTTGCTTGTGAACGAGAACGGTGAAGCATACATGGTGAACGAGGCTGTTGTGGCGGTTTGGGATTTGTTCAATGATAAGACTGTTTCCGACGTGGTATCGGAGATTGCGTCGCAGATAAGTCGAGACCCGTCGGAGATAAGGGATTCAATTGAACAGCTCGCGGGGAAGCTTCTGGAGGCTGGGCTTATAGCGTAGCTCTCTTGACCCGTGCAAGGGCTGCGTCTGGCTAGATGATTAGTGCGAGGACTAGTGAGGAAACGGAAGCCGCCAAACCAGCGGCTGCATATGTTTTTATCCCGTAGGGCACTATTCCAGCTATTGTTTCGAGCAGGTCTGCGAAAACCCTGACATCCTTAACGACCACGGTTTTATGTGCCGCTGCGGCCGGTGCGAGACTGCTGACGGCCTGCTTAAACACTTCTTCAAACATCCGTTCAAGCTCCCCACGTCCAACTACCTCCCCTAGGGGGTGGTACCCCCTTCCACCAAGCTGTACGGCGTTAACCATATGCGTGTCGGTTGTGCACAGCTCCACCTCTACGCAGCCGTATTTCCTACCTATCTCCAAAACCATGTCCCTCACCCATGGCATGGCGTTGTTGGCATCGACGGCTACCACCGCATACCTAGCCCCCGCCACCTCGAAAACAACACATGACACCCCTCCCGCCCCCATCCCCTCAGAAAGCCCTATATCGGCTGGGACGAAACGTGAAAAACCGACCAACGCTGTTTTGCATTCCTGTCCCCGCACGTCCTTCAACCGTTCGATAAGTTGCTTGAGCTTCTCAAGGGAGCTGTTTTCCAGGGCTTTGAACCCGTCGTAGAAGCTGTTGTGTGCGTCCACAACCAAGATGTCGTCGGGAATCGTGTCGGGAAGGGCCTCCGGTGAAAGGTCTTCCATAGGATGGGGGTGCAGTGTCAGTATTATGATGCGTTTTCCAGCAATGCCTACAGTCAGCGCACTAGCACCGTTCAACTTTTTCCGCATGGGGGTCATGAAAGAGTCTTCGAATACATTGCTTTCCAGCAAGGCATGTGCCTCAGCGGCAAGCCTCTCCGCAAGCTGTTCCGTTGTCTTCCTACTGGCTATATTTTTCTCATGGCTTGACAGACCTTTTAGAACTGCTGCTTCAAACCCTTTTTCGCCGAGCTTCTGCTGTATTAAGGATGGCAGCATGCTTGAACCAACTGTTCTGAAGGGCCCTGGATGGACATCCGAGACAACTAAAGCAAGGGGGGTCCGCCCCTCCCGCCTGACCACAAAAAGCTCGCATCTCACCTCATCGTTACGCCCAAGCCTAGACATCAACTCTTCAAGGTCGTGGGTTAAACCTGAAAGCAGGCTTGTGAGAAAGGCTTGGAGGAGCTTGAAGGGCTTAACACCGCCCACTCGTTTAAAATCTATGACTTCTCTCGAAGCCTCCATCAAGACAACTCCAAGCAAGTACGCGGACGCTGAAAGCAGCAAAGCTTTTGTAAAATCTCTGACGTAGACATAGGTTGTGAAGGTGCCTAAAAGCATGGGCGTTAATGTAAGAGCCATTGGTGTTAATGGGCTTAGGTTAATTCCTAAGGCTCTGCGGACAGAGTAGCCTATGAATGATGCTGTGGCTATGAACAAAGAGTAGGCAGCCTCCCCCAGCTTGGGGTGTATGAGGTTTGCGAGGGCTGAGACAGGCAGTCCCACGGCTAGGATGAAAAGCTCTACCACGGAGAGGGAGTTAAGCCTACGGGCCGTGTAGTTTGGTGTTTTGGAGACAAGCAAAGCTTCCGCGGCCATGTTTAAACCCATCGTTGTCATAAAACCCGCCGCCGCAACAGCCGCGGAAAGCAATATATCCGAAGTCGTGAAGTATGTGAATACTGTGAAGACGGCTGTAAGAATTGTAATGTATGCGGTAATTCTCCACCGACCGCCGCGCAGACCTTTCAAAAGCCTGTACCTGTCAGCTATAGCCCCGGCCGCCGCGCTTACCATAGTTCTCAGCCGCAAGTCCGAACATCCACTTTAAAAAGATGTCATAAGATAAGGGAGATTAGGAACCGGATGAGGGATACGTTCACGTCCGTGGTTTACGGATGCTTTGCAACGGCAGTCCTGTTACTTGCACTGCTACCCCTTCAGCAGAGCATGTCTCTGGAGTTGCAGGGATATGTCGTTCGATATGGCTTAGAAAGAGGTGTAGAGGAGCTGAGGCCGCATGGGTTTGTAGACACAGCCTACAGTGGATATGCCACAGTATGGACAACTTCCGCCGCTGTCGAAAGGTTACGGGACATGGGGTTTACAGTCTACAGACCCAGAGTATTGAGGCCCCTGCTCGACCTCAGCACAGTTGACATAGGCGTCAACCTTTTGAATAATGTGACGGGTGTGAACGCCGAGTCAGTGGACGGACGGGGTGTACTAATTGCGGTGGTTGATACCGGTGTCGACTTATCCCATCCAGCCTTTAAAACACCTGAAGGCAGAAACAGAATTCTCTACGTGTGGGACCAAACCATTAACGGAAAGCCGCCGAAAGGGTTTAGTTACGGATACGAATGTGGCCCCGATGAAATACAGCAGGAGACTTGCCCGGAGAGAGATTTTGTTGGGCATGGGACGATAGTTGCCTCAATAGCGGCGGGCGGGGTTGGTGGTGGCTGGAGACTTAGGGGCGTCGCTCCCGGGGCAGAGCTCATAGTTGTTAAGAGCGGTGGGCCAGCATGCGGGGGGAGTAGATGGTTTTTCGACGAGAAGGGACTCATTGACGGAATATCCTACGCCGTGGAGAAGGCACGAAGCCTTGGGAGAAGGCTTGTCGTAGTCCTAAGCCTAGGTACAAACTTGGGCGGCCATGACGGCGGCGAGCCATTAGAAAGGATGCTTGAAGCCTGGGCCGAGGAAGGTGTAGTATTCGCCGTTGCTGCCGGCAACTCGGGAGACGAAGCCAGACACGCAACAGGCTTTTTAGCACCGGGCCAGAGAACAACCCTATCATGGAAGATTCCGGGGGAGACAAAGCAGGCAGGACTCTCTCTCACTATTCCACACACAATGGAGGTGAATCTCAGACTTATCACGCCGGAAAACAAAACTGTGAAGATAGCGTTTAACAGAAGTGTTAGTGTAGGCTCGTTGCAGGTTGAGGCATCGCTGGAGTTACGTGAGAAGATAAGGGCGATAACACTCGACCTCAGCGATGAGGCTGATTTGTCTGGGTTGTGGAGCCTTGAAATGGAGGCTGTTAATACCGCTGGTGAGTGGCATGGATGGGTTGAGAGCGACACATGCAGCGATGACAGCGAGTTTTTTCTAGCGGGGCTTGGATACAGCATTCAGGAGAGCCACACGGTTACCATACCGGGGACCGCGCGAAACGTGCTGACAGTCGGCGCTTACTCGACCCGGACAAAGTGGGTTGCTGGCGGAAGCGAGTGGGGAGTTGCAGGCACCGTGGGGGAATTGGAGAGCTACAGCGGACGCGGCCCAACCGTCGACAACAGGACAAAACCAGAGATAACCGCGCCGGGCGGGGTGATATTTGCAGCAGGGCCCTCAAACCTCCCACGGCAGGCCTTTAGCCCAAGCGAGCTGGTCAGGGTTAGCCGCGGGACAAGCATGGCCGCACCCCACGCGGCAGGTGCAGCCGCACTAATACTACAGCTCGCCCCCGAACTCACAGCCCGCCAAGTCATCGAGCTTATGAAAAACAACGCACGGCAAGACAGGTTCACGGGACCCATAGGTTTTAATGGCTCAAACAAGTGGGGCTGGGGAAAGCTCAACGCCGACATCGCCTATGTTGCGGAACTCTTCTTCACAGGGCGTTACGCGGAGGCGAGGCCCTCAGTCAATTTTGGTGGAAAAACTTACGACGCCTCTGGTGGAGCGATAAAGCTGGCAGCGCTCAAGGGTTTCGACTACAATATAACTCCCATGATATATGGCGGGAGCGACTATACCCGATATACCGTCGAGCCTAAAAGCCTAGTCGTCACCGCGGCTGTCAAAAAGGCTTTTTTCAGTATTGAGGCCATACACAGGTTGCAGCTAATCAATGAAAACGGGTCTTTGTTTGACGAGCTATGGGTTAAGGAGGGTTCAACAGTTAACTTAAACACATTGCTGACCGGTAGGGGTTTAACGGGTTATGATGTCCAGTATGTGCTCGACGACGGCACAAGGGTTGGGGATGTTTTATACGTGTCTAAACCTACTACTGTCAAGCTACTGCTAAAACCTAAACAAACCTATCAGCCATCAGGCGCTGTCCTAGTCGCCGTGTCCGTTGCCGCCTTCCTTTCAGCCGCCCTCGTCTTTGCCGCATTGAGGTTTAGACGTGGGACAACATCCCAAGGTATTCGACGACAAGCCCTCCGCTGACCTCGCATCTCCCGTCGTCCTCAACCGCCGATATCACGAAAAGCGGTAGATACCTGTCAGAAGGTATTTTCGCCGGCGGCGGGTTACCTGCAAACGCGAGATCCAATATGACGTAGCATGCCTCCACCTCTGCGCCGCATGTGTTTAGAAGCTCGACTGCTGCGTTTAATGTCCGTGAGGAACGTCTTATGTCGTCGACCAGGAGAACCCTCTTAAACTTCGACGCAACAGCCCTGTCGAGGTGTAGTGAAACCTTCCTATCCTCTGTGACAGACCTCTCTATCAGGCTCACCGGCTCCTCAAAAGTTATCTTGCTTGCTTTATGTATTGAGAAATAGGGTAGCTTAAGCTCGTAGGAGAGGGCGAGGCCGTACTTCGCCCCGCTTGTCTCAACAGAGGCCACAGCGTCAAAACTAAACCCCCTCCTGCCCACATCATAAGCTATCAACTTTGCAAGTGCCTGGAAAACCTCTGAGCTGAAAACTATGTTAAGCCAGTCTATCCGAAGTATCTTATGTCCACCAACATTCTTTACGTGGACCGATACACCGGTCCTAAGACCGTTCAATAGTTTTTCAAGTGTTTTTACCTGCTTCTCCTCCATACGGTCTGAAAACCCGGGTTTTTAATTAACGTTTTCCGTCTGTAAAGCGGTTAAAACTCTGCAGCTATATACAGCGGGAAGGTTGAACTACAACATGGCCGCATGGGACATTGTAGGGGATTTCCCAAAGCTCTTTCCCCCGCGTTACTGGTTGGTGAAAAGCGAGAAGGAGGTGTTCCCTGAAGAGTTTTGGGCTGAGTGCGGGAAAAGAAGGCTCCCCGGTTTTCTTACACCAGGCGAGTATGGAGGATTGGGCAGGTCTCTAGAGGAATTCACTAATGTGGTGTTTTTCCTAGCGATGAACGGCTTCGGGACAGCGCTATACCCTCTGCTTAGCAACGCTATGTCAAGCCTTGTCATACAGAACGCAGGTCCGCAGAGCATCCGTGAAAGATTTCTGCCAAAGATCGCATCTGGAGAGTATGTTGTAGGGCTGGCCATAACCGAGAGAGGCTCTGGGTCTGACGTCCTTTCAATATCTACGTCAGCCGTTAGACGTGGTGATGGTTTCGTAGTAAACGGTGAAAAAATGTTTGTCAACAATGTCGCACGGGCCACGCATTTCCTTTTAGCTGTCAGAACCACGCCTATGGATCGTGTGGTGAAGAAAAGCGAGGGCCTCACACTCCTCATCTTGGACCTGAAGGCTGAAGGCATCCGCCTTGAAGAATTGAAGAAAACGGGAACCAACTACTACAAGACAGCAGTTATGCACCTTAGAGATGTCTACGTGCCTGCGGAAAACGTCGTGGGAGAGGTTGATAATGGTTGGAAGGCTCTTACACATGCTTTGAACCCGGACCGCATAGTGTATGCCGCTGTTGGAGTCGGCTCGGCCCATTACGCCATAAAATCCGCCGCAGCATATGCGTCGTCTAGGAGGGTTTTCGGCAAACCCATCGGCGCATACCAGGGAATCCAGCTCCCGTTGGCGGCAAACTACACCGAGGCAGAGGCCGCCCGTCTGCTATGCCTCGAGGCCGCCAGAGCGTTCGACAGAGGTGAGAAGGCCGATGTCCTGGCATGTATGGCTAAGTATCTTGCGGCTGAAGTCGCCTTTAAATCGGTTTCGCATGCGATGCAGGTGCTGGGAGGCTACGGGTATCTCAAGGACCACCACCTCGAGAGGGTCCTGCGGGACATACTGCTCCTTAAACTAGGGCCTGTAACACAGGAGCTTGCCCTAGCCTATGTGGCTGAGAGAGAACTTAAACTGCCCCGCTCATACTGAGGTCTCCACCCACACCCTCTTCCTCAGCCCGTTTTAGAACCTCAACCGCGAAGAAGAGGTCCAGCGGTGCGAAGCCCACAGACTTTAGCAACGTGATCATTTTCCCTTCGTCCCTGACATTGACTCCCGCCTTCACTATCTCATGCAGCTCCATCACGTTTGCCGGGTTGACTGCTCCATGGTTTACGGCGGCGATTATGTCGCCGGCCTCTTTCAGCACGGCCTCCTTCAGGTCTGCCGCAACAACCCTAGCCCTCCTGTATGTGTTTATGTCAAGCTCGCGCCGCGTCGGTAAAGCCCCTATGCTTGTTATGTGGACGTCTTCACCAAGCCATCCCCCGTCAAACACGGGCTCGGCGGAATTGGTTGCGGCTAGCACAACATCTACGTCGACCACAGCCTCCCGCGGGCTGTCAACCGCTCTACATTCGAGGCCGAGGTTTTTCTCAACTCTCTCTGCGAACTTCTCACGGTTTGACTTGGTCGGGCTGTAGACCTTCACCTTTTCCAAGTCCCTGACTATGTTAAGGGCTTCCAGCTGAGCCCATGCGGTTCTCCCGCTTCCGATAACCCCAGCATGCGTGCTGTCCTCCCGCGACATGTACTTAGCGCCCACGCCTCCTATGGAGCCGGTTCGGAGAGCTGTCAACGCAACCGCGTCAAGCAGGCCCTTCAACACTCCTGTGTTAACGTCAAAGACCAGGACAAGTCCGCCGGCCGCCTCAAGACCGTGTTTCACGGGGTTTTGCCGGTATTCGTTTATTATTTTGATGACAAATGCTCCGTGGACAAGGCTGTAGGCCGGCATGTTCAGCCACACCGCGTCCTTTTCGGGGATGGCGGAAACCATTCTGGGCGGCCAGACGTACTTATCTGGTGTAAAGTCCTGGAAAAACCTCTCGACTATTTCGAGGGAACGCCTCATCCCAAGCCATTCATACAAGTCCCGGGACGTCAGGGTAAGCATTTCAAGTCCTCTGGTCAACTACACGCTTTGCCTTGCCGACTTCTTGTCTCTGAATCGTCATAGGTGGGACGAGCTCAACCTCAACACCTGTCATCAGAGATTCCCGAAGCTCATTCTCCAGACTATTCTTCAGCCTAATGATATCAGGCTGAGCCAGCTCTTTCGCGAGCTCGGCTACAACCTTCATGTTATCAAGCCCACCAACCCTTGAGACAACTATCTGGTACTCGAAGCCCAGCTCAGGGTGTCTGAGCAGAACATTCTCCACAGCGCTTGGCCAGACGGCTACGCCGGAAACTTTAATCATGTCGTCGGTCCTGCCGCTGATGAAGCCAAGCCTGATATGTGTTCTTCCACAGTCACATGATTTGGCATCATAGATGTGGGAGATGTCCCGGGACCTATACCTGATTACAGGCGCCGCCTCCTTTGTCAGCGTTGTGAAAACAAGCTCACCCTTTTCCTCAGGCTCAAGGGCCTCACCTGTCTCGGGGTCTACAACCTCTACGTAGAAATGGTCTTCCCAGAGATGGAGTCCGTCGTGAAGGTAGCAGTCATTGGCAACCCCCGGCCCGCACAGCTCCGTGAACCCGTATATGTCGTAAACATCCATGTCCCATGCCTCGCTAATCCTCTTCTTCATCTCCTTAGTCCACATTTCGGAGCCGAAAACCCCCTTCCTGACACGTGTATCTTTCGCGGGGTCGACTCCCATCTCCCGAGCGGTCTCCGTCAGGCGTAGAATGTATGAGACTACCGCGCAAACCATCGTGGTCCCAAAATCAAGCATGTACTGTATCTGGCGTTTACTGAACCCCGCTCCTGTTGGAACAATCATGGCCTTTACCTTTCTTGCGCCGTAGTAGAAGCCAAACCCGCCGGTGAACATGCCGAAGCTAGGTGTAATCTGCAGTATGTCCCGCTTTGTCAGGCCAGACATCACCAACGACCTTGCACACACCTCCCCCCATACGTCGATGTCGTTCAAAGTGTAGAAACCAAGTGTTGGAACACCGGTTGTTCCCGATGTGGCATGCACTTCTACAACCTGCTCCCGTGGCACCGCGAGGATTCCGTAGGGGTATAGGCTTCTCAGCTCATCCTTCGTTGTGAATGGAAGCTTTACAAGATCCGCCGCAGTCTTGACATCATCCGGCCTGACACCGGCCTCATCTAACTTTTTCCTGTAGAAGGGGTTGTTTTCGTAGGCGTGCCTAACAGTCCACCTCAGCCGCTTATCCCTAAGCTCCAGAAGCTCGCGTCTAGGCATCTTCTCTAAAGCCTCGTTGTAGAATCTGCCGCCATTCACGTCTGAGATGCAATCAACCTAGGACAAAAAGGTTTGGAGTAAGGTGGTTCCTGAATATACTTAAAGATGGCCGGTTCAGTTGGTTCTGTGTAATGAAGCTGGTTACATATCACAACCCATACCAGATGAAACCTAGGCTAGGGCTGGTTTTCGGAGAGTACGTGATTGACGGAACCCACGCCTTTACAGCCCTTCTCAGGGAGGAAGGTGAGGAAGACCCCGAGGTTCTCGCGGAGGCACTGCTACCCAGCACAGTTATAGGCTTTCTGAGGAGAGGTCGGAGGGCTTGGGAGGCCGCTGAACGGGTGCTTTTCAAGGGACGTAGCTTTGTAAACAGGGAGTACGGTGATGGAATTGTCTTCAAACTTTCGGATGTTAGGCTCTACGCTCCAATTCCACGTCCCGGCAAGATAATACACACGGCCGGCAACTTCAGGGAGCACGCCAAGGAGGCTGAAAAGGCAAAGTGGGAGTTCCCCATACCTCAGTGGATATCTTTCCTGAAAAGCCCCTCAGCCGTGATAGGGCCGTACGACAACATAGTGTATCCAAGGTTTACAAAGGAGCTTGACTACGAGCTGGAGATGGCCATCGTCATAGGCAGGCGTGGGAAATACATCTCCAAGGAGAGAGCCTTCGACTACGTGGCGGGCTTCATGGTCTTCAACGACATAACAGCACGCGACATACAGAGGGAGGAGATGAAGAACGGCCTCCTGAACTTCGGAAAAAACCTCGACACCTTCGCACCCATGGGACCCTACCTAGTCACAAAAGACGAGATAAACAACCCACACAACCTCAAGATGGAGCTGCGGGTTAACGGTGAGGTGAGGCAGTCAGGTAACACAAACAGGCTCTCAGTCACGCTACAGGAAATAATCGAACACTACTCATGGGTCATGCTTGAGCCAGGCGACATAATAACCACGGGAACAATATCTGGCGTCGCAGCCTTCAGAGAAAACCCTGAAAAATACTACCTCAAGCCAGGCGACATAGTCGAGTCTGAGATAGAGAGCTTGGGCGTTATGAGAAACCCTGTTGTTGGGGAGTGATTGTGTGTCGTCCACCGAGCCTTGGCGTGGGGAAAGGTTCTGGGTAAGCCCCTACAACTTCGCAGACGAGGTCGTAAAGCAGTTTAGGTTTCCGGAAAAAATCGAGATACATGACGTCACACTACGGGACGGTGAGCAAACTCCGGGCGTGGTTCTCCGGTCAGCTGAAAAACTTGAGATAGCTAAGGCGCTCGACGAACTCGGCGTCCATAGAATCGAAGCAGGCATGCCAGTTGTGTCAAAAGAAGACTTTGAGGCTGTGAAGCTGATTGCCGGTGAAGGGCTAAGGGCCAGGGTTTTCGGGTTCTCACGGTTGGTGAAAGAAGATATTGACGCATGTCTTAACGCGGGGGTCGAGGGAATAATTACAGAGGGCCCGGTCGGCGTACCCAAGCTGATGCAGTTCGGCTGGAAACAAGAGGATGTTATCGCAAAGGCCATAGAGCACGTCGACTATGCCAAGGACCACGGACTTTACACAGTTTTCTTCGGCGTGGACGGCTCCCGCGCAGACATCAACTTCCTCAAGAATATTTACTTGAAGGTGGTTGAGGAGGCCGGGGCCGATGGTGTTGTAGTTGTGGATACATTTGGGTGCGCTACACCGGAGGGCTTCAGATACCTGGTCGGCGAGGTTGTCAAAACCGTCAAGGTACCCGTCGAAGTACACTGCCATAACGATTTCGGGCTTGGTCCGGCTGTTAGCATAGCCGGGCTGTCTGCGGGGGCGAGTGTTGTCCATGTCTCGATGAACGGCATAGGTGAGAGGGCTGGAAACGCAGGCCTCGAAGAGGTGGCGCTGGCGCTGGAGCTACTCTACGGAAAGCGTCTTGGACTCCGGTACGAGAAGCTTTACGAGGTCTCTAAGCTTGTCGAAAGGCTGACGGGATTTAAGCTGGCGCCTAACAAGCCCGTTGTAGGAGAGCGTGTCTTTACACGTGAGTCGGGTATTTCGGTGGCTGGCTGGATGAAATTCAATCTCGGGTCTGAGGCGTATCTTCCTAGCTTGGTCGGGAACAGGCATGACGTCCTGGTCGGTAAGAAGAGTGGCCGCCACTCACTGGAGTGGAAGCTTGAAAAGCTTGGCGTGAAGGCCTCAGCCGAGGAGCTGAACCTGTTGCTGGAAAGGGTCAAGGAAGTATCCTTGTCCAAGAAAGGGCCTTTAACGGATGAGGAGTTACTGAAATGTCTTCAGGAAGTGAGGCAGAGTTAGGACTTTACCAGGTTTTGTCGCCTGACGGCATCCTTGTGGGTGAGCAGGACACCTATCTCCAGGATGATTTGCTTATAACCCTTATGCGTGACATGGTTAAGTTCCGCGTCTTTGACGAGTGGATGCTCAAAATACATCCCCTCGGCAAGGCCTCACGATATGCTCCATGTGAGGGCCAGGAGGCCTCCATGGTTGGAAGCATCCGCAGCTTGAGGGAAACCGACTGGGTATTCCCAACATACAGGGAGCTCGCTCTGGCACTGGTACGGGGCGTACCCCTCGTGGACCTGTTTAATAGAATGTTCGCCAACAGCAGGGACATATTGAAAGGCCATGAAATCACCCTCTTCGGCGACAGAAGATATCGGATGGTTGTGGGGGCCGGTGGAGTAGGTTTGATGGCGCCCATAGCTGTCGGGATGGCCATTGCTGCTAAGATGAAAAAAAGCGATGAAGTTTTCATGCTGTACCACGGTGACGGCGCGACCTCAAAAGGTGATTTCCATGAGGCCGTCAACTGGGCAGGGGTCTTCAAACCCCCCGTGATATTCTTTTGCCAGAATAATCAATGGGCAATCTCTCTACCTGTCCAAAAGCAGACCGCCTCCCCGACAATAGCCATCAAGTCAAAGGCATACGGTGTAAAAGGGATTAGGGTGGATGGAAACGATGTATTGGCGGTCTACACTGTTTGTAGACGTGCTGTTGAGGCGGCACGATCAGGGGAGGGGTCGGTCCTCGTTGAGGCGGTCACATACAGGATGGGTCCGCATACCACGGCGGACGACCCATCACGCTACAGGTCTGAAGAAGAAGCCCTGAAGTGGAGAAAACTAGACCCAATAGACAGACTGCGCAAATACCTAACAAAAATAGGTCTGTGGAGTGCTGAGGAGGAGAAACGGTTAATTGATGATTTTAGGTCAGAACTACGTCGTGCCACAGAGGAGGCTGAGGCCACACCGCCGCTTAGCCCCAGGGCGATCTTCGAAGACGTCTACGCGTCCATCCCTTGGCATTTAGAGGAGCAGCTACAGGAACTGCCTTGACCAACTCATGGAAAGTTACCCTAGTAAACCCCTCCTCCATCAAACCACATGAAGAGTCGATTCCAGAGCTGACTAGGAAGCTCGCATCCGAAATATCGGAGATGGGCCGGATTATCAACCCCGTAGTCGCCGATGTTGGGAGGGGTCTGGTAATAGACGGAACCCATCGTGTCGAGGCAGCCATAGAGCTTAAGCTTCCGAAAATCCCCGTATACGACGTCGACTATCTTTCGGACCGTGTAAGGCTGCTGGGCTGGGCCAGACTGTGTAAGCGGAAACTTTCTGTCGAGGAATTGCTAAAACTTTCAGCTAGGCACGGTTTTCGGAAGGCTGGTGAAAATGAACACCCATATGCAGCACATTTTATCTGGAGTGATGGGACAACACTCTCCCTTACCTGCTACGAATCACACATTGCCGAGATATACAGAGCCTTGGCAGAGCTTGAGAAGGATTTACGGGTATACGGTGTCAATTACGTTCGCGACGTGGAGCTGGAGACTTACGTAGGCACAGGCCAGTATGGGTTCGGATATCTTATCAGGCCGCTGCGAAAGGAAGAGGTGTTAGAGGTTGTCGGGAGTGGTGGTAGGCTGCCTCCAAAGTCTACACGTCACGTCGTTGACCGGAGACCCATCTACATACTTTTCCCCATAGACATGTTGAAACAAAAAGACGCCGACAGACTTTTCAACGAATGGATTCGTGAAGGCAGGTGGGTTGAACTGCCCGCCGAAACAGTGGCGGACAGAAGATACGATGAAACTGTCGCAGTATACTATAGGGAGGACCTCCGAGACCTTTATCCGACGAAGCTTTTGGAAATGGTTAGGATTTCTTGAAATAATCTATTATTTTCTGTGCCAGCATTGTTCCAGCCAGCTGCTGTGCCTCCCTGGTCTGGGCCCCGATATGGGGTGTTACGACGACGTTGTCGAGGGTAAGAAGCTTGCTCCCTACTGGTGGTTCATGCTCAAACACGTCCAGCCCGGCCCCCGCAAGCCTTCCTTCCGAAAGCGCTTTGTAGAGTGCTTCCTCGTCGACGACCTCACCCCGTGAAGCGTTAATCAATATGGCGGTCGGCTTCATAAGAGAAATCGTTTCATTGTTGATTAGATGGTGAGTTTCAGGTGTTAAGGGAACGTGTAGTGTGATGATGTCCGATTTTCTTAGAACTTCCTCCAGCGTTGTAAGCTTTGTCTCGGTCTTTGCCAGCACTTCCTCCGGTATCGGGATGACGTCGTATGCGATTATCTTCATCCCCATCGCGTAGCATATTTCAGCAACCCTCCTACCTATTCTGCCGAAACCCACAACCCCCAGCGTCTTACCCGAGAGCTCGAACCCCATCGCCTCCTGCTTCGGCCACCGCCCAGCCCTCATAACCCTATCAGACCATGCAATCTTCCTCGCAACAGCTATCATCAACCCTATAACAAGCTCGGCCACACTGTTAGTCGAAGATTCCGGAGTGTTGAAAACCTTCACACCATGCTTGGCCGCAGCATCCAAGTCGACGTTGTCCAAGCCCACTCCAGCCCGTCCTACAACCTTTAGACGTGGCACACCACGGGAGATTACTTCCGAGGTCACTTTAGTCCTACCCCTAACCATCACAGCATCAAACTCAGCGATGGTTTCCAACAGCTCAGCGGCAGAGATATCGGGTCTAACAACCACTTCAAACCCCGCGGCCGTCAGCATCTCAACCGAACGTTTATCAATTGGGTCCGCAACCAGAACACGTGTAACCATCACCAGAGATGGGGCGCCCGGCTATTTAAGCCCCGCAACCGATGAATAGATTTAATACAACGAGCAGTAGATAATGTTGCGGTATGCCTGTTAAGAGAAAGAGCCGTGGGCGTTCGAAGGGTGCGAAGGGTAAGGAGCCGACAGTACAATGCGATAACTGCGGGGCATACGTTCCACGGAGCAAGGTCCAGCGTGTCACACGGCGCGTTTCGCTTGTCAGAGGTGACTTGGCGAGGGAGCTAAAGCAGGCGGGCGCATACCTAGCAGAAAACATAGTTACAAAAAACCTCTGCATAAGCTGTGCAATACACTATGGAGTTCTTAAAGTAAGGGCACGGGAGGATAGAAAGCCTGAACAATTCATCTGACATTCTGGAATTGATTTAATAGTTGGTTTTCCGCATTCCAGGCTAGGAGGGGTTTTGTCCATGTCAGCGGCTGAAAGAGCTAGGCTCTCACTTGTCAAGCTACGGGTCGCTATGCTGGGAACATGGGCCCTCATAACAGCCATAGCATCACTCATCTTTGTAGCCGTTCTCACATTCCTACGCTTGCCCCTTCTAAACCTCTACACAATAATAGGCTTTGTCGTAGTTTTCCACCTAATACAGTGGCTACTCGGGCCCTACATGATCTCGGCCGTCTACCGCACTAGGCCAGCGCGGGAGGCGGGTCTTGGCTGGGTTGAGGACTCTGTGCAGAGGCTTGCCGCTGCCGCTGGAATGGAGAAGCCTCCAAAGGCATATGTTGCGGAGATAGACATACCTAATGCCTTTGCGTTCGGAAGCCCCCTCACGGGTCCGATGGTCGCGGTTACGCGCAGGCTTGCAGAAAGTCTTCCCCGAGAGGAGGTAGAGGCCGTCATAGGCCACGAGCTCGGACACATAAGGCATAGGGATGTCGCTTTCATGATGGCGGTCAGCATTATACCTGCAATCATCTACTACATCGGCTACACGTTATTCGTCTCAGGTGCTTTCGGCGGGAGAGATAGGGGCGGCGCCGGCTACGCCTTCCTAATAGGAATGGCTTTAATGGCCCTGAGTTTTGTGTTTAACCTCTTCGTCTTCTACATGAGCCGGCTTAGGGAGTACTATGCGGACTACTTTGCTGCGAAGGTTGTCCCACAGGGTGCGGTAAACCTGCAGAGAGCGCTTGTCAGGATAATGGTTTTGGCGGGTAGGCTGAGAAGGGAGGAGGCGGCTCACTATGAGCAGTTCAAGGCATTCTTTATCGCCGACCCCGACGTCAGGCTACAGGCCGTAGGCGACGTGGACATGCTGGTCGAGAGAGTAAAGAGAGCTAAACCCAACACCGTCGCGGAACTCTTCAGCACCCATCCAGACCCTGCGAAAAGGCTGAGGGCGTTGGACAACTACGTGTTCAGTACGCCCTAGCGACGTATACCACATCCTTGGCCGGCCTCTGGCAGACAACACAGCCTCCGAAAGGTGCCTCGGGTTCTTCGAACTTACTCCCCCTCAGCTCCCCGCCGGCCGCCTCCTTCAACTGCATGGCGCATTCCTCGTCACCGCACCAGTTTATCCTCGCAATATGCCTCTCCGAGACCGCCCTCTTAACATCGTCAACAGACTGTGCGTCAACGATCATCTGTCTTAAAGTCCTCCAGCTCTTCTCCGAGATGTTTTTATCTATTTCCTCCAACAAAGCTCCAACATGGCTTGGTACTTCCGACGCGGGCACCTGCTTCTTCTCCAATGTGTCACGCCGGAAAACCACTACAGTGTTTTCAGCAACCTCACGAGGACCTATTTCCAGCCTGACTGGTACGCCTATCTTCTCCCAGTAGTAGAACTTCTCACCCGGCGTAACGTCTTCACGGTCGTCAACCTTTACACGGAGACCAGTCAACTGTGAGGCCACCTCCCTACAATACCTGAGAATCACTTCTTCCTGCCCCTTGAACACGATGGGTACAACAACTACCTGCAGTGGGGCTACACGTGAGGGTAGCACAAAACCCCTGTCGTCGCCGTGCTGGGCAAGGATGGCCGCAAGTACTCTGCTGTAGCCGAAGCCATAGCAGAGCTGGTGGGGGTTCTCCCTCCTGCCTTCGGGAGTTTCAAACTCTATCTCAAAAACCTTGGAAAAATTCTTACCCAGGTTGTGGACTGTCCCGACCTGATTGACCCTGCCATCCGGGTTCCATGCATCAAAGGCTATGGAGTACTTAGCCCCCGCGAACTTGTCGAAGTCAGGCCTCTTAAGGATGAGATATGCCACACCAAGCCTGTCTAAGACCTTTTTGTAGATCTCGACCGCCTTCCTCACCTGTTGGTCAGCATCCGCAGCGGTTGCGTGAACGGTGTGTGCCTCATTCCACGGGATCTCCCTAACCCTGAGCAAAGGCCTTGTGGCCTTTGTCTCATATCTGTAAACCATGTTGCTTTGATGGACGAGTAGGGGGAGGTCGGCGTGGCTACGTATCCAAAGCCTGAACATCGGATACATAATCGTCTCGGACGTCGGACGTACGATTAGCTTAACCTCGAGGGGTTTGCCGCCGGCGGATTCTATGACAAAGACCTCTGGGCTGAATCCTTTTATGTGCTGTGCCTCGCGGCCAAACAGCTCCTCGGTCGTGACAAGCGGGAAGATCATCTCCTTATGCCCTGTTGCGTTAAGCTCCTCCTCAAGCATCTCCCTTATTTTGCGTAGAATGAAGGCACCGTTTTCGAGGTAGACTGAAAAACCCTTCACAGGAAACCTGTCATCCACTATCCTTGCCTCCAGCACCAGCTTGTCAAACCACTCGCTAAAGTTCCTGTACTTGTTAATGGAGGACACCGCCGTCATTTAACACAGCTCCTCACACAGATTATATAAGTATTCAAATCTCATTTAGACCACTTGTTCCATGCAGTTTGTACCGTTACCGTTGTCTCTCTTCTTCATCATATTTCTTAAAGACTGACCCTGTTTTGAATATTTACCTTAACACTAATTTACATCCATACTCCATCCAATCCTAATATTTTGGCTATAAACCCTTAACCGGATACTTTTGACACTATATGGAAAAAAGCTAAAATATATCCAAATAAATCTCTACAATGGCTAGGCTTAAGGAGAGGGAGTGGGGAGTAAGCCCGCGCCTTGCCGGGCGGAAGGGCCGGCAGTTGACCGGTCGGGAAGAAGCAGTTAACTGCTCATGAATAGTGGCTCCAAAACACCAACCCAAGGAGGCGTTGCAGAGGTTGATGACAAAACTAGCAAAACAAAATCTGGCTGGCATTGCTCAGGAGAACTGGGACCGGCCGACCATACCAGCACAGGGATAATACCCGGAGGCCGGTATGACAGATTATATGACGCACACCCCTCAGACGGGTGCGCGACGAAGTTTATGACAGCCGGCCTCTTTTAGGGTTTCCTAGATGCTGCTTGGTGTGGACCAGCCAAACCCCCACCCCCTGTTCCCTTTTTTATATTTAGTGCCTTTTTTCTCCCCCTGTTTTCTGTTCTTATCTTGTCTATTATGTTTTCTATGTTTTGACATTAGACATTAATTGTTCTCCAACATTTCCACACCTTTTCTCGAAATGTTTTTGAGCGTCCTGGCTGAGCTTCTCTCGGGAGTCACCCTATATCCTTCCTAGCGCTCCACATATACATGGTGACAGGGCTTATACCCATACCACTAAGAGCTATAGAACTTCGTATCAAATTCCCCATCCATAAATGCCTAAGCAACCTTAAAGCGAGTCCGTAGTCTAGGTAATACCCTTTAGAGTTTTTACCAAACATGTCCAATTTGGGGGTTTTCATAAGAGGGGCGGTACCAACCTTATATCGGGGAGTATTGGAACAACCTCGAACGTGACTGAACAAATTCGGACAGGCCCGTCTGCAGGGTTTAATCATTTGGGTAAGTTCGTCTAATGATGGTTTTTATGTTGCCTTGGTGTTTCAAGCACGGGTGTTGGGGCTCTGTCCGTAAGTTTTGGCGGAAAATTCCTACCAACGAAGCTTGAGTTGATAAGGGTCAGACGCTCACTTCAAGTTGCCCGAAGCGTTTACAGAATATTGGAGGACAAGAGAGATGTACTGGTTAGAAGGCTCAACGACTTAGTCGAGGTTGCCGAGGCTGAGAGGGAGAAGATGGGCGAACCTCTCCGCCAGGCCTACCTCGCCCTCTTCAAAGCATACGCGAAGATGGGCTCCGTGAAAGTTGAAGCGGCTGCGGCTACCACACCCCCCTCAATCGAGGTAAAAGTAAGCGAGAAAATAGTCCTCGGCATACGTATACCAACACTTGAGATCTCGAGCACAAAGCTGCCCCTCAACTACGGCTTCCTAGATACCGCCGCGGCCTTCGACGAGGCCGTCACCAAGTTCCGCGACATACTGGTCCCTATATGCAGGGTCGCGGAGGTCGAGAACACAATCCTCAGGCTTGCAGAGGAGCTGAAGAAAACACAGCGGCTGTTGAACGCCCTCGAACACCTTATAATCCCCCGTTACCAGGAGGCGATCAAGTTCATCGCCGCAAACCTTGAGGAGAGGGAGAGGGAGGACTTTACCAAGCTAAAGCATGTTAAGCGGGTTTTGGAGAGGAGGAAGGAGGTGGAGCAGGTTGGCTGAAGCAGAGATGCGTTTTGAGGAGTTAAGGAAGCAGATAGAAAAGAGGAAGAAGGAGATACTGGAGGAGTTGAAGAAGAAAGCTGAAGAGATTGCTTGAACTCTGATATTTGGGCGCTGGCTTAAATAATACCCGCCACAGATTCAACAATAAGGGGGTTGAAGTTAAAGGACGCGGCGGCCGTGGCGATAGTCGTCCTTATTACATCCATCTATGTGTTCATGTCACCGTTAATCCGAGGCCTTGAACTAACAAATCTATTCTTTTACATGGATGTCTGGCCAACAGCCTTAGCGGTCTTCGGCTACGCCATAGCATACCTAGCCTCAAAACGCTTCAACTTTCACAGGTTTATCCCACTATACCTGGGTCTTGGAGCCTCCGCCCTTATAATCACCTACTGGCATCTACCCGCAAACTCGCTCTTCGGATACGGTGTATGTCCAGCAGACCTCAACAACCCACTCCTCTACCAGGCCAAGAGACTAAGCTACGTAGCAGTTGGTTTTTTACTGTACGGTGTCGCGGTTAAGATTTCTAAGCCATGGCGTGAAGCGTTGGCGATTGCTTTGGGCAAGGTCATGGGATGGTATGGGCTTTACCTGACGTTAACCGAGACACCGATTTATGTTGCGCCACCGGTCATCTTCAGCACAGCACTGCATCATGAAGCCGGCTTCGCAATGATAGTCTCCATGCTTTTCCTCGACTTCTTGGCGGTTTTTTCGCTTGTCTCACATGTTTTTAAGGGCCACCCAGCCTCACCATACCCACTGCTTACGGAGAAAAATTAGGCGGGGGTTTACAGCTTTATTATCGCCGGAGAAACCGGCTTATGTAATGGTTAAGAAGGTTGTGATAACTGCTGCGGGTCTCGGCACAAGGCTTCTTCCCGCCACGAAGGAGATGCCTAAGGAGATGCTTCCCATCTATGTCACCGGCCGGGACGGGGCCCCTGTTCTCAAGCCACTACTCCAAGCACTTTACGAACAGCTGTACAGATTTGGCTTTAGAGAGTTCTGCTTCGTGGTCGGTAGAGGGAAGCGGGCAATCGAAGACCATTTTACCCCAGACTGGGAGTTCGTTGAAAAGCTGGAAAAGCTGGGCAAGTCGTCTTCCGCCGTAAACTTAACCGAGTTCTACAAAATGCTTGACGATTCTGTCATAGTCTGGGTAAGCCAGCATTCACCACGTGGGTTCGGAGACGCGGTGCTGATGGCGTGTAACTTCGTCGGCGGCGACGACTTTCTGCTAGCCGCAGGGGACACATACATAATTTCGGAAAACGAATCTTTTCTCTCAAGGCTTCTTTCGATAAAGCCCAGTCACAGTCATGGTGCCGCATTGTTAACCCAGTATGTGGAGGACCCGCGTCAATATGGTGTCGTGGTAGGTGAGCCTATCTCAAATGACGTATACCGTGTGTTGAGGGTTGTTGAGAAGCCTGCAAACCCACCCTCCAACCTCGCGATAATGCCCTTCTATGTTTTTACGCCTGAGATTATGAAGTGCTTGCGGATGACACCGCCCGGTGTTGGGGGGGAGCTCCAGCTAACGGACGCAATCCAAAGGCTCATCGAAGAAAACGCTGCGGTTAAGGCCGTTGTACTCGGCGATAACGAGGTTAGGCTAGACATAGGAACGCATGAAACCTACTTCCACGCCTTCTCCGTTTCTTACCGTTATGCGGTGGGAAAGGCTTGAGAGTTGGGTTTGTTGGTCTGGGGTACGTCGGGCTTACGACAGCAGTCTGCATGGCGTCCCGGGGCTTGAAGGTTGTCGGCTTCGATGTTGACGCACGTAAAATAGAGACCATCGCGGCCGGAAGCACACCTTTCACCGAGCCAGGTTTGGGGAAGATGTTAAGACGTGTCCTTCGGAATCGGATGTTTGAATGCAGCAGCGACCCATCCATTCTCAGAGAGGCTGATGTCGTTTTCATAACGGTTGGCACACCGTCAAACGAGGATGGCTCGATTAACCTTTCATACGTTGTTGACGCGGCCAAGACCGTCGGCGGAGTTCTTAACTCCGGTGGAAAGGTTTCGACGGTTGTTGTGAAGAGCACTGTCGTTCCCGGAACAACCCGTGGAGTTGTTAGAAGCGTGCTTGAGGAGAGTTCTGGCAAAGTTGTCGGCGAGGGCCTGAACCTATGTGTTAACCCCGAGTTTCTGAGGGAGGGGTCGGCGGTCAAGGACATGATGAAGCCTGACAGAATAGTGATAGGGGATGACTTGGGCGGTGGGGCCCGTGTGTTGCTGAGGCTTTACGGTAGAATGTACCGCAGTCGGCGAATACCCGTTGTCGTAACAAACACGGTCAACGCCGAAATGATAAAGTACGCCAGCAATGTCTTCCTCGCTGCAAAAATAAGCCTAGCCAACGAGCTGGCCAACATATGCCAGCGGATACCCGGAGCTGACTTTAAAGTGGTTGCGGAGGGCCTTGGCTTGGATAAAAGGATAGGCCCGTACTTCCTAGGAGCCGGCCTCGGGTTTGGTGGAAGCTGCTTCCCGAAGGATTTGAGGGCTTTGAAGGAGTTTGGTAAGAAGGTTGGGGTAACTCCTTACATTTTAGAGGCTGTGGAGAGGGTTAACCTTGAGCAGCCCTACAAGGCCTTGGAGCTTGCGGAACAGCTTGTCGGCGACCTACGGGGGAAGACGGCGGCTGTCCTAGGTCTTGCCTTTAAGCCGAACACAGACGACGTGAGAGAGGCGGTCTCGCTGAAGGTTGTAAAATCACTGCTTGAAAAGGGATGCAGAGTCAGGGTCTACGACCCCGCAGCCATCGATAACTTCCGCAAAATCTTCGACAACACGGTTGCCTACGCTGAAAACGCCCAGGACTGCATACGTGACGCAGACCTAGCCATCATAGTGACGGAGTGGGATGAATTTAGGAAGCTAAGTCCGGAGGACTTTGTTAAACTCATGAAAAAACCAGTCTTGGTCGACGGTAGACGCATATACGACCCGGAAAAATATGTGGGCAGGGTTATGTTTGCCGCGGTCGGTCTAGGACCACGCTAAGCGGCAGCCTCTGCTGAGGCCGTTAACACACGCTTAACATAGTTGCTCCTATTCCTCATCCTCGGGAAAGGGGACTTCCTCGGCTTAGCTTCAAGCTTCGGCGTCTGGCTCCTAACCTTTCCAGCCTTTGTGATGCTCCCGTGCGACGGCATACCGAAACTAGTTGATTGCAGGCATATTTATCCCTAACTCGGTTTAAATAAGGGACCGTCACTTGGTTGTCGGGATGGCTGAAGCCTACGTGTTGGCCACAGGGGTTGGGCTGGCTCTCTTGGATGGTGGGAAAAACCTCGTCCTCCACAAACCCTTCGGTAAAACGGTGTCAGAGATTGCTTCCGTAGTGAGGAAGCTTCAGTTGGATGTTGCTCCACAAAGTTTTCTTGAAGCCTTCGTGGATGAGGCGGTTAGTAGGGGTTTCAACACCCTGCTATGCATGGGTGAAAAACTTGCCCGGGAGATATCTGCGGCAGCTGCTGGCAGAGGATGCGTTGTCAGGGCAGCCGAGCCGCTGCAGATAGATTTTGAAACCTTGCTCAGCGAGGCCGAGCGGGAAATGTATAGAAACCTTCTCAGGGAGGTTATGATGGAGGTTGCGCGTCAGAAGATTACGGAGCAGGCTGGAAGGCGTGACCTTCACATAGTCCATGCTGTGAGAGCCTTCGACGACCTTGAAAAAACCAAGAACCAGCTGTTTGTAAGGGTTAGGGAGTGGTATGACATGCATTTTCCAGAGCTGTCCACCATAGTATCCGAAATCGACACCTACCTTAGGCTTGTATCAGCCCCACTCCTCAGAGACGACGTTGAGAAAGCACGTGAGATTTTAGGCTCGAAGGAGGCGGAGGCGGTCATAGAGGCGGCGGGCAGGTCTGTGGGTGGCGTGCTCGCGGGCAGAGATGCAGAAAATCTCGCCTCCCTCGCAAGGCTTGGGCTTGAAGTAAGCCGTCAGGCCGAGAAAACAGCCCAGTACATAAGAGAGCTGATGTCGGTTGAGGCGCCTAACATATCAACAGTCGCGGGGCCCGTCCTAGGCAGTAGGCTGATAGCGCTGGCGGGAGGGCTTGAGCGGCTTGCCCGACTCCCCGCGAGCACGATACAGGTACTGGGAGCTGAGAAAGCCCTCTTCAGGTTCTTCAAAACAGGCAGGGGTGCACCAAAACACGGCGTGATATTTCAGCACCCCCTTGTACACAGCGCACCACGCTGGCAGAGGGGGAAGATAGCTAGAGCCTTGGCTGCCAAGATTAGCATCGCGGCCCGCATAGACTATTTCAGCAAAGAGGACAGGGGCGCGGTTCTGCGTGAACAGCTGGAGAAGCGGGTTGAGGAGATAAAGAAGAAGTACTCATCCCCACCTAAGCCGGAGGCTAGAAGGCCTGTCAGGAGACGGAGGGGCGGGCGTTGACTGTCAGGGTTGAGCCTCACCCGTCGTTCGAGGGAGTTTACCTTATCGAGGACGCGGAGGGGACCAGGCTTGCCACCGCAAACCTCGCCCCGGGCTACGCGGTTTACGGCGAGGCCCTTATAAAACACGGCGGCATCGAGTACAGAGTTTGGAACCCCTATAGAAGCAAGCTTGCAGCCGCCATACTTAAGGGAATTAAGCAGATTTTTTTGAGGCCAGGCTCTCGTGTCCTATATCTTGGGGCAGCTTCAGGAACAACCCTATCCCATGTCTCCGATATAGTGGGGCTGTCGGGTGTGGTTTACGGGGTGGATTTCTCTCCAAAGGTAATGCAGCAGCTACTGAGAAACGTTGTGGAGAAGAGGAAGAACACTGTTCCCATCCTTGAGGATGCTTCCAGGCCTGAGTATTATGCGGGGATTGTGGGGGTTGTCGACGTGCTTTATGTCGACGTGGCCCAGCCTACGCAGGCAGCCATAGCAGCCGCCAACGCAAAACTTATGCTCAGGAAGGGGGGTGGGCTGCTTCTGGCGGTGAAGGCGCGGAGCATAGACAGCGTCGAGGACCCCCAGGTAGTTGTGAAAAGAGAGGTTAAAGCCCTTGCGCAGAGCGGTTTCGATATACTTGAGAGCTTGGAGCTTGAGCCCTACGACAGGGACCATGTAATGGTTGCGGCGTCCTACCATGGTTAGAAAGGTAGTCTGCGGTGTTGACGAGGCTGGGAGAGGATGTGTTGTGGGGCCTCTGGTTATAGCCGCGGTTGCTGTAGAGAAACCGTATGTCGCCAAGCTCAGAGAGCTCGGGGTTGCCGACTCTAAAACCCTGACAGCCAGAAGGAGGAGAGAACTCTATGAAGCAATACTTGAGCGGTTTAAGTCGAGGTATGTCGTGCTCGAGCCGTGGGACGTCGACAGAAGTCTGAGGGTTAGAGGTGGACCGGGGCTAAACAGCCTAGAGTACCGCTATATAGCGAAACTTGTGGATACGTTAAAGCCATCCGAGGTATTAGTTGACTCTCCCGACAGAAACACCAGACGAGCTGGTGAGGAAATATTGAAGCATCTGAAAACCCGCGTCCAGCTGCGTTGTATGGTACATGCTGATAGAAAGAGCCCAGTTGTCGCGGCCGCATCCATCGTCGCTAAGGTTGTTAGGGATAATCGTGTGGAAGAATTGAGGAAGATCTACGGTGATTTTGGCTCAGGTTATCCATCGGACCCAAAGACGAGGAGCTGGCTTAGAGCCAGGCTTGACGGCGAAAGGCTACCGCTCCATGTGCGGCGTGGATGGAAGACTTTAGAAAAGCTGGTGCAGACAAGGATTGACGACTTCTAAAGTTGCGGCATTGACCGGGAGGCCTGGTGTGGGAAAGACGACAGCATTAATAAAAATTCTCCATATGCTTCAAGCAGACGGACACGTTGTCGGCGGTTTCTACACAAGGGAGGTTAGGTCAGGCGGGGTGCGTAGGGGCTTCGAAGTATACGATATCATGTCCGGGAAGAAAGGCATGCTGGCCAGCACGGAGCTGGCGGAGGGGCCGTCGGTCGGCAAATATCATGTAAACATCCGGGAGTTTGAAGATGTCGGGGTTTCCGCTATTCTGAGGTCCCTCGACAGCGCTGAGGCGGTGTTCGTCGACGAGGTGGGCCCCATGGAGCTCCTTTCTAAAAAATTCGTCGAAGCATTAGACATGGCTATTTCCTGTGGAAAGCCCTCCCTCATGACCGTCCATATAGCTGCAAGGCACCCCTTGGCGGAGAGGGTTAGAAGGGCTGCAGGCGAAAACCTGTATGTTTTGACACTCGAAAACAGGGACACAGTACCCATAGCCATCTACAGCCTGTTGAAAAAATGGCTTGGAACATGAGGCAGGCCGGTATGTCGGCTGATGAGGCGTTTTCAAGAGAGCTTGGCTTCCCCGTTAAATGGTACGTAGAGGGCAAGGTAAGGTTTGTTGCACCAGCCTTCCCGACCACGAAGCAGGGAGAGCCCGTCGCCCCGACCAAGTCACCCGTCTTCTACAACCCCTACTCCTCTCTCTCACGCGACCTTACCGTTGCCTTTGTTAGATGTTTTGACAAAGAGGCCGTTGTTGCAGAGCCCTTGGCAGGGTGCGGCGTCAGGTCGATCAGGCTTATCTTGGAGACAGGGATGGTTAAGAAGGCCTTCCTAAACGATATCAATCCAAGCGCGGTCAAAACCATACACAGAAATATTCAGTACTCCGGTGTCGCGGAAAAGGTTGATGTCAGTCAGGGTGATGCCAACATCTTCCTTTGCAGCCACAGCATCCCCGGAGAGAGGTTTGACTACGTTGACGTAGACCCTGTGGGGGCCCCCGTCAAGTTTACGGAGAACGCGTTAAGAGCATGCGGGAACGGCGGATACATCGGTGTATCGGCAACAGACCTGGCCTCGCTGGTGGGAAACCATCCCAAAACCTGCCTCCGAAAATACGGAGTTTTATCGTGCAGGAGCTTTTTCCCAAAAGAGGCCGCCGCCCGGCTTCTCGCAGCCCATGTGGTTTTAAGGGGTACAGCATCCAACATAGCCGCTAGACCCGTACTTTCAGCCTACCACAGACACTTCATCCGCGTCTTCTTCAGGGTTGAGCGGGGTAGGTCGAGATGTCTGTCTCTTCTTAAAAATCTGGGCTGGGTCGAGGTCTGCTCCTGCCTCTACCACTCAACCAGTCCGCTACTGTCCCATCCATCAGGTGTATGCAGGCGATGTGGTGGGAAGACATCTACCATGGGGCCGGCATGGCTGGGCGACCTAAACGACTCACAAATAGCTAGGAGGATGCTGGAGCGGTCGGAAGACCTTGCGGATGCTTCTAAGGTGTTGAAGGCTATCTCGGAGGAGTTATCGGTTGTGGGATACTACCCTGTTGCGTTGTTAGCCAAAGCCGTCCGAACCCAGCCTCCTTCCCCAACAAAGCTTGTGGAAAGACTTGAGCGGGAAGGGTTTAAGGCCTCGCTTACACACTTTGACCCAACGGCTGTAAAGACTGATGCACCGGTTGACGAGCTTTTACGGCTCTGCGGGTGAGCCCGAGAAACAGCAGGAAGATTTCAGAGCTGCCGCGTTTAGACGACTTCGGCACATACCTCTCAAACTTACTGAAATGCCTTGAGGTCTCCCTTTCAAACTTACGTAGGGAAGGGTGTTCGAAGGCCTTGAGGAGAAGTGTACCGCCCTTTTTGAGATGCTGCAACGCTATCAGACGGGCTTGTCTGAGTAGTTCCAGCTGTTGCTCAACCAAGAGGTCGTAGTCACCGGAGTGGTGTGGGGACAGGTCTGAGACTATGCAATCATAGGGGCCGTATTTGGAAATCTCCCGTAAAACCACTGACTCGAAGACATCGCCCCTGACGAATATGACGTTACTCGCAACAAACTGAATTGGCTCTTTGTCCACGGCTACAACAAGCCCCTGCTCATCCACAAGCTTTGAGGCAACGGCTGTCATTCCTCCAGGTGCTGCCCCTAGGTCTAAAACCCGCCCCCCTTTCCGAATAATCCTCCACCTGCTCTGTATCTCCTCCAGCTTGAACGCCGCCCTCGATGGCAGGCCACGCTCCTTCGCCATCCGCCAAAACGCGTCCTCTCTACGCCGCTGGAGCCACGCCTCCTTTGTCAACCCTCCCCACCTAACAGCCATTCCTCAATCAATACACAATGCCTGTTATGTGGCTCGCTTTTCGGGCCGCAGACGGGGTCATATACGCAGGATGGGCATGGGACGCCTAGGAGGGGTTTTATATTCATCGGTTTTATGAGGGGGACAAGCCGTCTTGTCCACCGGTCGTTTGAGAAGGCTTTAACCCTTTTTATATAACCCTTCTTCTCAAGCTTAATCCCAATCCTAGAGCCCTCACGGCTCGTGACCCCCAGTTTATGCCATAGCTCCGACTGAAGCATACCGCCCTCATGCTGCAGCAGTAGTAAAAGCGCCTTTTCCTCCAGCTTGGAAAGCTTCGCGGACAAGAGTAACCCTATATATGTATATGGAAACGCCACAAATTAAGTTTAGGCTAGATGTCTTTTTTCGGCACCACCACAGTAAGAGGATAAAATGTTTGTTGTTTTGCGGAGTGTTAGGCTGCTTACACCGCTTGCTTCTGAAAGCCTCGTCATGGGTATTTTCTGGCCTCCGCTCTGGCAGGCAAGGTAAAGGGCTGCGGCCGCCACGGCTGACGGCTTCCTCCCAGCAAGCTGGGACGCGAGGCCATGGGTTTTCAGAAGCATGCAGGCCCTCTCCACAACCTCAGGGCTAACGTCTAATGCTTTCCCAAACCTTTTCACCAGGGCCTCATAATTGGGCGGCATAGGTCTGAGGTTTAACCCTATCACAACCCTGGAGACCTGCTTGGCTAGTTGGGTTGTGGGGATGTCGGCGGCCTTCGCGACATCGTCAAGCGTTCTTCCAAGGCCGTGGTGGTTGGCCGCCAAGTAAACTGCGGCCGCAGCAGATGCACGTAAAGTCCTCCTCACCACCCCTTTTTCCACGGCGCGTCTGACGAACTCAGCCGCCATCTCAGCCACCCCCATACCCACCCCCAGCTTATCGGAAACCCAGGCAACCTCTCTAAGCATGTTGGAAAGCAGCCTCTCCCTAGCTGTTGACATCCTGCCCACCTTTAGGGTCCCTACACCTCTGTCGTGTAGAAGAGGTGTGAGCTTGGGTCCTACACCGTGTTTTGCGCCGAACAGCTCCTTCCTCGAAGGCTCAGTAGATTCTCTGCTCTCCCCGACCACGCACCCGCAGTCGTAACAGATGTTTTCACCTGAATCTTCATCGTAGATGATGTTCCGCCCGCCGCAGACCCCGCAGGGTTTCATGTCCTCTCTACGTATAACGGCTCTCCCTCCCTAACGGAATCTGGTTCAGCCAGCTTGACCTCCACCATAGGCTCCGTGACCCGGCCAAAAATGTTCGAGACATACCCCACCTCTTTGCCCCTAGAGTTGTAAGCTTTGGCAGCAAGCCTTGAGACCGTCGAAGCCTTGACAACGGCTTTGGACTGCCTAATCCTCACCACTTCCCCGAGAAGCTGGAGCCTGTGGGGCGAGGGGCTTTTATGTCTTCCCAACTTTCCGCAGCTCCTCACCCACCAGCCTAATCAGGGACTGTTTGCTCATTTTCTGCCGTGGTTTCACCACTACGTAGCCTGTTTTGAGGTGCCATGCCCTTGGGTACGCGCCCCCATGCACCTCCGCTTCAAACCCAAGCCTCCTGCATGCCTCAGCTATCATCTCAGCCGTGGGCCTTGTAACCGACTTTGAAGCCGCGACCCTACGGCCCTGACTCGCGCTGTTCTTCGAATCAAAATATGCCGGCCACAGAACGTAGCCATCTTTTTTTATCAAGTCTGCACCTGCTTCACGAGTACGGCGTTAACTGTCCCATCCTGGCCGGGTGAGGATGTAACCCTGGCCAAGCCCTCCGGTGTCTCGATTAAAGCCCCCTTAGTGATGACCTTCTGCCTGTCGTAGTCTCTGTTGCTAGGGTTCGAGACGACCCTGACTATCTTGAGACGTTTCACGGTATTCCCAGCCGCCACGTTGGCGTACTGTGTTGAAACTACAGCGGCCTTGAAGTTACCACCCCGCGTACGCCGCAGCCGTACCAATTCCTCCCCAAGCCTCGCAAGGTTAATCTCGCCTCCACGCTCGTATTTTCTCTTGCCGCGGCTTGGATGGGCCTTGGCCCCGGTTTTCTTACGTTTATGGATGTTTGTGTGCCACTGAACCATTCTCTAGCGATTTGTTTGAAGCAGGTTTTAAACCTGTTTCGGGGACTGTGGTGGTACCGGCATTAGGTTCTCCAACCTCCTTAACCATTTTTGCGACCAAGTTTCTGACGGCGCTGGGGTTGTTTTCAACCCCGAATAGGTCGGCGAAGAGCTGTGTAGTTCTCAGCACCTTTGTGCGACCTGATTTCTCACCCTCTACCAGCCCTTTCTCAACCAGTACCTTCAACTGCCTGTACACGTCTTTGCCCCTTATCGCGGCCAAGCTGGAGACCGGTATTGGCTGGTAGTAAGCTATTGTGGCGAGAGTTTTAAGTATCCCATGTGGGAGAGCCCTATGCCGTGAGAACTTCTTCGCGAACTGCACTAGGTCTGGTCGGAGCCGCATGTAGAACCTGCCGCCCTCAAGCTCAACTACCTCAACCGCACGACCGTGGTATTCTCTAACCAGCTCCTCCAGTATTTTCCGCACCTTTGCAGGGGACCTGATTTTCAGGGCGCGTTGAAGTGTTTTGATGTCGAGGGGTTTGTCGGAGGCGTAGAGCAGGGCCTCGGCAAGTAGCTTTTTTTCACCCTCCCCCTCCATCGGCCACACCCTTTAGAACGATAAGGTCGTTTTGGTCCTCAGTCTGAGACAGAAACACCACATGGCGGGCGGCTGCAAAAAGCAAGAGGATGAATGTTTTAGCCGCCTCAATACGCGGCAAGCCCTTCACAAGCTCCGAGAAAGTAATCATGTCGCGTTGGCTGAATATTTCCGCAAGTCTTTCAAGGAATCTTCCCAGCTCTTCCTCTATCTTGACAAGGAAATCCGCGAGGATTAGTCTGTTCTCCTGTACAGGGGGCGGTACCGTGGATGTTTTTTCACGTGCTGCTTGGGCAAGGGCCCTTTGGAGAGCTGTGACAACTTCCTGGATTGTTGCAGCCACTACCTCCGGCCTCAACGGAAGCTCGATTGGCGGCAGTACGGAGATGTCGGGCTTTACTTTGGGCTTGGGCGGAACGTCGCCTTGCAGGAGCTTCTCAGTTTTGATGCGGTGTATTGTGGCCGCCGACAGCACCGCTATGCCGGCGATGTTAAAGTCTATGTAGCCCTGTATCCGCAGCGTCCTCGAAAACTCTGACAAAACATCGTTCAGCCTAACCTCCCATACCTTAATTCTGTCAAGCCTGGTTACGTCGAAGAGTATACGCCACGGCGAGGATAATATCTGCTCAGCCAGCTGTTTGTCCAGCCTCAACCACCTCCTCCAGCCTCGTCTTCACCACCCGCGAAGCCTCGTTAACCATGTAGACACCGAACAACTCGTCCGCCTGCTCAGCAACCATGTCCTTCAAAGTGATTATTATTATCTGTTTCTTGCTGGACATTTTCTTCAGCATATTCACTAAGTTTTTAACGTATACAACATCAAGGTGTGCGTCGATTTCGTCGAAAATGTAGAACTGGGCCGGTGTTAGGTCCTGTAACGCGAGTATCAACGCGACAGCTGAAACAGATTTCTCACCACCGCTGACGGATGAAGTGCTGCGCGGCTGTTTACCGACAAACCTGACAACCATCTCAACCCCTGAGTTCAAGGGGTCCTGAGGGTTCTCCAGCTTAAGAAAGCCCTCACCCCCAGTGATCTGGTTAAAGTAGAAGTTAAATGAATCTGAGACTCTTTCCAAAGCCTTCTCAAAGGCCTGAACCTCCTCCCTATTGATAGACTCAATGAGTTCAAGTATCCTAGCCCTCTCCATCTCAAGCTCGTTTATCCTTGAAGACCTGAGTTTATAGTTTGGTACTATGCTCTCGTACTGCGTTGTGGCCAGCTGGTTTACCACCGGTATTTCAGCCATCTCCTCCTGCAATTCCTGCAGAATTTCAACGGGCATGTTAACTGGTTCGGCTTCGGCGTCGGCCGACATCATCCTAAGCCTTTCCTGCACAGATTTTATCTCTCCCTCAATCCTAACCCTCTCTAGTGCGAGGTTGTTGTTCTCTCTAACAAGTCCGGCGATCTCATCCACCAACCCCTTAAGCTCTGCCTCAACACGCTGAGCCTCACTCAGTTTATCCCTATAACGGGAGAGAAACCCAGCCTGCCTGCTCTCAACCTCTTCCCGGGACCGCTTAATCTTCTCAACCTCTTCCAACAAACGTGACAGCTCCAGCTTTTTTGCGTCAAGCTCGACGCTAACCTTCTCCATCCGGGATACAAGTGCCTCTAACTCTTTCTCCCCCGTCTCCACACGCTCCATCAGGTTTTTCAACTCAACATCCATCGACTCTTTCTCCCTCTCAGACTTTAGGTAGGACCGGTAAAGTTGTGACACTCTTTCGGAGGCCTTCCGCGCCATCTCCTCTGCTTTCAAGGCCTCAGCCCGAGCTGCATCCAGCTGCTGTTTCATCGCAGCTATAGCAACCAGTACGTCACTATTTTCTTCGACCATTTTTGTTAAAGACGACTTTTCGGCTTCAAGTTTTTCAATTTCTTGTTCAAGCTTTCTAAGCCTTTCCTCCTCCAGCTCAGCCGTGTGGCGTAGATTCGAGAGGTTTGTTTCGGCCTTACTTAGCTGTAGACTTTTATCCTCAAGCCCTTTGCGAACATCCTCCTGTTCACGGTAGATTGCTTCTAAGTGGTTTCTTAGCGTTGTAGCTCTAGATTCGGCCCTTGCCTTTGCCTCAGCTAAAATGCTCTCGAGCTTAGTTAATCTCTCAACGAGTTTTCTTATGTGGTCAGCTTCTATGTTTGCTCCTGTTTCTCCGATAACTGTGATTAAGTTCTTCCTAAACACATACACCCCGTCTCTGCTGGCTATGTTTTCCTCACCGAGCTCGATTTCTTTAACTGTGTTAACAATCTTAGGCTGCCCCCGCCCTGTAAGCGTGTTTATTAGGTCATCTAGGTCGTTTTCCCTAATCGCAACTACCTTCAGCGGCAGACCCAGCCCCGCCGCCTCAGCTGCAAGCCTGTAGGCGTTCTCCACATCATCGACGGCAACTGCGTTAAGCCAGTCTCCGATAACGGCCCTGATACCTGGGTCTATTTTATCGAAAATGTCGGCTAAAGTTTTAACCCGACGGCCATCCTCTTTCTCTGAGGGGTTTTTAGATATTGTTTCAAGGATGTTAGAGAGGGAGGCTTCCTGTATCTTCACCTCAGTAAGAGCCGAATTTAAGTCCTTGAGGTGCGAGCTAAGTTTTTCAACTTCAGCTTTTTTAGCCGACTCATAGGTTTTGAGTTCCTCTAATTTTCTTTGCAGCTGTCCAACCGACTGTCTTAGTTCCTGGACATTTTTTTCCAACTCCTCTATTTTTGCTCTTGTTGTCTGCAGCCTTTTTGCGACCTCTTCCTTTTCACGGGTTTTCATAGAAAGCTGATTCTGGAGGTTTTCAAGCACCAGCGCCCTGCCGTCGCTGCTGAGGTTGAGATGTCTAAGGCTGGAGAGTTTAGCTGCGTACTCCTCCTCCAACGTCTCAAACTGTTTCCGGGCACTTTCAGCCTTGCTTCGTAGCTCTGCAGATATCTGCTCCGCCTGTTTGAAAGCCTGCTCATTCTCCATTACTTCGGCCGCTTTTGCGCGTACCTTCTCATTAAGCGTCTGTATTCTCTCACGTATAGTTTGGATGTTATGTGTCAATAGCTTGCGCTGTTCCTCGATATGACTCCGCATATTTTCAAGCGCTGTGTTTTCAGCTTTCAGCCTAGCTATTGCAGAGGCGTAATTCATCACCTGTCTATCTAATGTTTTTAACTCTTCGGCTATGCTCTCGGCCTGTTGTCTCAATGTCTCCGCCTCAGCACGCAATTTTGAGAGATACTCCTCCAACTCTGCTTTTCTCGACTCCTTTGTTGAAATAGCTGACAAGATTTCCGCAGCTCGAGCCTCCACCTCCATAAGGCTTTGCTGGTGTGACTTCAATTCTCTTAGAAGTGCGACTGACTGCAGCCCACGGACCATTTTCTCAAGCATCGTTTTTCTAAGAAGCTGGTTTCTCTCGAGCTCCAGCTGTTTGACACGGTTACGGACCTCTGAGGTCGCGGCCTTCGCAACATCAAGGTTTCTCTGAGCGGTCTCCAGCTCCTTATAGGCCTCATCCCTGCGTTTCTTGTATTCGGCTATGCCGGCCGCCTGCTCGAGAACCCCTCTAAGCTCTTTACTCGTCATCTCTGCTATGCTGACGACCGAGCCCTGGGTCACGATGTTGAGCCCGTCAGGTTTAATGTTGGCCGCAGCCAGCAAAGTCAGCATCTCGTTTCTTGAAACACTCCTACCGTTAACAAAATACTCGCTCTCACCCGTGCTGTAAAGCTTCCTAGTAAGAGTTACCTCCTCCGAATCTATTGGAATAGCCTTTGAGCTGTTGTCCAAAGTCAGGGATACTGACGCATACTGGTCCTGTCCCTGGCTCGACTCATGCAGCAGCTTAGAGAACCTGTCAGCCCTAAGGTTGTGGGCGCTCAGCTCGCCCAACGCGAACCTTACAGCGTCAAGGATGGTGGATTTTCCACCGCCGTTGGGCCCTGTTATCACTATCAGCCCGGGCGGAAATTTCACAACAGTCTTCTTTGAGCCGAAGGACTTGAACCCCTGGAGGCTTAACGACTTAATCCGCACCATCCGCCGCTCTGAAAGTATTCGAGGCTTAATAACATGACTTCAAGGTTTTGAAGACACATTACCGGGGTCATGCAGGGGGTCTTACTACACATAAATTCAGCCGGTTGGATGCGGGTATTAGATTGAAGGCGGAGTTTTATGAGAGGAGGCTTGATAGGTTTGCTGAACGCCTGAGGGCCTCGTCTGTGGATGCAGTGCTTCTACAAAGTCCTGCTAATAATATGTATTTGACAGGTTTTGCAGGCGGGGTTTTGTTCATAGCTTCCGACGGGACGGGGACGATTTTTTCAAACATCCCCGTTTCTACCCCTTTGGTCGGAAGGCTTGAAGTTGTTGAGAAGCTTGGGAGAAGAGACGCCTTCGCGCTGGCCCTTGACTACCTCGGAAACAGGAGAATGACCCTAGGCTATGACACTCTGAGCTTTGAAAATTACCAGCAGCTCATTAAAACAGCACCCTCAACATCCCTCGTCTCAGTTAAAGAGTTACTTTATGAGTTAAGGCAGGTCAAGTCCCCGGAGGAGCTTGAGCTATTGAGGAAAGGGGCTGAGATCGCCTCAACCGCGTTAGATGTGGCGAGGGAGGTGATCACGTTAGGTACCACGTCCTCGGACATAAGGCGGGCTATAGCCGACAACGTCTACCGGTCGGGGGCGGAGCTGGTCTCGAACCCGCACATCGCCATAGGTGAGGACACATTCCTACACACCAGCAGCCACCCAAACAGAAGCATCAAGAAAGGGGACCCCGTGATGATACGTGTGGGGGTCAGGGTCGAGGGCTATACAGCGGTCCTTTCAAGAACCCTATACTACGGCGACAACCCACCGGACAAGTTTGTGAAAGACTACAACTCCCTGATGCAGCTTAAAGAAACCATCAGGGCCGCAGTAAGTCCATGGTCGTCCGCTGTCTCAGTCTACGACAGGTGTAGGGCAGCAGCATTGGAGCTGAGGCTTGAACCTTCAACCCTCACAATCTTCGGGAGAGGTGTCGGGGTTGAGGCGGAGGAGCCCCCAATACTTACTGCTGGAAGCAGCGACATCATAAGGGAAAACACCGTAATCTCGATAGGGCCTGACCTGCTCCTCTATGGGAGGTATGGAATAAGCGACACAGACATGTACCACGTCACTTCTTCAGGCACCAAACCACTGACAGACGCCGAACATGTCCTCGCTCTATACTAGCACGGCTTCACCGAAATAGCTCGCCCTTACCTTGGGAGGGCATGAGTTTCACTAAAGCCCGAACCTTCTAACACGCTGCTGATAGGTCCTCACAGCCCTCATAAAATCTATCATCCTAAAATCAGGGAAATGTACATCTTGGAAGACGAGCTCGCTGTACGCGGACTGCCAGAGAAGGAAGTTGCTTAAACGTGCCTCGCCGGAAGTTCTTATCACCAAGTCGGGCTCGGGGTTGGGAAGCTCACCCGTATAGAGATGCCGTTCAAAAACATCTTCGTTGATTTCTTCGGCGGCCAGCTCCCCTGAAGCCACCTTTGAGGCTATCTCCCTGACAGCGTCTAGGATTTCTCCTCTCCCACCGTAGGCTATCGCAAGGTTTAGGAAACGGCCGTCATAGTTCATAGTTGCCGTCTCCAGTTTCTCCAGTGCCTCAGCGACGTCTCTTGGCAGAAGCTGTTTCTTACCGATAACCTTCACCCTTACACGGAATTTATGTATGTCCGGGTTTGTGAGAAGCCTTTCAGCCCTCTCCTTGACCAGAGCAAGTATCTGGCTAACCTCTTCACTGCTCCGTTTTAGGTTCTCGGTTGAGAGAACGTAGAGGGTTACGGTTTTTATGCCCAGCCTAAGCATCCCCCGCAGTATCTCCTCAACCCTGTCCGCCCCAGCCCTGTGCCCTGCCCAGGGGGGCCAGCCGCGGCGTCTCGCCCACCTCCTGTTACCATCAAGAATCAAAGCCACGTGCGTCGGCAACGGCTTTCTGGAAATAGTGTGCCTCAGCCAACGCTCGTAAACCCAGTAAACCCCCGTGTACTTCAGCAGCCCCCGCAGCATACTTTGTCACTGCTTTTTCACAGCGCTACGTTTAAACTGCTTACCGTATATCGAGCGGAGTATTCTAGTCATCGCAACTGTGATGCCAAGGGTCACGACACCCAGGACAGCGGTGAGTATGAAGAGAAACGTGGACGACTCTGTTGGGGCTATTGCATGGGGTTGCTGAAGAATTATCCCCGCCCTCTTAATCAACGCCCACAGCCATATAGCCAGAACCCCTGCGTGAATGGTCCTCCAAAAACCGTAGTACTTTATAATGTAGTAGTAGATCATGCTGGATAACACGACGACGAGGGCGCTTACGGCCACGAGGTCTATGCTGCTGGTTATGAAGGCTCCCGCTACCCTCATGGCTGCAGGTAGTAATATGCTAAGGTCGCTCAACTCTGCCGTTGAAAGGTTTAGTGAGACGGCTGTAGAGTAGGCCGAGGTGACGCCTAGGTATAGCCCCACTAGTAAGGAGGCCGCTGCGCTCATGTATGCGAAGGCCCTAATCTGGCCTATTGCGGGCATTTGCGATATGCGGTAGAATCCTGAGAAGAGTTTTGACATATGGATGTCGATTCTGAACCCCCAGAACAGCAGCACAATACCCAGTGCGAGAACGAGTATCATAGGTTGGGCAAGCCCAACGAGGCTTAGAGTGGCAGCCAGCGCTATGAATCCCCCAGGTATGCCGAGGAGAAATTTGGCGTAGCGAGGGTCGGTCAACCCAAGCCTGAGATACTTGCCGAGGATAAGCCACGACTGCTCAACCGTCTGGCTCTGCCTGACGGTAACTCTCTGAACGGAGATTATACCGACCTGTGAAGATATTATCGGTGTGACCAATGCGTCTGTTGCACCGTCGCTTACGAATATGCATCCTTGGGCTGGAAACCTTTCCAAAACCTCTCTCAGCTGGTTGAAGATGTTCATGTCCGCGGTTATTCCCTCGTTCCTAGACCCCGTTAGTGTAGCGACCTCGGCCTCAATACCATCCCCCCTGCTCAATAGCTCGTCATGGACTTTAACCGCGTAAAAAATTGCGTTGGCGTCCGCATCCTCCGGGTCTGACAACGCAAGCTTTACAGCCGCATCAAGGTTGTTCTGCCTACCTATAACAGGTCCCCTCAAACCCGTCTTCTCGCCTAAGTCGTCATCCCTGTCAACGACCACCACTAGTATTTTCTTGGTTTCTTCAGCCATCCAACCAACAGAAAATCGGATGCGCCGATAATAACCCTTTTCCGCTCCTACAAACCCGAACAGCCTGTAAAACTAGAATAACTCTGGACATCATTAAATCCTCCAGCAAAGACCTAGTAATGGATGGCCAAGGACATCATTTGCGGGATGTACGTGGACGAGAGGAAAACCCCGTTTAAAGTCGTTAGAGAAGGGGTTGAATACTATTTCTGCTCCGAGGCATGTCTACAACAGTTTCTCGCACCTGAGAAAGAATTTAAAACATTGAAGACACTGACGGCCTTCAGCCTTTCCCTTGGTTTTTTGACTGCCTTGTTTGAGTATGTTGTTCCCTCCGCTCTCGGGGTCCACCACAACTTTACATGGCTCGGCCTACCCAACTATGTCTGGCTTTTTCTCTTCGCCACACCCGTGCAGTTTATCGGGGGCTGGAGGTTTTACAAGGGTACGCTTGACGCCTTCAGGGCCCGGCAGGCCAACATGGACAGCCTAATAGCGATAGGGACAACCGCGGCATGGACCTACAGCACCCTCTTCACCTTCTTCCCCGACATCTTCCCCCGACAAGTTGTGTCTGCGGGGCCCGAGGTATACTTTACGGAGACAGGGCTGATAATTGGGTTCATAATGTTGGGGAAGACGATGGAGCACTTGGTTAAGGGAAGGGCCTCTGCAGCAATACGTAAACTCCTAGACCTGCAGCCACGCGTCGCCAGAGTGGTTAGGGATGGAAGTGAGGTGGAGGTACCTGTTGAGGAGGTGGTTGTCGGCGACATACTGGTTGTTAGGCCAGGTGAGAAAATACCTGTCGACGGGGTTGTGGTTGAGGGCTATTCATCCGTGGACCAGTCCATGCTTACAGGTGAAAGCATCCCTGTTGAGAAAGGAGCCGGCGACGAGGTGGTGGGCGGCACGATAAACCTCTCAGGGCTCATAAAGGTGAAGGCCGTCAAGGTGGGGGAAGACACAGTGCTCTCCCAGATAGTTAACATGGTTCAGGAGGCCATAGTCTCGCAGACACCTATACAGAGGCTTGCCGACCTCGTCTCCTCATACTTTGTCCCAGCCGTCGTTTCTGTAGCTGTCGCGGCATTTCTCTTCTGGTACTTCGTGGGGGGCATGCCTTTTTCCCTCGCATTCATAGTCCTTGTCTCCGTACTGATAGTTGCCTGCCCATGCGCCTTAGGCATAGCCACGCCTGCGGCAATTATGATAGGTGCTTCGAAGGGGGCGCAGCAGGGTATTTTGATAAAGAGCGGTGAATACCTTGAGAAAGCACACAAGCTAACCACTGTTGTGTTCGACAAAACAGGAACACTAACAAAAGGACGGCCAACCGTCACAGACATAATATCCCTTGACAACATTTCGGAGGACGAGGTTTTGAGGCTTGCAGCTTCGGCGGAATCAGGGTCTGAGCATCCCTTGGGTAGGGCGGTCGTCGAAGAGGCTAGGAAGAGAGGTTTGAAAGTTGAGGAGCCGAAAATTTTTGAGGTCTTGCCCGGTAAAGGTGTCAAAGCCGTGCTTAACGGCGCAACGGTGCTTGTAGGCAATGACAGGCTCATGGAGGAATATGGAATTAAAACATTGCCATACTCAGAAGACTTAGCTAAGCTACGGAGAGAAGGTAAGACTGTGATGATGGTTGCCGTTGAGGGCCGGGTTGTGGGCATGTTGGGGGTGGCTGACACCTTAAAGGAGAACTCGGCGGAGGCCGTTAGGTTGCTTCAATCGATGGGGATTGAGGTGGCTATGTTGACGGGCGACAACAGGACAACGGCTGAGGCCATCGCGAGAAAGCTCGGCATCGAGAAAACTTTCCCGGAGGTTCTTCCCGGGCAAAAGGCCGAGGTAATCAGGAAGCTCAAAGATGCCGGCGAGGTTGTCGGCATGGTGGGTGACGGAATAAACGATGCGCCCGCGCTCGCAGAGGCGGATGTCGGCTTCGCCATAGGGAGCGGCACAGACATAGCTAAGGAAGCCGGGGGGATAGTGTTGATGAGGGATGACGTAACCGATGTTGTTAAGGCAATCAAGCTGAGCAAGAGGGTTGTTAGAAAAATTAAGCAAAATCTTTTCTGGGCGTTTGCATACAACGTTGTCCTAATACCTGTGGCGGCGGGTGTGCTTTACCCGATAAACGGAACGTTGCTGAACCCGATTTTCGCCGCGATAGCGATGGCTGCCTCCTCAATAACGGTCACGCTTAACTCCATGACGCTTAACCGCTAGCGGATGGGTAGGGCTTTGTAACCCGTCTTTCTGATAACAGCCAGAATATCCTCTAAACTGACTTTATCGGCTTCATAATCCACGAGCAGCAAGTCAGCAGCAACGTTAGCTCTAACATCTAATATACCATCATGTTTCATGAGCGTTTTCTTAACCACCGTGAAGCATGAGGCACAGGAGGCTCCGACAACTCTAAGCCTTGCATGTCCCGAAGTCAATCCAGTTGTACAGAGGGAGGGCGTTATTTATGTAGTCGGGAGAAAAAGTTAATAACCATAAAGGAGCGACATACCCGCCAATGAAAACAATTGGGGGAGTCGGCTATATTTTATCCATCATTCCGGTAGTCAGCCTTGTCTCACCTGTACTCGTGGGAATAGCGTGGTATCAGATGGGGTCGAAAACCCGGCAGGGCGTGTTTAAGGCAACGGGGGTTTTCATGATAGCAACCTTCCTTGCTGCCGTGGCCTTTCTAGCAATTTTCTCAACCATATTTTTACCAATACTGGCGGCCGCCTTCGCGGCGGGCGGTATGGGTGTTGTTGACCCGTCAACTCTTGTCGCCCCTATTCTCGGGTCTTTGTTAGCGTTTGTCGGTTTCGCAATTGTACTAGGTGTGCTGGGGCTTGTTGTCTTTGTCCTTGAGCTGGTTTCCCACTTTAGGGCGGCGGGGATCTACGGCAATAAATGGTTCAGAAGGGCTGCGTGGCTCCGTATAATAACGGTTATTCTGGTTTTTGTTGTGATAGGTGTAATTTTCGCCACAAGCGGGTTAGCCATAACGGCGAACGCAGGCCCTGAGATACTTATGTCGGCCATGTTTCTCCCGATGATTCCGCTGGTGATAATCGGTTTGCTGAGCGTAATCTTTTCAGCCGTGGCCTTCTTTACGTTGCAGGAGGAGATACCTCCCCCACCCACCTGAAAATTTGGTTTTTTACCGGGTGCGGCGTCTCTGTTTAGGTCATGAAGGCGGCGTTACATAGACTTGAGAAGGCTGTTCTGGTAACGCTACACCGTTTAGGCGGTAGGGCTACCTACAGGGAGTTGGCTGACGGTGTAGCAGCCGTCTTGAAGGAGGCGGGCTTGGACGCAGGCACCGAACCCGAGCGGATGGTTTCCGCGGTTGCTAAGACGTGCGGATGGCTTTCTGAGAAAAAATATCTCGTAGTAGAGGAGGGAGGTGTTTCACGTCTTCTTGAGCTGGGTGAGGAGGGCCGCCAGTACGCAGTCCAGGGTTTTCCGGAGAGGAGGGTTGTCGAGTTTTTGAAAAGTGTCGGTGGCGAGCTGGATGTAGAGAATCTACGCAGGGTTGACGGTTTTGAGGTGGGCCTTGTCTGGGCCCGCCGTCTAGGCTGGGTTGACTTCGTCCGCCGTGAAGGCAGGACATATGTGGTGCTGAAGAATGAGCCGCCAGCCGTTACGGAGATGGAGGAGCTGGTCAAAAAACTGAGTTCAGGAGAACGTGTTGAGGTTGATGCATTGCCGAGCGAGCTTGTCCAACAACTTCTGAGGAGGCAGAAAGTTGTGAAGATACAGGAGCAGCGGGTTCTAGTAGCCGTCTTAACCGAGCAGGGGAAGGCCGTTGCCGCGGAGTTGGCGGCCCTACCTGTTACCGCTCTTTTCGCCGAGGTCACAAAACTGACCCCCGAACTAATCAGGTCGGGCGGCTACAAAACCGTCACCTTAAGCCCGTACGATGTAGCGGCTCCAACACCACCTGTCTTCGCTGCAAAAAGGCACCCACTCAACGAGGTGATAAGGCTGGTTAAACAGACTTATGTGGAGATGGGGTTTGAGGAGATTGAAGGCCCGATAGTTGAGCTCGCCTTCTGGAACTTTGACGCACTATTTCAGCCGCAGGACCATCCAGCCCGGGAGATGCAGGACACTTTTTACCTCCTCTACCCGGAGAGGGGAGAGCCGCCCGCCGAATACGTTGATGAGGTGAGGGCTGTGCATGAAAATGGAGGCAGGACCGGTTCGCGGGGATGGGGTTACAAGTGGACCGTGGAAGAGGCCTCAAGACTGGTGCTTAGGACACATACAACGGCGACAACCATCCGGCATCTGGCTCAGGCTGGGACACCTCCAGTTAAGGTCTTCTGCGTAGACAGAATCTTTAGAAACGAGAAGGTTGACTGGAAACACCTGGCCGAGTTCCATCAGATAGAGGGCATTGTGGTCGAGAAGGGTGCTAACCTGCGGATGTTGATGGGGGTGTTGAGGGATTTCTACCACAGGCTCGGTCTAAGAGAGGTGAGGTTTAGGCCCAGCTACTTCCCGTACACGGAGCCCTCGATGGAGGTGGAGGTTAGGCTTGGCGGAAGATGGCTGGAGCTTGGCGGCTCCGGGATATTCAGGCCGGAGACAACATATCCCTTCAGGGTCTACGACCCAGTGCTTGCATGGGGTCTGGGGCTGGAGAGGCTGGCCATGGTCATCTACGGTCTGGAAGACATAAGGACATTCCACCTCAACGACCTTAGATGGCTGAGGAACACATCGCCCCTAAAACCACTAACCACAGCGAGGAGAACGTAAATGCCTGTCGTAAACCTGAGAGTCGATAAACTACTCAAGCTGTTAAAACGCGAGATCTCACTTGAGGAGCTTTCAGAGTATCTGGCTTTGCTTGGGCTGAGCGTCGAGGAGAGGCAGGACAACATACTGCGTGTCGAGTATAACCCTAACAGGCCCGACTTCTCCAGCGTCTACGGCGTAGCTAGGGCTCTTCAAGGCTTCCTAGGAATTAGGACAGGGCTCCCACGCTACAGGCCGTCAAAACCACGTGTAAAAATGTATGTAGACGCCTCTGTTAAAGACATCAGGCCTTTTATTGGATGCGCGGTTGTGAGAGGGCTTCGGCTTGATGAAGATGATTTACAGGAGCTTATCGCTATGCAGGAGGACCTCCACTGGATAATTGGTAGGAACAGGAAGAAGATGGCCATAGGCCTGCATGACTTCTCGGCGCTGACACCTCCCTTCACATACAGGGCTGTAAAACCCGACGAGGTAAGGTTCACACCTCTGAAAGACTACAGGAGGATGACGCCTGCAGAGGTTTTGGCCAAGAACGAGATTGGACGCAAGTATTCATGGCTCGTAGCCTCCCTTCAGCGCATACCCGTCTTGGTTGACGCGAGGGGCGAGGTTTTCTCGATGCCGCCCGTTGTTAACGCGGCGTTGACGGAGCTTACACCCGGTGTTAGGGATGTCTTCATCGATGTGACGGGAACCGAAAAGGAGAGGGTGAGCCAGGCCCTCAACATATTGGCCTCGGCCCTGGCAGACGCTGGTGGAAAAGTTGAACAGGTAAGCGTGTTGTACAAAGAGGGTAGATGGCTTACACCAGACATGAGGCCCTACAAAATGCAGCTAGATGTAACAATGGCCTCCGCGCTTACAGGGCTGGAGCTGACGCCTACTGCCGCGGCCCGGCTTCTGCGAAGAATGCGGATGGACGTGGCCGTCAAGGGGCGGTCGCTGACCGTCACCTATCCAGCCTACAGGGTTGACATACTCCATCCCGCGGACCTCGTGGAAGAGATATCAATAGCCTACGGCTACAATAAAATGGAGCCGATAAAGCCCGCATCAAACACCTACGGCCGTTATCTCTACACCTCCGAGTTTTACGAGAAGGTTTGTGAGGTGATGGTGGGTCTCGGGTTCTCGGAAGTCTACAACCTTTTACTTACCAATGAAAAAGCCCACTACGAGATTGTTTTGATGGATGAGGAGAGGCATGTCATGCTCGCAAACCCCGCAACACGGGAGTACACAATGCTGAGAACCTCGCTCATACCCTCGCTTCTCTCAAACCTAGCAATGAACAAGGACAACCTCTACCCGCAGCGGATATTCGAGCTGGGGGATGTGGTCCTGCCGGACGAGGGCGTTCCCGAAAAGGCCGTGCGGAGGAAGAGGCTGGCGGCTGCAACCGCCCACGCCGACGCAGGCTACACCGAGATAAAAAGCGTCCTCGACGAGTTGTTCAAACAGCTTGGAAAAACCCCCGCATACTCACCAATATCCAAGAAAACGTTCATCGAGGGAAGATGTGCCTCGGTCATTGTTGACGGCGTCTCTGTCGGTGTAGCGGGGGAGATAGCCCCACAGGTTCTTGAAAACCTTGGGCTGGCGATGCCGGCTGCCGTCTTCGAGATTAGGATTGAGGAATTAGCCCCAAAACCCTAAATCAGGGCTTGGGGATAATATACTTGCCCCACCACCCCCTTAAGCTCCGCATGAGACACGGTGGACCACCCGTCAATGAGGCGGTGAGTTAGGTGGTGGGGACAACTCTTTAAACACCCACAGACATGGTTTAGTGAATGTACCCGGAGCATGCTTTACTGATGCTCACACTCCTTGCCGTGGTCACGTTACTGTTTATCGTTTTTGTTTCACGCACCGGTTCACGTAGTGAGAGCTATTCATTCATTTTGATAGGGCCGCTGCCCATCTTCCTGAGGGGAAGGGGAGCCGTTGTAGCATCCATAACCATATTTCTCCTAATACTTCTGGTGCTGGTGATGCTGCTGTGAAGGCGGCTGTTTTACTTCTAGCAGTAATCATGCTTGGCGCGGCGTTAATGGTTTTGTCCGCGTCTAGGCTGGAAGGATTTAGAGGGGTTGCGGTTATACTGGTTGGGCCCCTGCCCATCTTCATAGATGTCTCCGACCCCTCCCAGGCCATACTGCTTGCTCTGCCGTTCATCATAGCCCTGCTGCCGCTAATATTCATATTTGTTGCGAAGAGGAGGGCTTGGCCCGAATAACTACCCGGACACTTTTTTGCTGTCCCGCCACAGGTATTCAAAATAGTTTTTAGCGAATTTGGCCAGGCCGGCGTGGTCTGACCAGATTGCGAGCACCGGGCCGTCACCGCCCTGGAAAACTATAACGACCTCCCTGTTATCGCATATGATTCCTCCACCGAACATCTGCTTACGTGTCCTAACCTCCGCCACCTCCGCCAGCTTCCTTACAGCTGATTGCGGCACATTGTTTGAGACCATTATTTGGACGCGTGCATCCCTCGCCCTTGCCGACAGTGCGAGGCCGTAGAGCATCTCGGCCATCTCCTTGCTTAGAACGGGTGCGGCAACCAAGAGCTCGTTCTCACACCTCGAAACAGCGTCCTTTATTTTCTCTGCCACGCTTTTCTCCCCCCTCAATATCCATATGTCGGGTTTTTCACGCCCGCCCTTCATCTCGTAGACCGGGAGAAGCTCCTTCAGCACGGTCTCGGATTTCCGGCGGATGTCTCTCTCGATGTTCTGAACAAGCGACTCTATGGCGGCTGCTGGGGGTTTGGGGAAATACTTCGCGGGACGGCCCTGCTGAGACTCGATAAAGCCTTTCTCGTCAAGGGAGCCTAAAACCTCGTAGACCTTTGAATATGGAATTAGCTTTAGCTCGCTGAGCTCGCTGGCGGTTAAAGGCCCCATCTCAACCAGTGCAAGGTAGGCCCTGACCTCATAGTCGGTGAGGCCCAGCTCCTGGAGTGCTTTACGGGCCCTTTCGCTTATCGCCGACTGAACCGCCTCCTCTTTCTCAGACACGCCAGCGCTCAGCCTCCATGTAGCGGGACACACCCTTGGCAACGGGGTATCCTATTACAACAATTGATATCAGTGAGCCGAAAAGCACCCCAGCCCACCACGCCACGATGCCTGGAACAGTGAAACCTAAAACTTCACCGGAGGGAATTGGGGCTATGGCGTATAGATAGGTTCCGACAATGAAGGTTACCACGAGGGCCTGGAATATGGCTATGGTTAACCACGCTCCTCTGAAGCTGAAGTTGCGGGCCATCTTCCACGCCATGTATGTTGCGACGAGGTTTGTCAGGGTCCCGCCCAGAAGGTCCACCAGACCGAAGGGGCTTAACATGTTGGCTAAGAAAGTCCCAACCGTCACGCCGAAGACCGCTGGAAGGCCGAAAACCATAGCAAGAGGCAGCAGCGCGTCTGAAACCCTCACCTGCACTATTTCAAAGCTTATCCCTGGTAGGGCTATCACACCCGCTGCATAGAAGGCCGCTAAAATAACTGAAACCGAGAAATCTCTAACCCTCATGTTGTTTACATTTTAGGTTACCACAATAAAAGTTAAACCTTAAGCAAAAATACCGTTGCTAACTTAAGAAATATTTTTTTGGAAAAAACTTATTTAGCCCTAAAACTGACATAACCTACAATGTTTGAGAATAAAATTACTAGAAGACGTGCCTTAAGCACCGCGGCAGCCGCAGGTGCTGTGGTTGGCGTAGGTTTAGTTGCGGGTGTAGGAGGATATCTAGCGGGTTCTTCGGCAGGCGGGCAGACGGTAACCCAAAGGGAAACCGTAACTGTGGGTGGGCAGACGGTAACCGTACGTAATACAATTACACAACCGGTAACAGTGACACAAACCGTTGCGGGAGGCAGGACACCGCCGAGGGATAGAATATTACTCGGTGCATCGCTAAGCCTCACAGGGGGTTATGCGCCCTTTGGCACGGAGGAAAAATGGGCTTTAGAAGAAATAGTTAAAAAAACCAATGATTCCGGAGGAGTGTACCTGCTTGGCTATGACAAGAAGCTACCTGTTGAGTTAATTATATACGACTCTAAAAGCGACATACCTACAATACTGGCAAACATTGAAAAGCTAACTAACGTAGATAAGGTGGACCTGTTAATAGGTGAGACAGGTAGTCACTTCGGCTTGGCCTTAGCTCCCGTGGTTGAGCAGAATAAAATCCCGATTGTAGGAGTGCTAGCTACAACGGAGAAAATATTTGTCCCACCAACCTATAGATATCTTTTCTCCAACTTCCACCTCGCACGCGACGAGGTTTGGATTTACTTTGACTTCATGAATAACCTGCCTGCGGAGCAGAGACCAAAAACCATAGCAATCTGGGAAGAAGCCTCAGACCTAGGTGCGGATAATGCCACATGGTTCGAAAACTATGCAAGACAGTTTGGTTACCAAGTCGTTCTAAGGGAAAAGTACACACCAGGCTCGGATCTAACGGCTTTGATAACTAAGACTAAAGCACTCAACCCAGATGTAGTGGGCGCGATACCCTCTCCACCGGATGCAATAAACATAATCAAGATTAGCAAGGAGTTAAGGTTTTCGCCGAAGATATGGGCATTCACCAGAGGTACTGCAGCAGGTGCTTTTGGTAGCCAGCTAGGGGCCGACTCTGAGTACGTGACCGCTTCCTTCGTTTGGCATGAATCACTACCAGGCGTCAGCGACTTGGTTCAAAAATATCGAAAAGAAACAAACCGAGCTCCAACCCTACTGGGCATCCATTATTCAACCGGTCAGATAGCTATTAAGGCGATCGAGTGGGCAGGTATTCTTGACAGAGAGAGAATAAGGGATGCGTTAGCAAGCCTCCAATTTGACACAGTTATGGGTAGGGTGAGCTTCGGACCAGGTGGGAAGATGAACAACACAGAGAAATTTATCATGCTTATGCAGTGGCGTGGAGGCAAGCTGGAGGTTATCTGGCCAAGGGACAAGGCGACTGCACAGCCTGTCTATCCCTTCCCCAGCTGGGAGAGACGGTAAAACCAGCTAAACTATAGAAGTTCTTTTTACACCCAAACCTTTTATCAAAAACTCTTCCACTAGACCGTTTGGCATAAATTTGATAACCAAAACCAGAATAATGCCAAAAGCAAGGAGGCTTGTCTCTGTTACTGTGAACTGAAGAATGTAATATACTCCCAAGTATATTAGCGCACCTATTAAGGGGCCTAGGAGAGTTCCTCTACCCCCTATAAGGACCATGAAAACAGGTATTATGGTCCACTCTATCGAGAGTACATGCTCAGCCGGTACATAGAGAAGGTTATATCCGTAAATACCGCCCACGAGGCCTGTTATAGTTGCGCTGAGCATGAGTGCCATAACTTTGTATTTTGTCGGGTTAATCCCGCTCACGTCTGCTAATTTTTCGTTTTCCCTAATTGAGTAAAAGGCTAACTTGTATCTGCTATGTAGTATCAGATATGTAACCAGTACAGTAGCTGCAAATATTGAGGCCGCAAAATAGTAGTTTTCAAAACGGCCGAGAGATGGGTCAGGGGCTACTCTAATTCCGTAGGCATGTATGTTCAGTATAGCTATTTTTATCGCCTCAGCTAGACTCAAAGTTCCGATGGCAAAATAATCTCCACGTAGCCTTAATAACGGTGTCATGGCAATGCTCAGGCCTAGAGCCGCCAACCCTCCTAGGAGGACCCCGAGATATGGATGAAGCCCTGAGCTTGTAGATACCGCCATCGAGTATGCGCCCAAACCGAAAAAAGCTGCATGTCCCAAGTTGAGCTGGCCAGCCATGCCTCCTATGATATTCCACGATAGGGCAACTGTGGTATATACTATGAAAATGAATGCCAGCGTAGTTACGAACCTGTTGTCTGCAGCGGCTATTGGTATGAGTAGGAAGGCTAATATAGGCAGTATTGCTAAAGATGTTTTTATTGCCCTCATTACACCTCCCTCTCTTTTAAACCTCTAAAAAGCCCGGCAGGTTTTAACAATAGTATCAGTACGAGAATTATGTAGGCCACTACGTTTCGATACCCTGAGCCGAGGAAGAAAGAACCATAGGTTTCACCGATTGAAAGGACTAAGCCGCCGACCAACAAAGCCGGTATATTTCCTATTCCTGATAGGGCTAGTATGACGAATGCCTTAAGAAGATATTCAGGTCCTAGTGTAGGTGTGAAGCTTAGCAGCAGAGAGAGCAGACCTCCGGCCAGTCCAGCCATGCCGACGCTGAGAGCGAATGTAATTGACTGTATCCTTGAAACGGGTATACCTAGCGTCGAGGCGGCTTCACTATCCTGCGAAACAGCTTTGATGGCTCGCCCGAAGTATGTCTTGTTTAGAAAAACATGTAGCAATGTCAATGCAGCCACTGAAACAATAAATGCAATCAATCTAACCAAAGGCAGTAGATAGGGCCCTATAACTAGGCTTTCTGCTGTGAAAGGTGTTACAATACTACGTGGGTCACCGCTCCAGGCAATCAGCATGCTTGCTTGAAGTATTAACAAGATTCCGAAACTCGAAACAATAGGTGCTTCAAAGCTTTTCGTCAAACCTCGGATTACGGATAAGTAGGTTACAAACCCGACAAGGGATGCTATAGGAATTGTCAAAAATATAGTGAGTAATGGGTCTAGTCCGTAAGTTTGTGAAAGCCAGTAGGTTATGTATGTGCTGAGAATTATAAAATCTCCATGCGCTATATTGAGTATCCGCATTACCCCGAAGATTAAAGCTAAACCGATCGCTACTAAAGCATACAGTCCGCCCAAAAGGATTGCACCCAAAAACAGCTGTATGTATGTTACTTCAGTCCCTGACAGCATATGATCATAACCTCCTAAGACTGTTCAAGGTACAGCCACACTTTTATTAGGTTATTGAGAGACTCTGAGATCTCTTCTTTTCTACCTCCGCCCTTAATCTCCCCTAGCTCCAAAACATACACATGGTCCGCTGCGTCAATGCACTGTCTAATGTTCTGGTCTACCAAGAAAATGGTGACATTGTTTTTCCTTAGGATGTCGATTTGGCGGTAAACATGCCTTACCATAATGGGTGAAAGGCCTGCTGAGGGTTCATCCATGAGCAGAAATCTCGGCCTACTCATCATAGCACGTGCTATTTCTAACATTCTCTGAAGGCCACCGCTCAAAGACCCCGCCTTCAAGGCCAGTCTTTGCTTCAGGTCCGGAAACAGTTCCAAAACGTCCTCCAAGACATCGTCCAAAGCTTTTTTATCTCCCCTTATTCTCCATCCCCCAAGCATGAGGTTTTCCTTAACAGTCATCTGTGGGAAAACGCTTCTTCTTTGAAGCACGACGCTGATCCCGTGTTTAACTCGTTCTTCAGCAGACATGCCGTCAATCCGTACTCCGTCAAGAGTTATTGAACCTCTCTTAGGCCGGATTAGACCTGCTATGGTTTTAACAAGCGTCGACTTCCCGGCCCCGTTTGGTCCAATTACTGCGGTAACCATATTTTCTGGTACAAGAAGTGATACATTTTTGAGAATCTCTATGTCTCTCCGGTATTCAACTGTCAGGTTTTCTATTTTTAGCATACTAGACACCCAGATAGGCTTCAATAACCTCGGATGATTGCCTCACTTCATCCGGGTTACCAACCATTATAATGCGGCCAGCATTCATGAAAGCAAGTCTATCCACAACTCTCAATATTGAGGGGATGTCGTGGCTTACGATTATTATTGTTTTCTTTTCTGATTTAAGTCTGTTTAATATTTGAACAATGATTTCTTTTATTGTTGGATGAATGCCGGCGACCGGTTCGTCAAGAAGCAAAATTGAAGGCTCTGAAAGTAACATTCTTGCAATATCAACAAGCTTCTGCTGACCTCCAGAAATATTTCCAGCTAACTCATGCATCAAATGACTGGGTAGTTTGACCATTTCTATAATTTGTTCAGCCTTGACTTTCGCCTTCCTCCCACCTTTTTTCCAAACCGATTGTACAAGTACGTTTTCTAAGACTGTCATATTAGTGAAAACATTTGTTACCTGAAAAACTCGGCCAACACCCATCCTGCAGATTTTATGAGGCGGCAGCCCATCAACCCGCTTACCGAATATTTTTACAACACCCGATAACGGCCTGTAAAAACCGTTTATTACGTTCAGCAAGGTTGTCTTGCCTGAGCCGTTGGGACCAATTATGCCTAGGCATTCACCATGTTCCACTTTAAGTGTGCATTGGTTCAGCGCTTTTACCCCGTCAAACTCAACCGTTACATCCACTACTTCGACAGCGTAGTTATCCACCTGACTCACCGAGATTATCTGCTAGGTTTGCGCCAGATACCATATTGATACATACGTTCTATGTTTTGCCTTATTACTTTTTCCTCATATTCCTTATGCTTCATCGGTATCCTATTCAGCCAAAGATTCTTCGGATAAAGCGGCCTCTCGTATATCAGCTGTATAATCTCAGTCCTCAGGTCTTTCATCCAGTTAGCCCAGAGTGAGCGTGAACGGAAATCACGTAGCGCTTCGATATCTATCACGCCCGCACAATATGAAGACCCTGCCCCATACTCAAGCTTGCCAACTATGCGTCCTTTGTAATCGACTATCATGGATTTTCCTCCAAAGGTGTCAATGGGTACTGGCGAGTCTGTTGTTAGGTAATATGTTCCCGTGTTTGGTGCCACAATGTAGACGTTGTTGTCTAAAGCTCTGGCGCGGTTCTGGATCTCCCAGAACTCGTTCTGGGTATGTGGGTGTGGGTAGCTTGGACGATAAATTACCTCGGCCCCGTTCATCGCAAGGCCTCTGATGTATTCCGGGTATGAACCCTCATTGGCCAACGCACAGCCTAAAACACCTATATCGGTTTCTACGACAGGAAAGAAGGCTTGTAGGCTGCGGCCGTTAATCTTTATCCATTCATCGTATATGTCATGCGGACATATCGAGTGCTCGACAGGGAAAAGCGGTGAGTTTTTGTAGTGCCGCAGTATAATACGACCTTGCGGGTCTATTATGAAAGCGTTGTTGAAAAACCGGTTGGGAAACCTTTCGTCTTTTGCCTTTGCTTGCGCTATAAGGTAAGCCCTGTATTGCTTGGCTATGTCTGCTAGCCGGTCTGTCTCTTCTCCAGGTATGTCGATGGCTATGTTGACGGCGTACTCCACGTGGTCCATGTCGAAGACCTCATCGGTGAAGCCTTGCAACGCTCCCTCGGGGATAGCTATCAGCTTTACTGGCAGGTCCAAGCTGCTAAGCCAAGAAGCTGCTGCAACAACATCGTGTATGTGGTTTATGTTTTTCAATATCTCGCTCCTTTTCCTAACACCCCATACGGTCGGAGATATGCCTACCGCAGTGTATGGCTCGATCGGCACGAGTGGTCAAACTATGGCAAACTTATAAAACTTACTACTAAAGACATAGACAACACTACATCGAATCATGAAATAAAGTTAAACGCTGAAACTAAGCCTACTCCATTTGCCTGAGACCGGTCGTCCCTCCATATGCGGTATACGTATAACCCGCGTTAGAACCCCATTTCTCTCCTCTATTGCGAGCTCCACGACGCCTTCGAAGCAGTCCTGCACCAGCGATGTTATTTGGGGTGTGAAGGCTGTGGAGTTGTATGAGACCCAGAGGCTTACGCCTCCGAGACGTGCTTTGGCGGTAAGTGTTCTCAGCAGCTTCAACCCAGTATCTGGCCCGTACTCAACCATGATAGGTGTGATTGAGTCTATTACTACCCATTTTCTACCCGTTCGCAGCATTGTCAGGGCCTGTGAGAAGGTTATGTTGACCTCGTTAGGCTCAGCCTTGACCACGTAAGCCCCCTTTCCACCACCTGACCCGATGCTGCTGAAAACAGCGAGACGGCCCTCCTCGACACACCTCTCCACATCGCATCCAAACTTCGCCAAATGCTCACAAACGTGGTCAACCACGTCGTCAAAGGAGAAGAAAGCCACCGAGTCCCCGGCAGCAAGACGTGTTGCGGCCAGCTTTGTCAATACCGTGGTCCGACCGCTGCCCGGCGGACCTGAAACCACGACTATTGAAGGATGTCTAAAGCCTATCTCCTCGTCAATGACTTCGACACCTGTAAAGCTCGCAACCCCGGTCTCGACAGGTTTTACCTGTCTGAATCGCCACGTCCCCGCTACACCTGCAGCAGTCCCAGCAAGACCCATAACAGACTCGACAAAAAGATAGGTAGTGTAAACACTGAAGTTGAAAGTACCAGAGAGATACCTGCCTGTCACGTATAGATAGAGGGCTGCAACACCTGCAAAGACAATTCCACCTCCATAGAAAAGTGAGGCAGTAACTAGGCCTAGCCTCTGAGAAAACCTACCTAAAACACCATAGAAATATGAAATGAAAACGTAGAAGGCAAAACCAGCCACCATCAGGTGGTAGGACAGAAGCCCATACGGCAAACCCGCTCCACCCGAAAAGACCGCTGTGACAACGACCGGTACCGAGACCACGGCAACAACAGCCACGGGCACAAAGTTCACACGAATTTCAACCAACCTGTTCAAAGCATATAGGCTGGCGGCCAGCGCCGAAGCCGCTAAAACTATCTGTGCAAGATACCCTAGATAAAGGTACTCAATCAAGTCGGAGACAACCCCGGCACTATAGGCGGCGGACACGAGCAGGTATGCGGAAAGCCCGGCATAGCCAGCCCACACAAACCGCTTAAGAGGGAACAACCTACTCCCCGCCGCCGTCAAAACCCATAAGACACCCACCATGACCGCCACATGCGCGGCCACGGTGAAGGGTGTGGGCATCAGCTTAATTGGGGCAGCCCTACATATATGTTGCCCTTAGTGAACTCCATCACATATATATGCGAGCCGCCATTTCCGAAGACTATCAGCTAAAAAGGCCATACCATCAACCGCGTTAAAGCGCCAGATTTAAAAGCACTGCGTACCCAAAAAGCATATGTCGACCGGCAACCCCCTTCCAAAGGCCAAAGTAGCCGACATTATGACCACCGCCGACATCACCATCGAGGCCGGCCGAACCGTCCGGGAGGCAGCCATCCAGATGGATAGAACAGGATGCGGATGCCTCATAGTGTTACAGGAGGGGCGTGTGGTGGGCATAGTTACCGAGAAAGACCTCGTCAGAAGGGCTCTTGCACTAAACACAGACCCCGCCAAGGTAAAACTATCTGAAATCATGTCATACCCAGTCATCGCCGTATCACCGGAGACCCATGCAGAAGAAGCTCTGAAGATCATGGCCTCAAACGGGCTGCGCCGCCTCCCAGTCATACATAATGACAGGCTTGTCGGAGTTGTCACAATAGACCGCCTAGCCTACGCCCTAGCTGCACAGCAACAGATGTACGAGGAATGGTTCAGGCTTTTGCTGGAGGCAGCTAAACCGCCTGAAAGCAGCTACATAGGATAACACCTTATAAAAAGCCGGCATAAACAAGGACATGTGGTTGAACGGAGCGCTGACTGGATGAAGCAGGCAGTCAGAGACCTCTAGAACGCCAAACATGAGCTTGCAGGCGGATACTATGGAGCTGCTTCCTAGCTCAGCAGGCCGCCGAAAAAGCTGTCAAAGCCGTCTTCCAAAAGCTTGGGGCTGAGGCGTTCGGCTACTCCGTCACAGGCCTTCTTGAAAACCTACCCGAGGACATGAAGCCTCCAGAGGACCTGATGGACGCGGCAAAAGAACTTGACAAGGCATACATACCCACGAGATATCCA
>Ga0079992_134954_pt1 | contig 56532 bp, 50 predicted proteins | sample FaiFalFF_MnMetaG_3_FD_69197 | JGI IMG/M metagenome (GOLD analysis project Ga0079992, IMG submission 69197) | Freshwater microbial communities from Yellowstone National Park, Wyoming, USA - Fairy Falls B (FF_Mn_B) MetaG (SPADES assembly) (version 2) | ecosystem: Environmental > Aquatic >...
GTAAACCATCACGGCGAGTTTGGTCGGTGGGCGTTTGTCGTCTGTCGCAAACCAACAGAATTGCCCTCCCTTTTGCGCCAGTTACTGAAAGAGCGCTGTTAAGTTCAAAGGGAAAGTTGCAATCCAATTTGCCTGAATTTCCCCTCCCTGACCAAGTGGTTTCGTTGATGCGCGTGATTGACCACACTCGCAAGATTTTTACGCCCACCCCAATTTGAACCATTCGCTTTGACGACGGCTCTAAATAGGGTGGAAGGCAGGCGAGGGCGATGAGACACTGGAAGGACAAATGGCTGGTGCAGAGAATTTTGAGCGGCGACAAAGCGGCTGGAGAGCAGTTCGTCATTGAGCACTATGAGGCAATCTTTCGGTTTCTGCGGAACTTGACCGGGAACAAAGAAGACGCTGAGGATTTGACCCAGCAAACTTTCCTTCGGGCGTGGGAGGCGTTGCCAAGTTTTCGCGGCGATTCCTCGCTCTCCACTTGGCTTCACTCCATCGCCTACCGCGAATACACCCACTGGCTTCGCTCCCGACGCGAATTTGTGCCATTGGACGAAATCGTTGACATGCCTGATGAGCAAGCAAACCAAAACTTGGAAGCAGTTTTGCTCCGTTGGGCAATTTATCGCCTTGACCCAGAGCATCGGGAGGTTTTCGTCCTTTACTATGTGCAAGGCTTTTCCGTGAGCGAGATTGCGAAGATTATCGGAGTTCCTGCAGGGACAGTGAAGTCGCGGCTGTTCTTTGCTCGCCAAAAATTGAGAGAACTGCTAAGCGATGTAATCCCAGAGCCTGTTAGGGCGATGGGCAAGAATTATCAGGAGGTGTTGAAGATGGCTGTGCGAATCGCTGAAGTGACCGTTACTCCGTCACCTTTGCGTCCTGGGAGTTCAGCCCACGCGAAGTGTCGCGTTGAGGCGGACGCTCCAGTTCGGAGAGTTTACGCCTTGTTGCCTGACGGCTCAACCGTAACTTTCCGAAAAGTCAGCGAAACGGAGTTTGAACTGAGCGAACAAGTCCCTTGGGATGCGCCTTCCGGGACTTACCCTGTCACCTTAGTGGCTGAGACCGAAACAGGTGAGCGAGCCACTTTGGCAACTTCAATCACAATCGCCTGAGGTGCATCGGCGATGAGATGGTTCGTTTCGTTGTTTCGCACCTTACGGCTCTGTTGCGGAGACGCTCGTTTGTGGCTCGTTGAGCGAATCATGGTTCGTGGTCTCCTTGTGCTCCGCCGAGAGCACGCACCTTCTAAGGGACTCCAAAAGTTGCTCCTTGCTTTGGGCTTGAAACGCTCCGCTTGAAAGGGTCAAAGGGGCGGGAGAAAACCTGACACCCGCCCCTGCCTTGTCAACACAACTTCTGCCTAACTTTAGCGCTAAAATGCATAGGGCAAAATTTGCGCCTTATCGTGCCAACACAAATCAGGAGGTGCGTGGGAGATGGAAGCGGAACTGCAAGCCCTTGCTGAAGCCATTATTAACGGCAAACGAAACGATGCCGTTGAGTTGACGAAAAAGTTGATTGATGCTGGCGTCCCTGCAAAGCGAATTTTGGACGAAGGTTTAATTGCGGGCATGAGCGTGGTGGGCGAGAAGTTCAAAAATGGCGAGTATTTCGTCCCTGAAGTTTTGGTGGCGGCAAGAGCAATGAAGGCTGCAATGGAACTACTTCGCCCACTCCTCGCCGCTTCCGATGTTGAACCGATTGGAACGGTCGTCATCGGCACCGTTCGGGGCGACCTTCACGACATCGGCAAGAACTTGGTTGCAATGATGCTTGAGGGTGCAGGCTTTCGCGTCGTTGATTTGGGCGTTGATGTCCCGGCAGAGAAGTTCATTGAGGCTGCAAGAGAACACAACGCCGAGATTGTCGGAATGAGTGCATTGCTGACGACGACCATGACTTACATGCCTGAAGTCATCAAAGCCCTTGAAGCCGAAGGCATTCGTAACCGAGTTAAGGTCATCGTCGGTGGTGCCCCCGTCACTCAAGAATGGGCTGACCAAATTGGTGCCGATGGCTACGCTCCAGATGCAGCAAGCGCCGTTGACAAGTGCAAGGAATTGCTGGCTCAACTGAGAGGCGCAGCCTGAAGCATTATCATGATGCTCTGAGTTTGCGTGCCTGAGAGAGAAAAGCCGCCTGAAGGAGGCGGGATAGCATGAGGTGGTGGTTGTTTTTCACTTTTCTGCCCTTTGTATCCGTTGCGGGCGCGTGGCATGGTCGACTCGCTTGCGATGGCGGAGGCTACTGGAGAACTCGAGCCGTCGTAATTGTGGAAAACCCTTCTGACAAACCCCAAATCGGCGCCCCAGTCACACTCAGGATTGGCAAATCCTTGCCTGACCTCCCCTTCGCCAACAAGGAAGCGAAAGCGATTAGAGTTTGCGACGAACGAGGGCGCGAACTGAAGTTTGATCTGAGAACGCCTCAGGGCGAAGTTCGCCGCACCGGTTTTTTGCAAGCAGGCGATTTGCTTTCCTTCCTCGCTGAAGTGCCCGCTAAGGGCGTTGCCCGATACTTCGTGTATGCCGACAACCCCAAAGCGTGGGTAGTCCCCGATTACTTGAAGACTGGTTTGACCAATGGCAGTTTTGAAGCCGGCGATAAAGACCCGACGGACTGGGAACGAGTTGAGGAAGACGCACAACATCGTTTGTTTTGGGTTGAAGGCGTCGCTCGGACAGGAAAAAGGTCGGTGCAAACAGTTGTTTCTGAGGGAGCGCAACCGACTTGGGTCAAGTTCCATCAAACTCACATCCCACTCGTCCCTGGCATGACTTATCGGTTTCGTGGTTGGGTGAAAGCGGAGAAGGTTAAAGGCTTCGCTGGGTGGTTCATCCATGTCTTCGGCGAGAAAGGTGAATGGCTCATCAATCGTGTCCTCAACGCAGGAGGCGGAACTTACGACTGGAATTCGGTTGAGTTCACATTCACCGCCCCCGAGAATGCGCGATGGGCAACGGTCGGGACCGTCCTTTTCGGAACAGGTATCGCTTGGTTTGATGACGCCTCATTAGAACCAGCCGATAAATTCAAGCAGGCTCTCAGGGCAAGGGTCGCAACGGTGGAGACAAGGTTATTGACGCTCAGAGTGGATGCATCAAATTGGTCGGAAGCGCAAGGCTGGGATAAAAGGGTTCCGCTCGTCGTTTACAACTTTGAAAACCAAACTGCTGTCGCCCTTGTTTTCGCTGACCTTCGGAAAGTCATGTGGAGGTTTTCAGCGCTTGAGCAAGGACTGGGCATTAAGGTTGTTGACCCAGAGGCAAAGCCCAATGAACGCATCCGACCACATTGGTGGTTTGGGAGCGGCATTCTGTTTTTCGCCACCATTCCACCGAGAAGCGCCAAGCGGTTTGACCTCTACATCTCCGAAACTCAACCGAGCGAGGGCGAAGCAAGTTACGAGGAACTTTTGTCAAGCCCAACCAACCTCGTTCCCAACCCAAGTTTTGAGAGGGGAGGAGATTTACCGGCATTTTGGCAGAGTGACCAAAGGAAGGGCGTAAAAGCAGGGCGGGTTCAGGAAGGCAAATTCGGGCAGTGGGCTGCAAAGTTGGAAGTTGAACCTGAACTGAAAGGTCAGTGGGTAGGGTGGAGGCTCAGCATTGCTGCCAAGCCAAACCAACTTTACTTCTACTGCGGATTTGTCAAGGCTGAAGGTGACCAAGCGCGGGTTCGCTTGCACGGGCATTGGCACAACGCAAAACGGCAGTTGTGCGAGGAAAGTCCTTTCTTCGCCACTGTCCCTGAGGTGACTGGAGGGCAAGGATGGGTGCAAACTGCAGCACTTGTAGAAAGTCCGCCCGATGCAGCCTTCGTTGAATTTCACTTGACAACCAACACGCCTGGAACTTTCTGGCACGACGGAATCTTCTTCGGCGAGGTTTATCCTGCTGTTGTGGGTGAAATGGAACGGCGTGAACCCGCAACAGCCAAAGGGCTGAGCGTTTGGCTTGTCAACCCACTTGTCAAAGTGTTCCCAGAAACGCTCCCAGAAGAGACGCCCAAACTTGTGTCCTTGTTGATGGCTCGGAACGAGTATGAACCTATCCAAATCGCCCTCAGAAGCGACAGGAAAATTCAGCAAGTGCGAGTTGAAGTCACGCCACCGAAAAACCAACACGGTCAGACATTGCCTCAACCGCAAATTTACCGTGTCGGTTTCGTCCCCATTGACCATCCCAGCGGCTACTACACATCCCAACTTCCGCCGTGGTATCGCCATGTTCCAAAAGGCTTCGGAGGTAGCGACGGTTGGGCAGGTGAATGGGCGGACCCGCTCATGCCGTTCAAGCCGTTTGACCTTCAGCCGAACCGAACCGAGGCAATTTGGCTTGTGCTTTATGTGCCCCTTGACGCTCAGCCGGGTCAATATGAAGGTCAAGTTCGCGTTATCGCCGAGAACCAAACAATTTCGCTACCCTTGCGGGTTGAGGTCGTCCCGTTAACGCTTCCTGAGGAGACCGAACTGAAGGTCATCTTTGACCTCAGGGGTGCGATTGTCGGCAGGTTACTTGCTGAGCCTGAACGGTTGAAAGCGTGGTATCGTTCCCTCGCAAGTTTTCGCATCTCACCCGGCTTTGTTTTGCCCGAACCGACTTTCCGCTACGAAAACGGGAAGGTCACGATGGAGGCATCGGGCTTTGACGAGATGGCGAAGTTGCTGATTGACGAACTGAAAGTCAGCGTCCTTTACACCCCGAGTTTCACCTATGCGTTTGGCTGGGCTTATCCGCCCAAACGCTTCTTCAACCTTGAGCCGTTCACCGAAGAATACAACCGGGCATATCAAGAGTTGCTGCGGGTTTTCTACGACCATTTGCGGCGGAGGGGATGGAGCGACAAGTTCGTCTATTACATCTCGGACGAGCCTCATTTTTGGAACGAAAACATCCGCAAGCAGATGAAGCAACTTTGCTCTTTGGCTCATCAAGCGGTGCCTGGCATCCGCATCTACTCAAGCACTTGGCAGTTTGTGCCTGAGTGGGTTGGCGACCTTGACATCTGGGGCATCGGTCCTCACGGTTCCTGTTCGGTTGCCGACATGGAGCGGCTTAAATCTGCTGGCGCTGAACTTTGGTTCACCACAGATGGTCACATGTGCATTGACACTCCATACTTGGCGATTGAACGCTTGCTGCCTTACTTGTGCTTCGCCTACGGCGTCTCAGGTTACGAGTTTTGGGGCGTCAGTTGGTGGACTTACGACCCTTGGGAATATGGTTGGCACTCTTACATCCGCCAGAGCGATGAGGGCGAAAGGTTCTACTGGATTCGCTATCCCAACGGCGATGGCTACCTCGTCTATCCCGGAGACAAATTTGGGCTCGTTGAGCCTTTGCCTTCCATCAGGCTGATGCAAGTTCGTGAAGGCATTGAGGATTACTTGCTGCTTCGCGCAATTGAGCGGGCATTGAAAGAGGGGAAGTGGCAAGGTGAGAAGGCTGAGGCTGCAAAGCGGATTCTGGAACGAGCCCGCTCGCTCGTCTCAATCCCGAACGAGGGAGGTCTGAGGTCAACCTCGCTTTTACCCGACCCAAACAAAGTGACAGAAATTCGTGATGATGCGCTCAAACTCTGGCGCTAAGTTTTTGGGAGGGCGAACCTTCAAAAATCAGGTGCAGAGTGCTGAGTGCGGAGTGTAGTTTTCAAGCACAGAAATTTTTCGGCAGTGCGGGAGCACTGCCCTCCAGAAAAACCATTCGCCAGTCGCAATTCGCTGTTCACTATTCGCTACTCGCCATTCGCTAATCGCTGTCGTTTCGGCTCGGCAGGAGCCTTGCCCTCCCAAGTTTTTCGCCGACTAAAGTCGGCGCTCAGGTGCTTCGTCATCAACTACGGATTAAAGTCCGTAGCATGGTTTGTTCTCGATTGTGTCATCAACTGTGGTCTAAATCCTGTAGCACGATTTGATTTTGCTGAGCCGTGAGCAATTCATGCCACTGGCTTCAGCCAGTGGTTGATGACGAAATTTCTTGAGCGCCGAATTCATTCGGCGAAAAGTCAAAGGATGTGGCTCTTGCCAAGCCGAAATCCTTTCAACATATGCGGAGGTGAATGAGATGACTTTTGAAGAAGCGATTTTGGCTAAGCGACCGTTGCTTGCCGATGGTGCTACTGGGACGATGCTGCAGAGTATGGGACTGCCTGTCGGCGAGCCTCCTGAAAAGTGGACCCTTGAGCGCCCTGAAGCCGTCAAAGAACTTGCCCAAAGATACGCTGAGGCGGGTTCTGACCTCGTTTACACCAACACATTCGGGGCGAACCGAATTAGGCTGAAGAGGTTTGGGCTCGCTGATAAAGTTGCCGAACTGAATCGCCTCGCAGTTCAACTTGCCCGTGAAGGCGTCAGCAAAGCAAATCGCCCTTCATCTTTGCTCCCTCAAACTTTTGTCGTCGCTTCAATCGGACCGACAGGGGAGTTGCTTGAGCCCTACGGCGATTTGGAACCCGAAGTCGCTCAGGAGGCTTTCGCTGAGCAAGCCGCTGCATTGTCAGAAGCAGGCGTCGACGCTTTCGTCTGTGAAACCTTCAGTGACTTGAACGAGGCTTTGATTTGCCTGAAGGCTGTCAAGAGCGTCGCAAAAGTCCCGGTGATAGTGACCATGAGTTTTGAGGAGAATGGACGAACGATGATGGGCGTAACGCCTGAGGATGCTGTCAGCAGGTTGCTTGACGAAGGTGCTTTCGTCGTCGGGGCTAATTGCAGCATCGGTCCAGAAGTCGTTGAACGAGCGGTGAAAGCGATGAAATCTACTCGTCCTGAAGCCCTTTTGCTGGCTAAGCCAAACGCTGGGAAACCTCAACTGGTTGAAGGCAAAGTGGTTTACCCCGTAACTCCCAAAGAGATGGCAGAGTTCGCTTCAAGGATGCGCGATTTGGGCGTCGCCATCATCGGCGGTTGCTGCGGCACCACACCAGAACATATCGCCGCAATGCGGGATGTGTTAAAGTAGCCTGCAGGCATTCAGATTCATTAGGACGGTGAAGCCGATGTCAGATGACTTCATCATGCTGGTTTACATGCTGGTTTACGAGATGTTCATAGGCGTTTGCTTGCTTTGTTTCGGCGCTGTCCTTACTTTGTCGCTTCTTTCAGTGACCCAGCGTGCAAAAGCCCTGCGTAGGTTTTTTGACCCTAATCATCGCCCAGAAGAAAACGGCAGCGAGTGGCGAGTAGCGAATAGCGAGTGGTTTTCTGGAGGGCAGTGCTCCCGCACTGCCGAAAATTTTCGGCACTTCAGGAGATGTGCCCTCCAGTCTCGTTAGTTTTCATAGCCACCGACTTCAGTCGGTGGACGAATTTTGGATGGTCAGGTTCCTGCCCAACCGATAACGAATTTTGTGGGCGAAGTTGCGGAGTGCGAAGGCGATTGACACCAAAGTTGAAGCGATGAGACCGTGATGTTTTCGGAAGTATCTGATAGCACTTTGCTGTTGAGCCCTTCTGGCAATTTCTGGGACACGCTTGACCGATGCGCCCCAGTGGTGCCTGACTTTTGCGCCCGGCAAGTAAACCACCTTCAAGCCTTTGGCTTTCACTCGCCTGCACAAGTCCAACTCCTCAAAGAACAGAAAGAAGCCCTCGTCCATGCCACCGACTTGCTCAAAGGCGTTTCGGCTTATGGCGAGTGCAGCACCTGAAACTTCGTCAACCTCTTGCACCTTCGTAAAATCGCGACCCTTAAACCACCTTGCTTCCATCCAGCGGCTGAACCCCAACAGCGCCAAGATGAACTCCCAAACTTTCGGGAAGCGCCGTCCCGAAGGTTGAAGCGTCCCGTCAGCGTTTAGGAGTTGAAGCCCAACGATTGCAACTTCGTCACCGCAGTTTTGAACGAAATCTGCGAGGGTTGAAAGCGCATTTTCGTCAACAACGCAATCGGGGTTGAGAAGAAGCAGCCAATCCCCTTGCGCTACTTTAGCCCCGCGATTGACGCCTGCGGCGAAACCGAGATTTTGAGTGTTGCAAATCAGCCGAACGCTTTTGAACTGCCGAACGATTTCCGCCGTCCCGTCCGTTGAAGCGTTGTCAACCACTATTATCTCAACTCCAAGCCCTTTCCCAGTCTCAAGTTCCCAGTCCCTGCCTTTCACCTTTTCAATCGCCCGTTCAACGCTTTTCAGGCACTCGCCAATGAAGTCCTGCGAGTTGTAAGTGACGATGATGACGGAAAGGAAAGGACGCACCAGTTTCACCGCCCCTTTTGCCATCGGCTCTTGAGGGACCGCAACTTTGAGATGACTTGCTGAACTTCAGGCAAATTTGAGCGGAACATAAGGGCAAGGAACACTATCCCACCAATAAGCGTTGGCAAACTGACACGCAAAAGCCGCCCAACGACGCCACCGATTGGCAGAAATGAGAGCGAGGAAGTTGCGACAAGTCCCATCGCTACAGAAGATGGCAAAAGCCAAGCAATCAATTTCAGGAAAGCGGACCCTTCCAACCCGTTCAGCCGCTTGCGGAGCAAAATTGCCAACAAGGTGATGTTGAACCAAGCCGAAATCGAGAAGGCTAACGCCAAACCGCCTTGTTGCAGTGGCGAATGGACCAATGCGGCATTGAGGGTGAAAGCCAAAGCGAAACTCAAAAGCCCAACCCAAACAGGTGTCCAAGTGTCTCGCAACGCATAAAAGCCCCTCGCCAAAACTTGCTGGCACGACATTGCAGGGACGCCAAAACTGTAGAAAAGCAGAGCCAAAGCGGTTGCTTGCGTGTCCGACGATTTCCATCGCCCATACTCAAAGAACAGTGCGACAATTGGCTCCCTCAAAACTGCCATCAAAACTGCTGTCGGGACCGTCATGAAAAGCACCGTCCTTAGTCCGCTCGCAACTTGTCGCCTCAAATCGTCAATGGCTTCCTTAGTAGCTAGAGCCGATAGGGTAGGGAAGAGCGCGATGCCTACACTTGCGCCGAACAAAGCGACGGGCAACTGCATGATTCGGTTTGCCATTTCAACGGCTGTCGCTGCACCGTGAGGTAGCAAGGAACTGAAACTGCGGGGCAAGATGATGGCGTTAATCTGCGTGACCGAAAGACTGAAGACGACGGGGATAACGAGTTTCAGCACTTGCCTTGCTCCTTCGTCTCGCCAGTCAAAACAAGGGCGGAAATCCATTCCGACCTGCCAGAGTTTCCTCGCCTGAACCAAACCTGCGCCGACGGCAGCACCTGTAAGCGCTCCAATTGCCATGCCTTCAATTCCCTTGCCAAGCCAATGAGCGCAAAATTGAGCGCCCAAAATTCCGCCAAACAAGATGAAAAGGTTGTAAAGGACGGACTGAACTTGAGGTTCGGCGAAGTATCGGAGCGACCAAAGCGCCCCAGTGAACAAACTGCCCAGCACGAAGAAAAACTGTGCCGGCAGCAAGATGCGGACAAGGCGAACTGTCAAGGTGAACTTTTGCTCGTCACCGACCATGCCCGGAAACAGCAATGCCACAAGTTGAGGTGCGAGAACCTCAAAAGCGACGATAAGGGATAGCAACAGCAAGCCGAGATAAGTCATGAGCACGCGAAAGGTTCGCATCGCTTTTTCGTCCTCGCCTTTTGTCAGGTAGCCAGTAAAAACGGGGACGAACCCTGCCGATAGCGCACCACCCGAAGCGAGAAAGTAGATTAGGTCTGGGATGCTGAAGGCGGAGACATAAGCGTCAGTGTGCCAGTCGCGCCCGAAAAGTGTCGTGCGACCGATGTCGCGGATAATGCCAGTGATGCGCGAAAGACCTATGAGCGTCATGGTCACCAATGTAGCGCTTGCTACCGTAGCCCGTTCGTTGCGGACAAGCCTTTTCAACTTGGTGTTCGTTTGCTCCAATTGCACTTGCACCCCTTGACATTAAATTCAGCCTCAGCAATCAAATTTTAGGCTCGCATGGCGGTTTCGTGAGGCACCTGAGACAAAAGGTTTGCTGCTTGCTAAAATTTTGTTGCGGAGGGATGCCCGAGCGGCTGAAGGGGCGCGACTCGAAATCGCGTAGGGGCGTTAAAGGACGCTCCTCCGGGGTTCAAATCCCCGTCCCTCCGCCATGAGATGGGAAGAAACGAGCGGAGCGATGCCCGAGTGGACGAAGGGACCCGGCTGGAAACCGGGTAGGGTCTAAAAAGCCCTCCGGGGTTCGAATCCCCGTCGCTCCGCCATCTTTTTAATGCTCCCAAGGTTCAAGGGGGCGAACGCAACTTGCATCAATCTCGGTAACAACCGCCCTTCCCAAAATCTCAACGCCGACGAGCAACTTGTGGCGCTTGCAAACTTCAATCAAGTAGCCGACAGCGCCTTTGAAAGGACCCGCTACAACTTTGACCTTATCGCCGACCTTCAAAAACGGGTGTCCTTCAACCTCGCCATTTGTCGCTTCCAGAATAATCCGAACTGACCGAATTTCCTCTTCATGGATAGGTTGGGGCTTATCCATTCCAACAAACTGCAAGACGCCTCTGGTCTTCTTTATCGCACGCCACTCGTCCGGGGTCAAATGACAGTGGACGAACAGATAGCGAGGGAATGCGGGTCTCCAAGAAAGTTCTCCCTTCCTTCTGTCCCAGCAGCGAAGCATTGGCAGGTAAATCTCAAAACCTTGCGCTTCCAAAGCGCTCGCCACTCGTTCCTCAAAATTGACATGGGTGTAAATCGCATACCATAACTGCCCGTTAAGCCTTTCCAACTCCAAAGGAATCACCCCCTCAGCGTGTTCTGGACAGATAGTAAACCGCCGTAGCCAAACCGGTTGTGATGCCAATCACACGACTAATGTCCCACTCACTGCGGCGGCGAGGGGGGATGTAAAGCACATCGCCAGGCATCATAACTGGAGCCTGAGTCAAATCTCCACGAGAAAGGGCTTTACCCAAATCCAACTTCATCACAATCGCTTGACCGTCAACGAAACGAATCAACCTCGCCTCATCTAACCTGGCATCAGGAATCGGTCCTCCTGCACTGCTCAAGGCAGTGAGAACTGTATCCCCCTCTTGAACCCTCACCGCGCCCGGCTTGAAAACTGCACCGTAAATGTAAGCCTTCGCCCTTTCTGGAACCAAGACGACATCTCCCGGCTTAAGAGGATAAGTCGGTAAGTTGCCTCCTTGAAACGCTCCCTCCAAGTTGACTACCTTGACATCGTTCCCGCTGACAATCCTTACTGCCGACAAATCAGAAATGTCCAAACTAATTGGTCCACCTGCAGCGCTAATCGCGTCCACAACGGTCATGCGCGGTTGATACTCAACAGCACCGGGGCGAAGGACCGCACCCGCAACCCAAACCTTCCTGACTGCAGGTATGAGCAGAACATCTCCGTCCTGCAACTCAATGTTCGCTTCCGTCTCGCTCTCCCAAAGCAGCGCCAAAATGTCAACGGGTTTGCTTTCCCCCTTCCGAAGCAAATACGCTCCAGCCAAATCAGCGTTGGGCAAAACCTCTTCGCCTTTAGCGAGGAGGTCAACGATGGTTGAGCCAACAGGCAAAAGATATGAACCCGGCTTCCTGACAGGACCGACCAAAGTCGCCCTAATGACAAGCGGCTCGACTAAAACCATGTCGCCATGTTGAAGCGGTTGAGTCAACTCCTTCGTCGGCATAGATGTTTCCTGCCAAACGACCTTCAAAACCTCCTGCCCCTGCCTTAGAACTTTGACCTGAAGCGGTCTCCCCGGCTCAACGCTTGCTCCCGCCAAAGCCAGTGCGCCCAAGACAGTAATGTTGCCTTTGATGTCGTAAGTTCCGGGTCTTGAAACAGCACCTGCGACCACGACACCAGAAATCGTCGGGACGGAGACTAAAATCGTGTCGCCTTCCTGAAGGCTGATAGGTGGGACTGAACCGCTTATCAAGTCAGACCAAGAAACGCTCAAAAGTTCGTTGCCTGCACGGTAAACTTTGATGGTTGCGCTCGGCTCTTTCACGCTCCCAGCAGCAGCCAAAGCGTCAAGTAAAGTTCCGCGAACTGGGACAGGATAAATTCCTCCCTTTTCAACTGCACCGACGATGCCGACCTTTACAAAAGCAGGAGAAACCCAAACGAGGTCGCCAGGGCTAATGGTTGCGTTGTTTGCTTGGAAATCTCGTAAATTGAAGGTAGCGCTCTGCCCATCCTTACGGAAAACCCGAACTTGGGTCAAATCAGCGTTGTCGGTAAAGCCTCCAGCCAAAGCAACGGCGTCAAAGACTGTCGGGTTTATGCCCGGTGGGAGTTGGAAAGCGCCGGGATTTTTCACCTCGCCCAAGACATAAACTCGCCTGACCGATGCGGGGAACTGCTTGAGGGTGACGGTGACTCGCGGGTTGCGGATGAAACGAGACAGAGATTGGCGCAACTTTTCCGTCAACTCATCTAAAGTCAAGCCTGCCGCTTGAATTGCTCCGACGAGTGGGAGACGAATGAAGCCATCTGGACCGATGACTTGCTCGCCGGACAAAGTTTGGTCGTTCAGGACGATGACATTGACCACATCTCCCGGAACGAGCCGATAAATTTCGCCTTCCTGAGCGCTGCTACCTCGTCCGAAACACAGCAGCGCCAACCCTGCAATCAACCACCAACGCATTCTCTCAACGCCCCCTTGGAGTTACCCTTCTGCAAGTCAGCGAAAAATTTCGCAACAAATTTTAGCACCAATACGCCCTTGGAGAAAGGTTCCTAACGGGCTTGGAAGAAGACCCCGATTTTACCGAGAGAGTTGCTCAGGAGGATTTGGTTGAGGTTGACTTTCAACCTCTTCGGTTGGTGGTGCAGGTGTGTGGATGTCACATGCTTCCGTTGGGATGGCGCTCTTTGGAAGTGTTTTGGTGACAACAGTTTGGGCGGGACAATTGGGAGTGGCGAGTTTGCCAGAAACGGTGCAAATCAGCACGGGCTGAAGTTCCTCGCGGTGGAGCGGACATCTCCGTTTGGGCGCTCGGTCGGCAGGGACAATCTCAGAGTAGGTGACAGGGCAAAAATCTGTCGCCAACATTCCAGACTCGGCGCAAATGACAACGCGGACATTCCTGCCTCTTTCTGCCCTACTGTCAGCATCGCGCTCCTGTTCAAACAAGCGAAAAGTTCGTTCACCGGGGTAATACTTCAGCGCAGCCAAAACGATTTCCTTGAAGACGGGTGCGCACAGAGTTCCACCTGAACCAGCCCTTAAAGGTTTATTGTCGTCACGACCTGTCCAGACCCCACATGCAATAGTTGGGGTAAAGCCGACGAACCAAACATCTTTCACATCCTCGCTTGTCCCAGTTTTACCTGCAACCTGATAGCCTGAAATTTGAGCACGCCGTCCCGTCCCTTCGGTCACAACAGCCATGAGCATCTTCAAGAGTTGGCTTGCAACTTCTGGCATCAAAACTTGTTGGTGCTCGGGCTTTGCCGAGTAAATCAACTTGCCCTCACTGTCGTAAACCCTGTTGATTCCCGTTGGTGTGACTTTTGCTCCACCTGTCGCAACGGAAGCCAAAGCAGCGGTGTGGTCTAAAACTGTCACGCCAACAGCACCGAGGGCTAAAGCGTAACTTGCTGATGCTGGGTTGACCCCAGGTGGGAACTTAATGCCCATTCGCTTTGCGACCTCAATGGTTTTGTCAACTCCTACCGCACGGATTAACTTAACAGCAATGACATTGTTTGACATCGCCAAAGCGGTCTTCAAAGTCATTGTCCGACCGTAGCGACCGTCATAGTTTTTGGGTGACCACCACTTGCCGTTGCCAATGGGGAACGAAATGCGGGAGTCGTTGAACAGACTGTTCGGCTTGAAACCCATCTCCAATGCAGCGGCGTAAACATAAGGCTTGAAAGAAGAACCTGGCTGACGATAAGCCTGAACGGCTCGGTTGAAGTGGTCTAAGCGCCGTTTGCCCGTTTGCGGGTCAATTCGGTAAGGGCGACCACCATACATCGCCAAAATCCGACCTGTCGGAATGTGAATGACGACACATGCCATTTGGTCTGCGTCAATTGAGCGGTAGGCTCTCAAATAACGCTCGGCAATTTTCTCCACCTCACGCTGCAACTTGTAGTTGAGGGTCGTGTAGACCCTCAAACCGCCCCGGTCAACGACATCTTGCCCGAACTTTTGAACCAACTCGCGTTTGACATATTCAACGAAGTGGAAGGCTTTGGGTGGCTCCGTCAGCCACTTGGGTGCTGGTCTTAGCCCTTCCGTTACAGGGACTCGTTTCGCTTCTTCTGCCTCCGAACGAGTTATGTATCCTTCCTCCGCCATCGCATCCAAGATGTAATCGCGACGCCGTTTCGCAGCGTCTGGGTTGACGAAAGGGGATAAATCGGACGGACGCTTGGGCAAAGCAGCCAACAACGCTGCTTGGGGCAAAGTTAATTCACTCACATCTTTGCCAAAGTAAAGTTCAGCCGCCGCTTGAACGCCATATGCGCCGTGACCGTAGCAAACTGTGTTCAGGTAAAGTTCCAACAATTCCTCTTTGGAAAACCTCCGCTCCAGCCGAACAGCCAGTAACAGTTCCTTCAGTTTGCGCCTTATGGTTTTCTCGGAAGAGAGGTAAAGGTTGCGGGCTAGTTGCATTGTTATTGTGCTTCCGCCTTGGACATATCGGCGAGCCTTTACGCACTCCCAAACGGCTCGGGCAATTCCTTTAGGGTCAACTCCGGGGTGAGTGTAAAATTTTCGGTCTTCAGCGACAATGGTCGCCCACTGGAGATGCTTTGGGATTTTGATGAGGGGAACCCACTTGCGGTAGACGGACATCACTGTCCCCAACAGGACACCATCTGCCGAGTAGATGTATGTTGCTTGACTTAGCCTCAGGTTCTCTATGTCGTTCAGGTCAGGCAAATCTCGTCCCAACCAACTGATGAGCGCCGCCGCTGCCACCAATGCCAAGGCATAACTGAGGATGAAACCAATGGCAAACCAACGGAACCATCCCAACCGAGAGGATGGCTTGGAAGGTCTTAGCCTTCGCATCTTTGATCAAACCCCTGAAGAGTTAGACAACGGTCAGCCAAAATCAAGTCCTTTGAGAACGCCTCAGGAAAGAAGGGATGTTAAGGGTTTCCTCGTCCAACTCTTCTTCCTCAGTTGACGGCTTTTCAGATACAGCCGCTGGTTGACTTGGGCGGGCTTCGCGAGCGACTTCTCTCCTTTCCCACGGCAAGCGGGTTGGTGTCGGTGTCGGTCGCACCTCACCGAAGCCGGTGGCAATAAGCGTTATCCTCACTTGGTCCTTCAAGTTTTCGTCATAAACCAAGCCCCAAATCACATTGGCATCGGCAGAGTTGACAGCGTTGGTGATGATGTCGGCAGCCTGCTTAACTTCCTCAACAAGCAAGTCTGGAGGGGCAAAGATGGTAAACAGGACATTTCTTGCGCCCGTAATTGACGCTTCAAGCAACGGGCTGGATATTGCCTGTTGAGCCGCTTCAACGGCGCGGTTCTCACCGTGACCGTATCCAACGCCCATCAAAGCAGTTCCCGCATTTTCAAGGACTGCCCTGACATCAGCGAAGTCAACATTGATCCAACCCGGACGAACAACGAGGTCGGTGATACCTTGCACTGCTTGCGTTAAAACCTCATCGGCTAACTTAAAAGCCTCAGCCATTGTTGTCCTTCGGTCGGACAACTCAAAAAGTCGTTGGTTTGGGATTACGATTAAGGCATCCACGACATTCCTCAGTTCGTTAATGCCTTGTAGTGCGATTTCCATCTTCCGCTTGCCCTCAAAAGCGAAGGGTTTCGTCACCACAGCGACTGTCAAGATACCTTTTTCGCGGGCTATTTGGGCGACGACTGGAGTGGCACCGGTTCCTGTCCCTCCACCCATCCCAGCAGCCAAAAAGACCATCTCAGCGTTTTCCAACAATGAAGCAATTTGCTGCCTGTCTTCTTCTGCGGCTTGGCGACCAATTTGCGGGTTACCACCTGCCCCTCGCCCATTGGTGAGCCTGACACCGATTTGAAGTTTCTTCGTGGCTTTTGAGAAACCCAAGGCTTGGGCGTCGGTGTTAATGGCAATCAACTCCACGCCCGCGATTTCATTTTCCACCATGCGATTGATGGCGTTCCCACCGGCTCCACCTATTCCGATAACTCGGATGTCCACTGGCTTGGATGCACCATCCTCACGATAATCGGCACCCCAATGCCGCCTTTCTTCCAACATATCCTTCGCCTCCCAAACAAATCTCTTCGGTCTGTGCCCTTTGGGATTATGCGACTTCCCAATTTCGTTGTCAATTGAGCCTAACTTCTGCCAGCAGGCTTTGGATGTTGATGGTTCTCGCAGAGATAATGCTCAGAGCACTCCAACCGCTCAATTTGGAGCGTTGCGTGGTGAATATCAAAATGGTGGCGGAGCATTTCCTGAGCGTCAATCAAAAGCAACGATGGGTCTTTCATTGTCTCCTCATCAACTACCAAATGAGCGCTCAGGCACCGACAACTTGAACACAAACTCCAGATGTGAAGGTCATGGACTTGCTGAACGCCTCGCAAACCCTTCAAAGCATCCCGAACCTTCTGGGTGTCAACGCCGTAAGGGACGCCTTCCATCAAAATGTGAGCAGCCTCCCTCGCCACCCTCAAAGCGTGGAAACCGATGACCGCAATGATGAGCAAGGACAAAATCGGGTCAACCCAAAACCATCCCGTCAGTGCCATTATCGCTCCCGCTACAACTACTCCGACGGATGATGCGGTATCACCGATGACATGCAGCACGGCGCTTTTAACATTGAGGCTTCGGCTCATGTGGCTGTGGAGCAAAAAGATGACGACGATGTTGGCAACCAAACCTATCAGGGCTATAACAAGCATCTCTTTTGCGAGAATAGGTTGCGGGTGAAGCAGCCGCTCTACCGCCTCCAAAGCCAACCAAAAGCAGATGACCAACAAGGAGCCTGCATTGAAAGCAGCGGCGAAAATTTCCAAACGGTGTAAGCCGAAAGTGTGTCGGTCTGAAGGCGGACGCATCGCCAAATAAACGGCAGCCAAAGTCAGCACCAGTGAGACAGCGTCCGTCAGCACATGAAAGGAATCGCTTAGCAGTGCCAAACTTCGCGTCCACAAGCCGCCTATCAACTCTGCGAAAAAGATGACCAATGTCAACCCGACGGCTATCCACAATCGCTTCCGCAAAATTTGTTCGTGGTCACTCAACGACTTGTCCCTCCTTGATTTGATTGTCTTTCCAGCCGCCGCCATATCTCAGTGAACCTCGGCGGCGAGGTTTGTAAAAATTTTGGCAGCGATAAGCCAAAGCGCAATAAGGTTGCGAAAGTGGAAAGGGGGCAAGACAATGCGCGCGAAAGTGTCGCTCGCATGGCTCGCTTTGGTGGCTTTTTGTTTCGCTGCCGCTCCTCAAACGAATCCGCTGAAGGAATTGCTTTCAGACCCAGCAATGCGTGGTGCTTGGGTCGGGGTCTTGGTGCAAACGAGCAGCAACCCACCACAAACCCTTTTCGCCGTCAACGAGGATAAACGCTTCATGCCCGCATCCAACGCGAAACTGTTCACGACCGCGTTGGCGCTTGAGAAACTCGGACCGAATTTCACTTTCGTGACCCCTCTGCTGGCTGACGGGAGAATTGATGGAGAACGCTTGGACGGAAACCTTTACCTCAAAGGCGTGGGTGACCCATCACTGACAAGGGAGCGGTTGAGGGATTTGGCGAAAGCCTTAGTCGCAAAAGGTATCAAGTCGGTCAACGGCGATATAGTCGTTGATGTGAGCGCATTCAGCGACAATCGGTGGGGCACAGGTTGGTCGTGGGATTACCTGCATTACGGCTACGCCGCTGAAGTTTGGGCAATCGCTTTAGACCGAAACAGCGTGACGCTGCAAGTATCGCCGGCATCAAAGGAGGGACAGTTAGCACAGGTTACCTTAGTCCCTGCCACCGATTGGCTTACCGTTGACAGCCGCGTTGTTACCGTTAAAAGCGGGGATTCAAATTGGTCAATCTGGCGTGACCCTTGGGAACGAGTCATCCACCTTTGGGGTCGCGTCCCTTTGAGCGCTTCGCCCGAAACGGTTCGGATCAGCGTCCCGTCAGTTCCCCACTATGTCGGCGAAAGTTTCAGAGCAACCCTGAAGGAGATGGGAATCGTCGTTGAAGGAAGTGTCAAGGTAGGGCAGGTTCCTTCCAATGCATCGGTCATCGCTGAAACTCAGTCGCCGCCCTTGAGGGAAATCGTTCGTTGGCTCAACAAAGTCAGCGACAACCTTTACGCCGAAATGTTGCTACGAGCGGTTGCATTGAAGGAGCGGGGACAAGGTAGCGTTTCGGCTGCGATGCAAATCTTGAAACAGCAACTGGTTGATTGGGGCATTGACCCTGATGATGTTCAACTTTTTGATGGTAGTGGGCTTTCGCGATTGAACATGGTTACACCGCGAGCAGTGGTCAGACTTTTGCAAATTGCCCGAACCCGCCCTTGGTTTGATGCCTTCAAGGAAAGTTTGCCTATCGCCGGCAAAGACGGGACATTGCGAACAAGGTTCCAGAACACTCCCGCAGAAGGTCGCGTTTTTGCCAAGACGGGATACATCGGGAGCGTCGTGGCGCTGTCCGGCTACATTCAAAGAACTGATGGCAGCGAGTTGGTCTTTTCAATCTTGGTCAACCACTACAGCGCCCCAACCAGACAAGTCCAAGCGTGCGTTGACAAGTTCGTTGCTTCTTTAGTCGAAACCCGTGAACCGCTGACTGCAAAAACGCTCACTTCTTTCGTCTCCGGTAACTGATGGCGAATCCGTCGTCCAAAGTTGTGCTCACCAGCAGCGTGTCAAATTCTGGGTGTTCGCTCATCATGTCCAAGTAGCGGCGCATTGCTTGCCTCATTCTGATGGCATTGTGAAGGGCGATGATTGCGCCGGGCAAAAGTTTCTTCGGGTAGAGGTAACTGAAGTAGTCGTGCTCCCGACCTTTGTCGGCGTCAAGGAAGACGAAATCAAACGGACCTTTCAAAGTCGGGACAATTTTGTGGGCGTCGCCTTCCAGAAAAGTTACTCGGTGGTCAAGACCTGCCCGCTTCAGGTTTTCCTTCGCCAGTTTCACCCGCTCAGGGTCAATCTCAATCGTCGTCAAGTGACCGTCCGTCTCTTCAAGTGCCAAGCAAAGCCAGATGGCGGAGTAGCCGTTTGAAGTCCCGACTTCAAGGACTCGCTTTGAGCGTGAAAGTTTGACCAGCATGTTGAGAAACTGACCGTCGGTGCGGGGGACATTGAAGAAGCGACTTCGCAGCGCCTCCAACTCTTTCAGCAAAGGTTCAATGGCTTTTTCCTTCTCACGAAGCGAGGTTTGGCTTTGGGCTTCTGCCAGCGCTTGAGTTACGAGCCAACTCAGCCCTCCAGCCGTCGCAGTCAAAAAGTTACGCCGCTTCATCGCAATCACCTCTGAAGTTCTGGGTTTCATCCCCTCAACGATTTTTGACGGTAACTCCGTGCCAATCGTCGGTGCGGAAAGGCGATGCGGGCAAACCTTCCTTGTTGTAAAGGTTGCAATCGGGGTTGTCAGCCCAACCGTATCGGACAGCCACAGGCTTGGGAACTTGTTCACTCCAAACGACGACCGTGTTGCCTTCAATCTTTGCGTTAGCCCAGACAAATTTCCTGTCCTCACCGGCAATTGCGAACCCGGTCAATTTTTCACCTTTAGCCACTAACCCGCTCCCAACATGGTCAAAGAAGATGCGAATTTTGTTTCCCTCAATCCGCATTGAGCGGTAGATTGGACCTGAGTAGACAATCTTCTGACCGTAGGCTATTGCTAATGCTGCGAGAGCCAACCGCTTGCCTACATCTTGCTTGTTACGAGGGTGGATGTCATTCGCTTCGCCGATGTCAATAGCGACAGCCATCCCTGTTTTGGGCACAGTTTTGAGCGTCAACAGTTGAGCCTCGCGAAGTTCAGCCCAAGCGCTCTCGGTTGGTTCAGGCTTCCGTTCCAAGAAGTTTGCTAACTGGACGAACAGGAAAGGAAACTCGTAGCCCCATGCTCTTCGCCACGAACTTATCAACGCGGGAAAGAGTTTGCGATACTGGTAGGCTCGCCCGACATTTGACTCACCCTGATACCAAATGACGCCCTTGATGGCGTATGGAACGAGCGGTGCTATCATTGCGTTGAACAGAGTAGTTGGTGTCCAACTGTTGATGGGAGGTTGAGGTTGTGGAGGGACTTTTGATGCGTGGCGGGCAAATTCAACCTTGAACTTCCACTCGCCGGAAAGGAGAATGGGTTTCCCTGTGCCATCGGCAAGTTCCAGCCTCATTTGATTCGGTCTCCCGGAAAAACCACCGTCTCCCCATTGGTCAAAAACTCGGACAGCAATCAAATTGGCACCCGCCTTAACCAAGCGACCAGGGATTCTATACTGCCTCGGAACAGTCCAACTGTTGGGAGTTTCCGCACCAGTTGCACCAACTTTCTCGCCGTTGAAATAAGTGGTGTCGTAGTCGTCAATTGGTCCGAGGGAAAGCAACAGGTCTTTACCCGCCCACTCATCCGGCAGGACCACGACTTTGCGGAACCACACTGCCCCGTCAATGTTCATCTCTGGCGAGATGCGTTCCCAAGGTCTCGGAACCTCCATTGTCGCCCAATCTGAGTCGTCAAATTCCGGTGACGCCCACCCCATCGCTTCGCCTTTGTTGCCTGGGTCTTTCAGGATAGCCTTCTGTCGCCACTCCTCCATTGCTTGCTCATACTTCTCTTGCAACCGCTTCAAAGTCTCAGGGTCTCTCGGCAACCTGTCCAAAATTGGCTTGAAGTCCGGGTCGCTTTCCAGCGCTTTCAAATCTGTCCATGATTCAGCGGGAGTCCCGCCCCAATAGGTTCCAATCAAACCTACGGGGACTTTCAGTCGCTGGTGAATTTCGCGCCCGAAGAAATATCCGACCGCAGAGAAACCACCAACGGTTTCCGGGCTGCAAACAACCCATCGCCCCTTGCAGTCGCTTTGGGGCTCCAAAGCGATTGCCTTCTCAACGATAAAAAAGCGAATCTGCGGGAAGTTAGCGGTAGCGATTTCCTGTTGGGCATTTTGAGCCAAAGCCACTGGCCACTCCATATTTGACTGCCCAGAACAAACCCAGACCTCGCCGAAGAGGACATCGGTGAAGCGAATCACTTCGTCCCTCGTTCGGACAATCAACTCATGCGGACCACCAGCAGGTTGGGGCGGAAGTTTGACCATCCAGCGACCGTTAGCGTCCGCTTTTGTGCTCCTGTGCAACTTGCCTTTAAGAATGACCGCAACTTCTTCGTTGGGTTCAGCCCATCCCCAAACAGGGACCGGCATGTTGCATTGCAAGACCATGTGGTCGCCAAAGATTGAAGGCAACCTCAACTTTCCCTCCGCCGCAAGCCGTCCATGAACTGCAAGCGTCAAGCAAACCATCCCCGCAAATGTCCAGCCCAACACGAACCATCTCACTCCTGACCACTCCTTTCCTCTCAGCGTTCTTCACGGTGAAATTCACTCACAGACTTAGACGCCGTCCGGCAGAAAAACTATGGCAACCATTTTCCTGCCTTGTCTTGTCGGGGTAGCAAATTTTGCGTTGCGGGCTATAATTGTAAGTGCCCCGCAGGTGCCGGGGTGGCGGAACTGGCAGACGCGGGGGACTCAAAATCCCCTGGGCTTAACGCCCGTGCGGGTTCAACTCCCGCCCCCGGCACCAAATTCTTTTTGCCCGTCACCTGTCATGGACGCAAGACTTTCCAACCGGCTCCAGTCAGAAGAAGGACACTGTTTGGTGGTTTGCCAAGTTGATTCCACGCAGCCCAAGCGATAGCGCCCGTCGGCTCAACCCAAATTCCAAAACTTGCCAATTCGTCAACAGCGTTCAAAATGGCAGGCTCCGAGACAGCAACTATGTCGCCACCTGTTTCCCTCACAGCGGAAATGATTTGCCTGAGCCGAGGCGGATTGGTGACGGCAACGCCTTCAGCAACAGTTTTGTTCAGCGGTAAGGTCAAGTTGTGAGCAGCAGCGAAAATCGGTGCACACGCAAGGGCTTGAATCCCAACCAAGCGAGGCATACCCTTGACAACATGTGAAGCGAGCAATTCGTGAAAGCCTAAGTGAATCCCAAGCAACAAGTCACCGTTCCCGACCGGGATGAAAACTGACCAATGGTCATCAATCTCCCAACTGAACTGCTCCGCCAGTTCGTAAGCCACCGTTTTCGTCCCTTGCAAGTAAAGAGGATGCCAAGTGTGACTGGCATAGTAAGTGCCTGAACGAACGGCATCCATGACTCGTTCCGCTGCTTCTTGCCGAGTTGAGCAAAACACAACTTCAGCGCCGAATCGGTTTAAAGCGGCAACTTTGCCCGGCGAAGCACCTTGAGGCACAAAGATTTTGCACTTTATCCCCGCTGCCTTCGCGTATGCCGACAAGGCAACTCCGGCGTTTCCGGACGAATCCTCAGCAACTTCTTCAACTCCCCACGCTTTCAGCCCCGTTACCAGCACGGAAGCACCCCTGTCTTTAAAACTCCCTGTGGGGTTCAGGAAATCCAACTTGAGCCAACTTCGCCCATCGGGCGTTGGAACTATCGGCGTCACTCCTTCCCCGAGCGAAACAGGATTTGCACCTTCTGGCAATCTCAACATCGCGCGGTAGCGCCAAAGTGTCCAGTCCCCACTTTCAATCGCTGAAGGGTCAAAGCGGACAAAGGGTTGCCACCTGAGCGGCGCCCCGCACGAACACCGCCACAAATCCCGCTCCAAACTCCACTGCCGTCCACATGCATCGCAAAAAATTTCCGCCATGTCCCTCACCCCAAAGAAAGGTAGCACCTCTCCTGCCTAAAGTCACATTACCCAGCAAAGTTTTGCGCCACAATTTCGCTGGAAGGTAGGTGCTTAAGTATGCGTAAGGGGCAAACTTTGCTTGAATTGGCTTTGGCTTTGGTGTTCCTCATGCTGATACTGGCGGGGTTAGCGGATTACGGGAGAGTTCATTCGGCGCGAATTGCCCTGATAAATGCGGCGCGGGAGGGGGCGTTTTACGCCGCTTCAAATCCCGGTGATTTGCAAGGTGCAAGGGAGCGGGTGAAACAAGAGGCTTTGGCTGATGGCATCTCGCTCAACGATACCGACATCACCGTTGTGTTCCCGACGGGCGAAAATCGGCAAGGGCAACCTGTGACGGTAATCGTCCAAACCTATGTCCCGACCATTTTCGCACGCTTCCTCGGGGTGTCATCCATCCCAGTTACAGCGCAAGCGAGTGCTCCAGCAACGAGGTGATTTCTATGAAACGAGGGCAAACGCTAACCGAATTTGCGATAGGAGTGGCAGTTGCGCTTTTGGTTTTGGTCGGCTTGATGGAGTTGGGGCGCTACTTGTTCGCTGTCAACACTCTCCGAAATGCCGTGCGTGAAGGTGCAAGATACGCAATTGTCCGACCTTGGGACGATGAAGGAATTCGCCAAAAGGTCAGACAATCAGTTGCTGGGCTTGTGCAGTCGGCAATAGATGTCCGTGTGAGTTTCAATCCGCCCACTCGTGGGTCAGGGTCAATAGTGACGGTGACGGCAAGTTATCCGTTCCAGTCGGTTTTGGGACTTTTCCGTCGCCCAATCACAGTTGCGGCGACGATGAGGTTGCCGTAATGAGACCACACTCAAGGAGGTGTCCAAGATGAAACGAGGACAAGTTTTGGTTCTCGTCGTTCTCGGGCTGGTCGCAGTCCTCGCTTTTGTCGGGCTGGCGATGGACAGTGGTCGCGTTTACCAGACGAGGCGTTTACTTCAAAACGCTGCCGATGCAGCAGCCATCGCTGCAGCCTTAGAGTTAGCGACGAACCGTTCAAACACGACACAAGCGTCTTTGTGGGACAAAATCGCTCAATACTTGCAAGCCAACGGTGCAAATCCAGCGACAAGTCGGGCATGGCTTCTGCAAGGTGACACTCGGTTAGTTGAAATCAGCCAAAGCACATCTCTTGAGCCTCCTCCATCCAATGCCAACAAAGTTGAGGTTCTGACTGTTCGGACAATTCCCGTTTTGTTCGCTGGCTTTTTGGGGCAATCGCAAAACACAGTTCGCGCCCGCGCTTGCGCCCTTGTGGGCAACTTGAGGGCTTTGGGACCGAGAAACAATGTCGTCCCCATCGCAGTTCACTACGAAGTTGTCCGAGACGCCCGAGTTGGCGACACCCTCATCCTTTGGGACGGCTACTTAGTAACCGTTCGCGCTCCCAACAATGTTGACCGAAATTACGGCGACACCGGAAACCCTTACTCAGGCTGGCTCAACTTGGCTTGGATTCACAACGAGGACGAAGACACCATCGGCAACCGAGAAGTTGACCAATCCCACAGCCAAGCCAATGTCAACGACTGGATTATGAACGGCAACCCGTTCCCGATTTTTGCTGGCAGAATTTCAATCCCGCCCGACCCACCTGCCACCGACGGCGACTTCATAATGGGTGACCCCGGCATCAGGGCTTCAGGGTTGCAAACTTTGGAAGCGAAGCGCCAGCAACTCATCGCACAAGGCAAGCGCCCCATCTTCTACTTCATCGTCTTTGACCGCTTCTTCAACAGGGACGGGATGCGCCAACTTTTCCCGTATCACGGCGATGTCCCAGCCTCTCACGGTGATTGCGACTTCCCCAACTCGCTCTACTTCCACGCAGTTGGGTTCGTTGCCATTGAAGTGACGGAAGTGCGATGGCAAGGTTCGGCAAGGGGAGGGAAGTATGTCAAGGGGACATTTGTCGGATTTTCGCAGACGGGAGAAGTTAGCGACGGCAGTAGTTTCGTCGGCGACGATGAAATGGTGAAGGCTGTCACTCTGGTTGAGTGAAAAACTGCATCAAGGCATCGCTGTTATTTCTGTGGCTGAAGGTAGTGACCGGACGAATGCGACCAACTCTTTGACCGAGAGCGAGCGAATTTCGGCAGGCAAGTTTTCCCACTCGTCTAATCGTCGCCCGGAAACGAGCCAAATTGCCAATGTCCGATTGAAAGCAACGATGTCGGATTTCATTTGGGCGAACTTCAACTCAGCAAGCCGTTTTGCCCTGTCAAATTCATCGCCGCTAATTCGCCCTCGGGACAACTCCGACAGAAGTTGCTGAGTTTTCTGGCGGGCAATTGCAAAATCGTTTGGCATGGTAGCGGCGTAAAGGCTCAACTCTGAACCGACAGGTGTCCACTGGACTTGAGCGATGGCGTGGTAAGCGATGGGTTTGTCGCCGCGCAACAACTGAAACCATCTCGCTTCCGTCCCGCCACCGAGCAACTCACCTAAAACCATTGCAGCCGCTGGGTCTCCCTGCGCCACCGTCCACCAAAGCCAATGAGTTCGTTGGGACGAATGCAATTTCGTCGCCCGTTGAAATCCCAAACGAAGTCGGCAAGGTTTTGCGGGTGAAACGGTGAACGAAAGCGAGTCCGCTTCAGGGTCGTTCACCAGAACCGTGAAATCGTTTCGGACAATCCTTTTCAGCGCTGCCGACAAATCATCCAACCTTACCCGAGCAGGTTGGTCTGGGTCAAGAACCGCAGGGTAACTGTCTATCGCCATGATGCGTGCCTGCCATCTGAGCCACTCCAAAGGTTCACGCATCCAGTTGTGGATTTGCTGAGAGGCGAGGGAACGAGCATGTCGTGCAGTCAACGGGTTCCAGTCTGTTTGCCTGCAAACCTTCAACACGCGGTCTTTGAGTCCCTCAACTTTCTCTCTCTCGGTCACGAAGGTGACCCCGAAACAACCGAGGGTCCACCAAGGGTAGCCGAAGGCTTCCTTGACTTCAATTTGCCACCCGTAAGCAATCACCAATTGCAACGGCAAAGATATGCCCGCTGAAGAGACTGCCACAGTCAGAGTCGCGAACCGATTGGTTCGGGAAGTTAGCGGGAGCGCTAAAAGAAACACGATGAAGACGGTCATTGCCTTCATTCCCGTCAACCGCCCCTTCATTCAGCACCCGCCCCTTCCGCCCAAATTTCCAACACATCCCCTTTGCGGATTCCCAGTTGTTCGGCTGCATTTCCCCTGTTGACAGCCACCTCAAGCAAGTCGTAACTGTTGAAAAGCAGCAAAGGTTCTCCCGCCTTGACTTCGGCGTAAGTTTGGCAAAGGGCGTTGAAACGGAGATCGCCAATTTTTGCTGTCCAACCCCGTTGACCGTGAAGGGAGAGCCATTTGTTAAAATCCTCCCGTCGCAAGTTCGTTATGGCGTTGCCGAAGCGGTCAATGTGGACGATTTGGGCTCGGATGTGTCGCTCGTCAGTCTCCGCCCTCAAGGCAGGCAACTTGACAAGTTCGTCAACGCTCAGTTCCCGCCCAAACTCATCAATGGCAACTCCTTTAGCGATGTGAGCGGCGACGGGCGCAAAAATGTCGCGCCCGTGAAAAGTTCTGCTGATGACAGGCAGAAAGTAGTGGCGATTTTGCAACTCAACGACCTTAACGACTTCGCTTTCGCTTATCGCCCACCAGAGCAAACCGTTATCGGGACCGACGAAAAAGTGTTTTTCGGTCTGGACGGCAATAGCCCTGCGACTCGTCCCGACGCCTGGGTCGACGACAGCGCAAAACACTGTGCCTTTAGGGAAGAACCGAAATGCGCCCCACAGTGCCAAAGCCCCTGCCGTGACATCCTGCGGCGGAATTTCGTGGGTTAAGTCAGCGATTTTCGCTTCAGGGCAAATGCCCCAAATGACACCTTTCATGACGCCCACATAAATGTCCTGAGTGCCAAAATCTGTCAGCAGAGCGATGACCGGCATGTTACCTTCTCGCCCTCCTGTCGCTCAAAAAGTGTGGCGCACGAAAGGAGGCATGAAAGAAGTGAAGGAACTGATTGCGCTTTTGGTTTTCCTTGCCGTTTGGGTCTTTTTGCAAGCGTATTTGCTGCCCAAACTCGGCGTCCCGACCTGAATGAGCAACGCTTGCGCGACGGGTTCGCGCAAAAGAACGGAAACCAAAGATGACACCGAAACCGAACCTGAGAGGTGAAGCCCGATGCCGATTTACGAATTTCGCTGTGACCGGTGCGGACATGAGTTTGAGGAATTGGTTAGTTGGCGCGATGTTGAGGAAGGAAGGGTTCGTTGCCCCAACTGCGGCAGCAAAGAAGTGAGGCGCAAACTCTCACTTTTCTCAACTCGGTCGTCCAGTAGCGGAAGCCGCAGTTCATCGTGCGGTCCGACAGGGTGAAGGGTCTCTTGGTGAGCCCGACAGTTCGTCGGGCTATCAACTCAAGCCTCTTGCGATTCCGACGCCTCACGCACTTGCTCGCTAACGAGCATCGCTTGTTGCTTTTGCTTCCAATTCTCAAGAGCCTGCTGCAACCTTTCAAAGACCAGTTTGGGGCGGTAAACGCACATGTGGAATCGGCGACCGCCCTCGTAGGTTATGACGATTTCGCCCACTTCCACGCCCGCTTTTTCCCATGTCACTCGCTTGAGAAACGGCGTCGGTCTGAACTTGATGTCCTCTATGGCGGCGAAAGGAATTTCCTGCAGTTCCAAAGCCACAGCGATTAAGAGCCTTCTGTCGGTCAGCAAAATCATCCTCGGTTCGCCCCACGCTGCCACATCCCAAAGCCAGTAGAGCCAAAAGGTCAAAAGTTCCATCAGCCAATACTTCAGCCCGCTTTGTGGCGGGTCATCTCGGCAATCGGCGCAAAAGCGCCATATCGGTTGCTCGCCCGGCTGAAGGGCTTCATCCATGATGCGCAATGAGTGCACCGTTATGCGCCTCTTGACAGGATAAAGGCACGGCAACCATGTCATTGCCCTTCGTCACCTCCGTCTCATTTCACTTCTCAACTTCTTCATCGCCTCATCAACGGTTGCGTTCTCGTGGACTATGAGTTTGAGAGCCGCCAGTATTGCAGCGGGCTTTTCGTGTTGCCAAATGTTCCTGCCAAAGACCAACCCTTTCGCTCCTGCATCCATCGCTTCCCTGACCATTCTCAAAACTGCCTCGTCGGTGTCCATCTTCGGTCCGCCCCGAACCAAGATGGGAACGGTCGCAGCCTCAACGATTTCAGCAAAACTTTTCGGGTCGCCAGTGTAATCAACTTTGAGGGCATCAGCCCCCAACTCACTTGCGATGCGCACTGCCAACTTAATCCTCTCCGGGTCGCGGACAGCGTGAGCGCCTCGTTCAATCACCAGCGGTTCAATTATGAGCGGCATCTGCCAGACACGGCACTGAGACACCAAATTCGCCAACTTTTCCAAGTTGGCAGCTTCCTGAGCGTCTGTCTCGTAGCCCACAAAAAAGAAAGCCACAACCGCATCCGCTCCCAACCGAACAGCATCTTCAACGGAAGCGACAGCGACATGGTAGCCTTCCTTTGGTTCTGGTTTTGACCTCCAGATGTTGGTGGCGTCAACCCTCAAGACGAACCCAGGCGCATTTTTGCCCGCCAAAAATTTTTCAACGGCTGATGCGACGCCTGCAGTCACTTGCAACGCATCGGGTTGACCTTCCACGACCCGCTCAACTGCTTCCCGAATTTTTTCAACACCTTTGATGGGACCGAGAAACAACCCGTGATCCATCGCCACGACGATGCCGTTCCCTGTGGACGGGTTCAAGATTCGGCTCAACCTCAACCTCTTGCCAAGCCCGTCACTCATAGCCTTTCCACTCCCTCTATCGTGAGTTGAGAGCGTCGCTAATATGTTGACACTTAGCAGCAAAAATTTCAAGGGAGTGTTCCAACAAAACGGCAGCGAGTGGCGAGTAGCGAATAGCGAGTGGTTTTCTGGAGGGCAGTGCTCCCGCACTGCCGAAAATTTTCGGCGCATCAGGAGATGCACCCTCCAGCCAAAACGGCAGCAAGTGGTGAGTAGCGAATAGTGAACGGCGAATGGCGACTGGCGATTAGCGACTGGTAAAACGGCAGCGAGTAGCGAATAGCGAGTGGCAAATGGCTTTGATCACCCACCCGAGGTGGGTGGCTACAAAGTCAAAGCAGGCTAACTGAAAGTTGCGAGTTGCGGGTTGCGCGTTCAGAGAAAAAGCCCTAACCCTCAACTCTCAACTCGCAACCCAAATAGCAGGCTTCGTTTTTCGTAGACACCGACTTCAGTCGGTGGACTAATTGGGAGGGCGAGGCTTCTGCCGAGCCAAACTTATCGGCAAATCGTGAAATCGGCAAATCGGCAAGTCGGGAAATGGCAGCGAATGGCGATTGGCGACTGGCGAATGGTGAACAGCGAGTGGCGAATAGCAAGTGGCGAATGGTGAACGAAAAACCCTCAACCCGCAACGCACAACCTGCAACCCATTTTTACGCTTTACACTTCCAACGCTCAACTCGCAACTCGCAACCCGCAACTCATTTTGGGGCTAACGCCCCTCCTACCTGCCAATTTCACGCTTTACGCTTCACGCATCACGAATCACGCTTTTTTCTCGTCCCCCGTCCCTCGCCCCTCGTCCCGTTCCATCGTGTGTGTGATTCTCGTCACGGTTATCGCAGTGCTCTTATGTTTATAATTTAAGCAGACTTCAGTCAAAATGAAAGGAGGGATGCAAAGGACGAAAGACGAGTTGACAAAAAAACAAAGAAATGGCGGCGACGGCGAATTTGGTTGCTCGGGACGGAGCGGCAAAGGCGCATCGGGAATCACCTCAAAGAAAACCAAAAAAACTCTAACAAAGGAGGGCGATTGAGATGTTGAAGCGAACAATCACTTTGCTCGGTCTCACAATCACCGTCGGGGCGCTCCTTCTCACCCTCGGCTGCGGCGGGTCTAACAGCAACCCCGTCGCCCCCGTGTCTTCTGGCAAAACTTTGGTGAGCAGACAAGAAGGTAACAATCCACCAAGCGACCCAGAAATGAGAATCGGCGTAACTATCTGGGGCTACAAGTATGTTGGTGTCCGTTCTGAAGACCCTGACGGCGACCGACTATTCTACAAAGTTATCGTCAAAGGAGGTCCTGACAACATCTATCTTGTTTACGACCAGAGTGGTCAGAGCGGAGAAGACAAAAAGGGCGAGTGGTATACTATTCCTTGGGGCGACACCACTGTGGATAGTTTTGAGAGCGGTCAGTGGGGATTTGTTAAACTGTTCATCCCCGATGGAACTTACCAAATCACCGTGCAAGCCTTTGACGGAAAAGACTGGAGTCATAACGACTCAACAAGGATAACTTTCGGCTTCGGAGATAGCAGCGGCACCACTAATGGCGGCAGCAGCACTCCCAGTAGCAGCGGCAAGGGCAATGGTAATGGCAACGGCAATGGCAAAAACAAACGATGACTCCCACCTTAAATGCTCAATACACCCGCAACTTACGACAGTTGTCAAGAAAAAGACTGGCAAGGGCTTATTACCCTTGCCAGTCTTTTCTTTTTTCACTTGCGGCGGTAGCGGCGGGACAAAAATCCCACGCCCATCGCCCCTAAAAGGAGCACAACAGTTCCAGGTTCAGGCGTTGGAACAGGAACAGAACCCCTCCATTCTACTCTGGACGCACTACCAAGGTTCGGAGTGTCCGATGCTTTGGCGGGACCATAAATGGGTGGCAAAAGTGAATAAGCAACCAGAATGCTGGACTCATGACCAGTTCCAATTGGTGTATCTCCACTTGGACGAAAATCAAATCTCACACCACCAGGAATGAAACCAACATTGTCCGGATTCTTTATAGTCCCGGGACGAGGTTCAAATTCTCCTGAGAGATTTGGATAGTTTGCTGCCGTGTGACCCTTCACAGTGAGGGCGAAATCCGTAAAATTGGCATCAAGGTCTTTGTTTCTGAAGAAGTCAAAAGCATAGAAGAGGGGGCTTTCAACGATAAAAACCTCCACAGCACCGTGCGCTGCCCCTTGAGGGTTTTCAACCTGATAGTAGTAGCCCCACGCAGGTTGTCCACCCGGACCAACATTTCCCAAGAAAACAACAATCCAGTCAACATAGATAGGGATAGGGTTTTTACTAGGGTTGCCGTTATAAAAGACATTAAGCGTAGATTGCCCTGCCACCGCGTCTCCCACATTCCACGAAGTAGGGAAACTTGGCATTAACGGATCAGCCCATGATAGGGATACCGCAACTCCAACGACCAACGCCATCCACAACTTTGACATTGCCTTCATCTTTGACCGCCTCCTTTCTTAGATTTGGCGGGTTGATTTTCTCCGCCACTATATAATTACGACTTCGGGGGTCATTTGATAGCCATCTGGTGCGTGATTTATGATGCGTGATTTAACGGATTTGACGGCAAAATTGGCGATTTTGGAAAAAATGAGCGTAAAGCGTAATGCGTAAAGCGTAAAAATGGCAGGTAGGAGGGGCGTTAGCCCCGAAATCGGGTTGCGGGTTGCGAGTTGAGGGTTGAAAGCGTAAAGCGTAATGCGTAAAGCGTAAAATTGGGTTGCGGGTTGTGCGTTGTGGGTTTAGGCTTTTTCATTCACCATTCGCTACTCGCTATTCACTACTCACTATTCGCCATTCGCTAATCGCCAGTCGCTATTCGCTGCCGTTCTGGCTCGGCGGGAGCCTCGCCCTCCCATTTCATTCCGTCCTGCGTCCCTCGTCCCGTTCCATCTCCGTCCCTTGTCCCAATTTAAACGGGACTTTCAAAACACTCTGACGAACCTTAAGGTTGCAGCAAAATTGAGAGCGGTGAAGGAAGATGGCGGAGTCGGACTTGCGGTTTCGCAAACTTTTCGGCGAAGAAGTGCCGACGGCTGAGGAGTTCACTTTGCTCCCGCGCTACTACGATGACTTGATGCGGGATGTCCCTTACAGGATGTGGGTTCGCTACATCGTTGATTTGCTGCGCAAACTTGACGCCTCCTTCACTTTCAAGCGGGTGCTTGAGTTGGCTTGCGGGACGGGGACAATCGCTTTGGAGTTCGCTTTGAGGGGATGCGAGGTCGTCGGCGTTGACATCTCGCCGGGCATGGTTCAAGTTGCCCGCGAGAAAGCCCGGAAACTTGGGCTGACAAGGAAGGCTCGGTTCTATGTCCAAGACATCTCCGAATTGGACTTGCCCGAGGAAGCGCCTTTTGACCTCGCTCTTTGCCTTTTTGACAGCCTGAACTACATCACCGACCCAGACAGGTTGAGCCAAGTTTTCGTTCGGACTTTGCCCCACATTCGCCCCGGTGGCTATTTCGTCTTTGACCTCAACAGCGAGTTGGCACTGCGGGAGAACCTGTTTGACCAAGACAACCTCAGCGTTGACGAAGAGAAAACGCCAATCTACTACTTCTGGCGCAGCCAGTATTACGAGAGCGAAAAGTTGTGCCGGGTTGACATGTGGTTTGCGGTGAAGGACGAACGAGGCGATTGGCTGCGCTTCAAGGAAGTTCACTGGCAAAGGGCTTACTCCATTGAAGAAGTCCGCGAAATGGCTGAAAAGGCAGGATGGGAATGGGTCAAGGTCTTGGACGCCTACACCTACCGACCGCCCCACGAAGAAAGCGAGCGATGGTATTTCGTTTTGCGAAAGCCCGACAAGCGTTAACTTGCCATCAAACTGTCCGCCTTCATCGCCCTAATCTGGTCACACAAGATGCGCTCAACCGATTGATTGATGGCGCAAGTTGCACCAGCACAGTTGAAGCAAAACTCGTTCGGCAACTCTTTCAGCCTCGTTATGTTTCGGCGGATGTTCGCTCTAACGCCACCTTCTCGGACATTGCCGAGCGGTTTCGGTCTGCGGATGGCGTGAGCACCACACCAGTGTTGTGAACCGTCAGGCAAGACAAAGGCTTGCGTTGGGGCAACATAGCATCGCTTTGTCAAGGCTGTCGCCCAATAAATTCCCTTAGCCGCCTGCTCGCAATAACTGTCAAGCCCACCTCTGTGGTTCACCCTCAGGAAAGGGTTGGCGAAGGGAACCCATTCAGCGAGAGACCTGCGTTCATTTGAAGGAACGCCAATGCTTTCCTGATACTCCTGCCAGACCTTTTCCGCCTCAGCCCAAGTCTTGGTGTAAAACTTACGCCACTGTTCAGCGTTTGGTCGCAAATTTTCGTTCTCTGCGCCTCCGACTGGGATTAAGTGGAAGGCAAAGTCGCCCGACAAAGGATTTTCGGGATGTGCTTCCCTCACGCTGAGCAGGAACCTAAGGAAGTCAGGGAACTGCTCCAAGTTCAGGTTCGTCAGCACGCAGTTGATGTGGATTTGCGGGTGGCGAACGCCGAGAAGTTCACGGGCAATCTGCAAGTTGAAAATTCCCCTCAACACCTTTTCAACCCGTTCGGGTGAGCGGAAGATTTTCGCTTGCAACTGAGCCTCATGGCTGTCAAGGGAAATGTGGATGCGAGCCAAACCGGATTTGACCAAGTTGATGGCAACCTTCGGGTTTATCAGTTCGGCGTTGGTGTTGATGTTGACGGCACAGCCCAACCGAACGGCGAAAGCAACCAAACCGTCATCGCCCCAAACTCCCTCACCGAGCAGCAACGGCTCACCGCCCGTCAAGTAGATGTAGGGAGGGGTCGGGTTGGCAACTTGCTCAATGACCGCTTTCCAATCTTCAAGTTCCATCCTTTTGGGCAACCACGCTTGGTTGCAGTAAAGGCATCGGACAGGGTCAAAAGAGCAATCCAAAGTCAGCACTAAGCCGAGGAAAAGAATCGGGAAACGCTCATCACCCGACAGGGCAGTTTCCCAATCTGAAAATGCGTCAAGCAACTTTTCCTCGTCGGTCACGCCTTCACCTAAAAGTTGCTTCACCCGCTCACTGTTGCGTTGGAGCAAGTATTGAGCCGCTCCCGTCAACTGGGAAGGAGAGGAAGGCGGGTTCAGCGCATCTGCTTTTACCCGTTCCAAGTCAACATTCGCAAGGGTTTCCTGCCAGTCTGGTTGCTCCAAAAGCGCCTTCAAACGCTCACGGTGCTTCAGCAAGTAGTGCTCAAACATTTCAAGTCACCCATCGCTTCAGGCAATATCCGACAGCCACAAAAAGCCTGCCATAGATTTTTGGGTTTCGTCATGACTCGTTCGTGCAAGCGTGTAGGCGTGCAGGCGTGCAAGTGTGCAAAGGTGCGGAGTTATAAGCGCAGGGTGCAATTGTTAAGCATAATCGGCAGTGCGGGAACGCTACCTTCCAGAAAATTTGCCGTTTCATTATTCGCCAATCGCTATTCGCTATTCGCCACTCGCTGCCGCTCTGATGCGCCGAAAATTTTCGGCAGCGCAGGAGCGCTGCCCTCCAGAAAACCATTCGCTATTCGCTACTCGCTGTTCACCATTCGCCAGTCGCCAATCGCCAATCACCAATCGCTGCCATTTCCCGACTTGCCGATTTGCCGATTTCACGATTTGCCGATAAGTTCGGCTCGGCAGAAGCCTCGCCCTCCCAATTAGTCCACCGACTGAAGTCGGTGTCTACGAAAAACGAAGTCTGCTGAAGCGGGCTGAAAAACTGGAGGGCACATCTCCTGATGCGCCGAAAATTTTCGGCAGCGCAGGAGCGCTGCCCTCCAGAAAACTCGCTACTCGCCACTCGCTGTCTTTCCACCTTCACGATTTGCCGATGACCTGAGTTTGCGCCATGATTTGAGGAAGCGTTCAGCAAGGTTTTTCGCAAGTGAGAGGTGGAACGAAATGGGCTGCGATGCTTCCGTGCCGAAAATCGCTGACTTAACTTGGCAACCTTTGCAGGTGCCATTGCACACCCCCTTTGCCATCTCGTCGGAAACCACAACGGTGACGGACAACTTTTGGGTTAAGTTGAAGTTGGACGACGGAACTGAAGGTTGGGGAGAGGCAGCGCCATCGCCGACTTTGATGGGCGAAACGGCGAAAACCGTTGAAGCGGCGCTGCAAGAGGCAAAATCCATTTTGCTCGGTCAGCCTGCAAGGTGGAGACATTGCGTCAAGTTGCTGAACGAACAAATCCAAGCACAAAAAGCGGCATGCGCCGCTGTTGAAGTTGCGTTGCTTGACGCTTTGGCGAAACGGCAAGGGATTCCCTTGTGGCTTTGGTTTGGTGGCTCAACGGATGAACTTGAGACCGATGTGACTGTGCCAATCATGCCCGTTGAAGAAGCGAAAAACTTTGCAGCCAATTTCGTTTCCAGAGGTTTTCGGCGGTTGAAGTTGAAGTTGTCGGGGAATTTGGAAACGGACGAAGCCCGCATCGTCGCCGTCCACGAAGTCGCCCCTCACGCTGAACTGCAACTTGACGCAAATCAAGCCTACAAACCAACGCAAGCGTTGAAGTTGCTTAACAGGCTTGAAAGGTTGGGCATCACCCCAATACTGTTTGAGCAGCCAGTTCCAAAAGACGATTGGGATGGAATGAGATGGCTGACGCAGCGCTCACCAGTTCCTATTTGCGCCGACGAAAGTGTTGTGACCGCAAGCGATGCTCTGCGAGTTGTTAGGGAAGGTGCCGCTCACGCCATCAACATCAAAATCATGAAGAGCGGGGTCGCAGAAAGTTTGCGCATAATCGCCATAGCCCAAACTGCTCACCTGCAGTTGATGGTTGGTGCGATGGTTGAGACGGAGTTGGGTTTGACAGCGGCTGCCCATCTCGCAGCAGGAACTGGCGGCTTTGACTTCGTTGACTTGGACACTCACCTGTTCATGGAAGACTCGCCGTTCTTAGCAGGGTTTAAAGAGGATGGTGCTTTGCTACGGCTCCAAAACAGCCCCGGTTTGGGAGTGAAGTTGCGAAGCGCGAAACGAACCGATGAAGCAAGTTCCATCAAAGAAGGGTAGCGATATCAGAAACCGGCGAGAAAAATCCCCTCTGAGCCATCCCTTCGAGTAGCCGATTGGCTTCTTCCAATGAAACTCGTTTTGCGCGCACCAAGTGGACCAAGATTCCCAAAGTTCCCGTCACTTTTAGCCCCATCTGTTGGGCTATACGGCGGGCATCTCGATCATCCGTAGCCACTGTGAAACCTCTGTGAAAAGCGACAGCGATACAACTTGCTTCTCCTTTCCCCAATCGTTGGCATAATCCTTCGAAAGTTCGCCTTTCCTCCTCGTTCATGACCAAGCGTGGGAGCCAATCAAGACAAGTGGGAGGCAATTTCCCTAATTCAACCCCTCGTTGATACTCTTCCCATACCTCTTGAGTGGTTCCTCCCTTGCCTTCAACCGCTTCCCGAAGCAGTTCCATTGCTCCAACCGCCCCAAAATTGGAAAGCACAGTGGCGTTCACCAGGACTGTTATCTCTTCCATTCCCATATCGCAGCCTCCGCTTTCGCTTCTTCCTCGTCTCTCGGACCAAGCCTTATCGGAATCCCTTTTGCCAGAAATTCTTCTTGCAACTCAAGCCGATGTTTCCCCAGCAGTTCTGCTGCCTTCCCAAGATTAATGCGCCCACTCAGGTAGGCGCTGACTACTAATGCCCAACGGAGTCTCGGTTGTGCCTTCAGCATATCTTCCAACGCTTCTGTAACCCAATCTGGGCTAAAGCGTGCGATGTCTTTGAGTTCCTCCAATACCCAGTCAACTGGCAAGCCTCTCATCTTTTCGTCACCGCCTTCATTTTACCGCATCCTTACGGCTCTTGAGTAACCCGAACCTTTGACTTTCCCCTACGCTACACTTGTTAATGCCAGCATTTGCGGACAAGGACAGGGCAAGTTTTTGGGTTCGCTCCAAAATAACGACAGGAGGTGGGAAGAAATGCCGATCAAATGCCCTCACTGCGGGACGGAAAATTTGGACGGAGCATTGTTTTGTGACGAATGCGGCGCATCGTTGACGGAGGTTTCGGCACAACCTTCTGCTGAGGCTGCTCCTGCGGAGGCTGCGCCACCTGAAACTGCTCCTGAGGCTGCACCTGCCGAAGTTGCTCCACCCGTCGTGGGTGCGCTCAAATGCCCATCTTGTGGGCACGAGAATCCGCCTGACGCTCGCTATTGCGAAAGTTGCGGCGCTCCTTTGGCAGCACCCATCAGCGGTCCAACACCTACCCCAACGGGTGTTGAAGCGCCACCTGTCGCACCACCCATTGCTCCGGTTGCAGCCCTCGTCATCGCCGAAACTGGAACTGAGTTGCCCCTTGACTTTTCAAAAGGTGAGGTCCTCATCGGGCGGTCAGACCCAGTTAGCCGAGTTTTCCCCGATGTTGACCTGACGCCGCATGGTGGCTACGAGGCAGGTGTTTCCCGAAAGCATTGCCGCATCTTCAAACAGGGAGACCAGTTCTTCGTTGAAGACCTGCAAAGCACCAACGGAACGAGGCTGAACGGGCAGTTTATCCCGCCAAATCAACCCCGCCCCCTCAACGACGGTGATGTCCTTGAGTTGGGGGCGTTTAAAGTGACATTTGTCGTGAAGCGTGAGGCGTAAAGCGTAATGCGTAGAGCGTAAGGCAGAATATCGGGCTTTCTCCGACTTGCGGTTTGATTGATGCGGTGGCAAGTTTGTGGGCGAGGAGGTGACTGAGATGGCTTTGAGGACAATCTGCGATGTTGATGTTCAGGGCAAGCGGGTTTTGATGAGGGTTGACTTCAATGTGCCCATTGAGGACGGGAAAGTGTTGGACGATTGGAGGCTACGAGCCACCGTCCCGACAATCCGCTACTTGACTGAGCGAGGAGCAAAACTCATCCTCATGTCCCACCTCGGTCGCCCAAAGGGTAAGCGCGATGAGAAGTATTCGCTCCGACCGGTAGCGCAACGGCTGAGCGAATTGCTCGGTCAGCCTGTCAAGTTCGCTGACGATTGCATTGGTGAAGTTGCTGAGAAGGCTGCCGCTGAGTTGCAGCCGGGCGAAGTTTTGCTCCTTGAAAACTTGCGCTTCCACGAGGGCGAAGAAAAGAACGACGAAAATTTTGCCCAGCAATTGGCGAAGTTGGGCGAAATTTATGTCAACGATGCCTTCGGTGCTGCTCACCGAGCCCACGCTTCTGTCCACGCCATTACTAAGTTCCTGCCAGCGTATGCTGGGCTTTTAATGGATAAGGAAGTCACCCACTTGGGCAAGTTGCTGGAAGCGCCAGAGAAACCCTTCGTCGCCGTTCTCGGTGGCGCAAAAGTTTCCGACAAAATCGGTGTCATCAGGAACTTGCTGACGAAAGTTGACGCCTTGCTCATCGGCGGTGCGATGGCTTTCACCTTCTTGAAGGCTCAAGGTTATGAGACTGGCAAGTCGCTCGTTGAAGAGGACAAACTTGACTTGGCGAAGTCGCTCCTTGATGAGGCGAAAGAGAAAGGCGTTGAACTGGTGCTGCCCGTTGACTTCGTGGTCGCTGAAAGCGACGCAGAGGACGCAAAAACGGAAGTTGTCCCAGCCAATGCTATCCCTGCCGACAAAGCAGGCTACGACATCGGTCCTGAAACGGCGAGAATTTACGCCGAGCGAATTAAATCTGCAAAGACCGTTTTCTGGAACGGACCGATGGGAAGGTTTGAGCGGACACCATTTAAGGCAGGCACAAAAGCGATTGCGGAAGCGCTCGCAGAGTGCCCAGGGACGACAGTCGTCGGAGGAGGCGAGACCGCTGCAGCCGCATTTGAATTCGGCATCGCCGACAAAGTGACCCATGTCTCAACAGGTGGCGGTGCAGCCCTTGAGTTGCTTGAAGGTCGCGAGTTGCCGGGGGTTGATGTGTTGAAAGCGTGAGAAATTTTGCAACTTCGCTGGCACAGGGATGAGCGTTAACTTGCCCGAAAATTTGTGGGGAGTTCCTGCTCGCCACCTAACATCGCTTTACGGCAACCCACTTCGTCGGATAAGCCACCATTCTGATGTCAAGGCTAAAAGGAGCAGAAGGTAAGGCAGTGGCATTTGAGATAAGGGCTGGCTCGTTGGGACAGTTATGCTTTTCGTCCATCTCAGTCTCTTCATCCACGCAGCGATTTCGTGAGGTTGCAAAATTTGTCCGCCCGTCGCTTTCGCTAACTCTCGCAGTAGGTCTGGAGTTGGCTCAACGGTCAACTCAGGTGGCGGGGGTGAAGGGGTCTTCAACTCGCTTGCGACCTTGCTAATTTCGTCGGTTCTCCCTTTCGTTGGGTCGGCGAGGAAGCGAATCAAAGTTTGCCAGAACTGACGGTGGATTTTTGGCTCTTCACCTTTCCTCGCTGCTTCCATCGCCCATCTCCATGTCCCGTCCAAGCCCAAAATTGCGACTTTGCCCCATCCCTCTTGCCACCAGACCAAAACGGGTTCGTTGCCGACCTGCAAAGCAACCCGAAACGCTTTCCTTTGAGGGCGAACAGCCCAAGCGGCATCCGCTGCGAGCAAGTTCGTGAGTTTTTCGCCCAGCAAATCTCCTCGTTCGGGACGCAGGTTGGCTGGAGCGGGCAGCGGCACAATTTTCAGTGGCTCAGGAACGAAAAATCGCCACCCGTTTGAGCGCACCGAAAGTTCGTTCAGCGTTACCAGCAAACCGCCACCGTTTTGTGCAAAATGCCAAACCGCTCTCCCCTCAGCAGCACCGAACTGGTCGGGCGTCGGGGCGATAATTGCGACGACATGAAAGGGGTCAAGTTTTTGGAGTGAAGCGGGAAGCAACTTTGGCGAGCCTTGCTGGTAGCGAGTTCCGTCGGGCAAACCGGAAACAGCGACCCACTCAAAGTTCGGTTCTTCCTCAATCGCCTGCTTAGCGAATTTGAACTCAAAGTTCGGCTGACCAGTTGCCAGCAAAACCCTCAATTTCGTGGGCGCTTGCCAAACCATCGCTTCCGCCGAATTGTCTTCTGTCCAAACTTCATCTGGCGCTGGCAAAACCTCAAAGCGGTAGCGATGCCAACCTGCCTCATTGGGCGTTAAGGTCACAGTCGTTTGAGCCGCTCCGTTGACAATTTTCAAAGTCGCTTGCGACACTAACTTTCTCGCTTCCCAAACCCTCACCTGAACCGAGGTTTTTCCATGCAGCCGAGTGCCTTCAACCTTCACCGCAAAACTAATTCTTTCGCCAGCGAACAAAGTTGCCTGAGTGGGTGAAACGGTTAGGCGCAAATTCGGCGGCACATTGGTCGGCAAAAGAACAACACTCATGCGAGTCTTCCCTTTGCGCAACTCTTCAAGCAGTTGCTTGTCAGTTTGGGGCTCAGTGTCCTGTCCGTCAGTGATGACCAACAATTCGTCCGGCTGAATTGATGCGACGATGGCTCTGATTGCTGCCGATAAACGAGATGCGTTGCCTTCAGCGACTTCGGACAGATTGGGAAGTGAGACAGGTCGCAAGTTTTCGCTGAATTCCCAAATCAAGACCGAGCGATGCCGAAGTGATTGCTTTAGGCTTTTGACAATTTCTCGGCGAGCGGGCGTGTTCGTGCTTCGGGATGCATCAACCAAGATGGCGATGCGGGCGGGCTGATGAACTTTGCGGGTTGACGAAATGGAAGCGGGAAATAAGAGCAATGCTGCTGCGGCAACCGCAATTAGCCGCAAAGCAAGCACCACAATCGCTTGACCCGTTCCGACATGCTTTTGAAGTGGCTTGAACCTTGCTACCGAAAAGATTGCGGCGAAAACCAGCAAAGCCCACAACAGCATTTGGCTGTTCACCCGTTCAAGAAAGTGTTCTAAAGCCCTTCATGCCACTGGCTTTAGCCAATGTTTGATGACGGAACTTTTTTGAGCGCCGAATTCATTTGACGAAAAAAATCGGAGGACACGGTTCCTGCCGTGCCGAATTTTTCGGTCGGGCAGTAGCCCGGCACTCCAGAGATTGACGAAACTTTAGGGCGCATCTCCTGATGCGCCGAAAAATTTTTCGGCAGCGCAGGAGCGCTGCCCTCCAGAAAACCACTCGCTATTCGCTACTCGCCATTCGCCACTCACCGCTTGTTGCCGTCTCACCGGTCGCCAATTGCCAGTCGCTATTCGCTGTCGTTTTGCCCCGTTGGATGGGTAGCAATGAAAGGCGTGCTTGTCACATGACTTGTTCAATGGCTCTTTTGACGGCATCAACGGTTGGTGGCAAAGGTTCAGGCAGTTGGAAAGTTTGGAGAGCCGTTTGTGGGTCTTTGAGTCCGTGACCTGTCAGGACGCAAACGATGATGGGCTTTTCCCTTTCAAATCCGCGCTCCGATTTCAACTGCTCAAACTTCCTCTCAAAGTAGCCCTCTTTTGCCAGTTTCAGCAAACCTGCGACGCTTGCAGCCGATGCGGGTTCAACGAACAAACCTTCACGGCGAGCCAGCAGTCGGTAAGCGTCCACGATGGCTTCATCCGAGACTGCGATGATTGTGCCGCCTGATTCGTCCCTTGCCCTGATAGCACCTTGCCAACTTGCGGGATTGCCTATTCTGATGGCTGTTGCGATTGTTTCAGGATTTGGGACGGGCTCACCCTTCACCAAAGGCGCTGCCCCTTCCGCCTGAACGCCGACCATGACAGGAAGTTGGCTAATTCGCCCCGCTTCAAAATATTCACGGTAGCCTTTCCAGTGGGAAGTGATGTTTCCTGCGTTGCCGACGGGAAGGATGTGGAAATCAGGTGCATCTCCTAAGGCATCGCAAATCTCAAAGACGCAAGTCTTCTGCCCTTCAATCCTGTCTGGGTTGATGGAGTTGAGCAAGGCTACGGGCAACTCCTTCGTCAACTCACGGACTATCCGCAATGCGTCGTCAAAACTGCCGTGAACTGCGCAAATGATTGCCCCGTGAGCCAGAGCCTGAGAGAGTTTACCTGCAGCGATTTTCCCTGCGGGGACGACGATAGCGCACTTCATCCCTGCAACCCCGCAGTAAGCAGCAGCGCTCGCCGAAGTGTTTCCCGTAGAAGCGCAAATGCCGATAGTCAAACCACTTTCAAGCGCTTTGCTGACTGCCACCGTCATGCCCCTGTCTTTGAAACTCCCCGTTGGGTTCGTGCCTTCAAACTTCAAGTAAACTTCCGCCTTTCGGTCAAGCAATTGCTCCAACCATTTGGCACGCAAAAGCGGTGTGTTGCCTTCATGCAGGGTGACGATGGGAGTTTTTTCGGTGATGGGCAAAAATTCTCGGTAGTGGGCAATGATGCCCTGCCAGCGGGAGACGGAAAGGCGCATGTCGCTCTCCATCACCATCGAACCTCGCTTTCACTTGTTTTTCGTTTTTGCCTGTCATCTTTTCGCTCAATCGCTTTCCACCCACAAGGGCGGGCGGACAGACAAAACGACATCAAGTCGCTTGATTTCGTTGAGCGATTTTTGGAGCGCCGCATAAGGTGTCTTGTGGGTGAGCCAGACGATGTGGGCAGTTTCACCTTGACTTTCCTTCTGGATGACGGAAGCGATGCTGACTTGGTTGCTCCCGAATACGGAAGCAATTTTCGCCAGAACCCCTGGTTTGTCAACGACATCCATCCGCAGGCAAAATCGGCTTTCAATTTCTGGGATAGGCTTGAGTTTTGGGTTGACCCGGCAAGTGCAAACAATTCTCGCCTTTGAGCCGAAGACGATGTTTCTGGCAGCGTCAATGATGTCGCTGACGACGCTGTTCCCTGTAGGCGGACCGCCTGCACCTTGCCCGTAGAACATGAGCCGACCGACATTTTCGCCTTCAATCAAGATGGCGTTGAACTGGTCGCTAACTGCCGCCAACGGGTGAGTTTTGGGGACTAAGGTCGGGTGGACGCGAAGTTCAATGACCCCATCCTCTTGCTTGGCTATAGCCAGCAACTTGATGGCGTAACCTAACTCGTCGGCGTATCGGATGTCAGAGATGTCAATGTTGCGTATTCCCTCACGGTAAATGGCGCCAACTTTGATTCGGAAGCCGAAGGCTATGGCAGCCAAGATGGCAATTTTGTAAGTGGCATCGTGACCATCAACATCATCGGTCGGGTCAGCCTCAGCAAATCCCTTCTCTTGTGCCTCTCTCAGCGCTTGCTCAAAACTCATCCCGTCCCTGCTCATTCGGGTCAGGATGTAGTTGGTGGTGCCGTTGACTATGCCGACAATTCGGTGGATGGTTTCGCCTGCGAGGCTTTGTTTGAGCGCCGAGATTATCGGGATACCTCCTGCGACGCTCGCTTCGAAGTAAACATCGGTTCCGACCTCTTTTGCGATGTCCAAAAGTTCGCTCCCTCGCTTTGCCAGCAATTCTTTATTTGCCGTCACAACTGATTTTCCCTGCTTGAGCGCTGTGACCAGCAAGTCAAAAGCGGGTTCCAACCCGCCCATGACCTCAACAACGATGTCAACCCTCGGGTCGGTGACGACGCTGTAAGGGTCGGTGGTGTAGAGTTCTGGTGGCAGTTTGACGGGGCGCTGTTTTTTGGGGTTGCGGACAGCGACTTTGACAATCTCAAAACGGCATCGTGCCCTATGCTCAATCATGGCTGCGTTCTTCAGCAGTATGTTAGCGGCGCCGCAGCCGACAACTCCCATGCCGAGAAAACCAAGACGAACGACAGATTTGTCTTCAGGCAATTCCCATCACCTCGGTGCTTAAAAGTTTATCGCACCGCTCAAAAGACCTTACTCGCCCCTGACGATGCGCACTTCCCAGTCAGTTAAGTCTAAGGCATCAATTCGGGCGTCGCCCGATGTCTCCGCCACCCATCCCTGCCCGTTCCGAAAAGTTTGAGTTGAGGTGAGAGGGATTGAGATGAAATCGTTGCCCGTCGGTCCTAAAGCGTCAAAACCTGTGCGCGGCGTGTTGTCGTAAGGGTTCGTCTTCAGTTCGCTGACGCTGATGAAGTTCATTTCCACCCGCTCGGGCAAAGGGTCTGGTGGCGGAAACAACTGCCGAAGGTCAAGGGTGATGCGAATTTGGTTTGGTTGAGGGAAGGAGATGTCAAGGGGCGGTCCAAGCAACCGAGTTGTAAACGGTGGCTGGAAAACTTGGATGCGAAAAACTTGGGCTGACTGGCGAAAAACTTCAACGAAAAGGTCAATGCGAGAGCCGAGGGTCGCATCAAAAGGGACACCCCAACCGTTGCCCCAAGGGCGAGTCAATGCAGGCAACGGTCCTGTCCTCGGGTCACCATCGCTGTCAATGGCGATGTAGTAGAAAAAGTCAGGGTTGACGGGAGCAGCATAGACGAGCGTGATGACCATCCGATCACGCGAAATTTGGATGGGTTGTTTCGGGAACTTCGCACATCCTACCAGAATTGCCAACATGCCTATGAGCCAGCGAAACCGAGCCATCCTCAATACCTCCCAACGGTCGCCAAGTTAAAAACTGCGCCCGTTTTGGGCGATAACTAAATGGTGGCTTCGGCTGTCCAAAATTTTTGAGCGTCAGGGAAAGCCAACGAAAAGATTGTCGCAAAGGACGGGATTGCGACATGGACCTGTTCCGAAGGCATGAGAACAACCCAATTTTGACGGTCAACGATTTGCCAGTTCACGCTATCGCCGTTTACAATCCCGGCGTTGCCGAGATGAACGGTGAAGTGATTTTGCTGCTGAGAGTGGAGTTGGCTGATGGTAGGTCAAGCCTTTATGTGGCGAGGAGCAAAGATGGCGTGAACAATTGGGAAGTTAGCCCCACGCCTTTGCTTGCCCCTGACGACCCAGATAACCCTATCGCCGAGTATGAGACCATCGGCTGCGAAGACCCAAGATTAACCTACATCGCAGAACTGGACGAGTGGCTCATCGCTTATGTGGCGGTCTCGGATGCAGGTCCTGCTGTGGCTTTGGCTCGGACGAAGGATTTCAAATCTGCCGAGCGGATTGGGATTGTCCTCGCACCTCCCAACAAAGACGCAGCAGTCTTCCCCCGCCGAATTAACGGGCGCTGGTTTATGCTTCACCGTCCGATGTCTTGGGGAACAGAGCACATCTGGTTGGCAGAGTCGCCAGACCTAATCCACTGGGGCAACCCCAAGATTGTGCTCCGAGAGCGTGGCGGAACTTGGTGGGACGGCGTTAGGGTCGGAGCAGGTAATGTCCCCATTGAGACGCCTGAAGGTTGGCTTATCATCTATCACGGCGTTAAGGAAGTCGCTGGAACGCCAAGTTACAGGCTTGGTCTGGCACTTCTGGATTTGGATGACCCGTCAAAACTCATTGCCCGCTGCCGATACCCTGTTTTCAGCCCCAATGCCGACTACGAACGGGTCGGTAACGGTCTCAACATCGTCTTCACATGCGGGGCATTGGTTCGTGGCAACGAAGTTTGGATGTATTACGGCGCTGCGGATACCTGCGTTGGGCTCGCCATCGCAAAGTTGGACGAATTGCTTGACGCCGTTAAAAACGACCGACTTTGACGAAGGTTCAAGTCTCAACTTGTTGAGTTTTGTCAGTCGTAAATTCCTGTTCGGGAAGCGGTCGCAAAACTACCCGAACCTTCGTTATCCGCCTTCGCTGAACTTCCTCGACGATGAAAATTGCTTCAGGCGTAGTGACTTTTTCGCCCACCGAAGGCAATCGTCCCAGTTCAGTGAAGACGAAACCGCCGACCGTGCTGAACTCCCCTTCGGGCAACTCAATCCCCGTCAACTCTTCAAACTGCCTCCTGTCCATCTTGGCATCAACGATGAAAGTCCGCTCATCAATTTGCAAAGCCAAATCCGCTTCTCGGTCATGCTCGTCCCTGAGTTCGCCGACAATCTCTTCCATGATGTCCTCCAAAGTGACAAGACCAGCAGTTGCCCCATGTTCGTCCAGAACGATGGCAATGTGCATCTGGTTGGTCCTCATCTCCTGCAAAAGTTCACTGACAGGCTTGGTCTCCGGGACAAAGTAGGGCGGACGCATCACCGACCTCAAATCCATTGACCTCTCGCCATCGGCAATTCGGGCAAGGATGTCGTAAGCGTAAACGACACCGACAATGTTGTCAAGGTTGACTTCGTAAAGCGGGATGCGGGAGTGACCTGTCTGGATGACCGTCTCAAGGAGTTCGTCCAGCGAACTATCAACTGGCAACGCCACAATGTCCGGTCGCGCCACCATGATGTCTCGGACGAGGATTTCGTCAAGCCTCAAAATTCGCTCTGCCAGCAAGTATTCTTCTGGCTCAATTGCTTTCGCTTCCAGACCCGCTTCAAGGAGAGCGGAAAATTCGTCTGCCGTCAGTTTAGGTTGGCGGTTAGGGTCTGCACCGAGGGCTTTCAATGTCCTCGCTGCAATGGCGTAAACTACAGCGTTGATGAGATGAAAGGCGCGAGCGAGCAATTTCCAAAGTTTCAGCCATCGCACCAACAAGGCTTCCGCCCTCGCTGCGCCGATACTTTTGGGCAACACCTCACAGAAGGTCAAGATGAAAACAGCCATCCCTAAGCCCATCACTTCGCCCCAACCGTGCCACTTCATCTCAACGATGTGTGTGGTGAGGGCAGAGGTCAGTAGGATGAGCAATGTGATGCCGACAAGCAAACTTGATAGGTTTGAGCGGTCGTTAATGAACTCCCAAACATCGTTGGCGTTTTGCTGCCTGTTTTGGTGCAGATACGCTCGCAACCTTCCCCTGTTTACGGCGACCAAAGCCACTTCGCCGAGCGAACAAAGGAAAATCACCACCAACATCGCCGCAACGAGCACCAATTCAAGGGCAACGAGAGCGCTTTGACTCATCCTGAAGCCAGACCTCCCGAAAAATTACTGGCTGGTGACCGTTACTTTCACCCAGATTATCCGCCGCCCTCTCATTTCAGCCACTTCCAAACTCACTCCGTCCAAATCGACTCGGTCACCGACTTGCGGCAACTTTTCCAGATGGGCGACGATAAGTTCGGCGAGCGTGTCGTAATCCTCTTCGGGCAACTCAACACCGAGGAACTTTTCGACTTGCCTGATGCTCAAAGGCGCTCGGACAAGGAATTCGTTTTCGCCGATTTGCCTGACTGGCGCTTCCGCGATGTCATACTCGTCGAAGATTTCGCCCACGATTTCCTCAAGTATGTCCTCAACGGTCACCAACCCAGCCGTCCCGCCTTCCTCATCAAGGACAATTGCCATGCCTTTCCGCTGCCTTTGCATCGTCCTCAGCAAGTTGTAAGCCTTTTGGCTTTCAGTGGCAAACAAAGGCGGTCGCGCCAGTTCGCCTGCTGTTTTGTCCCGCTCGCCCCTATACCAAGCCGCCAAGACATCTTTAGCGTGGAGAATCCCGACAATTTCGTCTCTCGTGTCGTGGTAAACGGGCAACCTACTGTGTCCTGACTGGCGCATCATCCTTATGGCTTCGTCAAGCAAAGTATCGTGCCTGATTGCCACCATATCAACTCGCGGCACCATGACTTCACCGACCCGAACTTCCTTGAACTCAAGGGCGCTTGCCAGCATTTGCTTTTGCTCCTTCGTTATGACCCCTTGCTGCTCCGCTATGTCCAAAGTCGCGAAAATTTCCGCTTCGGTGACCAGAGGCGGGTGGTGGGCGTCCTTCAAGCCCAGAAGAGACAAAATGCCACCCACAACCCACTCAACGAATGCCAAAATCGGCGCAAACAACTTTTGGAAAAAGGCTACCCACCGGGCGACGGAGAAGGCAACAATGTCTGCGTAGGAAGCACCGTAAACGGCTGGCATGACATCAACGAAAGTCAGGACGAGAAAGGCAAACGCTACCGAGATGATGGCTGACAGCCCCGCAAATTGGAGCGTTTTGTTCAAATCCAAAGCAACCGATGTGACTAAGGCTTCCGCAATGTAGTCGGCGATGGTGATGCCCGCAATGAGGGTGGCTATGAGGCGGGGCGGGTTACGATACAGACGCAAAACTTGTTTGGCACTTTCGTCACCTTCGTCAGCCAAGTGCTTGGCTTTGACCTTACCGACACCGAGCAAAGCGGTCTCCGAAGCGGAGAAAAGGCTTGAGACCCAAAGCGAAAATGTCGCCAAAGCAAGTTTTAACGCAACTATCACAGCATCGTCGCCACTCATGCCGCACTACCTCTCAAATCCTGCGTCCTTGCGCTGGCATTTTTGATTATAGCCTGCCCGACGCCTTTCAGTTCAATCGTCGTCATCGTCTTCAAACCACCTCTGCCAGCGCCCTTTTCGCCACCTCCTCTTTTGCCCTTTCATCCGACCAAGCATGTGTCCCACCATTGCTGCTAACCCAATGAGAAGCCCGAAACCGACGAAGGGAGACGCCAAAAGCAGAGCGAGCGCTGCCACACCTAACGCCAAGCCGACCGTCAGCAGAACTGAGAATGTGATCCCGAAAGCGAAAGCCAAAGTTCCCAGCACAAGCAAGGCGATTGGCAACCCGAAAATTGCTGCCAAAGTTAAGCCCAACCACTTGCCCCATTTTTCTCTTTGTTGCTGACCTTGGCGCCCTGCCTGTCGGCGGGCATGGAACTCTTGAAGTGCCTGTTCCAAAAATTCCGGGCGAATTCCGGCAGCCATCGCCCCTGCCCTCAGCGCATCCCGGTTGATTTGCCCCTGCTGCTGTGCTTGTTCTTCACTTTCCGCTTGCGCTTGGAGTTCTGCAGCCCGCTTCAGGATTTCCTTGACTTCCTCTCGGCTGTATCCTTCCTGCGCCAACCTGCTGGCTTGCTTGAACAAAGTTCCCCACATGGCTTGAAAACCTCCCGCTAAATTATGAGCCCTTCAAGCAGTCAACGGATAGGTCATAGCAAGCCTTGACTTGCCAACTCAAACCTCAAATCCCTTGCTCGCCGCATCAATTCCTCTCGGCTAACCTCGCTGTATGGCGGCACAAGCAACCTTTGGTCGGTGCACTCAAGGGCTGCCAACGCTTCCATGTAGGCAATCATCTGCTCGTTCCTTGAAGGTGTGTATGTCGTGGCTGCCCGCATCAAGTGGTCAAAGGTGATGACGGGCGAGTTGTCCTCTAAAGCGAACCATCTCGCTTGGGTCAAAACTGCGTTCAGTTCCGCAGGCGAAAAGCCCTTGACTTTCTCAACGATAGGCGCAAAGTCAAATTCCTCCAACTGGAAGCCCCGCTTTTTGGCGTTGATTTTCAGAACCGCTTCTGGGTCTTCGGCAGCGAAGAAAAGCGGGATTTTGATGTCGCCTGCCCTGTCGGGTCGCTTGATTGCCTCATCAACGAGGTCAGGTCGGTTCGTCGCCCAAATCGTCAGCATCAAACCACGAAGGGAAGTGTCAGCCATGAAGGTTGAGAACTTAGCCCAAAGCCTTTGAGAGACGCCGCTGTCGCCTATCTCGCCCCTCCTCCCGTAGGCTTGGTCAATTTCGTCGTAAAAGACGATGACAGGCACCATTGACCTAAGGAGCGAAATCACTTTGTCGGCATTGCGCTCCGATGCCCCGACCCACATCTCTCGGACATTCCCGACCTCTACCAACGGCAACCCGACTTCTTTTGCGAAAGCCTTGACGATGTAGGTTTTCCCCGTTCCGGGCGGACCGACGAAACCAATGCCCATCGGCGCATCTTGGCGTTTACCGCTGCGCAAGATGAAAGCGACGAGCCTCAACAACCGCTTGACTGGTTCTAACCCGGCGACCATTTCAAGCCCATATTCTGGTTCGTGGACTTTGATGAGCCCACCATACTCTTCGCGGAAGATTTCCTCTTTCCGCTGCCGAATGTGCTGAGCCGTCAGCGGTTCCCCACTTTTCCGAGCCTCCATGATGATAGCCCTGATGTAAGCCAAATTCAAGCCAGCAGTCAAATGGGCAAATTGCTCCGCTGTCAAATCGTGCAACTTGACTTTTGACTCGGCGAGTTCGTTCTGGATGAAAGCCAACCTTTCCTCGTAGGCGGGGTAAGGGATTTCAGCCAAGTCCAAATGTGGCGTTCCAGCCCTCAGCCGAGCGTTCAAATCGCTCAGGTTTTCTGTCAGCCAGAAAACGAAGTTGTCCCTTTGGCGAATGTTTGGGTTCTCCGCCCAGTTGCGCAAAATTGCGATGTTGCGCCTATCGTCCATGCTCAGAAACGCCAACTCTTGGTTCGGCGCAAGGGTCTCAGCGTCCTCAATGATGAGTGCAACTTTGTCCCTCGTCTCAAGCAACTTTTGAAGCAACGGCAGTGCGAAGTTCGGGTTTTTGAACATGTCCTGAACATGGGGCGGGAGCGTCCCATTCCTGACAGCAGCAGCAAGCCCTGAGTCGCCAGACAAACTGAAGTGCACGGCGAGGAATTGACAAAACTCCCGTTCCATCGTTGGGTCTGCGAAAGTCACGCCAGTTCGGATTGAGTAAAAGAGCACAAGTTGTTTGCCACCCGTGAAGGCTTTGACGATGAACTGAGGCAAGGGAAGGTATTGGCTGCCGAAAGGTTGCAAGTCCCTGATGTTGCTGTGAAGGCAGAAGACGCTCGCCACTCCGCCTTCGTAGCGGTGGCGAACCTGCTGAGCCCACTGAGGCAGTAAGTTTTGAGTGGCAGTCATTTCAACATCCTCCCGACCCTGCCATCAAAAGCGCATCAAAGTTGCTTCGTTTGCTCGGTTTGCTGTTCAGGTTGAGGGAGCATCGTCTTTTCGGACTCTTGCGGTGCTGGCAACATTCCAAGTTGTCGCTTGTATTCAAGCAGTCTCTCTTCCACGCCGATAGAAGCGGTTGCCCGCTTGATTTCCCTCATCCTTGAGTTGATGTCGGTGGCGGCGACTTCGGCTCGTGCTTGCGCTCGTGCGAGCCTCTCTTGAACTTTCTCCCTCATCCGCTCAAGGACATCGGTTGGAGTTCCGACCTCAAAAGCAGCCATCGCTTGTGCCAGTTCCTCTTGGAGTTTCGCCAGTTGCGCTTGTCCGATGAGCCTTCTCGCTTCCGCAATTTTGCGCTCCATTTCCCGTTGGTAGTCTTCAAGGGCTGCCCTCGCTTGTTGAGAAGCCCTGCGTGCAGTTTCCAACTGCTCCAAAGTGTCCTGCAGACTTTCTTCCGCTTGAGCCTTTGCGGCAATCAAAACTTTCGCTTCTTCCTCATAGCCGAGTTTCAGCGCTGCGATGATTTGCTTGTCATACTCGTCAATCTGCTTTTGCAGGTGCTCTGCCTGTTGCTGGAGTTGATACTCCGTCGCCAAGACCTCGGCGACCGCTGCACGGAGTTTGGGGACTCTGGCTCTCATGTCGTCAATGTATTGTCGGAGCAGCATTTCGGGGTCTTCCGTCCTTCGCAGCAACGCCCCGAAGAACGACCTAATGACCATCCACAATCGGCGCAACATGGTTTCATCGCCCCCTTGCTTTTAAGCCATCAATTCGCCATGTTATCCCTTTCGTCAAGTATGGCGCAGTAAAATCAAGGCGTCGGTTCTGGTCGGCTTCGGTGGCTCCGAGCCAACTGTTCAAGCCTTCCAGTCTCAGCGAAGAAGACGAACTCAGCCATGTTGGTGGCGTGGTCAGCAACCCGCTCCAAAAAGTAGGCGACAAAAAGCAAGTAAGTCGCCTGCTCAACCAAAGACGGGTCTCGCTCCATGTAGCCAACCAATTCCTCAAAAAGGCTCTCGTAAAGTTCGTCAACCATATCGTCATCCCGGCAAACTTGGATGGCAAGTTCAATGTCTCGGTTGATGTAAGCCTGCAATGAGTTGTGGACCATGCCGAGAGCGAGGTCCGCCAACTTGGGGATGTCAACGAGGGGCTTGAAGAACTTGTGCTTGGACAAAATCTTTGCCAGTTTGGCGATGTCAACGGCGTGGTCGCCGATTCGCTCCAAGTCAGTCACGATTTTCAACGCTGTCCCGATAATCCTCAAGTCCCGAGCCATCGGTTGCTGCAACGCCAAAAGTTTCATCGCCTTCGTGAAAATCTCGACATCCAAGTCGTCGGCGATGTCGTCTTCTTGTATGACCTCATTGGCGAGGTTGACATCTTGGTTTATGAGCGCCCTCATCGCTTTCGCCACTGCGCCCTCAACGAACCGCCCCATCCTCAGCAAATCATCTTGCAACTCTTGCAACTGCTCTTCAAAGGATTTCCTCACGACCGTTGCCATGACGGCTCGCCTCCTGAAAGCGATTTTAGCCGAACCGACCTGTTATGTATGCTTCCGTCCTCGGGTCATCAGGGCGGGTGAAAATTTTGTCCGTCGGTCCGACCTCTATCAACTCGCCATTGAGGAAGAAAGCGGTGAAGTCAGAAATTCGGGCTGCCTGCTGCATGTTGTGGGTCACGATGACGATGGTGTATTTGCTTTTGAGTTCGTAGAGCAAGTCCTCAAGCCTGAGAGTCGCTGTCGGGTCTAAAGCCGATGCGGGTTCGTCAAGCAAGATGACCTCAGGTTCAACGGCTAAGACGCGGGCGATGCACAACCTTTGCTGCTGTCCACCCGAAAGTTCAAGGGCTGAACGGTGAAGTCGGTCTTTGACCTCATCCCAAAGCCCTGCATCTTTGAGCGCCCGCTCAACAATCTCTTGCAACTTCCGCTTGTCCTTGATGCCGTGAATTCTCGGACCGTAGGCAACATTGTCAAAAATGCTTTTGGGGAACGGGTTGGGCTTTTGGAAAACCATCCCGACACGCCGACGGAGCGTGACGACATCGACGCTGCTGTCGTAAATGTTCACGCCGTCAAGGAGAACCTCTCCCTCAACCCTGACACCTTCAATCAAATCGTTCATGCGGTTGAGGCATCGCAGAAATGTTGACTTACCGCATCCCGACGGACCGATGACAGCGGTGATGCGGTTGGCGTAAATGTCCAAGTTGATGCCTTTGAGCGCATGAAAGTTGCCGTAGTAAAGGTGCAAGTTGCGAACTTGGATTTTGACTGCTCCCGCTTCACCAGCGATTGCTCTGTCTCTGTCCCGCTCAATTGTCGGTCTGACCATCAGTTCTCTCATTTCCGTTTCCCTCCTGGCTCGAGTGTCGTTACGATTTTAGCGCTTTCAAGTTTGCGTTGATAGACTTTTTGACGAAACCTTAACGAACGCTGCCGAAGAGGGTGAAAGCGATGTTGGAAGCGACCTTCTTGCACTTGCCGGGAGCGACACGAGAAATTGAGCAAAGGCTTTGGGAAGCAGGGGTTCTCTCTTGGCACGACTTTTTGGAGCGATACCAAAGCGGGACTTTGCCTTTCCCTGTTCGTCCCGAGTGGTTCTCGCTGATTCAGCAATCAATTACCCACCTCGCCAAAGGCAATGTCCGCTTCTTCGCTCACCTGCTTCCATCGTCAGAACATTGGCGGCTTTACGGTCCTTTCCGCTCACAAGCAGTTTGCCTTGACATTGAAACGACTGGACTGACCGACAAAGATAGGGTCACCGTTGTCGGTTTGTATCACAACGACCGCTATGAGGCTTTCGTTGACGGGATAAACTTGGAGCAACTCCCTGACACCTTGAGGGAATTTCCCATCCTCGTTACATTCAACGGCTCGGATTTTGACATTCCGTTCCTTCGTCGCGTGTTCCCCTACCTGCTTTTGCCGCCCGTGCACTTGGATGTTCAAACACTTCTGAAGCGATTGGGCATTCGTGGCAGCCAAAAGGTGATTGAAGAGAGGCTGGGTCTCGTCAGGAAAGAGGAAATTCGTGGGATGACGGGAGTTGACGCAGTGGTCTTGTGGGAGGCGTATCTGAGGGGCGAACAAAAGGCACTGCACCGCCTTCTGGAATACAACCGTGAGGATGTCTCAAAGTTGAAGGACTTGATGGACTACGCCTACAGGGAACTCTGTCGCCAACTCGGTTGGTGGTGGTGACCGATGAGGGTCGGAGTTATCGGAGGTTCAGGTTTCAGCAGCATCTTGCCGTTAGAGGGCGCTCAATCTGTCTCCGTGAAAACTCGCTTCGGCGAGGCAAACTGCATCTTGGGCAAACTGGCAGGGCGTGAAGTTGTGTTTTTGTGGCGACACGGCGAAGGTCACAAGTTGCCACCGCATCGCATCAACTACAGGGCTAATGTTCTGGCGATGAAGGCTTTGGGCGCGAAAGCGGTTTTGGCAACTGCAGCGACAGGGACGCTGAGGCAGACTCTGCCGCCGGGAACTTTGCTCGTCCCTGACCAACTCCTTGACTTAACTCGCCAGCGACCTTTGACGCTTTTTGAAGGCGATGATGCTCCCGTCGTCCACATTGATTTGACTTACCCCTTTTGCCCGGAGTTGAGGCGAAGGCTCGTTCATGCTGCAGAAGAGTTGAATGTCCAAATCGTCAACGGCGGTTGCTATGTCTGCGGTGAAGGTCCGAGATACGAGACCGCCTTTGAGGTCAAAGTGCTTGCACAACTCGGTGGCGATGTCGCTGGGATGACCGCTGGGACGGAAGCGACTTTGTTCCGTGAGGCTGAGATTTGTTACGCTATCGTCGCCGTCGTCACCAACTGGGGTGCAGGTTTGTCGCCGCAACCTTTGAGCCACTCTGAAGTTGAAGCGATGATGGCTCAGAAGTTGCCTTTGGTCGCAAAAATTTTTGAGCGAGTCATCGCAGGGTTTGACTTCCCCGATTGCCCGTGCCAGCACTCCCTTGACACCTATGGCGACATCGCAAGGGCGTGGCTGCAGTCAGGAATCAGCGTTTGATTTAGCCGCCGCAAAATTTGAGGCATCAGGGAGTTTGCCACCGATTGAGCCGATAAGTTTTTTGGAAGCCGCAAAATCGCTGAGGAGGTGTCCAACGCTTGCTTGAGGGTCTGAAGGAATGGGCGCTTGAGTTGGTGAACAATTACGGACAAATAGGCTTGTTCGTCGTTGCGTTCGCTGAGTCGTCCTTCTTTCCAATCCCGCCCGATGTGTTAATTGTCGCCCTTGTCCTGCCGCCAACGAACGCAAGCCCGTTTATCACCGGCTTGGTTTGCACAGTTGGAAGCGTGGCAGGCGCAATCGCAGGTTGGGTCATAGGTCGTTGGGGAGGGCGACCCATCCTTGACAAGTTGTTCCAGCCAGAAAAGGTGCAGCAAGTTGAAAAACTTTACGACCGATACGGCGTCAGCGCCGTCTTGATCGCTGCCTTCACGCCCATCCCTTACAAGGTCTTCACCATCGCCAGCGGTGTCTTCAGGCTCAACATTTTCGGCTTCATAGTTGCCAGCGTAATCGGACGCGGTGCAAGGTTCTTCTTGGTCGCCTACTTGACCAAGTGGTTCGGAGAGTGGGTCATTCAAAGGCTTGACAAAACGATGATGGCGGCTTTAGCATTGGCAGTCGTCGCCGCAGGTGCTTACTGGCTCTGGCGTCAAAGGCAAAATAGACTGGTCAAAAGGGAAGCGGCGAAGGGGTGATGCAAGAGTTGAGGGATATGTTGACGGCGCTCAAAGACGCAGTTTGAAGTGGTGGCTAAATTAGAGTTGCGAAAAAACTTCGGAAAGGAGGTTGGAGGCTATGGCTTACATCATCTGCGAACCGTGCATCAATGTCAAAGACCGTGCATGCGTAGAGGCGTGCCCGGTGGATTGCATCCACCCACGCGAGGACGAAGACCAAGGCGAAATCATGCTTTACATCCATCCCGACGAGTGCATTGACTGCGGTGCTTGCGAACCTGTTTGTCCCGTCAACGCGATTTTCTTTGAGGACGATGTGCCAGAACAGTGGAAGCACTTCATTGAGATGAACCGAGACTACTACTTCCTTTCGCCAGAAGAGTTTGAAGCCAAGTATGGTCGCCGACCTTAAACTTCACGCAGCAAGAAAGCGGCAAAGCCACCCTGCCCTCGCTACACCTTTGTGGGGGCAGGTTTTTTGTTTGTGTGAGAAGTCATGCGCTGAAAAGGCGAAGACCTGCTTCTGTCCCTGTGAATATCACGGTTGAACTTCCTCAGTTGCCGGCAGTGCGGCAAATTTATGCTTGGGAACAATGCGAAAAGGAGGGGATTGGGTTGGAACAGTTGAGGTTTCCTGAGGAACTGCTCTACTCGCCCACCCACGAGTGGGTTCGGGTTGAAGGCAACCGAGCCATTATCGGAATCACTGATTATGCCCAAAGCGAATTGGGCGATGTGACTTACCTTGAGTTGCCCAAGGTTGGCGACACCGTTGAGGCTGGACAACCCTTTGGCGTCATTGAGTCGGTTAAAGCCGATGAAGAACTCTTTGCTCCTGTCTCTGGCACAGTCGTCGCCGTTAACCAAAACGCTGTTGACCATCCAGAAATTGTCAACAATGACCCTTACGGCGATGGGTGGCTTATCGTCGTGGAGATGAGCGACCCAAACGAACTCAAAGGTCTAATGACTGCCGAGCAATATCGGCAAATGCTTGAAAGGGAAGGAGCGATTTGAGATGGAGCAAGGGACACAGAAAAAGGGGCAAGGGACAAGGGACACGGGACGGGTGAACGGCGTGCCCTATTTGCCCAACACCAATGAAGACCGCACTGAAATGTTGCGGTTTATCGGGGCACAAAGCATTGATGAACTGTTCGCCGACATCCCCGTTGAATTGAGGGAAAAGGCGTTGCTCAATTTACCACCTGCGTTAAGCGAGCCCGAACTTATGCGCCACCTCCGTTCCCTCGCCGCCCAAAACATCCCCGTTGGCGACCTTCCCGACGAACCCGCCCCCCGTCCCTCGTCCCTCGTCCCGTTTCTCGGTGCAGGCATCTACGACCACTACATCCCGCCTGCTGTCCAACACATCATCAGCCGCAACGAATTCTACACCGCCTACACGCCCTACCAAGCGGAAGCATCGCAGGGAACTTTGCAGGCGACCTTTGAGTATCAGTCACTCATCTGCGATTTGACGGGCATGGAAGTTTCCAATGCGTCGCTTTACGATGGTGCATCGGCGTTGGCGGAAGCCGTGCTAATGGCGCACAACATTAACGAACGGCGCAAAGTGATTTTGCCGAAAACGCTGCATCCCCACTGGCGTCAAGTCGTCCGCACTTACGCATCGGGCATGAAGTTGGAGTTCGTTGA
>Ga0079992_150617_pt1 | contig 56239 bp, 49 predicted proteins | sample FaiFalFF_MnMetaG_3_FD_69197 | JGI IMG/M metagenome (GOLD analysis project Ga0079992, IMG submission 69197) | Freshwater microbial communities from Yellowstone National Park, Wyoming, USA - Fairy Falls B (FF_Mn_B) MetaG (SPADES assembly) (version 2) | ecosystem: Environmental > Aquatic >...
TACAATGTGATTTGAGAGCGAGGAGCGACCATCTCTGAAAGGCCGTTTTGCTGTGAGCCCCCTGGCTTCTTCACCTCTCGGGGGCCTGTGCGGGTTATGGAGGGCCTGACGAGGAGTTTCAACTTTTCAGCGGCGCAGCGGATCGATTACACGGTGAACTTGCGATGTGGGATCAGGAGGGAACAAATGGAGCGCATGGTCAACATAGCTGAGGCTTGCCTTTACTTCGAGGAGTTGATGCGTGAGGTAACAGAGAGGCATGAGACAATCATTGTGGAGCAGGATGGGCAGCCCCGTATCGTAGTGCTCTCAGTGGAAGATTACCGTCGCTTAAAGGCAGCCCAGCTCCGCTCCCCTTGGGAGGAGACGCTGAAAGAAGTCCAGGAGATGCGGGCGCGCATCCAGGCCCGGCGACGAGGGGAACCCGTGCCGCTGCCGGAGGACATCATTCGGGAGATGCGGGAGGAACGGGATGCCGAGCTCACCGGTTTGCCTTGATGCCAGCTTTTTGCTTCACTGGTTGATAGGTGGGGAAGCGGAATCCCAAGCGGATGCACTCTTGGAGGAGTGGCATCGGACCGGGAGACCCCTCATTGCTCCCACTCTGCTTCATTATGAGGTGACGAACGCTTTGCATCGTTATGTCGTCCGTGGATGGCTGCTTCCTGAGGAGGCAAGAACCCTGCTGGACTTTGTCCTGCGTCTGGGCCTTCATATTTATGGTGATGCTGAATTGCATCGCCGAGCCCTGCAGCTGGCGGAGGCCCTCTCTCTCCCTGCGGCCTACGATGCACATTACTTGGCGCTGGCGGAGCGGGTGGGAGCAGAATTCTGGACAACCGACCGACGCTTGGCTAATAAGGTTCGGGAAGCTCTGCCGTGGGTGCATCTGCTCGCTTGATAGAAGATGGATCCCCGCTGGCAAATCCGGAAAATCAGGGGGAAGAAAGCGCAAGCGGAGGGGTGTTGTCTATGACGATCCGGATCACCGTGAACGGATCCTTTCTGCGAGCTGGCGGCTGGTTTCCGCCTCCTGCTCCAGATCCTCAGGAGGATAGTCGATCACCGCGAAACCGTTCTCGGAGAGAAGCCGGTAGAATTCCCAGCGCGCACAACCCAGGATCTGAGCGCCCAGCCCTCCGGAGATCTGTCCTGTTTCATAGAGCTTGCCGAGCGTATAAACCAGGGCCTGCTTCCGAAAAGTCTCAGGCTCCATCTTGAGCGCGATCAGCAATTCTTCCGGGAAGACCACATTGATCCCCATTGCGATCCCTCCAATCCTTGCGATCACCAAACATCATATTCCTGGACCATGCATGCGTCAATTTCAGACCAGAGGTCTTCCATCGCCTCCCAATGATGTGCCGGGACAACGTGATCGCCGGGACGTTCTATCCTGGGGAGAGGCGAGAGCCCCGCTGGACTTCGTTCGGCGCGAACAGGCTCGGGAGATCCAGCGGAGAATCCAGGCGGGTTGGGCGGAGGCGATGGACGCCTGCCCAACCCGCTGTTTGAAGGTCGGGTTGTCGCTTATCGGCCCCGGGCCTTCTGGAGCAGCTCGTTGGTGAAGACCCGCTCGATCTCCACGGGTTTCGTGATGGCGTTGTAGCGCCGCAGGACCTCATACAGGGCTTCCCACTGCTCCCGGGTCTGCCAGCCCAGGCCGTGGGCCCGCGTCACCTCCGACTCCGCATCCTTGAGCTCCGTCTCCAGCATGAAGCGCATGTGGCCCCGGTCCGCCTGAGGCGCGTATCGGAGCACGATGTCCACCGCCTCCTCCGGGTTCGCCCGCGCGTCCTCAATCCCCTTCAACGCCGCCCGCAGGAAGCGGACCAGCAGGTCCGGATCCTGCCGGATCTGCTCCTCGCTGGTCACGTAGGTCAACCCCAGGGTCGGCACCCCATAGTCCGCGGCGTCCCAGATCACCAGCTCGTAGCCCATCTGCCGCAGCAGATAGGGCTCATTGGACTTAAAGAGGGGATACACATCCACCAGCCCCTGGACCAGCACCCGCGGGTCGAAGCCGACGTTGACCAGCTCCACCCGGTTTCGATCCACCCCGGCCGCCTCCATGATGGCGAACAGGTCCGGGGGAGGCGTCCCCTTGTAACCCACCTTCTTGCCCTCCCAATCCTTAGGGGTCCGCATCCCCGAGGACTTCAGGGCGGCGAAGGCCTGCTGCCCCCGCTGGCCGATGAGGGCGATAGAGACCAGAGGGAGCCCCGGGTCCGCCCGCCGCTGGAGCAGCACCGCCGCGTCCTGGGTGGTCACCTGAACGCCCCCGGCCATCAGCAGCTGGAGATGCTCCCCGCGGCCGGTGGAATGCTGGATCTCGACGTCCAGCCCTTCCGCGGCGAAGTAGCCTTTCTCCTTCGCCACATACACGCCGACGAAGGGCAGGTTGGCCTGGGGCTTATAGCCGGCCATGAAGACCATGTGCCGGAGGGCCGGGGTGGGGGTCGCCGGCGGCGCCGGCGTGGCGCACCCCGCCATCAGGATCAGCCACAGAACGAACCCCGCGCGAAGCCGTGTGCCGATGGAACCGTTGAAGAACCGCATCGCCACCTCCGGGATGAATGGGATGAAAGGCATCGGGCCTTTGCGCGCAAGGTGCCACGCGGATCATCCGTGGAGCACCTTTTGAAGGCCCGAGGACGCGCGGCTTTAGAGGCGGGCCTCCTCCGGGCTCCACCAGCGGGCGCGCCGCTCCAGGAGGGCGGCCCCGCTGTAGCCCGCCAGGCTGACCGCCGCCAGGATCATGGCGGCGGCGAACAGGCGGGGCATGTCCAGGTTGGTCTGGGCCAGCCACATGGCCCGCCCCAGCCCGCCCGAGGCCCCGGTCCATTCGGCCACCACCGCCCCGATCAGAGCCAGGGGAACGGCGGTCTTCAGGGCGGCGAAGGCGTAGGGCCATGCCGAGGGCCATCGCAGATGGACGAAGATCTCCCACGCCGAGGCATCCCACGCCCGCAGCAGCTCCAGCGCCGCCGGGTCCACCGCCCGCAGCCCGGTCATCAACGGGACGAGCGCCGGATAAAAGGTCAGCAGGGCGGTCATCAGCACCTTGGGGAGCGGCCCGAAGCCGAACCACAGCGTGAGGATGGGGGCGATGGCCACCAGCGGGATGGCCTTCAGCAGCAGCACCAGGGGCATGATCGCCCGCTCCAGGGGCGGCCAGAAGGCCGTGGCGACGGACAGGGCCAGGGCGACGCCCATCCCCAGCGCCAGGCCGGCGGCGGCCTCCCCCAGGGTCACTCCCGTCGCCTGGAGATACAGCCCCCGCTCGGCCCAGAGCGTGGCCAGGATGCGGGAGGGGGCGGGAACCAGATACACCGGCACCCGGGCCTCGCGGACGATCAGCTCCCACCCCGCCAGGGCCAGCGGGAGGGCGAGGAGGGGCACCCATGGGGCCAGCCGCGCCCCCGAACGCAGGCGAGGAAGCTCCATTCCCATCGGGCTCATCCGGCGCCTCCCATCAGGGCTGCTCGAACGCGCTCCACCCACTCCCCAATCCGTCGCTCGTCCGTCCGCGGACGCGGATCCGGGAGGGGGATGCGGGCTCGGATCCGGGCCGGTCGGCCGGCGAGGACCACCACCTCATCCCCCAGGCGGACCGCCTCATGGAGGTCATGGGTCACCCAGAGGACGGTGGCGCCGAAGGCGCGCCACAGCCGCTCCACCTCCTCCAGCAGCTGCGCTCGGGTCAGGGCATCCAGGGCCGCGAAGGGCTCATCCATCAACCAGACAGCGGGGCCGGCGGCCAGGGTGCGGGCCAGGGCGACCCGCTGCTGCATGCCCCCCGAGAGCATCCGGGGGTAAGCCCGTTCGAACCCCTTCAGGCCGACCATCGCGATGAGCTCCTCTACCGTAAGGGGCGGCCGGAGGGCGCGGCCGTTCACCTCCAGGGCGAGGCGGATGTTGCCTTCCACCGTGCGCCAGGGCAGCAGCGCCGGCTGCTGGCCCATCCAGCCGATGCGGCGGGCCGCCCGGGCCTGGGCGGGGGAAAGGTCCCCGATGCGGATCCGACCGGCGGTGGGCGTCAGCAGGCCGGCCGCCAGGCGGAGCAGGGTGGACTTGCCGCATCCGCTGGGGCCCACGATCACGGTGAAGGAGCCCGGGCGGACCTCCAGGTTCAGGTCCTCGAAGATCACCCAGCGGCCCGAGGGGGCCGGGAAGGCATGGTGAACGCGTTCCATCCGGATCTCCAGCATCCCGGGCCCCCTATCGATCGGCGGGAGGGATCACGCCGCGGCGGCCTTCCATCCGTTCCGGGAGGATGCGGAAGATCTCCCGAAGCCCGGGGGGCGGGCTTTCGAGCCGGTAGCGGGCGGCCAGCCGCGCGGCCAGGCCGTCGGGGCCTTCCGGGAAGATATCGGGGACGGCCCGGCCTTCCACCCGGACCCGTCGCAGGGGCGGCCAGGGCTCATCGATGAGCAACGTGACCTGGGGGTGAGCCCGGATGTAGCCCGGCCATCGGGAGCCCGGGAGGGCGGCGATCCAGAGCGCCGGGCGCTCCCAGAGATACCACACCGGAACCGCATACGGCCGGCCGTCCGCTCGCAGGCCGACCAGCCGGGCGATCCATGGCCCTTCCAGGAAAGCGGCGATCTCCTCGGGGCGAAGCCGCCGCAGGGAGAGCCCTTCCGGCTCGGCGGCGTAGGGCTGATACGCGGGGGCGCCCAGCCGGAGGGAGAGGCGGGCGGCCGCCGCCCGCAGGGCCTCATAGAGGGCCGGGCGGGCCCGGGAGGCGGGCAGACGGACCGCCAGGGCGGCGACCGGGTGGCGGCCGTCGGGGCAGATGGGGACAGCCGCTTCGATCAGCGCGCCCAGGCGCCGGCGGGCGATCCCCTCCCGTCGGATCCGCCCCCAGCGGGGGCCGGTTCGATGGGCGGCCAGGAAAATCCATCCGGGGGCGCTCCCCTCAAGGGGAAGGCGGTCCCCCACGGCCCAGCGGCCCACCAGGGGATGGACGCCCAGGGCGGCTTCCAGGACCACCACCTCCCCTCCGGCCGGGCGCAGCAGCGCGAGGCTCTCGGCGAACCCGCGGGCCTCGGCCCGGAACAGCTCCCGCAGCGCCTGTTCGGGATGCGCTTGGGCGGCCAGCGCCCACCATCGGGGGCCCAGGCGGTAGGGCCCGCGAGGGCCGGCCTGCTCCAGGTAACCGTGGGCCTTCAGGGTGTTCAGCAGCGCGAAGAGCCCGGTGCGGGAGAACCCGAAGCGTGCCTGCAGCGCCGCAGGGGAAACCCCCTCCGGCCGGTCGGCGATCCACTCCAGGATCCGCAGCGCCCGCTCCACCGCCGGCACCCGATGGATATAGGCCAAGGGACCCTCCGGTTCATTAAAGAAAACTATGATTTACTATAGCAGATTTCGAGGATCCGTCAAGCCCGCATGGTCCGGGGAGGCGGGAAAGCCCTGGGGGGTTGGGGCGTGCTTCAGGGCGGATCGATCGGGGGGAAGAGGATCAGGGTCAGGCGGACCTCCGCCTGACCCTGATCGCCCTTCGGTGCCCCTGAGGGGCTCAGGACGGGTGGGATGGGCTGACGATGGGGATCAGGCGGTAGGCGGCCAGGAAGATCAAGGCGGCGGCGGAGACGATGCCAACGGCCAGCAGCCATTCGGTGAGGGTGGGGAAGTAATCGAAGCTCAAGCCCGGGCCGGTGAAGGCAAGGCGCAGGGCTTCGAACTCAGGCACCACCAGCGCGGGGATCACCAGGTTCAGCTTGGCGCTGAGGCTGGTGAAGGCCACGAGCCCGCCGGCGGCCGCCAGGACGGCAGGCCGAGCCCCGGGCAGGAGCAGCAGGATCAGCGGAAGGACCAGCCCCAAGGCGATCTCGAAGATCCAGAAGACCCAGGAGAACGGCCCGAAGAGGATCAGGCGCAGGGCCTCCACCCGGCTCGGGACCCCCGCGTAGAGGGTGGTGGAGTATTCCGCCCAAAGCAGCACGAGGGTGAACAGGAGCAGACCCAGCACCAGGCCTCGCAGGAAGCGGAGGGCTTCGGCGTCGGCGTGGCCCAGGAGGATCGAGAGGAAGAGAACCAGGGCCGCTCCGCCCAATGCGCCATCGGCCAGGAAGCGGATGGGAACCAGAGCGGATTCCCACAGGCCCTGGGCGCTGACCACTCCGAAGAGCGCCCCCTCAGCGCCTCCCATGATCACGGCCAGGAGCAGACCGAGGCCGAACAGCGGCCGGATGGCCGGGCTCTCCGGCTGGGCCTTCTTGAGATAAATCAGAGCCAGGAGGAGAAGCCCGTAGATCAGGTAGAACCAGGCCATCCAGGCCATAAGCGAAGCGGGCTGGGTCGAAAGGTAAAGCTTCCAGAAGCGGAGAGGATGGCCGAGATCGAGCCAGATGGCCAGCAACCCTCCGGCCAGGGCGGCCAGGGCGGCGAAGAGGGCGATCCCGCTCAGGGGCTGCAAGGCTTTCACCCGGAAACTTTCTCCGAGAGCAGCGACGGCGAAGGCCCCGATGGAGATCCCGGCCAGGGTCGTGTAAACGGCCACCCACAGCCCCCAGGGGACGTAGGTGTTATAGGCAGCGACCGTGTGCCCGCCGGTGAGGCGCTGAATCAGGCCCACCGCGCCGGCCACCAAGCCAGCGATGGCGATCCCCCACAGGATCCTCTCGACAGCGCTCATCCCCCGCGTGATCTTCTCCGCTCGGCTCATGAGGACCTCCCGGTGCGTTCGTCGGATGGCAGCGAATCGGAGTGCTCTGCAAGGACAGCGTCCAGCCATTCCAGATCCAGCCGGACGGCCTCGTGGGTGAAGGCGGCCAGCCCGATGAAGAAGGGATCGGTGGTGCTGGAGGCCAGGGCTTCGCAGAAGCGCGGCAGCCATGGTAAGACGTGGCGGCGGAGGAACTCCCGGCTGGCCTGCAGGATCCGCCAGCGCTCCGCGTCATGGGTTGCCTCAGCAGCCCGTCGAGCCAGGTAGGCCAGGAAACCCAGCTCCAGGGCGATGTGGTCGGGCGGGATCCGCCATTCCGTCTCCGGCATGGCGGACCACTGCAGGTAGAAGCGACGGGCGGCCGCCGCCGCGGGGCCCATCAGCCGCTCCCCGTGCAGATAGAACGAGGCGAAAGGGGGGGCGGGGACGCGGCCGGGGCCTTCCATCAGCCGGGTCATCTCAACGTTGAGAGCCTCGACCAGAGCCCGGCCGTCGACGGCCTCCCGGATGCGCTGCTGCAGCTGCCGGAGCCCTGGGGCCATGGGCGAGCCTGGCTCCAGGGCCAGGCTCGCCACCGCGCCCAAGACCGTTTCGGTTAAGGGATAGGAGAAGAGGGCCCGCAGCAGGCTGTAGAGACCTTCGCGTTCTTTCAGCTCACGCTCCATCACCGGCTCTCCTTAGCCGATCTTGCGGACCTTGACGATCACATCGCCGTAGGCGGGCTGCCCCATGATGGGCGACAGGTTCTCGGGATCCACCAGGGCGTTTTGGTTCGGTGTGATGTCATGGAAGGCCCACGTCTTGCCCAGGCCAGGGCTGAAACGCCCGCCCCCGCCAAACGGCAGCCGCAGCACGCCGGGCCGGATGGTCTCCACCAGGACGACCTTCCCGCGCGTCTTGAACCCCTGCGGCGTCTCCAGCTCCACCAGATCCCCGGTCTTCAGCCCAAGGCGCTCCCCATCGGCGCGGTTCATCTGGATCACGCCGATGGACCAGGTTCCGCGGGGGATGCGCACGCGGCGGCCGGTCGGCGTAGGCCCGTTCTCCCCGATGATCACCTCCTCCACCACCCGTTCGTCGTTCAGCGGCATCCAGAGGTCCTCCGTGGGCAGCCGTCCCAGCCAGTCCACCATCTGGGTGCCGGACATGGCGTGGTGGATGCGGCCGGAGATCACCTGGAAGGGATACTCCTCCCGATACTTGGCGTAATCCGGGTTGGTGTAGGGGTTCCAGCGGGTTTCGAACCAGTAGAAGGTGGAGGGATACTTCTGCCAGCCGAGGCGCGCGATGCCGGGCGGCGTCTCGCCGGCCTCCTCGATCAGCTTGTTGTATTTGGCGTAACGGCCTTTGCGCTGCACCTGGCCGTCTTTCTCCACCGTGTAATCCCAGACGAACTCCACCTTCTTGCTGTCGGTCTGGAGCACCCCGCCGCCGTGGAACCGCTTCCAGCTCATGGGCCACACCGCCACGCCGTGGTGCTCCCGCAGCCACTGGACGGTGAGCGGCTCCCCGCGGATCTCCTTCTTCTCGTCATCGATCTGCACGCGGCCGGCCTCCAGGGAGTCCGGTGTGCCGAGGAGCTTGTAGCCTTTGGGCAGGTTGGGGTAGGGGAGCGGCTCTCCGGTGTTGGGCCGCCCGGGGGCCACCCGCAGGGCTTCGTTCCAGAAGTCTTCCTCGGTGGGGTATTTCTCCCAGAAGTCCTTCGGCTGGATGTCGGGATCACCCTTTTCGTGGAGTTTGCGGGCCAGCGCCCAGCAGATCTCATACTGGGTCTTGGATTCATACATCGGGCGGATGACGAAGTCGCGCAGGTAGAGCACGGGATGGACCGGATAGATGTCCGAGAGGCTCATGCGCTCCATATAACTGGCCTCGGGGAGGACCACATCGGCGTAGAGCCCCGTCTCGAGGAAGACTGTATCGATGTAGACCACCAGCTCCACCTTGTAGTTCCCCGTCTCGTCCTTCGCCGTCAGGGCCTCGATCCATTTCTGGGTGTTGGAGCCGGTGATCACCGGGTTCCCGGTGCGGATGAAGAAGGCTTTGATGGGATAGCGGTGGCCGCGGAACGGGCCGTAGCGCAGGGTGACCCCTTCGATGAAGCGGCGCGGGTAGTCGCCCACCACGTCATCCCACGCCGCCGGCCAGTCCCCGTAGCCGTCCATGTGGAGCTCCTCGATCTTCCCTTTGACCTCCCGGCCGTTGACGATGCGGGTGACCTCGCGCTTGAGGAAGTCCCCGCCGGAGGCCTTGCCGCCCTTGCTGCTCTTGACCAGCTCCGTGTCGATGGCCCCGCCCGGGACCTCCATGTTCCCGGTGATGACGTTGAGGGCGGTGCCCAGGATGGAGGCCACGTAGCCGTTGTAGTGGTGGCCGATGCCGTTCATCCCCCACACCAGGGCCGCCGGCTTGGTGATCCCGAAGGTGTGGGCCAGCTCGGCGATGGTCTGGGCGTCGATGCCGGTCCGCTCCGCGGCCCACTCCAGGGAGAAGTAGGGCAGCCCGTTGAGGGGATCCTTCCGATCCCACCAGCTCCGGAAGGCGGCCTCGAACTCCTCCCAGCCCTGGCTGTATTCCTTGAAGGACCAGTCGATGTAGCGGCGGAACGGATCGTCGTCCCGGTGGTTCTCCAGGATGTAGCGCAGCATCGCCGCGAAGAGGTCGGCGTCCGTCCCGGGCCGGATGGGGATCCAGCGATCCGCCTTGGTGGCGGTGTTGCAGAAGGCGGGGTCGATGACGATGATGCGGGCTCCGGCCAGCCTGGCCTCCACCGTTCCCCGGGATTCGTAGTTGATTCGAGTGGCGGTGAAGGGGTTCCAGCCGACGTAGATGATCAGCCGGGTGCGGTAGCTGTAATCGTTCTTCAGGCTTCCGTCCGGCTGGCGAACCAGCACCGGGCGCATGATGTCGGGCTCGATGCGCTTGCCCCCGAACATGAGCTTGGGCCCGTGGCGGCGCGGGGTGTCGCAGATCGAACCGTGCTCCACGGTGTGAGGCGTGCCGAAGGCGCGGAAGAGATAGTAGTAAGGATCACGATCGGTCACGTCCCCGCAGTCCATGATCACGGACTCGGCTCCGTATTTCTGCTTGATCTCGATCAGCTTCGTGGCGATGTAATCCAGGGCCTCCTCCCATGAGACCCGCTTGAATTTGCCCTCCCCTCGCTCGCCCACCCGGATCATCGGGTATTTGATCCGGTTGACGTTGTAGACCAGCTGCAGGCCAGCCACCCCTTTGGCGCACACGGTCCCCGAGTTATAGGGGACGTGGATGTTGCCGTAGATGTTGGAGATCACGCCGTTCTCGACCTCGACAGCGAGGCCGCACTCGGCGGGGCACATCACGCAGGCGGTGTAGACCACCCGCTTGCCGGCCTCCTGTTGCTGTCGGGCCTCGCTGGCGCTGAGGGTTTTGAAGCCGTGGCCCAGGGCGGCCATGGCCGCCAGGCCTCCGGCGGAGGCCCCGGCCAGTTTCAGGAAATCCCGACGGGAGATAGCTTTGGTCGCGATCATCCCGGACCTCCCTCAAACCAGGTAAAAGACCTTGGGCTCCGTGCCCAGCTCCTCTTTCAGACGGATGACGTTGGGCTGGCTGACCAGCTCCGCGACCAGGCTCTGGGGATCGTTCAGATCCCCGAAGTAAGTGGCCCTCCCCATGCAGGAGAGCACGCACGCGGGCAGCTGCCCTCGCTCGATGCGATGGAGGCAGAAGTGACACTTCCGCACGTTGCCGATGGGGGAGGCGTCCCGGCGTCGGAGGCGGCTCTGGCCATACTCCGGAGAGGGGAGCAGCTCATAGGGTTGTGGCTGGCCGCCCTCGAAATCGCTGTAGAAGTATCCGGCGTCGAAGGAGCGGGCTGCGTAGGGGCATGCGGTGATGCAATAGCGGCATCCGATGCACTGGTCATAGTTGATCACCACGATCCCATCGGCCCGCTTCCACGTCGCCCCCACCGGGCACACGGGAACACAGGGCGGGTTTTCGCACTGCATGCACGGCCGCGGGATGAAGCGCCGGGAGACGTGCGGGTAGGTCCCCCGGGTCTCCGTCAGCACGGGCCGATAGGCGATGCCGGGCGGCAGCTTGTTCTCCGAGATGCAGGCCACCGTGCAGGCATAGCATCCCACGCATTTGCGCAGGTCGATGACCATCGCCCAGCGCCGCTGTTCCACCGGTTTCTGCAGCGCCCGCCGGAGATCCTCCATCATGCGCACCACGGGGTGTTGCCCGCTCATCGCCTCCGGGAGCTCAGGGGGTGGCTCCAGCTCCCCCACCGGGGCGCCCGGTGGAGCCGCCTCGACCTGATCCAGGATCCCCTGTGCGGCAGCAGGGGCGATCAGGGAGGCGAAGATCCCGCTGGCGAACCGCGCCAGGAACGCCCTCCGCGTCGCCAGGTCCGGCTTTCGAGTGCGGGTTTCTTGAACCATCGCATGCGCTCCCGAGCGAAGCTTTCCTTCGATTTCGAGCATAAAGGACCTGTGCCCTCCATGGGCCTGGGGCTCCTCCGGAAAGGAGACCTGGGGATTTTCCCAGTTCCGGACCCGGAAGGATCCTGGGACGTAGCCACCCGTCTTCATCCCCGTTACAATGGAAACGGGGGCAGGGCGCATAGCGTCTGATCCTGCGGAGGCTCTGATGCGGGGGATGCCCTGGCAGATCTTCCTGGTCTTCGTGCTGGTTGCCTGTCAGAGGGAGCCTGCCATCCCGGTTCGCCTCTCCGAATCCCTCCTCCCTTCGACGGCCCTCCGCGTCTCCCTGGAGGAGGACGGACCATGGATCTGGGGCTTCGATCGGCGGCTGGAGCCCAAGGAGGACATCCGGATGAACGCCTCCCTCCTCCGCTGGCTGGAGAGGCAGACGGGGCTCCGCTTCCGCCTTCGGATCGCGCCGCGGGGGCAGAGCGTGGCGGATGAGATCTGCGCAGGCCGGGTGCACTTCGGGATCGTCGGCACGGTCACCTACCTGCAGGCGTATCACCGGTGCGGGGCGCGGATCCTGGTGCGGGGCCGCAACCGGGAGGGTCAGGATACTTACCGGGCGGCCATCGTGGTCCCGCCGGATAGCCCGGTCCGGGATCTTGCGGATCTGCGAGGGCGGTCCTTCGCCTTCGGCTCCCCGAACTCGACCCAGGGTCATTTAATCCCTCGCCTTATGTTGCAGCGCGCAGGCCTCACCTTGCACGACCTCCGCGCGTATGCCTTCCATGACTCCCACGCGGCCACCGCCAACGCGGTGATCAGCGGCCGCTACGACGCGGGGGGGCTGCAGGACACCCTGGCGCTGGCCCTCGCCGAACGGGGGCTGGTGCGCATCCTGGCCCTCTCAGAGCCGTATCCGTCCAGCGGCATCATCGCAGGGCCCGGGGTGCCGGAGAAGACAGCCCAGATGGTTCGGGAGGCGCTTCTGACCCTGGATCCCGGGGGGCGCGATCGGGCCTTCCTGTATCACTGGGAGCGGTCCGAGATGCCCATGGGATTCGCCCCGGCTCGGGATGAGGAATACGCGGATCTGTATTGGATCGCCCGGGAGATCGGCTTGCTGGAGCCATGAGATGAGTCGTTTCTGGTTGTGGCTGGACCGCTATCTGCCCCGGCGCCTGACCACGCGTCTCATCCTGGCGCTGGTGATCCTGGTGGTGTCGGCGGGGGTCATCACCACGGGCATCATCCACGCGCTGCTCACCCGCGCCCTGCGGGCGGAGCTGATCCGCAGCGGACAGTCCCTGACGCGGGCGCTGGGGGAGAACCTGGCCAACGCCCTGGCGGAGATGGATCTGGTTACGGTCCAGGAGCTCCTGAACGCCGTCGTCCGGGAGAACGGCGATGTGATCTACGCCTTCGCCGTCGCCCCGGATGGGCGGGTGGTGCACACGTTCCCGAATGGCTTCCCGGCCGATTTGCTGCGGCTGATCCCCGCTCGCCCCGAGTCGGCCGGTGAAGGCCTCTTGTTGGAGACGGAACGCGGCCTGGTGCGGGACTTCGCCTACCGGCCGCTGGACGGGATCCCGGCGGAGATCCATGTGGGCCTCAGCGAGGCGCGCATCGTCGCGTTGCAGGCCTGGGTGACCCGCTTTCTGGTTGGGTTGACCGCGCTCGGCTGTCTGATCGCAGCCGGGATGGCCTACGGTTTCGGCCGCGTGGTGGTTTCTCCCCTGGTGGAGCTGGCCCGTCAGGCTCAGCGCCTGGGCCAGGGTCACCTCGATGAGCGGGTCCGTCTGCCGCCCGGGGGGGAGATCGGGGATCTCGCCTGCGCCTTCAACCAGATGGCCGATGAGATCCAGCAGGCGATCCGTCGGCTGCAGGATTCCGAGGCGGGCTATCGTAACCTCCTGATGGCGGCCAGCGCGGTGGGCGAGGGCATCGCCCTGATCGGGGCGGAGGGCCCGGAGGAGGGGAAGCTGCTCTTCGTCAATGAGGCCTTCGCCCGCCAGCTGGGCTGCCGGCCGGAGGAGCTCCTCGGGTTGAACGCGGCCAGCATCCTGCCTCCCCGTTCGGTGGAGATCGCCTCCCGGCTCTGGCAGAGCCTCCGCCAGGGGCAGCCCGTCGCCCCGGTCGAGCTGGTGGTGACCGACCGGGAGGGTCGCTCTCGTGTCCTGGAGACCATGGGGACCCGCATTCGCTATCAAGGCCGATGGGTCCTGGTCTGGTTCGCCCGGGACATCACCGAGCGCAAGGCGCGGGAGGAGGCCCTCCGCCGCCGGAACCGCGAGCTGATGGCGCTGAACGCGGTGGCCCTGGCCATGGGGGAGTCCCTCCCGCCGGACCGCCTTCTGCGGCGCGTCCTGCAACAGGTTCTGAACGCCCTGGAGCTCCAGGTCGGCTGGATCTGCATGCTGGGGGAAGGGGATCGGCCCTATCTGGCGGTCTGGCACGGCCCGGAGTTGCCGGTATCCCTTTCCGTGGAGTCGTTGTTCAGCTTCCCGGAGTGCCGTTGCGGCCAGGTGTTAAGGGATGGGCAGCCGGCGGTGGTGAGGGCCTCGGAGTCCAGCTGCGCCATCTATCGCATCCGTTCGCTTCTCGGGATGCCCCTGATCTGCCACGCTGCGGTGCCGATCCCGATCGGAGGACGCGTCCGCGGGGTTCTGGGGGTGGCCGCAGGGGATCCGGAGGCGTTCAATGAGGCGGAGATAGCGCTGCTGGTGACCGTGGGGCAGCAGATCGGCCTGGCCCTGGAGAACGCCCAGCTCTGGGAGGAGCTGCGCCGCAAGGAGAGGATCCGCGGGGAGCTGCTGGCCCGCCTGATGCGCGCCCAGGAGGAGGAACGCCTCCGCATCGCCCGCGAGCTTCACGATGGGATCGGCCAGTCCCTGAGCGCGCTGGTCTTCGGGCTGAACACGGTCAGCCTGGCCATCACCCAGGCGCCCTCGGAGGCGCCCCGGTTGCTGGATCGTCTGAAGATCTCCGCCAGCGAGACCATCCGGGAGCTTCAGACGATCATCTACGATCTGCGCCCCACGCTTCTGGACGACCTGGGCCTGATCCAGGCCCTGAAATGGTATACCCGGGAGCGCCTTGAGGCGCGCGACGTCCGCGTGATCTTCGAGATCCCGGAGCACGTTCCGCGCCTCCCCCCTGAGATCGAAACGGCGCTCTTCCGGATCGCCCAGGAGGCCATCACGAACATCTGCAAGCACGCGGAGGCGACCGAGGCGCGCATCCGCCTCGCCCTGCAGCCGGAATGGGTCGAGCTCGAGATCGCGGACAATGGGATCGGCTTCATCTGGTCGGAGGTCCAGAAAGGGAACGGCGCCCGCCGAGGGTGGGGGTTGCTCGGGATCCAGGAACGGGTGGAGCTGCTGGGCGGGGAGATGAAGATCGAAAGCGCGCCCGGGCAGGGGACACGCCTCTGGGTTCGTCTGCCGATCGGAGGGTAAGAGATGGGGATCCGCATTCTGATCGCCGATGACCACGCGATCGTGCGCGCCGGCATCCGGGCGCTGCTCCAGCTGTATCCGGATTTCGAGGTCGTGGGCGAGGCGGCGGATGGCCATGAGGCCATCCTTCAGACGCGCCGGCTGCAGCCGGACATCGTCCTGATGGACATCGGGATGCCGGGGATGGATGGCCTGGCGGCGACCCGCGAGATCGTCCGCGTTGCCCCCCGCACCCGGGTGCTGATCCTGAGCCAGCATGAGAACCGGGAGTATGTGATGCCGGCGCTGCGAGCGGGGGCCTCTGGCTATGTGCTCAAGCGGGCCCCGGATGAGACCCTGATCCGGGCGATCCGAGCGGTCTACGCCGGTGAAACCTACATGGATCCTCGCCTGACGGACCTCCTGGTGGAGGAGGTGCGGCGCTCCGGGGAGGGGCCGACAGATCCCCTGGAGACCCTCAGCGAGCGGGAGCGGGAGATCCTGGTCCTCCTGGCCCAGGGGAAGAGCTATCAGGAGATCGCCCAGACGCTGTTCATCAGCGTGAAGACGGTGGATTTCCACCGGGCGAACCTGATGCGCAAGCTCGGCCTGAAGAACCGCGCGGAGCTCGTCCAGTTTGCCATGCGCCGGGGCCTGATTTAGGCGGCCCGTCCGGGATGTCGGCTTCCCAACGGGCCGGTCAGGGCGACCCCTGGCAGCGCTGGAAGTTCCGGAGGTGTTCCTCCTGGGTGCGGGCGAACCAGTGGCTCCCGTCTTTCTTGAGGCAGTCAGCCATGAAGTAGAGATAATCCGTCTGCGCCGGGTTGAGGACCGCCTCGATGGACGCCAGGCCCGGGTTGGCGATGGGCCCGGGAGGCAGCCCCGGATAGCGATAGGTGTTATACGGGGAATCCACCTGCAGGTCGTCTAAGGTGAGGGGGCTCTTCCACCACGTTTTCTGATCCGCCTGATACCCCAGGGCATACTGCACCGTGGGATCGGCGTCCAGCTTCATCCCGATGGCCAGCCGGTTGAGGTAGACGCTGGCGATGAGGGGACGCTCCGCGGGGAGGACGGCCTCTCGCTCCACGATGGAGGCCAGGGTGACGACCTGATGGAGGGTGAGCCCCCGGGTCCGGGCGGCGGCGATCCGCTCCGGCGTCACCTTGCGCCCGAAGTTCTCCAGCATCCGCGCGATCAGATCCTCCGCCGTGGCGTCCCGGGCCAGCCGGTAGGTGTCGGGGAACAGATAGCCTTCCAGCGTCGCCCCGGGCGGCAGGTCGGCGAGGAAGGCGAAGCGGGCGCGCCAGCGCATCCCATCCCGCGCGGCGGACAGGACGGCGGAGGCCGAAAGATGGGTCTGGGCGGCGACGGCCTCGGCCACCTCCTCCAGGCGCAGGCCCTCCCGGATGCGCACCGTCCATTCCGCCTTGCGGCCGGCGCGGAGGGCTTCGGCGACCTGCGGGATGGTCATCGTTTTGCGGAGCGTGTATTCCCCCGCCTGGATCTCCCGATCCAGGCCGTGGTAGCGCACATAGGCCCGGAAGAGGAAGGCGTCCCGGATCAGGCCGGCCTCCTCCAGGGCCTGGGCGACCTCGGTCACAGACTGGCCGGGCTGGATGACGAAGGTCACCGGGGTGGGATCGTTGCCGGCGGGCTGTTGCAGGTCGTCCCGGCGCAGGAACAGGTAAAGGCCCAGCCCCCAATCCAGGGGGGAGCCCGAGAGGGTCGGACCGGCGCCCGCGTCCGGGCGTCCGAGGCGGGGGAGGAGGACGGCCCCCAGGGCGCCGCAGAAGAAGACCACGGTCCCGATCATCAGGAGCCATCGCCAGAGCGAGCGGGAGGCGCGTCGTCGGGCCATGCGGCTTCACTCCGATGGGAGATCTTCGCGGGGCGCGGGGGCCCGCTGCGCTTCCAGATAGTCCTGAAGGATCACCGCCGCCGCCTCGGCGTCCAGAGGATCCCGGCGTCGGGCGCCCCGCAGGGCGCGATAGGCGGCGGCGGTGACCGTGGAGAGGCGTTCGTCCCACAGCACCACCGGGACCGGCAGCTGGCGGGCCAGGGCTTCGGCTTCCCGACGGACCCACCGGGCCTGGGGTCCCTCCGCGCCCGAGAGGCTGCGGGGGAGGCCGATGACGATCTCTTCCACCTCATGCTCGGCGATCAGGCGGCGCAGGGCTTCCACCACGGCCCGCCGGGAGGCGCGCGGGAGGATGGTCAGGGGGCGGGCGATGGTGCGGGTGGGGTCGCTGAGGGCGACCCCGATGCGCTTCTCCCCGAGATCCAGGGCCATCACCCGTCCCATCCGGTCGGCTCCATGGGCAGGGGAGGCTGGGCGGCCTCGCCGGGGTAGGGGAGGCCCAGGTGCTCGTAGGCGCGGCGGGTGAGCACCCGGCCGCGGGGCGTGCGGTCCAGGAAGCCCAGCTGCAGCAGGTAGGGCTCCACCACATCCATGATCGTGTCCGGCTCCTCAGAGAGGGCCGCGGCCAGGGTCTCCAGGCCGACCGGGCCGCCGCCGAACTTCTCCGCCATGGTGCGCATCAGCCGGCGGTCCAGCTCATCCAGCCCCAGGGGATCCACGTCCATCAGCCGGAGGGCCTCGGCGGCCACGGCGCCGGTGATGACGCCGTCGGCGCGGACCTGGGCGTAGTCGCGGACGCGGCGGAGGAGGCGGATGGCCACGCGGGGGGTGCCGCGGGCGCGGCGGGCGATCTCCCGCACGCCCTCCGCGTCGATCTCCACCCCCAGCACCCGGGCGGCGCGGCGGACGATGGTTTCCATCGCCGGCAGGTCGTAGAAGTCCAGGCGGAAGATGGCGCCGAAGCGGGCGCGCAGCGGGGCGGTGAGCAGGGCCAGGCGAGTGGTGGCGCCGATGACGGTGAAGCGGGGGAGGCTCAGGCGGATGCTGCGGGCGGCCGGCCCCTTCCCGATGACGATGTCCAGGGCGAAGTCCTCCATCGCCGGGTAGAGGATCTCCTCCACGGCCCGGGGGAGGCGATGGATCTCATCGATGAAGAGGATCTCGCCGGCCCGCAGGTTGGTGAGGATGGCGGCCAGGTCCCCCGCCCGCTCGATGGCGGGGCCCGAGGTGATGCGGATGGGGACGCCCATCTCGGCGGCGATGACGGTGGCCAGGGTGGTTTTGCCCAGGCCGGGGGGGCCGTAAAAGAGCAGGTGATCGAGGGGCTCCCCGCGGGCCCGGGCGGCCTCGATCAGGATGCGCAGGTTCTCCTTCACCCGCTCCTGGCCGATGAACTCCTCCAGCCGCTGGGGCCGGAGGGCGAGCTCGATCGCCTGCTCCTCCGGGCGGCGATAGGGAGCGATCGTCCGCTCCGGCTGGGCCGGCTCGGACGCGGGCGGATGCTCCGGCGATGGGCGATCCACCGTCTCCTTCCGACGCGCCACTTCGCGCCTCCTGAGCGGCGGGTCTGGGCATCCCGACCGCTCCCGGATTCGATTATACCCCCCGCCAGGGTCTCCCGGCCCTCCTTCGCGCCGGGCTTGCGCGTCGAAGGAATTCGCCCTGGGGAGGTCTATGGCCGACGGTCGGCCATATGTGCCGAATGAATTCGGCCTGTGGAGGCCTTCGGCCGATGGTCGGCCTGCGCCGACCGGGAGGTGTCTTTTGCGTCGGCGGAGGCCGACGCCTGGCGCGGAGGGTGCCGAATGAATTCGGCCTGTGGAGGCCTTCGGCCGATGGTCGGCCTGCGCCGACCGGGAGGGGGTCTTTTGCGTCGGCGGAGGCCGACGCCTGGCGCGGAGGGTGCCGAATGAATTCGGTCTGGGAAGGCCTTCGGCCGGTGGTCGGCCTGCGCCGACCGAAGGGATGGTCTTTGCGTCGGCGGAGGCCGACGCCTGGCGCGGAGCGCCTCAGAAGGCCGATTTCAATCGGCGTGGAGGCCTTCGGCCATGTGTGCCGAATGAATTCGGCCTGTGGAGGCCTTCGGCCGATGGTCGGCCTGCGCCGACCGGGAGGTGTCTTTTGCGTTGGCGGAGGCCGACGCCTGGCGTGCAGTGCCTCTGAAGGCCGATTTCAATCGGCGTGGAGGCCTTCGGCCGGTGGTCGGCCTGCGCCGACCGGGAGGGTGTCTTTTGCGTTGGCGGAGGCCGACGCCTGGCGCGCAGCGCCTCTGAAGGCCGATTTCAATCGGCGTGGGGGCCTTCGGCCGGCGGTTGGCCTGCGCCGACCGGGAGGGTGTCTTTTGCGTTGGCGGAGGCCGACGCCTGGCGCGCAAGCGCCTTGGAAGGCCGATTTCAATCGGCGTGGAGGCCTTCGGCCGACGGTCGGCCTGCGCCGACCGAAGGGGCAGCTTTTGCGTCGGCGGAGACCGACGCCTGGCGCGGAGCGCTGATCCGGGCGAGGGCGGACAGGCGATTCAGGTATTCGTGCCCGGATTCGCAGATGGTTTCTGTCTCCTGTAACGGAGGATTCGGGCAGGTCATGATCGAGGTTATAATCCCAAGGGGAATCGATGATCATCGTTGGGGCCACGGATCCTCATGAGGGATCGATAAGGCGAACGAATCTCCGGGTGGGGGGAAGATCATGAAGACGCTGGAGGAAATCCGGGCGATCCTGATTGAACACCAGCAGATCCTCCGGGAGCGCTATGGAGTCCGAGATCTGGCGATCTTTGGCTCCTATGCCCGGGGAGAGCAAACCAGGATAAGCGATGTGGACCTTCTGGTGCGGCTGGAGCGGCCGATTGGGCTGAAGTTCTTCGAACTCTGGGATTATCTGGAGGAGATCTTGGATTTAAAGGTAGATCTTCTGACCTCTGAGGCCCTTCAGCAGAAGCCCGCCCTCTGGAAGCACGTTCAGGAGGATCTCGTCTATGTCTGGAGTTAAGCGAAGCGGGGTTTTATTTCTGAATGATATGCTGGAAAGCATCGAGAGAATCAAGGAATATACCAGTGACCTAACCTTGGAAGGGTTTCTGATTGACCGCCGAACGCAGGATGCGGTGCTCAGGAACCTGGAGATCCTTGGAGAAGCGGCGAGGAAGCTTCCCTCGGCGATACGGGAGCGATACCGAGATATCCCATGGGCTCAAATCATAAGTCTGAGAAATCGTTTGATCCATGGTTACTTTGTTGTGGATTATGGTATTGTGTGGGATATTATTAAAAATGATCTGCCTATATTACAGGAGAGACTGAAGGAGATTTTGCAGGAGGTGTCGGACGAGTGAAATTTTGGTCTTCGCGGGTTTGGGGCGAGTTCGCTGAGCATACCTGAGAAAGAACGGTAATGGCCTGGGCGATGGCGCGGAGAGGGGTCGGGAGGGGGCTCACCCCGGGGCATCTGCTGGCGTTCACGGTGCTGGTGGGGATCTTCGTCTTCCTCAACACCCACCCCATCCGCCCCCACGATTTCTGGTGGCATCTGGCCGTCGGCCGCGAGATCGTGCGGACCGGGCGCATCCCGCTCGTGGACACGTTCTCCTACACGCGGGCGGGGACGCCGTATCCCTCCTACGCGATGTTCTGGCTGGCGGAGGTCCTCTACTACGGGCTTTACGCCGCCGGCGGCCCTGCCCTCATCGTGTTCTTCCACAGCTTGCTGATCACAACGGCCTACGGGCTGATCCTGTGGGCGGCGTGGGAGGCGGGTGGGCCGCGGGCGGCAGCGGCCGGGACGTTGCTGGCGGCGGCCCTGGGGATCGACGACTGGAACGTGCGGCCGCAGGCCTTCGGATTCCTGGCCGGCGCCATGTTCCTGCGGGCGCTCTCGGGGCTGGAGCGCTCCCCGCGCTGGCGGTGGGCTTTCCCCCTCGGGATGCTCCTCTGGGTGAACACCCACGGCTCCTTCCCCATCGGGTTGTTGATGGCCGGCCTTGCCGTGGCGGAGGCGGCATGGCGGGTGTTCCGCAAGGAAGCGGGGAAAGAGGCCCTGGGGCTGCGGGCGCAGGCCTTCGCGCTGGCCCTGCTCAGCACGGGGCTGAACCCGCGGGGCTTCGGCGTCTATGAATACCTGGCGATGATGGCCCGCAACCCGATGCTCCGGAGCCTGGTGCCGGAGTGGGCGCCGCCGGGGCTGGACCGCCACGGGCTGCTGTTCTACATCGGTCTGGCAGGGGTGGGGGCGTTGCTGCTCCTGCCGCCCCGCCGGACGGATCCGGGCCTTCTGTTGCGGCTCGGCCCCTTCGCCGCCTTAGGGCTCTGGACCTCCCGGGGGATTGTGTGGTTCGGGATGGTCGCCGCGCCGGCCGTGGCGGAGCGGCTGGCGGGGTGGCTTCGGGGGCGGGCGGGGGCGGGGATCCCGTGGATGAACGGAGTGTTCGTGGGGGTGCTGGGGGTGATGGCGGCGGGCTCCCTGCCGTGGTGGAAGGGGATGTGGCCGCTGCCCCCGGCCAAGGCGGGGCTGATCTCCGCCGAGACGCCGGTGGCGGCGACGGCGTTCCTGTTGCGGGAGCGGCCGCCGGGTCCGCTCTTCCACGCCCTTTCCTTCGGGAGCTATCTGATCTGGGCGGCCCAGCCGGACTATCCGGTGTTCGTGGACCCGCGGCTGGAGCTGTATCCGATGGCGATCTGGGAGGATTACCTGGCCATCAGTGGGGCGGCGCCGGATTGGGAGGCGCGCCTGGCGCGCTACGGCGTCCGGCTGCTGATGCTCAGCCCGGCGGAACAGCCGGCCCTGATGGCCGCCGTGGCCGGCTCCCCCCGCTGGGAGCGGATCTACCGGGACGACGCCGCCGAGATCTGGCGGAGGCGGTGAGATCGTCTATTCGACGCCCTCCTGCAGATATGCGGGCTTGGGGAAGACGATCTTCACCGGCTGACGGTAAGTAGCGTGGCTGATCACCAGCTCTCCCTTCTCCAGGCGGGTGATGTTGGCCTTCACCGCGGGATCCAGGAAGCGGTAGTGGGAGGCGGAAAGTTCCGCGGATCCGCTGCGACCGATGACCTGGGTGGCGCAATTGCCTGCCACGCGCTCATGGATAGCGCTCATGAACTGTTCCGCCCCAAACAGCACCACCCCCAGCGAGCGTCCCCGTTCCGCGATGTCCAGCACCTGCTCGATGATGGGAGATTCCCGCTCCCGGGCCGGAGCGTATTTGTTCAGCTCATCTACGAAGATGATCACCTTGTCGGGGAGCTCATCGGCCTCCTCTGATCCCTCCGCGTAGAGGGCGTAGATCGTCCGCAGGATGTCGCCGAAGACCAGGGTCTGCTCATCATCGGTGAGCTTGGCGATATCCACCACCACCACCTCGCCGCCCCGGATGCGGGCGATCTCTTCATGGATGCTGGCGATCCCTCGCCGGCGCTGGGAGACGAAGAGACCGCTCTGTCGGGTTTCCACGATCCGCCGCAGGATGCGGCGGAAGCGGCCTACGGTCACCGCCTGCACCTCGTCCACCTTCTGGCTCTGCCCGGTCTTGGGGTCCACCAGCGGCGGCCCATAGAGGAGGGATCGCCAATCCGTTACTTTCCCCCATTTCTCCCTTGGCCCCCATTGGCCGGTCTTCGGGTCCGACAGGCCGGCGGTGATCTCCCCCACCAGGGCGCTCAGGGTGTCCCAGGGATCCGGGATCTGGGAGAGCAGCAGGTCGAGCTTGGTGTAAGTGTCCTGAAGGCTGTAGGCGTAAATCTTCCAGTTCCGGTCGGGCAGGCGGAAGCTGTTCGGCCGCCCGGTTCGAGACGTGTCCTTGCCGTAGGGCAGGAGGTAGCGGACCCTGTCAAAGGGCCTGGGGGTGAGGCCCAGGCGCTTCCACATCTCTTGCTGTTCCGGCTCCAGGCCTCCCCTGGGGGGCTGGTCAATGGAAAGCAGGTCGCCGTGCTTGACATTCAGGATGATCACGGCGATGCGATCCCGCTGTCCCGTCCGCTTCGCGGTCTGGAGGATGGACTGGATCAGGAACATCGCGTAGCTGGTTTTGGTGGCCAGCCCGGAGATGCCGGTGATGTTCACGTGGGCCCCCTCCGGCCCCAGCACGTAGCGCAGGTCCAGGTAGATCGGGACCTCCGTGCCGTTGGACATGCGGATCAGCCCGGCGGGGACCCGATAACGCTCCGGGATGCGGTCCAGGCCCAGGGCCAGGTGGACGCCATGGGCATCCGCAAAGCGCACCGGCCGGTCGTTCATCACCGGCATGTAAATGTCTTGGTCGTTGGAGAGGACGGCGACGTGGGCCACCGTGGTGCCCTGCCGCGCCGTGTTGGGGCTTGTCTCAACCTGCCCGAAGTCATTAGAGATAAAGTTGGAAAGATGGGTGGGGGCGTCCGTGGTGTGGGTCAGCGCGGTGACGATGCCGAAGGTCCGGCTGGTCCCCTGGGGAGCCACCTGCTCGGCCTCCACAATATCGAAGGGGTTCACGATGATGCCCGGCGCCAGCCAGAAGGAGAAAGCGTCCGAAGTGTTGGGGTCGCTGGATGTTGCGGAGCTCAGGCCGATGATCGGACGCGCGTTCTGTCCCATCTCCGCCATGGCCTTTCACCTCCATCGCATATATTGCTGCACCACCTCTCGACTGAAGAGGCACTCTTTTACGGCCCGCTCGGCCAGGAAGATCGGATACAGGTGGGCATGCCAGCGGCGGTCCTGGCCGTGAGGGGTCACGCTCCGCTCCGCCAGCAGGGCGGCCGACAGCTGATCCAGCAGCTCGGAGTCGACCGGCTCCTGCGGGGGATTCGCCAGCTCCACCTTCACCACGCCCATCAGCGGGTAGTCCAGGTGGCGCTGCTCCCGCAGGCGGACATACCAGAAGACCACCTTGCCGCCCTGGGCGCTGAAGGCGACGGTCCGACAGTTCGCCTCCAGGCCGGCCAGAAGCTGATAGATGCTCCGCCGTTCGGCCCGGGGGCCGCGTCCGAACACGAACTGAGGATCCTTACGGAAGTTCTTGGAGACGCCGATGACGCGAGGGATCCCGGACTCCCGGAGCAGGCCGTTCAGGATAGGCTGGAAGAGGAGGGAGCCGTCGGCGATGATCCAGGCGTCGGGCGGGGCCCGCCGGATCCCCTGCAGGAGCAGCTCGGCCTCCAGGCGGCGCATCTCATAGCGCACCTTGCCGCCGGCCTTGTTGCGCAGATCGAAGTCGGAGAGGATGCGGCTGACGATGTCCTGTTCCGTCAGGTCCACCAGATGGAGGCCGGCGCGGCGGGTTCGCTCCTCCAGGAGCTCCCACAGCTCCTCGGAAAGGCGCTTCCGCCCGGCCAGCAGAAGGGATCGGACCTCGAGGGCCTCCCGGCGGACCGAGCCGTCGTCCTCCCGCCGCAGGAGGCAGGCCCCCACCTGGGCGAAGTGGACCGGGGATTCCCGCTCCTGCTCCAGGATGGTGCCCAGGAAGTAGGAGCGGAAGGATCCATCCAGGAAGTAGCGATACCGGTGATCCTGCTCCCGCCCGACGGGTTGCAGGGGGCGGTAGAGCGGGGTGGGCTGGGTTTCAAAGACGGCGTCGAAGACCCGCTCCTCCTCGTTGACGGCATGGTCCTCCCGTTCCTCGAAGTCCGGCCGTTCCAGATCCTCGATGGCCCCGCCAATGGCGGGGAGGACCTCCGCCTTTTGGGCGATCTCCTGCAGGCTCTCCCGAAGGCTCCGCAGAGAGTTCATTCTTCCTCCTCTTCGATCTCCTCGGCTCCCTGGAGTTCGACGAGGCTCCGCCGGATCTCCCGGAGCTCCGCGTCGGTCAGGCCCCAGAGCCGGGCGGCGGCCTCGTCCACGGCCTCCTCGATTTGCCGGAGGCGCCGCACATCCTCTCTCTTCGCCGCCTCATGCGCCCGCTCGGACAACTCCGCCAACCGACGATGCACGGGGTCCTTCGGGTTAAAGCGAGGGATGCGGATGTGCTCAAGGATGTGAGGGTCAGGATGGAGGACGATATAAGCCTGAACACCGAGGCGGGCTGGTGCAGAGTTCAGCGCGGCACAAATGTAGTGAGCCTCATCCTTGCTGGCGCAGTCGATAAGGATGAGAGTGTGATCCGGCACTGTGGGCTTGCCATCAAATGGCCCTGCAACCGCAGCATCGAGAGTATAAGAGACCTCCCGCCACACCACCTTCCAGGGGGCGAAGGATCCGGGCCTGGGCATCATCGCGTAGAAGGGTTTGCCGGACGGCTCAAAGTAGTGCCGGTAATCCGCCCGACGCTTCAGCACGGACTCGAAGCGTCGGAGATACCTCAGGGTGTTCGGATAGCGGCGTTCCATCTCCGAAGGCTCAATCACGCGCGGCCCCGATCGCGTCTCCAGATAGGTCATGATGATGCGGGCGGACGGCTCCGCCTTCCAGCGTTGCACATCCCGCCCCCGCAACAGAGGATAAAGCAAGTCCCCTTCGATCGGCTCGGTTACCTCCTCCACCTTCACCTTTGCGCCTTCGGTGATGTTGCGAACCACCACCAGCCCGTCGGGACGCTTGTAAACGATGTCCACCCAGTAGACCGCATTGGCGCCTCCGGTGTTAACCCCTTCATGCGCTTCGTAATCCGAATTGCCCAGCGCCTTGCGGATGGCTTTCAAGGCTTTGGGGCGGGCGGTGAGCCAGGGGGAGGTGGGATCGCTGGGATCTACGGGTTCGGCATAGAAGTTGAAGCGGCGCGTGGCGCGCATCACCTCATCCAGGGTGCTGTTGTAGGTGAAACGCTTCCCCCGGACCTTGCGCCAAAGTGTGTAGGGGACAGGATAGCGGGTGGCCTTCCCTTTTTCCAGCACCATCACTGCCGTTCGGTTGGAGGCCCCTTCGAAGGGTTGGAGGGAGACCATATCATCCACGTGGAGCACCCGCACAGGGGTTTGATCCGGCAGGCGGAACTTCCGGAAATCCCGCCCCCCGAGGTTCGTCTTGAACGCGGACTGGGTGATGACGAAGCCGAGGCGCCCTCCGGGCTTGAGGAGGTGGGTCATCACCACCTGGGCCATCAGAAGAGAAATATCCCACTTCTTGCCCAGATACACAGGACCTCCGGCCTGCATCTCCCTCCACAGGGTTTGCAACTCACTGCGATACTGATCCGGCAGGTGTTCCCAGTTGATCCAGGGAGGATTGCCTACGATGCAATCGAATGGGCCTGCGACGAGGGGGGCGAAGTTGTTCTGAAGCAGGCGAGCCCACAAGCCATCCAGGCCGCGCCGGTGGAGCTCGAGGAACTGCTCGTAGAGCTCCCGGAGCCGGGATTCCTCAGCCTTCGGTGCGAAGGATCGAACCCGATCGATGAGGCTCTCCACGGAGAGGCCTGCTTGCACGCTCTCCTCCAGAACGCGGCAAAAGCGATCAAAACGCTCTCGAGAGTCGCAGACGGCGGCGGGGACCAGGAAGTCGCCAACAGCGGTGGGGAACTCATAAGCGCCTGCTGTGCGCAGCTCTTTGCCCAGCGAGGGCATGCGGATCGAATCGGCCAGATAGATGGGGATTGTGATCTCAATCGTGCGATGCTCCAGCAGATCGGCGATGGCCAAAAGATAGTTCACCCGCGCCGTCAGCACCGCCAGGGGGTTGAGATCGAAGCCCACCACGTTGCGGAGGATGGCCTGGAGGAGATCCCGTTCCGGGACCATAAGGGCCTCGCCCAGCTGGCGCATCCGGCGAATGAGGAGCACCAGGAACGTTCCCGAGCCGCAGGCAGGGTCGAGCCAGCGCTGGGTCAGGAGCTTCCGCCGCAGGGCCGATCCGTTCCTCTCCGGATCCGCTGTGAAGAATTCGGGGTCCACCTGGTTCAGCAAGCGTTGGGCCAGCCAATCGGGGGTGTAGTATTCCCCCAGGTTGTGGCGGATCTCCCGGGGCAGAAGGTAGTGATAGAGCTGTTTGAAGAGATCGCGGGTTTCCTCAGGGATGAGGGCCAGGGTGGCCGGATCGTATTTGTCCAGGCGGTCGAGCAGTTCCCGCAGCGCGCTTTCGATGCGATCGTTCCAGGCATAGAGATACCAGGCGAAGAAGTCCCCCTCCAGCAGGTTGGCGATGCCGTAGGCCCGGAAGATCCCGCCGGATTCCATCTCGCCCAGCCGGCGGCGCAGGGTCTCCGAGTCGGCGGTTTGCAGCTCCCCGAAGGCGGGAGCCCCCAGCCGGACAGCCATGTGCCGGGAGAGGGCAAGCCAGGCCAGCAGTTTCACCAGGAGCGCGAAGTAGGTGTGGAGGACGAAGAAAAAGCGCTCCGCCTCTTCGGGCGTGTGGATGGTCAGGCCTGCCCGGCGCGTCCATTTCTTCAGGGGCTCCAGCTTGCGCCCGCCGAAGGCCTCCGCGTAGTCGATGGACTCGCTGAAGAACAGCCGCCATTGCTCGAAGAGGCGGGCGACCATGCCGTGGGGCGTCTCCCGGAGGGATCGGCTCAGGCCCTCCATCATGGCCCGCAGGATGTTCTGGGTGCGCGGCTGCTCGATGGAGAAATCTTCGTTTAAGTTCTCCGCGGTCAGGGGCTTCCCGGAGGCCAGGCCGGCCAGCCAGTGCAGCATCTTCTCCAGGGATTCAGGGCCCACCTTCACCGGCCCCTCCTCCCGGGCGCTTCCTCCGAGATAGCGAACGAAGATGATATAAAGGCCATCGGTGACGATCCCGGCCAGGCGGGCCTTCTCCAGCCGGCTCTGGCGGGCCAAATCCGTCAGGTAACGTTTCACCTGCTCGACGGCCTCACGGGTCGCGCGGTGGGAGAGGCGATCCGATAGCTTTCCTGGCTGCTTGTATTCAACGATCAGGCGATTGAAGATCGCATCCGCGCGCCCGGAGGCCAGGGTGTATTCCAGTCTGGAGAGCGGGTTCAACCCAGCCTTCTCGCAGAACTCCTCCAGGAGACGGTCCACGCGTTGGCGAAACTCCGCCTCCGTGGGTTGACGGGGGAGCATCGCCTGGATCTCACGGGCCAGCCGCTTCGCGTAATCCCGAATGAGATCATCGAGATCGCTCCGCTCCGGCATCGGACACCTCCGGCGAGATCCACCTGATCTCTGCCCTAATCATCCCGGTAGGACTCATCTAACGCCCATGATACCCCAGGTTCAGCAAACCTGGAGGAGGCGAGTTCTGGCTCCCGGTTGCGGGCTATTTCTTCTCCCGAACCAGGAGGCTCAGGCCGAAGCTGACGATGGAGAGCAGGATGGCGCCGATGAGGGCCTGGAGGAAGCCGCTCACCTCCAGAGGGGTGAGGGCGGCAACCAGATAGAGGATGAGGGCGTTGACGACGAAGGTGAACAGCCCCAGGGTGAGAAGGTTCAGGGGGAAGGTGAAGAAAAGCAGGAGGGGACGGATCAGGGCGTTGGCCAGGCCCAGCACCAGCCCGGCCAGCAGGATGCCCTCCAGCCCGGCATCCGGCCGGAAGGACACCCCGGGGTAGATCCGGGAGACCACCCACAGGGCCACCGAGTTCAGCGCCCAGCGGATCAGAAAGCGTTGCATCGAACACCCCCCGGCGATGGAATTCCGCGAGCCTCAACATCTGCTTGGCGACCGACCGACTCATCCTTCCGGCTTCTCCTGCGGGCCGGGTCCTTCCATCGGGTTCCCCCCGGTTAACCGCTCCATCAAATCCACAGCCAGGGAACGAAAGCGATCCTTCAGGCGCTTCGGCTCGAAGGGCCGGACCATCCGGACCGGCCATCGTTGGGGATCGTCCGGGAATCCCTCGGCCCGGCTCAAGGCCACGGCAAACCCGTAACGGTCAAACCCCGGATCCTTCCGAGCAGCCAGCTCCATCAAATGTTCCAGGGAATGCGCCTCAAGCAGAAAGTAAAGGTCGACCGCATCCCGAGGTTCTGCGCGTCCGTAATAGGCCAGGGTTTTTTCCGCTTTTAAGTCCTCCCAAGCGTTGACCAGAACCCCGTATTCTGATAGAAGAGGGGGAGCGAATCGAAAGGGAGCATCCAACGCCAGATCCAGACGGATCTCCTCCCCGGCTTTCTCCAGGAGCATCTCCACGAACGTGGCGAAGCGCCGGATGATTTTCACCCCCCATTCCTTTTCCCGGAATCGCCTTTCCAGCACTTGGGAGAAAGGCCCCACCAGGCCTTCTTGCGTGGTGAACAGATCCAAATCAAACGAAATCCGATGTCCGAGATAGAACTCCGCAAGGGCCGTTCCGCCCGTCAAATAAAAGTGCTCCTGGTCGGGCAGGGTGGCCAGGAGGATGAGCGCTTCCTTCTGGGCCGGGGTGAGGAGACCTTTACCTTTTAACAAGACCCTTCCTCTCCAGAAACATCTCCCAGAGGCGGTGGAGCGGAGATGGCAGGTTCAGCTCCTCGAGGATCTCCGCCACTTCTTTCAGGTCCAGCGTCCGGAGGTCCTCCTCCCGGCCGTGAAGGAGGACTTGGCGGATATACCATTTGCGCTGGAAGGGATCCCGGAGGTCCAGGCGGTCTGTGCTCCAGACCAGGTGGCGCGGGGGCCGTCCGGGCTCCGCGGGCTCCGCTTCCGCCCCGGATCCTTCGGGAAGCTCCTCCGCAGGTTCTTCGATCCTCATCGGTCCCTCCCGCATCGGATTCGAAGGCTGCGCGGCCCTTCTCTGATTTTCGCAGATTCAGGGATTCGGGGCCAGCGGCCGCTGTCCGAAGGAGGGCTTTCCAGTTTTTCGGAATGTAGGGCAACTGCTTGCAGTTGCCCTACGTATCCTGTGGCCGAGAGGGATCACCTGCCCACAAACTTAGAAGGCCTCGCACCCCACCATCTCCTCAAGGCCTTCTGCTCAGGAAGAGAAGGGCCTAAGCTCAGAAAACTGGAAAGCCCTATGTCCGAAGGAGGGGGATCGGATGAGGGGCGCGGGAAGGCGCCGGCCTGGAGCGGCGCTTCAGCCTGAAGGATCCTCCGCCTGAAGAGGAAGGGAAAGCGAAGGCTCCACGCCCAGATCCTGGCGCATGCGGCGGCGGAAGCGCTCCAGGGTGCGGAGGGCCAGGGCGCGGCGCCCTAAGGCCCACCAGGCCTGGACCAGCAGCTCGCAAGCGGCCTCGTGATAGGGATCCCGCTCCAGGAGGGCCTGGGCCAGGGCGGCCACGTCCGCCCAGGCCCCTCGCTCGGCCAGGAGGCGGGCGGCCCGCTCGGCGGCGTTCAGGTAGAGGGCGAGCAGCCGCTCCCGCTCCGGGGCAGCCCACTCCTCATAGCGACATTCCTCCAGGAACTCCCCCTGATAGAGGGCCAGCGCCTGGCGGAGCCATCCCAGGGCGAGCTCCGGCCTCTCCGCGATCTGTTGCTGGGCCCGGTCGATCAGGCTCGTGAAGAGATCGGCATCGATGTGGAAGGAGGCCTGGGGGTTCAGGCGAAGGAACTCCCCCTCCCGGATCACATAAAACGGCGGCTCCCCCGGCTGCCGGGTGGGCTCCAGGGCCCGGTGGAGGGCATGGAGGGTCACCCGGAGCTCCAGGGCGGCGCTGGAGGGGTCGCGCCCCGGCCAGAGGGCCTCCATCACCTCCTCCCGGTGCACCGGGCGCCGGCGGTGGGCGATGAGGAACTGGAGGAGGCGGCGGGCGGGTTTGCGCTCCCATGCCTCCGGCGGGATCTCATACAACCCCCGCCAGACCCGGAAGGGGCCCAGGGTTTGCACGTAGAGGGGCGGATGGCGCCCCCGGCTCCCCTCGGGGACTGCCCAGGGGCCGAAGGGCACCCCCGAGGCAGTGGCCTGGAGAACCCGGGGGAAGAGGGCCTGCAGATAAGCGGGGAACAGCCCGGCGGAGAGCGCCGTCTGCAACAGGGCCATCCGCGACCCGGCGTCGTGGAAGCCCAGGAAGGGGGTTCCGGCGAGCATGAAATCATAGCCTTCCGCCTGGACGACCCGGAGCGCCTCCTCCAGCCACGGCCGCGCGGCCTCCGGATCTCCCTGGCGAAGCCACGCCCATGCCCGCCAGAGCCGTCCCAGGGTGCACAGGTAACGCTCCCCACAGCGGATGCCCATCCGGATCGCCTCTTCCAGCCAGCTCGGGCCCCGGGGATCCTCGTTCTGGACGGCCGCGATCCCCTGGGCCAGCCGCATGGCGGCGGTCAGGTAGGCATCCCCTGCCTCTTGCAGGATCCGCGCGCCCTCCTCGGCGTGGGCGTACGCCAGCCCGGGCCGCCCCTTCATGCCCTCCACCCGGGTGAGGCCGAGATGGGCCTCCGCTTCGAAGCGGGGGACCCGGATCTTGCGGGCCACCTCTAAGGAGGCCCGATACGCCTCCTCCGCCCGACGGAGATCGTAATCGGGGCCGGAGAGCCAGCCGTGGCCCAGGCGGGCCAGCGCGACGCACTCCACGATCGGCGAGCGGAGCTCCCGGCCCAGCTGCAGGCCGTGCTCGGCGTAGCGACGGGCCGCTTCCCCTTCTCCCGTCATGGCGCAGATCCAGGCGAGCAGGACGGTGGCCTCCCGATGGGAACGAGGGATCCGCTGCCGATCCGGTCCCCAGGGGGCGGTTTGCAGAAGGCCCTCGACGAGGAGGCGGGCCTGGGCCAGCCGGCCCTGGCGGATCCGCAGCCGGGGCTCGACATCGGGGAAGAGGGCGCCGGGATCGTGCTGGCGCACCCGCTCCAGGAGGAGGTCCGCTCGCCTCAGCCGTCCGGCGTTCAGGAGGTTCTCCGCCATCAGCCCAAGCAGGCGGATCCGTTCGCCCGGATGCGGACGGATCCGACGCCAGGCCTCATGCAGGAGAGGGGCGGCCCGGGCGGGCTGGACGGTGTCGAGGAAGACCATGACTTGGCCGATGAGGGCCTGGACCTCGGCGGCGGCGTCGCCCCGGCGGGCGGCCTCATGGCGGGCCCGGGCGTAGCCCATCAGGGCCTCGTCGAAGCGGCTGAGGAGACGGGCAGCATCGGCCCGGGCGATCCGGAGGCGAGGGTGCGCCGCCAGGACCGAATCCGGCAGGCGATCCACCCACTCGGCCAGCTGAAGATATCGGCCCTGCCGGATCATACGGTCCGCCAAGGTCTCCAGACGGCCTGCGGCTTCTTCGAAGGCGCCGGCCATCAGCAGGTGGGCGATGGCGGCCTCGATCTCCCCGTGTTGCTGGTAACAATCGGCGGCCCGCCGATGGAGCGGCCGCAGATCCCCCAGGCGGAGCTGGGCCTGGCGTTGCAGGAACTCCTGGAAGAGGTGATGGTAACGCCAGCGGCCCTCGCCGGCGCTGATCAGGAAAAGCCCCCGCCGCTCCAGCTGGGGCAGCAGGCGCCCGGCCTCCGGGTCCTCCAGCATGGCCGCGCAGATGGATGGGGTCAGCTCGTGGAGGATGCTGGTTCGCACCAGGAAGCGCTGGACCGGCTCGGGCTGGCGGTCCAGGACTTCCTCAGCCAGATACGCGAACAGATCGGGCAGGGCCTCCGGCAGGCGATCGAGCAGGACCTCCACCGCCTGGGGTCCGCTCTCCCGCAGGTGGTGCAGGATCATCCACAAGGCGATGATCCAGCCCTCGGTCTCCTCGGCCAGCCGGCGGGCGGCCTCCGGGCTCAGCGGGAGCCCCTGGGCGGCGAACAGCTCCCGCACCTCCTCTGGGGCGAAGGCGAGGTCGGCGGCGGTGATCTCCCGGAGCTCTCCGTGCGCCCGGGCCCGCGCGGCGCCCCGCAGCTCGGGATCGCGCCGGGTGATGAGGACCAGGCGAAGGGCCGGGGGGAGCTGCTCCAGCCATCGCTCGAGCAGGGCCCGGATCTCCGGGCTGTCCGCGAGATGATAGTCGTCCAGGACCAGGACGACCTCCCGGGGGAGGCGATCCACCAGCTCGTTGGCGAGGGCATCCAGGGCGGCGAAGCCCCCGGGTTCATGGAGCCGCTCGGCCGCGGAGCGACCCAGCCGGGGGTCCAGGGAGCGGAACGCGTAGATCCAGTGGGCGAGGAAGCGCTGGGGGTCGCGATCGGCTTCCGTCAGGCTATACCAGAGGTAGGGCCAGGGGCCGTGATGGAGCGTCTGGGCCACGGCGGTGCTCTTGCCGTAACCCGGCTCGGCCTTCACCACCACCACGGGGGCCTCCAGGGCCTCCCGAAGGCGGGCCTCCACCCGGGGACGGCGCACCCAGGTGGGCCGGGGGCGAGGCGGGATCAGCCGGCTGCGCGCGATCCGATCTTCCAGGGCCATCGCCGGAGGCAGGGTGGGCCCCGGCCCGGCCGGGGCCCACCCCGGGATGGATCACCAATCTCCCTCCCGGGTATAAGGATAGCACCAGAGGGCCACCTGCATGATGACCGACTTGGTCCAGGCCTGGTGCATCTTCTCCACATCCTCCGGGGAGTGGCCCTTCTTGGCCAGGAAGGGCTTGATGGTGGCGGTGATGGGGTAGATGAAGGCGACGAGATACCGCATCGGGATGTGGGGGACGGAGCGGACCCCGTCGGTCTGGTTCTTCTTGGTCCGGTGGTGGCGCAGGCCGATCTCGTGCTGGTAGTTCAGCCAGTCCCGGTCGTAGGGGCGGTTGCAGGTGTCCAGGATCCACTGGCCGAAACGCCGGCGGACGGCCTGGAGGTAGTTCATGTCGGGCTGCCCATCGGGCCCCGAGAAGTAGTAGACCAGGTGCGGCTGGGAGCCCACCCAGCCATACCAGAGGTCCAGGATGTCCTCCACCTGGTCGGCCAGGACCTCCCCGGCCATCCGCAGGTAGCGGACGTCCTCCTCGGTGAACATGGTGGCCTTCTGGAGGTCGGCGAACTCCTCCATCGAGACGGGGGAGCGGGCCGCTTCGGCCGTCCCATAGGTATAACCGGGGATGGTCTGCACGGACATGGCGGACCTCCTTTTGGGATTTGGGATTAGATCCGTTAAAGGAGGAGACCCAAGGCTCCTCCCCATCCGGCTTAGGGGATCACGTCCAGCGTGCCGCGCAGGTGGATGTTCTGGGTATCAGCTGGCAACAAATCGTGAAGGCGCTGATCTTATCCGCATAGAATCCCTCCTTTGTTGTGGGTGTGCGAGCGGGGGGGCGGGAGTCCCCCTGTCGTCGGCAGCTCCTCTAAGCCTCCATTACGATCTCCACGTTGCCTCGCAGGGCGTTGGAGACGGGGCAGATCTGCTCCGCCTGCCGGGCTAGCTCCTGCAGGCGATGGCCTTCCAGGCCGGGAGCCTGGGCCTTCGCATGCAGGCTCATGCGGGTGATGCGCAGAGCTACAGGATCCCAGGCGCAGGTGGCGGTTATCGTCAGCTGCTCCGGCCGGTGGCCGGCCTGGGTCAGGACGTGGGTGAGGGCCATGGCGTAGCAGATCGCGTGGGCCGCGGCGAGCAGCTCCTCTGGGCTGGTGAGCCCCTGAGGGGCCTCCGCGCGGCTGGAAAAGGTGACCCGCAGGTCGGGCAGGGCTCCGCTTCCGACTCGAAGGGTGCCGCTTCCCGTCCGCAGGTCTCCCGCCCAGGTCACAGCGGCCGTTCGCTCAACAAGGGGCATGGCTGACCTCCTTACGTGAGGTTCTCGCCGGTGGGGATGGCATATCCGGCCCGTCGCAGGGCCTCGTCCAGCTGCTCCACGGTGGGCTCCACGATGTAGAAGGCCTCGTCCCCGAACACGATGGTGGGGGTGCTGCGGAAGCCGCGGTTGAGGCGCTCCACGTAGCGGGCGGCCTCCTCATCCTCGTCGATGTTGATCTCGATGAAAGGGATGCCCAGGGCCCGCAGCCGTTCGCGGGCGAGCTCGCTGTCCTCGCAATCCGGTCGGGCATACATCCGGATGGGCAAGGGACCTCCATGGGTCATGCCGGCACCTCCTCGCGGGGGATGAAGTCCGGGCATTCGGTGTAGGTGTCCGCGTCCCGCAGCGGGGCGTCCATGAAGGCGCAGTGGTGCGGGGCGGCGGGGTTCTCCGGGTGGGCGTAGGGGCGGAAGAAGGCGCAGCCCCAGCACATCTCGTAGACCACGATGGCGCCGGAGGCGGCCAGGCGGCGGACGATCTGCTGCAGGGCGCGGTGAAGGGCCTCCTGATCGGAAGGGGAGAGGGCTTCCACCGCCTCCTCCAGATCATCCAGCAGGCGCTCGAGGGCGGCCACCCGCCGCCGGCCGGCGACGGTGAGGCGGAGGGTCACCGTGCGGCGGTCCTCGGGGAGGGGCTCCCGGGCCACCAGGCCCTTGCGCTCCAGGGCGTCGGCGACCTCGCTGGCGGTGGCCATGGTGGCCTGCAGGCGTTGGGCCAGCCCGCCGATGGTGCGCACCCCCGGCCGGGCATAGGCCAGGAAGAGGAGGGCCTGGACCTGGGCCGGGGAGAGGCCGTGGGCCTGGCCGGCCCGGCGCAGCATGAGCTGGATGGCCTGGGCGATGCGGTAGAGGGCGATGGCGATCTGCCCGGACATCCGCTCCGATCGCACGCGCGGGTTGAAGGGAGACATCGGCGTCGCTCCATTGCTTAGGAGTCCGAAGTAATTATAGCGAGGGCGCGGGGATCTGTCAAGGGGGTGGGGGAGCGCGGGGGCCAACCGGCGATCCATCGGTTGTGGACGCTTCGCCTCGAGGGGGCGGCCCGGCCCGCGCGCCGCCTCCCTCGGCCCCAGCCGCCGAACCGCGGTGGACCCCTCTTTCTGTAACCCGGCTGTAACGCCCCCGGAACGGTCTTCCGGGAAGATATGGCCAAAGCCTGGCGGATGGGCGGCGTTTCCGACAGGCGGGAGGATCGGGGGGCCAGGATGGATCTGTTGATCCGGTATCTGGCGGGAGGGCTTTCGGCGGGGGCCCTGTATGGGCTGATGGCCCTGGGGCTGGTGCTGATCTATCGGGCGTCGGAGGTGGTGAACTTCGGCCACGGGGATCTGGCGATGGTCAGCACCTTTGCGGCCTACACCCTGCTCCGCGCCCATGCCCCGCTCCCCCTGGCGCTGGGAGGCGCTGTTCTCTTCGGCGCGGCGCTGGGCGCCCTGGCGGAGCGAGGGCTCCTGCGGCCCGCGCGCCGCCGGCGGGCCACCCCCCTCACCCTGGTGGTTCTCACCCTGGGCCTGGCGCTGGTCCTCAACGGGCTGGCGGGTCTGTTATGGGGCCATGAGATCCGCACCTTCCCGGGGCTGGTCTCCGGCCCTCCGCTGCGGCTGGGGCCGGCGGTGATCACCCGGGAGCAGCTCTTCAACCTCGCGGTGGGGTTGCTGCTCGCCCTGGCCCTTTACGCCTTCCTCCGGTTCACCCGCACCGGCCTGGCCCTCCGGGCGGTCACCCAGAACCCCGAAGTCGCCCGGCTGATGGGCATCCCGGTGGACCGCATCCTGATCCTGGCCTGGGGGGTGGGGGTCGGGCTGGGGGCCATCGCCGGGATCCTGGCGGCGCCGCTGATCTATCTGGAGCCGAACGCCATGCTGCCGCTCCTGATCAAGGGCTTTGCCGCTGCGGTGCTGGGCGGGATGACCAGCCTGCCCGGCGCGGTGATCGGCGGGTGGCTCCTGGGGATCCTGGAGAACCTGGCGGCCGGATACATCGCCACCGAGCTCAAGACGCCCCTCGCCTTCGCCCTCATCGTGGCCGTCCTGGTGGTGCGGCCGGCCGGGCTGTTGGGCCGACCGATCTCTCATCGGGTGTAGCCGGGGAGGGCGGGCGATGGCGCGGCGGATCGTCTGGGGGGCGCTCATCGCGGGGATCCTCGGGGTCACCGCTTTCACGCTGCCGAGCTATTTCCTCTACATCCTCAGTCTGGCCGGGATCTGGGCGATCGCGGCCATCGGGCTGGATCTCCTGACAGGCGTGGCGGGCCAGATCTCCATCGGCCACGCCGGCTTTATGGCCATCGGCGCGTATACGGTGGCCCTGCTGAGCCTGCGCCTGGAGGTCCCCTTCTGGCTCGCCTTGCCGGCGGCGGGCCTCCTGAACGCCCTGATCGGGCTGGCGCTGGGGCTACCGGCCCTCCGCCTGAGCGGGCCGTATCTGGCCATCGCGACCCTGGGGTTCGGCGTGGCCGTGGTGGAGATCCTGCGGCGCTGGGAGCCGGTCACCGGCGGCTTCATGGGGCTGAAAGTTCCGCCGCCGGCCCTGGGCCCCTGGAGCCTGCGCAGCGACGCCGCCCAATATCTCCTGATCGGGACCCTCCTGGTCCTCCTCGCTGGGATCGCCATCCGGCTGATCCGGAGCCCGTTCGGCCGGGCCTGGATCGCCCTGCGGGATCGGGAGGCGGCGGCCCAGGCGGCCGGGATCTCCCTGGCCCATTACCGGACCCTGGCCTTTGCCGTCAGCGCCTTTTACGCCGGGGTCGCCGGCGGGCTCCTGGCCTACCGGGTCGGCCGCGTGGACCCGGATGGGCTGACCCTCACGCACTCGATCTTCCTGGTCAGCGCCCTGATCGTGGGCGGCCTGGCCTCGGTGCCCGGCGCCATCCTGGGGGCCGTCTCCTTAACGGTCCTGTTCCATCTGCTCAGCGGCCTGGGGACCGCGCTGGGCTGGCGGACGGAGGTGGGAGATGTCCGCAACGTGCTGTATGGGGCCGCCCTGATCCTGACGGCGATGTTCCTCCCCGGGGGCCTATGGCGTCTCCCGATGCACATGCGCGGACGCCGATGGATCCCCATGCCCTCCAGGGCCCCGGCGGGGGAGGAAGGATGGGAGCGCCCCCTGGTCTCCGTGCCCCAGATCCGCCTGGGGAGCACCGCAGGCGGGCGGCTGGAGGTGGTGGAGGTCTCCAAGCGCTTCGGGGGGCTTCAGGCCCTTGACCGGGTGAGCTTCACCGTGGAGCCCGGGGAGATCGTGGGGCTGATCGGGCCCAACGGGGCCGGGAAGACCACGATGCTGAACCTCATCAGCCGCTTCTACGACCCGGACGCCGGCGCCATTCGCTTTGAGGGCCATGATCTCCTGCGCCGTCGACCCCACGAGATCGTCCGGCTGGGGATCGCCCGCACCTTCCAGAACGTGGAGATCTTCCCCGCCCTGACGGTCCGGGAGAACCTGCTGGTGGGCCAGCATCCTCAGACGCGGGCGGGTCTGATCGCCGTGGCGGCGGGCTGGCCCTCGGTGAGGCGGGAGGAAGCGCGTCTGCGGGAGCGGGCGGAGGAGGTGCTGGAGTGGCTCGGGCTGTCGGCCCTGGCGGATCGCCCGGCGGGGAGCCTGGCCTTCGGCCAGCGCAAGTGGGTGGAGCTGGGCCGGGCGCTGGTGGCCCGGCCGCGCCTGCTCCTCCTCGACGAGCCGGCGGCCGGCCTGCATCCCGCGGAGCGTCAGGCCCTGCAGGCGCTGCTGCGCGGGATCCGGGAAGCGTTGGGCTGCTCCATCCTGCTGATCGAACACGACATGAACCTGGTGATGGGGCTGTGCGATCGGATCGTCGTGTTGAACTTCGGTCGGGTGATCGCCCAGGGGACCCCCGCCGAGGTGGCGGAGAACCCGCTGGTGATCGAGGCCTATCTGGGGGAGCGGGAAGAGGAGGATGCGCAGCCGACGGCGCTCCGGAGCGGGGAGGGCAGGGCATGAGCGTGGTTCTCTCCCTTTCGGCGGTCACCGCCGGATACGGCCCGATCCTCGCCCTCCGGGAGGTCTCCCTGGAGGTCCGGGAGGGGGAGGTGGTGGCCTTGCTGGGGGCGAACGGGGCGGGGAAGACGACCACCCTGCGGGTGATCGCCGGCCTCTTGCCGCCCCTGGCCGGTTCCATCGCCTTTGAAGGGCGTCCCCTTCATCCCCTGCCGCCCGAGGAGCGGGTGGCGCGGGGGATCGTGCTGGTGCCGGAGGGCCGGGGGATCTTCCCGGAGCTCACGGTGGAGGAGAACCTGTGGCTGGGAGCGTGGCGCCGTCGGGATCTGCGGGCGGCGCGGGCGGATCTGGAGCAGGTCTTCCACCTGTTCCCGATCCTCCGGGAGCGCCGGAGGCAGCTCGCCGGCACCCTTTCGGGCGGGGAGCAGCAGATGCTCGCCATCGGGCGGGCCCTGATGGCCCGGCCGCGCCTGTTGTTGCTCGACGAGCCCTCCCTGGGGCTGGCGCCGCTGGTGGTCCGTCACATCTTTGAGGTCCTGCGGGCCATCCACGAGGCCGGGACCCCGTTGCTGATCGCCGAGCAGAACGCGCATCTGGCCCTGACCCTGGCCCATCGGGCCTACATCCTCCAGAACGGAGAGATCCGTCTCCAGGGAGAAGCCCGCGTCCTCCGGGAGAACCCCGAGGTCAAAGCGCTGTATCTCGGCCGTTAAAAGCGAAAAATCGGTTTCCGAAATCTTTCAGGAAAGGAGGTGCGCGATGAAAGGTTTCCGCCTGCTGTGGATCGTGGCATTCGTGCTGGCGGCCTGCGCGCCGGCGGCGACCCCCACGCCCACCGCCGCGCCCTCTCCGACGCCGGCGCCGGCCACGCCGACGCCCCCGCCGCCCGCCCCCACCCCCACTCCGACCCCCAAGGTTCCCGGGGTCACCGCCGATACCATCCGGCTGGGAATGATCTGCGCCCTCTCGGGTCCGGTCTCCACCATCGGCAAGCCGCTGGCGCGGGGGATGGAGGCTTACTTCCGCTGGGTGAACGATCAGGGAGGCATCCACGGGCGCAAGATCGACCTGCGGATCGAGGACGATCAATACAACCCGGCCAACACCGTGGCGGCCGCCAAGAAGCTGGTGGAGCAGGACGAGGTCTTCGCCATCGTCCGACCTCTGGGCACCGCCACCACCGCCGCCATCCTGGATTACACCATCGAGAAGGGCGTCCCGGTGGTGGGCGTGGCCTCCGGCTCCTCCCTGTGGTCGAAGCCGTTCAAGAAGACGGTCTTCGGCATCCAGCCCACCTATGAGCTGGAGGGGCGGCTGATGGCCAAATACGCGGTGGAGGAGCTGAAGGCGAAGCGCATCGCCGTCTTCTACCAGAACGACGCCTTCGGCAAGGAGGGGGCGGAGAGCTTCGTGGCGGCCCTGAAGGCCCGGGGGATCGAGCCGGTGGCCATGGTCCCCTATGAGGTGACGGAGAAGGATTTCAGCGCCCACGCCCTCAAGCTCCAGCAGGCCAACCCGGATCTCGTCTTCGTCTACGCCATCCAGGTGCCGGCGGCCAGCCTGCTGAAGGAGGCCCAGAAGATTGGCTTCAAGCCCAAGTGGCTGATGACCTACGTGCTGGCCGATCCCATCCTGCTGGCCCTGGCCGGCGACGCGGCGGAGGGGGTCTACGCGGGGGCCTGGCTGGTGGATCCGGAGAACGCCCCGGAGGCGGCGAAATACCGGGAGGTGCTGACCAAATACTTCCCGGACGAGAAACCCGGCGGCTACAGCATCTCCTCCTACGCGGTGGCGGAGATCATCGTCGAGGCCCTGAAGCGGGCCGGGCCGGACCTCACCCGGGAGAAGTTCATCGCCGCCCTGGAGTCGTTGAAGAACTTCACCACCGGCCTCACCCCGCCTTTCAGCTACAGCGAGACCGAACACCAGGGCATCAAGCAGATCGCCATCGTCCAGGTCCAGAAAGGGCGCTGGGTGCCGGTGAGCGGGTTCTTCGGGGAGTGAATGGGAACCCGCACGGCTTCAAGCCTGCGACGTGGGGAGGAAGCCCATGGGCTGTAGGAAACGTCTTGTTCGTCGAATTCTCTATCGGATGTGGCCTTGGGCAGGCCGGGCGCTCGGGATCATGGCGCTCCTGGCCGTGGGGATAGGGGCATATGGGGCGGCATGGCTTACGCCTCAAGCCTGGGCCTCCTCGCTGACGCTGGAGGCGGTGTTTACAGAAGGCCTTCAGAACGGTTGGGTCCGTGTTGAGCGCTGGCGGGATCTGAATCCCGCTCTGATCCAGGAGGATTTCCCACCGGACGGCCGGCTGGACCAGAGCGGCCAGCGGAAGGTGTTCTTCGGAAGCGCCCAGCCTCCCTCCAGCCAGTTCCTGCTGTATTACGCCCCGGGATGGGATCGCTATCCCCGCTCGGTCCCCGTGCTGCTGGTCCACGGTGCCTTTGAGAACGCTGACTGGGCATGGGCCAATCCTTCTGAGAGCCCCCTGGGGTGCGGCGCGTTGAGTTGCCCTTCCACCGGCCTCATGCAATTCCTCAGCGAGCGGGGCTATCGGGTGTTCGCCCTCTCCTTCGCCCACAGCGCGGGAGATAACTTCTTCTGGTCCCAGCATATCGCGAACGCCATCCAGGTGATTCTCGATCGGACGGGAGCCTCTCAGGTGGATGTGGTGGCCTGGAGCAAGGGCGTGATCGCCGCGCGCATGTATGTTTCGGGGGTGCGCAAGAGCTGGGGGATTCCCTATCGTGGGGATGTGCGGCGTCTGATCCTGATCGCCGGGCCCAACGGGGGCTGGGATTGGGTGTTCCGGCATGGAACCTATCCCAGCGCGTGGATCTACCCGGAGTGCGGAGGCCGTTGGCTGGGCGGTTCTGCCCACACCGTTCTGAACTGCTGGGGCTTCTATTACAGCCATCCGGAGCTTTCGATCTACCGCACATCTGATGGCGACTTCTTCCCGGGCCTGCGCCAGTTCGTCTGGCCGTGGGACGACGCGTATCCCCTCCCATGGTGGGAACCCGATGCCTGGACCACCTACTACGGCGGGTGGGGGTTGTATAGCTATAGCCGCGGGATCGGGGAGGCGAAGCAGGATTCGTTGATCCCGGCCCTACGCGCGAGTCCGACCCCCGGCGCTGTGGCGGTCTATCTGCTCTGCGGCAGCGCCGCGGATATCCCCTCCTGGCATAACGAGCACATCGGACCCAGCGATGGGACGATCCTGCTGGCGAGCTGTCGCGATCGACGCGGCCTTTCCAACGTGCAGGGCGAGGCGATCCTTTATCTGAATCATCTCCGCATCGTATGGGATCCGGCGGCGATGGCCCAGGTGGAGGCGTGGTTGCGCTGAGCGGAGGCCCTCCCCGGGGCCATGCCGCCGGCGCTCTGAACTGTTCGTCCGTTCCGCCTATTTTGATCCATTTCAGAAAGGAGGGTGCCATGCCGTTCGTGGAGCTGAAGACGGGGATCCGGATGCATTACCGGGACGGGGGGAGGGGCAAGCCCATCCTCTTCGTCCCCGGCTACAGCGCCACCGTGGACACCTGGAACTACGCGGTGCTGGATCTCCACGATCGCTACCGGTGCATCTGCGTGGACCTCCGGGGCCACGGGGATTCGGACAAGCCGTATTCCGAATACACCTACGATGAGATGTGCATGGACCTCCAGGCCTTCATGGAGGCCCTCGACCTGCGGGATGTGACCTTCGTGGGCTGGTCCATGGGGGCGGGGGTGGGCCTCAAATACGTGGCCCGCTTCAACGGGGACCGGCGGGTGACGCGGCTGGTGATGGTGGCCCCGGCCACCCCGCGCTTCGTGCGCACCGACTCCGAGCCCTACGGGATGACCCCCGAGGAGGCCCAGGCCGCCCTGGAGGGGATCCGCCGGGGGCTGCCGGAGGTGATGGCGGCCTTCGCCGACAACAACTTCAAGCGAACCGACATGCAGGCCACCAAAACCTGGTTCCTCTATTCGCACTGGCTGCGGATGCCCGCTTACGTGGGCTACAAGTATTTCAAGACCCTGATCACCGAGGACCTGCGGGACCTCCTGGACCAGGTGGACCTCCCCGTGCTGATCTGCCACAGCCGGGACGACAAGGTCTGCCACTGGGGCTGGGTGGAGTATATGGCGAAGCGCCTGAAGAACTGCCGGGTGGTGTGGTTCGAAAACAGCGGCCATGCCCTCATGGTGGAGGAGCCGGACAAGTTCTCCCAGGTGCTGGCGGAGTTCATCGGGTGAACCGACGCGAGGGGAGGGGGAGGATTCGCCTCCCCCTCCCCCAGGGAGGTGCCGGATGCCCTTCGTTTCCGTCGGAGATGGGAGGATGCATTACGTAGAGCGGGGGGCCGGCGAGGAGGTGGTCCTCTTCGTTCACGGGTGGCTGAGCAGCCACCGCTGGTGGCTGCCGGTCCTGGACCGGCTGCCTTCGGGCGTTCGCGGCTACGCCGTCGACCTGCGCGGGGCCGGGGAGTCGGAGCCGGCTCCCGGCGGGCATACCCTGGCCGGCTACGCGGCGGATCTCCACGCCTTCGCCGAGGCCCTCGGGCTGCCTCCCTTCTTTCTCGTGGGCCACTCAATGGGAGGCGGCGTCGCCCTGCGCTACGCCCTGGATCACCCGGAGCGCGTAAAGGGCCTCATGCTGGTCAACCCTCTGGCCCCCTTCGGCACCCGCACGGATCCCCAGATGGACGCCTGGGTGCGGGCGCAGCAGGGCAACCCGGAGGGGATCCGGGCGATGGTCCAGCTGGCCTTCGCCACCCCGCCGGCCCCGGAGGTGATGGAGGCCCTGGTGGCCGACGCCCTGCGCTGGGGGCCGGCTGCCTACTTCGACACCCTGGATGATATGGCCCGTTTCCACGTGGTGGATCTCCTCCCGGGGCTGAAGGTGCCCACCCTGGTGCTGTGGGGGGATCGGGACGTGGTGATCCCCTTCGAGGGGATTGTGGAGCTGTTCACCCGCATCCCGGGCTGCGGGCTGGAGATCTGGCACGGCGTCGGCCACTCCCCGGTCATGGAACGCCCCGACGCCTTCATCGCCCTGCTGGAGCGGTTCCTCCGGGAGGTGAAGGGATCTGCGTGAGAGGAGGCAGGGATGATCCGGCTTCGGAAAGATCGCTGGGCAAGCGCGCGCATCCTGGGGGCGCTCTGCAGGATGCTGGCGCTGATTATGGCGAGCCTGCTGGCCCCGGGCCTGTTGGCGCAGCCGCGCCCGGTCCAGGCGGAGACGAACTTGGGGGATCTGATCTTAGAAGCGGAGTTCACCTCAGGGATCGAGAACGGATGGGTTCGCGTGGAGCGCTGGCGAGATCTCCGGTCTTTCTTCCGCCAGGAGGATTTCCCTCCGGACGGCCGGCTGGATGTGAAGGGCCAGCGCGCGCAGTTCTTCGGCTCCTCCCGACCGCATTCCAGTCAGTTCCTGCTCTATTATGGCCCCGGCTGGGATACCAACCCCCAACCGGTCCCTGTCCTCCTCGTTCATGGAGCGTTCTCGAATGCCGATTGGGCCTGGGCGAACCCGGGGAGCGCCCCCGCTGGCTGTGGCGCCACGAGCTGTCCCTCCACAGGTCTGATGCAGTTCCTGGCGGAACGTGGCTATCGAGTGTTCGCAATTTCTTACGCCCATGCTGCTGGAGACAACTTTTTCTGGGCCGAACATATCGCGAATGCCATCCGGGTGATACGCTATCGAACCGGAGCCTCTAAGGTGGATGTCATCGCCTGGAGCAAGGGGGCCATCGCGGCGCGGATGTATGCGGCCGGGGTGCGGCTAAACGGGGGAACTCCCTATCAGAACAATATCCGGCGGATGATCCTGATCGCGGGTCCAAATGGAGGTTGGGACTGGGTGTTCCGCCATGGGGTCTACCCAAGCTGGGGAATCTATCGAGAGTGTGGCCTGGGGATCGGCGGTGGTTCGCCCCATGTGGCGCTGAACTGCTGGGGATTCTGGTATTGGCATCCTGAGCTCTCCATCTATCGAACCTCGGCAGGGGATTATTTCCCTGGGCTGCGTCAGTTTGTATGGCGCTGGGATGACCGGTATCACCTTCCCTGGTGGGAGCCCGATTACTGGACCACTTATTATGGAGGATGGGGCCTCTCCAGCTATAGTCTGGGGATCTCCGAGGCGGTCCGGGATTCCCTCATGCCCTCCCTTTGGAGCGCTCCCCTTCCATCAGCGGTAAGCGTCTCCCTGCTATGTGGAAGCGCGGCAGACCTTCCCTTCCCCTGGCACAACGAGCACACCGGCCCCAGCGATGGCCTGATCTTCCTGGCAAGCTGCCGGGATCGTCGGGGTCTTTCAACGGTGATAGGGGATGTAACGCTTCCTTTAAATCATCTCCGCATCGTATGGGATGAAACGGCTATGACCCAGATCGAGGCTTGGCTGCGTTGAAGCTCGGCGCACGGGAGGGATGATGGTTCGCGCGGACTTTGTGGTGCGAGGGGGCCGGATCTACACCCTGGATCCCGTGAACCCGCGGGCGGAGGCCCTGGCCGCCTGGCGCGGGCGCATCCTGGCCGTCGGGCGCGCGGCGGAGATCGAGGGCCTGATCGGCCCGGGCACCCGCGTCCTGGACGCCCGGGGGGCGACGGTGCTCCCCGGCTTCCACGACGCCCACTGCCATATCCTCCTGTTCGGGCTGAGCCTGGTGGAGGTCAACCTGCGGGAGGCGACCCGCATCGCCGAGGTCGTGGAGGCGGTGGCGGCCCACGCCGCCCGGATCCCCCCCGGCCGCTGGATCCGCGGCGGCGGCTACAACGAGAACAAGCTGGCCGAGCGCCGCCATCCCACCCGCTACGATCTGGACCCGGTTTCTCCGCATCACCCGGTCTGGCTCTCCCACATCTCGGGCCATATGGGGGTGGCCAACTCCCTGGCCCTGGAGCGGGCCGGGATCACCCGCGAGACCCCGGATCCCCCCGGCGGCCGAATCGTCCGGGACGAGGGCGGCGAGCCGACGGGGGTGCTCCTGGAGACGGCCCAGGAGCTCATCAAGCGGGTCCTTCCCCCTTACACCCTGGAGGAGGTGAAGGCGGCCCTGGCCGCGGCCGGCCGCCGCATGGCCGCCGAGGGGATCACCGCCGCCCAGGACGCGTGGGCGGGATGGATCGCCCCGGAGGAGTTCCGGGCCTACCAGGAGGCGGTGGCCGAGGGGCTGCTCCCCCAGCGGGTGTGGCTCTTAGTGGACGTGGAGCGCCTGCGGGTGCAGGACGAGCGCTTCGACTTCGCCTTCGGCCTCCACACCGGGTTCGGGGGCGACCGCCTGCGGCTGGGGGCCATCAAGATCTTCATCGACGGCTCCCTCATCGGCCGGACTGCCGCCCTGCGTCAGCCCTACGCCGATCCCCCCGGCGTCTCCGGGATGCTGGTGCAGGAGCCCCAAGGGCTCGTGGAGCGGGTGCGCCGGGCCCACGCGGGCGGGTGGCAGGTGGCCATGCACGCCATCGGGGACCGCGCCATCGAGGCGGCTTTGGACGCCATCGAGGAAGTGATGGGGCCGGAGGCGGCCCGGTTCCGTCCCCGCATTGAACACTGCGGCGTCGTGCCGCCCGACTTGCTCCACCGCCTCCGCCGCCTGCGGCCGATAGTGGTCACCCAGCCCCGCTTCCTTTACGAGCTCGGAGAGGGGTTTCGGGCCGCCCTGGGGGAGGAGCGGATGGCCTGGACCTATCCCCTGGCTTCCCTTCGGGGCGTGCCGCTGGCGTTGAGCTCCGATCGCCCCGTGGTGGACGGCGCGCCCCTCCGGGGCCTCCAGGCCGCCGTCACCCGGCGGACGCGGGAGGGCTGGGCGCTGGCGCCTCAGGAGGCGTTGACCCTGGAGGAAGCCCTGCGGGCCTACACCATAGGAGCCGCCTACGCCGCCTTCGCCGAGGCCGAGCTGGGCACCCTGGAGCCGGGCAAATGGGCCGATCTGGTCGTCCTCGGCGCGGATCCCTTCGAAACCGATCCGGAGGCCCTGGAGGCGATCCCCATCTGGGCCACCGTAGTCGGAGGGCAGGTGGTGTATGAGGGCAGGTGAAGAAGGGACGGATCCGGCCTCTCCCGGGGTGGCGAACGCCCGAGGGGCCGCCCTGGAGGGTCCTCTCGTGCGGAGCAGGACGGTTCGCATGCCTCAGGACAGCGCCCAACCCGCCTTGTGAAGCTCTGAGGAAAGGAGGGGAACCATGTGTCCGAGTCGCTGGTTGCGGAGCGGAGTGATCCTGGCCTTCCTGATGGGGGCGTGCGCCCCAGCGGCCACGCCGACCCCCACGCCGCCCCCGGCACCGCCCACGCCGACGGCGGCGGCTCCTGCGCCGAGCCCCACCCCGGCGCCGGCCGGCCCGACCCCGACGGCAGCGCCCCCCACGCCGACCCCCGCCGTCCCCGGGGCCCCGGCCGCCCTCAAGATCGGCATCGTGACCTTCCTCTCCGGCCCGGCGGCCTCGCCCTTCGGGGTGCCCGCCCGCAACGCCGCGGAGGTCCTGATCGAGAACCTCAACGCCGGCAAGGCGCCCAAGCCTTACGACCAGAAGGGGATCGGCGGCGTGCCCATCCGGGCGATCTACATAGACGAAGCCGGCGGCGCGGAGAAGCAGGTGGCGGAGTTCCGCCGTCTGGTGCTGGAGGAGAAGGTGGACCTGGTCATCGGCTACATCTCCAGCGCCGACTGCCTGGCGGTGGCCCCGGTGGCCGAGGAGCTCAAGACCCTCACCGTGCTCTTTGACTGCGGCACCAACCAGATCTTCGAGGAACGGGATTACCGCTACGTCTTCCGGACCCACGCCCATCAGGTGATCGAGAACGTCGGCGCCGCCCGCTACATCCTGCGGATGAAGCCGAACCTCCGCAGCATCGCGGGGATCAATCAGAACTACGCCTGGGGGCAGGACTCCTGGGCCGCCTTCCGCGATTCCGTCCGCAAGCTCAAGCCGGATGTGCAGGTGGTCGGGGAGCACTTCCCCAAGCTGTATGCCGGCGAGTATTCGACGGAGCTCTCCGCCCTGCTCGCCGCCCGCCCCGAGGTGGTCCACTCCAGCTTCTGGGGCGGTGATCTCGAGGCCTTTGTGATCCAGGCCGCCCCTCGCGGCTTCTTCCAGCAGACGATGGCCATCCTGACCACCGGGGACACCATCCTCCCCCGCCTGGGCCGGGATGTCCCGAAGGGCATCGTGATCGCCGCCCGGGGCCCCCACGGGGCCCTGGCCCCGAAGACGCCCCTCAACGACTGGTTCGTGAAGATCTACAAGGACCGCTATGTGGTCCGCCCGGTCTATCCCTCCTACCACATCGCCCAGGCCATCCTGGGCGTGAAGGCGGCCTATGAGAAGGCCATCGCCGCCAACGGCGGGAAGTGGCCGACGGTGGATCAGGTGATCGCCGCCTTCGAGCATCTGGAGTTCGAGACCCCCAGCGGGACCATCCGCATGGCCCTGGGGAAGGGCCATCAGGCGGTGGAGCCCGTGGTCCTGGGGATCACCGGGGACTTCGATCCGGCGACCGGGGAGGTGAAGCTCACGGATGTCGTGGAGTTCCCCGCGGAGTGCGTGAACCCGCCCGACGGGATGAAGACCCCCGACTGGATCGCCCAGGGGTTCCCCGGGGCGAAGTGCCCGTAATTCAGCCAGTAAGGGAGGGAGGCGAGGGGGCAGGCCCTGCCTCCCTCCCGACGCGGAGGGGAGCGGATGGAGACGGCGCTGATCATCCTGACGGATGGGCTGGTGTATGCCTCGTGGCTCTTTCTGATCTCCGCGGGGCTCACCCTGATCTACGGGGTGCTGCGGATCCTGAACCTGGCCCATGGCAGCCTTTACGCGCTGGGGGCCTACGCGGCCGCCTCCGTGGTGCTCCTTTACTTTGACCGGGGGCTTTGGCCCATGGGGAGCTATCTGGCCCTGCTGGGGGCCGCCCTGCTGGTGGGAGCGGTCGCCGGCCCCCTCATCGAGCGAGGGCTGTTGCGGTGGATTTACGGACGCGATCCCGTCTACCAGCTCCTGGCCACCTACGCCCTCTTCCTGATCCTGGAAGATCTCATGAAGCTCGTGTGGGGGGTGAACCCCTATTACGCCTACAAGCCCTACGGGTTGCTGGGGATCATCCGGCTGGGGGGCATCCCGTATCCGGGCTACAGCTTCCTGTTGCTCGGGGTCGCGTTGCTGGCCGGCGGATCGCTTTATTTCTTCATCCGCGGCACCCGCATCGGCCGGCTGGTGGTGGCGATGATCCACGATCCTGAGATCAGCGCCGCGATGGGTGTGAATGTCCCCCGGGTTTCCTTGCTCACCTTCACCCTGGGGGCTGTCCTGGCCGCCTTAGGGGGCGCCTTCACCGCCCCGATGATCTCCGTGGTCCCCGGCCTCTCCGTAGAGGTGATCGTCCTCGCCTTCGCGGTGGTGGTGATCGGGGGGCTGGGGAGCCTGGAAGGCTCGGCGGTCGGCGCCCTCCTGGTGGGGCTGGTCCGCTCCCTGATGGTGCACCGGATCCCGGAGCTGGAGCTCTTCGCCATCTATCTCGTTATGGCGATGGTGCTGCTCCTTCGGCCGCACGGCCTGTTCGGGATGGAGGAGGTGCGACGGGTATGAAGCTCCGCCGCTTCGGAGGGCTGATCCTGATCGCGGGGATGGCCGGACTGGGGCTCCTCCTGCCCGGCTGGAGCCGGTTCCTGCTCACCCTGGCCCTGGCCCGAGGGCTGCTGGTGCTGGGGGTGGCGCTGCTGATGCAGGCGGGGCTGGTCTCCTTCGGGCAGGGGCTCTTCTTCGCCGCCGGGGCCTATGCGGTGGGGTTCGCCGCGCGGGACCTGGGGATCCGGGATGCAGGGCTGGGGGTGGCCCTGGGGGCCGGAGCGGGCCTGGGGATCGCGGCCCTCACCGGGCCCCTGCTGGCCCGCTACCGGGGGATCTTCTTCGCCATGCTCACCCTGGCCTTCTCCATGATCCTCTACGGGATCCTGGTGAAGGCCTACCGGATCACCGGCGGCACCGACGGGCTGCGCATACCCCCTCCGACCTTTCTGGGCTGGAGCCTCCCCGAGGAGCACCTGGGCTCCGGCCTCTACCTGTTCACCCTCGCCTGCACGGCGGTGATGGTCTTCCTGATCTTCCGGTATCTCCGATCCCCCCTGGGCTACACCGTGCGGGCCATTCGGGACAACGAGGTGCGAGTGGAATACCTGGGGCTTTCGGTGAGCCGCGCCCTCTACATCACGGTGCTTCTCGTGGGGGCCATGGGCGGGCTGGGCGGGGCCCTGAGCGCGATGAGCGTGGGCCACGTTGACCCGAACCTGGCCTACTGGACCACCTCGGGGGAGTTCGTCTTCGTCGCTCTGCTCGGGGGGACGGGGAACGTCTTCGCCCCGCTGGCGGGATCCATCGTCTTCGAGTTCCTCCGGACCTACGCCTACAAATACATCCCTTACACCTGGCAGATGGGCCTGGGTCTGGTCATGCTGGCCATCGTGGGGTTCGCCCCCGGAGGGCTCTGGTCCCTCTACGAGCTCATCGCACGGGGGATGTCCGGATGGACGTGGTCCTGGAAACGCGGGGTCTGACCCGAACCTTCGGCCGGGTGGTGGCCGCGGACGACGTGAACGTGCAGATCCGCTCCGGGGAGCGGGTGGGCCTGGTGGGGCCCAACGGGGCCGGCAAGACCACGTTCCTCAACCTGATCACCGGCTACGTGCGCCCGAACCGGGGCCGCATCCTGTATCGGGGGACGGACATCACCGGGCTCCCGCCTCGGGTCATCACCCGCATGGGCATCGTGCGCTCCTTCCAGATCCCCCAGCTTTATCCCGGGCTGACCGTTCTGGAGAACCTCCTGCTGGCCATCGCCGCCCGCTCCGGTCGCGGGCTGGACTTCTGGGGGCCGCTGGGGCGGGAACACGCGGTGGCCGAGGCGATGGAGCTTCTGGGTGCCTTCCAGCTCGCCGACTATGCGCGGCGGCCGGTGGGGGAGTTGCCGGAAGGGGGGCGGAAGCTCCTGGACGTGGCCATGGCGCTGGCCCTGCGGCCGACGGTGCTGCTGATGGACGAGCCCACCAGCGGGGTGAGCACCCAGGACAAATTCGGGGTCATGGAGGTCCTGATGGAAGTCCTGGGGCGCGCCGGGGTGACGACCCTCTTCGTGGAGCACGACATGGAGGTGGTGTATCGCTACGCCGAGCGGGTGCTGGTTTTCTATAACGGCCGCGTGGTGGCGGACGGCGATCCGCAGGCCCTCTTCGCCGACGCCCAGATCCGCCGCGCGGTGCTGGGATGGGAGTAAGCCCTATGCTGGAGCTCGAGGACGTGCGCGTCTCCCTGCAGGGCTTCCCGATCCTGCGGGGCGTGAGCCTGCAGGCCCTCCCGGGCCAGATCACGGGCCTGGTGGGCCGCAACGGGGCCGGCAAAACCACCACCCTGCGGACCATCATGGGGCTGGTCCCGCTCCAGGGCGGGAGCCTCCGCCTGGGGGGACAGGATCTCCGTCCCCTCCCTGCCCATCGACGGGCCGCCCTGGGGATCGGCTACATGCCGGAGGACCGCCGGCTGATCGGGCCGCTGACGGTGGAGGAGAACCTGTTGCTGCCGGCGTGGGCCATCGGCCTCCCTGGGGCTCCGGAGCGCCTCCGCTGGGTCTATGAACGGATGCCGGAGGTGGCGGAGCTGGCCGGGCGGCGGGCCGCTCAGCTCAGCGGGGGCCAGCAGAAGCTGGTGGCCCTGGCCCGGGCGCTGATGCATGGGACCCGCCTGCTGCTCCTGGACGAGCCCTTTGAGGGGCTGGCGCCCGCTATGGCCCTTCGTCTGGGGGAGATCCTGCGGGGCCTGCGGACGGAGGGCATGGCCATCCTGGTGGCCGAGTCCGACCTCCACCGGGTCAGCGCCCTGGCAGAGCGCATCTACACCATTGAGCGGGGGGAGATCCAGGATCCCGGCGGGGGAGGGGGGTGAGATGGGCCTCTCGGAGCGAGCCATCCGCATCGGCGCCCTGTATGCCCTCTCCGGGGCGGCCGCCGCCTATGGGGCCTCCGCGCGGCAGGGCCTGGAGCTGGCGGCGGAGGAGATCAACGCCGCCGGCGGCCTCCTGGGGCGGCCGGTGGAGCTGCTCATCGAGGACGAGAAAAACCCCGCCCACGCCGTGGAGGTCGTCCGCCGCATGGCCCGAGAGCTCGGGGTCCGCCTGTTCATCGGCATCGACTCCAGCGCCGTCGCCGAGGCGGTGGTCCCCTTGCTCCCGGAGCTCCGGTGCGTGCTGATGGTCACGCATGCCGCCAGCCCTCGCATCACCGGCGAGCTCTTCAACCCCTATGTGTTCCGCTGCAGCATCAATGTGGCCCAGAACGCCCGGGCGGGCGCCCTTCTGGTGGCCCCTTTGCCGTATGCCACATGGACCACTCTGGGCCCGGATTATTCCTTCGGTTACTTCTCCTGGGCCTATTTCTCTCGCTTCCTGCGGGAGCTCAAACCGGAGGCCGAGCTCCTCCCCGAAGGGATCTTCCATCCGCCGGGGGCGGAAGACCTCACCCCCTGGATCCGGCAGGCGATGCGCTCGGGGGCGGAGGCCCTCTGGATCTCCTCGTGGGGCGGCGACCTGGTCCGCCTGATCCGCCAGGGGCAGGCCCTGGGGCTGTTCCGGCGCTGCGCGGTCTTTATGGAGCTGGGGGCCGCTCTGGAGGTGCTGGAGGCCCTGGGGAACGAGATGCCCCAGGGGCTGTGGGTGGGCACGCGTTACTGGTTTCGGTGGCCGGACACCCCGGAGAACCGGCGCTTCGTCGAGGCTTACTTCCGGCGCTACGGCCGCTATCCCAGCTACAACGCCCAGAACGCCTACCTGGGCCTCCGCCTGCTGGCCGGGGCGATCCGGCGGGCCGGGACGCTGGAGCCGGAAGGCCTGATCCCTTACCTGGAGGGGATCGGCTACGAGGCCCCCATGGGTCGGATCATGCTGCGCCGGGAGGACCATCAGGTGGTGGCGGATGTGGTCTGGGGGGAGACCAAGTCCCATCCGGACTATCCCTTTCGCATCCTGGATCCCATCTGGACGTTCCCGGGCGAGGCCATCACCCCGCCCCCGGAGGTGGGGATCTTTTGAGCCGTCGGGCTCAGGGCTTTCCGGATCCATGGTAACCTGAAGAAGCGGAGGCCCTGCGCGATGGGATCCTATTCCAAACGAGGAGGCGCGCCATGGTGCGGGAGCGTGTGACCTTCGGCCCGGCCCGGCTCTTCATCGGGGGCCAGTGGGTGGATGGAGGGGCGCCGATCCCGGTGCGGGACAAATACACCGGCGAGGTGATCGGGGAGGTGCCCGAGGCGCGGCGGGAAGACGTGGAGGCGGCGGTGGCCGCGGCCCAGGAGGGCGCCAAGGCCATGGCCGCCCTGCCGGCCTGGCGGCGGGCGGAGATCCTGCTGCGGGCGGCGGGGATGATCCGCGAGCGGAAGGAGGAGTTCGCCCGGCTGATCGCCGCGGAGGCGGGGAAGGCGCTGAAGTGGGCCCGCGCGGAGGTGGAGCGGGCCATCTGGACCTTCACCATCGCCGCGGAGGAGGCCCGGCGGATCGAGGGGGAGGTGATCCCCCTGGACGCGGTGCCCGCGGGGGAGGGATATTTCGGGTTCTACGTGCGGCGGCCGGTGGGCGTGGTGGCCGCCATCTCGCCTTTCAACTTCCCCCTCAACCTGGTGGCCCACAAAGTTGCCCCGGCCCTGGCGGCGGGGAACGCCGTGGTGCTCAAGCCGGCCAGCGCCACCCCCCTCACCGCTGTCCTGCTCGCCCGTGTCCTGGAGGCCGCCGGGGTGCCGGCCGGAGGCTTCAACCTGATCTTCGGGCCCGGGGGCACCGTCGGGGAGTGGCTGGCGGCCCATCCAGGGGTGGGGAAGGTGAGTTTCACCGGGAGCCGCGCCGTCGGGGAGCGCCTGACCCGGGTGGTGGGGATCAAGAAGCTGACCCTGGAGCTGGGCAACACCACCCCCGTCATCGTCGCTGAGGACGTCCAGGATCTGGATTGGGTGGCGCGGCGGCTGGCGGTGGGGGCCTTCTACAACTCCGGCCAGGTGTGCATCTCGGTGCAGCGGATCTACGGGGTGCGCCGGATCTATGAGCCGCTGGTGGAGACCTTCAGCCGCGCCGCTGCCGAGATGGTGGTGGGGGATCCCCTGGACGAGCGGGTGGATGTGGGGCCGCTCATCGACGAGCGAGAGGCCATGCGGGTGGAGGGATGGATCCAGGAGGCCCTGGGCGGCGGCGCCCAGGCCGTCACCGGGGGCCGGCGGGAGGGGCCGGTGGTGTGGCCCACCGTCCTGATCCGGGTGCGGCCCGAGATGCGGGTGGTGCGGGAGGAGGTCTTCGGGCCGGTGGCCTCGGTGCTGGAGGCCCATGACTTCGAGGAGGCCATCGCCGCCGCCAACGCCACCGAATACGGGCTCCAGGTAGCCGTCTTCACCCGGGATATCAACCGGGTGCTGCGGGCGGTCCAGGGGCTCGATTTCGGCGGCATCATCATCAACGACACCCCCAGCTTCCGGGCGGACCATATGCCCTACGGCGGGGTGAAGGGAAGCGGACTGGGGCGGGAAGGGGTGCGCTACGCCATCGAGGAGATGACCCACGTCCACATGGTGGTCATCCGCCCCGCCCCGTGATCAGGAGGTGAGGGATGAAAACGCTGGCAGCGGTCCTTTACGAGATGGGGCGGCCGGCGCCCTATCGCGAATCCCGGCCGCTTTCCGTGGAGGAGGTGGAGCTGGAGGGGCCGGGGCCCGGGGAGGTGCTGGTGGAGGTGGCGGCCGCCGGCCTGTGCCATTCGGACCTCTCGGTGATCGATGGCTCCCGGCCGCGGCCCATGCCGATGGTCCTGGGCCACGAGGCCGCCGGGATCGTGCGGGAGGTGGGCCCGGGCGTCCATGAGTTGCGGCCGGGGGACCACGTGGTCTTCTCCTTCGTCCCCATGTGCGGCCGGTGCTTCTACTGCGCCATCGGCCGCCCCGTCCTGTGCGAGAACGGCAACCGGGCGAACGCGGCCGGAACGCTGCTCAGCGGAGCGCGGCGCTTCCGGAACGCCGCGGGGGAGCCCCTCCACCATCATCTGGGCGTCTCCGCCTTCTCCCGTTTCACCGTGGCCGCCCAGGAATCCCTGATCCGAATCGATCCGGAGATCCCCCTGGAGAAGGCGGCCCTGTTCGGATGCGCGGTGATGACCGGGGTGGGGGCGGTGGTGAACACCGCGCGGGTGGAGCCCGGGATGAGCGTGGCGGTCTTCGGGCTGGGCGGCGTGGGCCTCAGCGTCGTGATGGGCGCTCACCTGGCCGGCGCCTATCCCATCATCGCGGTGGACGTCCGGCCTGAAAAGCTGGAGCTGGCCCGGAAAGCGGGAGCGACCCACGGGGTGAACGCGCAGGAGACCGATCCGGTCGCCGCGATTCGGGATCTCACCGGGGGAGGGGTCCACTACGCCTTCGAGAGCGTCGGCAGCGAGCGGGTGCTGATCCAGGCTTACCAGGCCACCCGCCGCGGGGGCACCACCATCCCCATCGGTCTCCCGCATCCCGAGCGCATGTTCAGCGTCCCGGCGGTGAGCATCGTGGGCGAGGAGCGAACCATCAAGGGTTCCTATATGGGCTCGGCGGTTCCCCGTCGGGATCTCCCGCGGTTCCTGGCCCTCTATCAGGCGGGCCGGCTCCCGGTGGACCTGCTCCTGAGCCGCCTGATCCGCCTGGAGGAGATCAATGAGGGGTTTGATGCTCTGGCCCGCGGCGAGGTGGTGCGCCAGGTGGTGCGGCTGGGGGCCGCGTAACGGATTCTGAGGAAGAAAGGATAAGTGGGGGAGGACCTGCGCGGATCCTCCCTCACTTTTTTCTGACAGTAGCGGCTTCTGAGAGCGGAGGATTGGTTCCGTAGGAGGAGCTTTAGCCCCGACTTCCGTCTTCCGTCGCGGCTGAAGCCGCTCCTACTTCCGGTAGGTGGCTTCCGCCCCGATTTCTCCAATCCCGATAGGAGTTACGCAGTTAGAAAGTAGAATTTGCTGTTATATTTCCTCTTCCGCTTGTTGTATAAGAGCAAGTATTGGTGTTAGTATAAGTTTTTACTACACTATTTCCAATTGAAATTTTTATTGTTCCAGTTTGCGTAGAATTTGCAGTAAAAATAACCTGATTTCCAGAAACTTGAGTGGTACAAGTGATTAAACCAGCTTTGCAGGCAGGATGTGGCTCGCCTGAATTTGGTTCTGTAGTATTTGTGCTTCTGGTGGTTGATATATTCCTAATTGGGGCACAGAACTTAAAAATGTTCCTTGACCAACAGTGCAAACTGATTCATAAGGAGGATTTACAGTGTCACCAGCATATACATTACTTACACCAACTGTTCCGTCTGGTTTACAACAAACTTTATAAAAACCTCCAGAAACTGTTGGATCACATTGCCCTGAAGCCAAATAACCAGTTTTTCTTGAACCACAATTACGACATCCTGGTTCTGCCTTATCCCCAAGAGAATACCAAGATTGGGTTATCTTTTTATATAACAATAAGCCCTTCTTGGATATTCTTCTGGATCAATAAATTTATCACACTCTTTTGTCCAAGTATACTTACTCCATGGTCTTCCATATCCAAATTGGTTATCATAAATACTATAAGGACAAGCAGGTCCACAATCTGTTTTCTTACCTGGAACCCATCCGTTATAACACACTGGGACTGGAGGGACAAGACCCCTACAAACGGGAAGACCAGATATATCACATTCTATAAAATCACTAGTTTGCTGAGCTTTTACAAATAAAAATGATGATAATGATAAAAATAGAAATGAAATCAACAGAATAAAAATTGATTTTATAATTTTTGAATTTTTTAAAATATTCAGGATCATTTTTCTGGTGGGAGATTTTTTTCTGTTGATGTTATACTGAAAGGAGGATTAACTTTAGGATCTTTAGGATCTACTCTAATTTCTAAATATAAAACTGGTTTTCCTTTTTCTTTTTCGGTTTTTTTAGAAACTGAAAATTGTGTAACTGAAAATCCCTCAGTTTCATAATTTACCCAACCTCCAGCGATTCTCATATAATAAATAAGAGGGCTTGATGATTTTAAATCGAAAATAGCGCCTTTTCCAGTTTCTTCTGAATAAAGATCTTTCATATAAAAAGTATATGTGCTTTCAACTGAAATCCCCATTTCTTCTAATTTATTTTTATTAATTGTTATTTCTTCTTTGCCGCTCCATTCAATGGAATACGTATACACCATAGCATTATCTACTTTAGATAAAAACGTGAAGTTTAATATCAATTTAAGCCCTTCTATCGTAACTCCTCGATTTTGTTCCTATATTGCCTTAATAATTCGTTCTACAGCTCCATCTGCCCACTCTTTTATTCTTTCTCTTGAAATAAAACCTTCAGGTGTCGGAGTTGGCTCTGGTGTTGGTGTTGCTTCGGGTGTAGGTGTAGGTGTAGGTGTAAAGGTCGCTGTGGGTGAAGGTTGAAGCGTAGGTGTTTCGGTCTTCGGGGCTGGGGTGGGAGTAGGCGATGG
>Ga0079992_153319_pt1 | contig 55954 bp, 40 predicted proteins | sample FaiFalFF_MnMetaG_3_FD_69197 | JGI IMG/M metagenome (GOLD analysis project Ga0079992, IMG submission 69197) | Freshwater microbial communities from Yellowstone National Park, Wyoming, USA - Fairy Falls B (FF_Mn_B) MetaG (SPADES assembly) (version 2) | ecosystem: Environmental > Aquatic >...
AGGGGTGGGAAACCTACGCCCCGCTCAGTCGTCTTAACAGACAGCAATTATCGGGAGGAATAGCCGATGAGACGGATGTGGTTGTGGCTGATTGCAGGAGCGATCGCGATTCACTGTGGATGGGCACAGACCTATCAATTGAAACCCGAAGAGGTTGTGCCCGGGGAAATCCTGTTGCGGCTCAAGCCAGGATACACCATCGAGACGGCGCGCCAAATCGCGAGTACCTTTGGCGCGAGAGTGGTACCTATTGCGGTGCAAGACACCTACATCCTTCGGCTTCCAGATGAAGGAACGCCACAGGCACTTCTGCAGCGCGTCTACCAAGTCATAGACGAAGTGGCGAAGCGCCCGGAAGCGCTCTATGTGGAGCCGCACTGGCGCGTCCAGTTAGACGATATTCCAAATGACCCGCTCTTTCCGCAGCAGTGGGCGCTGGAGATGATGAAAGCACCTGGTGCGTGGGAGATTGAAAAAGGACAACCGGGCATCCGCATCGCCATTATTGACGACAACTTTCTACGCTCCCACCCCGACTTGCAGTCACGCTATGATCGGCTCTCGCGAAACTTCGTAGCAAATCCTCCCGATGAGAACATTGATCCAGAAGGCACGAACTTTTCTCACGGAACCGCGGTTATGGGAGTCGCTCTGGCGGCGACGAACAACGGAATTGGTATCGCCGGGCTTTGCTGGGAAGGAGTCACCGCTGTCGCCCTCAAAACGACCGCTGCTGTCCGGGAGGGGGGTGGTCTGGATGGCGAGAACATTTTAGAAGCGTTGCAGTATGTCTTGGATAACGCAGAACAAATCTCTGTGCTGAATATGAGCTTCGGCAGTCCTTTCCCGTCTCCTCAAATGAATGACCTCATCCAACGGATTTATAGCCGCGGCGTTGTACCAGTCGCCAGTGCTGGAAACGAGGGGAGCGAACGGCCACGGTATCCTGCAGATTTCCCGAATGTAGTGAAGGTGTCTGCGGTTAATCGCTTTGGAGAGAAAGCTGGATTCTCGAACTACGGAAATGTTGACCTTGCCGCTCCTGGTGCAGATGTGCTGACGACGCAAGTATTCCCACAGTACGCTCCGATAGACGGCACTTCTTTCTCGGCGCCCTATGTGGCTGCAGCCATCGCGATGGTGCTTTCCGCAGGGGTGCAGCGGCATGAAGCGGGAGCGGTTGAACCCGAAGCCGTTACCATTCTCAAAGATAACGCCGACTCGCGCGGGCGCTCTATCCCCGACCCGGAGCTTGGCGCAGGTATCGTCGACTTAGAGGCAGCCCTGCGCAACACGGGGGGTGTAAGCATCTCGTTTGTACAGCCCGTCGCAGGTACGGTGATTGATACACGCACCCTACGCGTGCAGGTCGTTCTGCGCCGCGTGTTGAATAACGAACTTGCCAACATCACTGTGCGCCTCAACGGAGATCCCCTTCCGAGAAGTCTTTGGGAGGCAGGCGCGGTCATCATTCGAGAGCGCAAGGTGGTCTCGTTGGATTTCTCGGTGTCCCTACCTGGCGAAGGACGCCACACCATAAGCGTGGAGGCAATCGGCGAGGACGGGGTGCCGGGCAGCCGAGCGACGCAAGTGGTCGTGAAAGCGCGTGTGCAGAACGCAGGATTAGCGATGTTCTCCACCCCATACATTATCACCTCGCCTCCCGAGGAGGTGTTCGGGAGCGACGCAATTTTGGCTCGCTACCTGCCTACTGAGGGAACTTATGCGCGCTATTCCGCTACGAACCGAGACCCACGCGCGAGCTTTACCCCACCGGATGCCCAAGTGCGTCCTGATGGTTCGAATACTCCCACCCCCCCACGCGGTTTGGGCTACTTCGTGCGCAATACGGCGCCCGCATTCATTCTTGGAAACGAGCAGGTGGATACCGACACAGCATATCTCATTCCACTGCAACCAGGCTGGAACATGATCGGCAACCCGTTCCCCTTTAATGTGCCGTGGGTGGCGTGTGAGGTCGAGATTGTGGGCGCAGGGGGCATTCGACAACGCCTTAGCTTGCAAGAGGCGGCGGATCGGGAGTACATTCGTCCGCAAATCTATCGCTATGTCCCGCTGACAGGCGAGTATACTTGGCGTACCGCGCCGCTGGGCGAGCTAATCGCGTGGCAGGCACACTGGGTGCGCGCGCTCAAGCCATGTACGCTGGTGGTGCCGCCTGTCGGCAGTTTGCGTAGCCGACCCGATGAAACGCCGCGCGTCGCACCCGCCCCGTCCGATGGCTGGCTCGTGCGACTCATCGCACGCAGCGGCGACCGTGAAGATGCGAACAACTTCATCGGAACCGCCTCCAGCGCAAGCGATGAACTCGCAAACGAGGATGTAGAAAAACCGCCCGCATTCCAGTCATATGTCGCGCTCACGATTTTGGAGCCACGCACCCGCAGTGCACTGGCGCAAGACCTCCGACGCAACGCGCGACGCACGCAACGCTGGGAGATTGAGGTCGCGACCGACCAGCCCAACGCCGATGTCACCTTACAGTGGAACCAAGAGCTGCCCGTGCCGAAAGGCACACGGCTGGTGCTGATTGACCAAGTGACGGGCGAGCGCATCTCAATGCTCCACAAAAGCTCGTACCGCTTCCGCACAGACGAGACCAGTCGTCGACGGTTTGTTATCGAAGCGCAACCTGCACGCACCAGCCGACTGCAGGTGACAAATGTGTCGGTCACCCAGACGCGCGGCAACCAGTTCGCCATCCAGTATGCACTCAACAGCGAAGCAACCGTGCAGGTGCTTGTCCAAGACGCGACAGGTAAGACCATAGCGCGTCTACAGAGCGGCACGCGCTCGTCGGGCGTCAGTACCGCGACATGGAACGGGCGCACCGATACGGGAATCGCCGTGCCGCCCGGAACCTATCAAGTGCAGATTATAGCGACAGGCGACGACGGCGAAGTCGTGCGTGTGGCACGACCCCTTGTGATCGCCCGATGACGAAGGAGGCTACGAACCATGACTCAAGTGATAAGAGTGATTCTGGGAACAGTCTTGATTGCCTCACTGGCGACGGGATGGGCACAGGGCGAATACATCCCTGCTCCTGGACAGCCCTGCGGATGCCCCAATAACGAAAATCCTGTAAGTGATGATTATCGCGACATTGAGATCGACAATCAGGTTTTGCGAGCAGTACTTGGGATAAGTGGTACCGTCACCTGGTGGCGGGGATGTTTTCTTCTGGACAGCGGGGACTGCACAACGCGCCCTGCCGAGGGGAGCATCCAATTGGGAACCTCGCGGGGGAGCGCTCTGCTGGACGATAGCAATACGGCGCTCACAGGAGGCTTCCCATGGGGAGTGTTTCCAGCGGGGATTTACATCACGCTGCAGGCTCAGCGTGAGGGGCAGACCCAAACCTTCGTTTGGGGACGCGAAGGCGGCCCGCAAGTGATTTTCTCCCAAGCATGGCCAGGCGCAAGCGGTTACTACATTCGTCGCATATGGAATGTGGAAGGGTGGAACACCGACCTGCGCATCGATCTCATCCAGTCCGTCGCGCGCATCAGTGTGCGCATACGCAACACAGGCGACACACCAGCAACTCTTGCCCTTCGATTCGCGTCTGATGTCGAAACAGGCGTGGAAACTGGACCCCCTTATGTGTATGTGCAAGGACAACGCCCAATTACTACAGATACCGACCTACGCGGTGTGCAAATCCCGAACGCCATCGAATTCTATCTCGGACGCAACTTACTCGCGGCGTCTTCGCGCTACCTATTGCGACCGATCAAAGGATTTGAGGATCAAACCCCTGTTGACCGATTGGTCATCGGTAAATGGTACTTCGTGCAAGCCACAGAAATCTGGGAGCCAGTGTTGTTTCCTGACTCGTTTATTGGCGATGTCGCCATTAACATGTTTGTCAATCCGCGCAACTTTGCTCCAGGACAGGAGCGCGAGTATGTATTCTATGTGACGCTAACGCCTGTGGACTTAGATGTGCAGCCGCCGATTGCTGTGGGCGTGGAGGCGCTGCCCGTGGTCGAGCCGGACGGACGAGACCTTACTCGTTTAGCGAATAATGGTCGGTTTACTGTGGTTGCTAATGTCACGAACCAGTATTTTGTCGTTGGGCGCGAAGTAGACCTGACGAATGTGGCAGTCGATCTCTCGCTGCCTGCGGGCGTCTCCTTCGCTGCGGGGGAGACTCGTAGACGCATTATCCCCCGCTTAGGCCCTGGACAGACAGCAGAGGTTCGGTGGGATGTCGTTGCCGACCCGTCTGCCGTAGGGTTTGCGACCTTCAAGGTGACGGTTCAGGCGCCGCCTGCGCCGCCAAAGGCTGTGCTTCGGACGGTACTCATCTCGGCGACCGCATCCCGCAAGCTGGAGTCGGGCTTCCAACTGATATCGCTCCCGTTCACTACTACAAGCTCGCTGGATGAAGTGCTGAATCTACCAGTTGCTTACCAAGCGAAGCGTTGGAACCCCGAGCGAGAGCTTTACGAAACCATAGACACTATTCGGCCTGGGCAAGGCTTTTGGCTCTACCTGCCCGGAGATGCGTTATTGGCTCAGTACGACGCGACAAAACTGGAGATGCCACGAAATATGTTTAGTACAAGCGTACCTATCCCACTCAAGAAGGGATGGAACCAGATTGGCAACCCCTATCCTTACCCACTGGTGCTGGGTCAGGTCGTCATCGTCAGCTCCAGTGACCCGTCGCGCAGCTTGAGCTTTTTTGAAGCAGCGCAGCGCGGCGTGATCCGTGGCGTTCTCTACTACTGGGACGAGTTCTCAAGAGAGTATAAGTTCACCTCGGATCCGAACACGCCGCTCCTGCCTCATCGCGGATACTGGATCAAAGCAAGCGAGGACATCGAGTTCGTCTTTCCACCCGTGTTCCTTCCGGGCACGGGACCGCGAGAACTTCCGCGGTCGGCTGTGGAGCGTCCCAACTCGCCCAACGACTGGCGGCTGCAGATTGTGGCGCGCACGGCGCGCGGTGCGGATACCCAGAACTTTATCGGCATCGGCACTGGGCGCAACGTAGGTGACATCGAAGAGCCGCCTGCACCACTACCTGAACGCCCTGTGAACTTAGTCATCCTCAAGTCGGGCACGGGCGCGTCGCTGATGCAAGAAATCCGCCCGCTCGCTAATCGCCAACAGTTCGACCTGCTGGTGGAGGCAGGCGCGGGTGAGGAGGTCACGCTGACCTTCCCGAACCTGAACACGGTGCCGCAGGGCTACCGCCTGCGCCTGACCGACTTGAACACAGGGCGCACCGTCGACCTGCGCACGACGCCTGAGTACCGCTTCGTCTCCACAGGGCGCACGCGCCTGCAAATCACCGTCGAGCGCGCGGCGCGTACAGGCGCGCTGATTACCAGCGTGCATGTGAGCAGTGCAGGGCGCGGCGCGAACAGTGTGTCCATCTCGTATGTGCTGGCGGACAACGCGCAAACCAGCATCCAGATCCTTGGCTCGGATGGGCGCACGATTGCGACCCTGCATCGAGGACGCGCAGCCACGCGCGGCGTCAACACCGTCTCGTGGAACCTGCGCGATGACCAAGGACGCGCCGTGCCGCCAGGAACCTATCAAGTGCAGGTCGAGGCGCGCACTGAAGATGGTCAGACGGCGCGCGCGGTGCGACCGCTGGTGCTGACCCGATAAACGCATCTGGGCTGGGAACTACCTCCCAGCCCTTCTAAAGGAGGCGCAATGGTGAGAACTTACTGGGCAGTAATCATCGCATGCCTGTCGCTTGGATGGAGCGCTGCGCAGACGCGCGAGCTGGTGCTGTTCCCGTTTGCGCAGGGCGCGGCAGTGCAACCAACCGACGAGTTTAATGTGAATGTCGAGGCGCTCAACGCCCTCTATGCGCAACTGAGGGAGATCCCCAACCTTTATGTGCTACGATTCCGCGAAACGAACCCGTCGATCACCCGCGCAATCGCGGAGAATCGCATTCGGCGCGACCGATTAGCTCCCCCGTTCAACGAGCGCGAAGCGGACGGCACTTGGCGGGCTGCGCGCGTGGGTGCACTACTGGGGGTTGATCTCGCGTTCGCAGGGCGCATCGAAGAGTTCAGCTACGACCCCACCGAGCGCGAGGCGATTATCACCATCAGTGGCGACCTCATCGATGTACGCACAGGCGAAGTCATTGTCTCGGTAGCAGAGTCAGGACGCGGGCGGTTAGGCTCCGACCAAGAGGATGTGAACATTGCCCGAATTGCAGCCGTAGCTGAGGTCGCCAAGAAAATCGGCGCAGCGTTGCGTGAACGCTTAGCCCCGCCCGTGCAGCAGCCAACCCAACCGCAAGAAGAGCGTCGCTCCGACCGCAATCGCGAGCGCGCGACGGTGACGCTGTTCGCGATTATTCTGGGCGCAGTGCTGGGTGGCACGCAGTTTTAGGATGCAGCACCCATCCATCCGACGACTCGCTGGGGCAGGGGGACTATGGCTCCTCTGCCTTTGCGCTTGCTGGTCGAGTGGGGCGATTCGCCTGAGCGTCTACCCCGCAGCGGCGGTCGCCGATGGTGCGTCGCAGATACTTGTGGTCGCCGAAGTGCGCACCAGTCAAGGCAAGCCTGCGCCCGACGGCACGCAGGTTGCGTTCACCACGACGCTGGGCATGTTCCGCGAGCCTGTGGTCGCTACGGAAGGCGGCGTGGCACGTGCGACGCTCATCGCCAGCCAGACGCCCGGCACCGCGACTATTACGGCTACTGCCGTCGGACTGGGCGTTGTGGGCGAGACGCAGGCGCTGTTTGTGGCGACCCAAGACGAGTTGCGCAGCGCGACCGACTATGTGCAGGTGCTGGGCACAGAGTACCTCGCCTACGCGAACGAGCAGCGCGTCATCGCTGCGTCCGGCAAGGCGCGCGGCGCAAGCGTTCGATTCGGCTTCACACGCATCGAGGCAGACGACCTGCAGCTGGAAGTGGAGAGTCTGCGCGTCAAGGCGCGCAACGCCCGCCTGCAGTACGGCTCCGACTCCGCCGAGTTTGCCGAGCTGAGCTACGAGCTGCGCGCCTTGCAAGGCTACGGGCTGACCCAACGCGACGGACGCTGGGAAGTCGTGCGCGTGCGCTACGGGACAACCGAGCCGTTCGACGCCGTCGTGCCGCCTGAGCTGTTCCGATTCACCGACATCTCCGAGTCGGCTTTGGTCATCAAGGCGGCGCAGATTTGGTTCTACCCGAACGAGCGCATCCAGTTTCACCGCGCGGAGTTTTATGTGGGCGAGGTGCGCTCGTTGAGCCTGCCACTCTATTCGCAGAGCCTCTGGAGCGGGGGTGTTGGCAGCGACACGCTGATTGGCGTGCAGAGCGGGCAGGTCTTTCTGGATGTGCCGTACTACTATACGCTGTCACCAACGCAGATTGGCGCGTTGCGTTTGCGCACAGCGCAGGTAGGCGGGCGCACGATGGGCGCGGCGCGCGGGATGTTTCTTGACCTCGAACACGAGTATCGGGTCGGGCTGAGCACGGGGATGGTGAGCCTCACCAGCCTTGCCCGCAGCGACTGGGGACTGAACTGGCGCCATCAGCAGCCGCTTACGCCCAACACGCGCCTCGCGCTGTGGCTCGACTCGCCCGCGCATCAGGGCGTCTACGGCTCCCTGCAACTCTCGCATCAGGCGCGGGGCTACTCGACAGGCGCGACTGTGGCGGGCAGCACTTACTGGCGCGGCATGCGTGCGCAGAGCTTGCGCACCGATGTGTTCATCGAGACCACCCCGCGCCGCGTCGCCGATTTGCCGCTACGCCAAAGCCTCTCGCTGAACCTCACGACCAACCGCGTGCAGGGCAGTTCGGGGACACAGACCCGTGAGGGCATCGGTGTCCGCGCACGCTGGAACCTCATCCCCCAATCACTGGGGCAGGGAACCACCCTCACGGGCGGGCTTACGGTGGGACGGTTCATAGGCAACCTACCCAACGCGGGCTGGAGCCTTACAGGCACTTTGGGGATCACGCAAGCGTTAGGCACAGGCGGCGCGCTGAGCCTGAACTATGACTACGCTCAAGACGCGCTGGGTACGAACCTGCTGGGCAGACACCGACTGTCGGGCAGCCTCACTTGGAGCGCGGGCGAGCGATACTACCTCACAGGCTACTTCAGCCGCGCCTTAGACGCCAATTCTGTGAGTTATGTCGGGGACTTCTCGTGGCGAATTAGCCCCCTCTGGCGGATGGGCGTGGGGTATACTTGGCAGCGGTATCAGCAGTACGACTTTCGCGACCAAACCTTCACCATCGCCTATCGGATAGGTTTCCGCGAGGTCGCGCTGACTTGGTCGTCCTTCACGAAGCGATGGGGCTTCGACCTGCTAACAGCGTTCTACTGAACGCGGGCGTAGCATATGCAAAGGTAGAGTGTAGACGCACTTTTTGGAGGCAGGCTATGTACGAGGTCAGGGATGCAGCTGTCGCGCCGTTGCCGCGTCTGGCGCGATATTGCACAGCAGGCGCAGGCGTCGGCGTCTCGGCGTTCGAGTTGGTGTCGTTCGACCGCGCGCTGCGTGAGGCAGGCTTTGCGGACTACAATCTGCTGCGGGTGTCCAGCATCTTGCCGCCGAGCGTGGCGTTGCGACCAAGCGTTGATGTGCCGAAGGGAAGCCTGTTGCCCATCGCCTACGGCGTGTTCAGTTCGGATGAGGCAGAGCGCACGATTGCGGCTGCCGTCTCGCTGGCGTTCCCTACAGACCCGCGCGAGGTCGGTGTGATTATGGAGACCGAAGGGTACATGACCGAGCGCGAGGCGCACGAGAGGGTCGCCGCGATGGCGGAAGAGGCGATGGAAGACCGTAACCTCAAAATCGCGCGGCTGGAGGTCGTCGCCATCGAGGCGCAGGTCGAACTCTACACGACGGTGTTCGCGGGCGTTGCGCTGTGGTGAAGCCTACGGCTGGGGTCGCCGCGCCAGCTGCTCGAACTCCAGCGCGACATCGGCGACCACCGAACGCAGGTCGGAGAGCAAGGGCAACTGGGCGCGGGCAATTGCTATATCGTCCAAATCTAACGGCACGACCAGCAACGCTTCTTGGTTGATAGGTCCCTGCGCCATCACCTTGCCGAAGGGGCTTACTACCCACGATGCGCCCACGAAACCCTTGCCGCCCTCAAAGCCGACCAAACTGGACTGCACCACATAGATCGTATGCTCGTTGCCAATCTGGGTGAGCATGCGCCGATACGCCTCCACATTCTCGATTTGCTCGGCTTGGAATCCGCGTGCGGGCGAAGCGGTCGGCACATACAGCACCTGCGCACCCTTGAGCGCAACGATCGTGCTGGTTATCGAGTGCCATACATCCTCGCAAATCAGAATTGCCGCCCGCCCAAAGCGCGTCGGGAACACTTCCAGACGACGCCCCCGCGCCACGAATCGCTCCTCCTCGAACACGCCGTAGGTCGGCAGGAAGAATTTCTGATGCACATGCAGGAGCAACGACTGTGCAGGTTCTGGCGCTAAAGTTGCATAGAGCGCGGAGTTGAAGTATTCGCCATCGAGGTACTCGTAGAAGCCGACGCAGATGTCGAGCGGGCGGTCGGGCTGGAGGTCGGCGTACAGGTAGGCGAGGTCGTGCAGCAGTTGCGTCGCGGGGATGGCTAACTCGCGCACGCCGCCTTCCACGAAGTAGCCTGTGGTCGCCGTTTCGGGCAGCACCAACACATCCACGCCCTCCTGGAGCGACTGGCGCATCAGCTCGCCAATCCGCTCCAGATTGCGCCGATACTTCCCCTTAGTGGGCTTGAACTGCCCAACCCCGACCGTGAACCGCCGTTGGACACCCTCAAACAGGTTGCGTTGCATTGCGGTGCCTCAATAGTCTACGGGACGCAGGTAATACTCGCCAATCGCGGTTGTGGAAAGCATTGCGACGGTTGGTAGGTGGCGTTTCCAGTGCGTGCTGTCCACTTTGTTTTTGACCAGCCACACATCGTCGGCAGGGAAGCCCATCTCGATAAGCCGTTCGGGCGAATAGCCCTGCGTGAGGTAGTGCAGGATACGGTCGGCGCGCTGGTAAGAGATGCCGAAGTCGCCCTCGTCGGTTTGCCCGACGATGAGGTCTGCCGAAGCAGGCTTCTGCACGATTACTTCAGGCACGCCCAAGTAGCGCGCCAGTTGCCACACTTGGGTCTTGAACAGGTCGCCGATGGGGTTCACAGGCGGCGAGTCGTCGGCGTGCCAGGTGAAGTAGCCGAACAGTCGCTCACTCTTGTTGCCCGTGCCGATGGGCAGTGCGCCCAGTTTCGCCGACTGGTCAAACAGAATAATCATCCGCATACGGGCGCAGATGTTGCCGATGCGCATCGGGCTGGCGTCTGGCTCGAACGCCTCCAGATAGGCGTCCACCATCGGCGTAATCTCAATCACGCGGTGGTGAATGCCCAACTCGCGCACGACCAGCATCCCGTGTTCCAGCGATTCGGGGCTGCTGGTCTTGTAAGGCATCAGGAAGGCGTACACATTTTCGGGACCAAACGCGCGGGCACACAGGTAGGCGACGACGGACGAGTCGACGCCACCCGACAGTCCCAGCAGCGCTTTGGAGATGCCGCGTCGCCGTTGTACTTCGTCACGCAAAAACTCCACCAGCCACTCGGCAACCAGCGGCGCATTAATGCGCAGCGGCTCGTCCGAGTTTGGATCATAAATCGTCGGCTTGATGACAGGAATCGTTTGCATAGGGTTCACCTCGTGAAGCGGTTTGGGTCAAAGGGTGCGATAGGCAGCTCGGTCTTGCCGTTGAGAATCAAGTCGGCAATCGCACGCGCTGTCGCGGGGGCGAGCAGAATTCCATGATAGGCGTGCCCTGCAGCGAGGTACAGCCCGTCGTAGCCTGCCACTGCGCCGATGTAGGGATTGTGGTCGGGTGTGTCTGGGCGCAGTCCTACGGTGTGTCCCAGCACGGTGGCGTGCATCAGTCGTGGCGCGAGGCGCGCGAGGGCATGGGTTAGGAGTGCGTAGCCTTCGGCGGTGGCGCGTGCATCGTAGCCTGCCTGTTCGCGTGTTGCTCCCAGCAGCGCGGTTCCATCCGCGCGGGGCACAAGGTAGCCTACAGGCGACGAGAGGATATGTCCAATTGTGAGGGGCAAATCACTCAGCACCAGAATGACACCACGCACGGGCGTTGTAGGTGCGTGTATCCCCAGCGGTTGCAGCAGCGTGCCTGCCCACGCGCCTGCCGCGACCACCACCGCGTCGCCTTCCAGGACACCGTGCGCCGTCTGCACGCCGCGAACGGCGCCGCTGCGTGCAACGAGGCTTAGCGCGGGCGAGCCTGTGTATAAGTTTGCACCGCTAAGTTGCACAGCGCGATGCAGGGCACGCATCAGCCGCTCAGTATGCACCCAGCCTTCGCTGGGGATATGAAGGGCGCATGCGATTTCGGGGTTCAGCGCAGGTTCCAACTGGAGCGCAGACTGGCGATCAATTCGTTCGGCGCGGGCGTCGTACCGACGGATCCACGCGAGGCTTGCCTCCAGATGCTCGGCGTCTGCAGGGGTGAGCGCAATGCGCAGGCAGCCCCCGTTACGCCATTCGGGGTCGATGCTTGTTCGCTCGTGTAGCGTGCGTGTCCATTCTGGGTACATCTGCAGGCTTTGCCAGTAGAGGGGCAGGGCAGGGGTGTCATCGGGCGTGAGACTGAACGGGTTCACCATCCCTGCGGATGCAGCAGAGGTGTGCCCGCCTTCCGCCGCGCCGTCCAGCAGCACGACTTCCGCTCCGCGCTGCAGCAGTTCCCACGCAACTGCTGCGCCAATCACGCCTGCGCCGACCACAATGACCCGCATCGTCAGCCTCCCGCGGTCATCTGCACGATTTCGACGGTGTCGCCATCGCGCAGGGTGATCTCGCCGTATCGGTCGCGGGGCACAATTTCGCGGTTATACTCCACGACCACCATGCGGGGGTCAATCCCGCGCTCCTGTAGCAGTTGGAGCAGGGTGGTCGCTTCAGGTAGTTCACGGTCTTTGCCGTTGATGCGCACCTGCACCATCAACTCAAGTATACCTAACGCAGGTGCGTTCGGCTACTTTCCGCAAGGCGCGTTCGGCGGTAGCCCGCAAAACAGGCGATCGTATGATGTGAGCAACACTTGCTCGCTGCGCTCCCAACTTAGGCACTCCAGGAATCGCTGACGCCCATACTCGCTCATGTAGCGGCGACGCGGCTCATCCATCAGCAGTTCCAAAATCGTATCGCCGAACGACTCGGGGCGGTCGTCGGGGGGTGAGATGAGCGCGTCCTGCGCCGACCACTTATTCTCGATGCTCTTTGTCGCCACAATTGGCACGCCGACCGCCATGAACTCGATGATTTTGTTCATCGTCGAGCGCGCGGTGTAAGAGTTGTCAGGATCGCTGGCGACGCCTACATCAGCGGCACTGAGGTAGCGCAGCAACAGATCGCGCTCCCGCACGAAGCCCGTGAAGGTGATGTAGTCGTTCAGGTTCAGTTGCTGCGCCAGTTGCTTGACTTCTTCCAAACAGTCGCCTGAGCCAATCGCGAGGAAATGCACGTCGCAGTAGCCGCGCGTGTAGACGATATGGTGGGCGGCTTTGACGAAGATGTCCGTGCCATCCTGCGGTCCCATGATGCCCAAATAGCACACGAGGTGCTTTTTGCCCCGCTTGACGCTCAGGTCAGGTTCTACGGGCATGAACTCGGAGGCGCGCGGACCGCTGCGCACAATTACGATCTTTTCGGGGTCTGCCTTGCCGCGCTCCAGCGCGTTCTGGCGGTACGATTCGTTCATCTCAATGATCATATCCGCCAGTTGGTACGACCAGCGTTCGAACAGCACCTGCAGGTGATAGAACAGCCCGCGTTTTTTGAACCGCACCTCGTAGAGTTCAGGGCACAGGTCGCGATGCTCGTACACGAACTTTTTGCCGCGCGCCTTGTAATACAGCCCGATGGACCAGAAGATGTCCAGCGGGTTGCCTACATGGAACACATCGAAGCCCTGTTCGCGCTCGACGCGCTTACTCAGGCGGAAGGTGTGCCACAGGCAGTAGAGTGCTTCTTTGACGAAGTTGCCGACGCTGTGGGTGGGGGGCGGCATTGGGTAGCGGTAGAGGTGGACACCCTCCAGCACGCAGTATTCGGGGTCTTCGGGCGGTCGTGGCGAGATGACCGAAACATGGTAGCCTGCGCGCTGCAGCGAGGTCGCCACCTGCCACATGCGGCGATCGTGCGGCACGGGCAGGTTCTCCAGCACCAGGAGAACCTTGCGCGGCTGCTCGCCAAGCGAGCCGGCTCGCCCCATCTCAGGTTCTTTCAGCATACCAGCTCCTGCGCGATTGGATGGGGCATCGGGGTCAGCCCCATCAGTTGGCAAACTTTTTCTGCGTGTGCTTTGATTGAGTATTGCTCGGCGGTGCGCCGTGCGGCGGGGCTGAGCGCGTCCCGATTCAGATAGCACTGTTCGATAAGCGCAGCCAGTTGTTCGGGGTCGCGCTCAGTCAGCACATAGCCGTTTTCGCCGTCTTGTACGACAGCAGGCATACCACCCACATTCGTGACCACGGCGGGCACGCCACACGCCATTGCCTCCAGCAGCGCGGTTGGCAAGCCTTCCCACAGCGAGGTCATCACGAACACATCCGCCTGATGATAATACGGCAAAATCGCCTCGCGCGGCAGCAAGCCCGTCATCACTACGGAGTCGGAGATACCGTGCTGCGTGATGGCGTTGCGCACTTCGGTCTCGACGGGGTTGAAATCGTGCGAGCCGCCGACAATGGTGAGCGTCGCGTCGGGGTAGCGCTGGCGGAACCGCGCGAAGCCCGCAATCAGCAAGTCCAGCCCTTTCGAGGCGTCCAGCCTGCCCACGAACAGAATCTGCGGCGCGCCACGCGAGCGTTCGACAGGCGGGATATATTCGTCGGTCTCGATGCCCAGCGGCGTGTAGTGGATTTTGTGCGCGTGCTGCGGGAACTTGGCGACATAGTAGTCGTAGTCAGCGGGGCTGATGGTGAACACGCCCTGTGCGCGGGCAATCACGCGCGCCTCCATCCGCTGGAACCACGCGCGAAATGCCCGCCAGCGGAACAGCGGGTGCGTTGTCCACTTCTCGAAAAACGCCGACTGCCCGTGCGTGTTGAAATAAAGCGGGATGTCGTCATGCAGGAACGCCAGCCCGTGTTCGGCACGCTGGATATAGACCGCCGCACCCATTCGCACAAACTCCGCCTTCTGCCGCTTGAGCGCGTTCAGGAACTTGAAGTTCAGCGGGATTTTCGAGCGACGCTGCTTTTCGTCGTCCACAAACAGCAAGGGGAGGAACGGGCGCTCGGTATTTTTCAGGCGCACAGTCGTCCACTGACGCAGGGGCAAGCTGGGGTCGGTCGTGATACCGACGCAGTAGAGTTCGACGGGCGCGTATCGGGCGAAGTTCTTCGTATACTCCAATACGCCGCCCATCGGATACTCGGCAAAGTCACCTGCGTATGCCAGAATTAGTTTGCGCATCGTCGTCGCCTATTTACCTATAGATTTCCTGCGCCCGCACGGTTGCATCATCAGGTTGTCATAGAACTCGATCAGTTTCTCGCGACTGTGTTCCCAACTGAGGCACTCCAGGAACCGTTTGCGTCCGAACTCGCCCATCTGGCGGCGGCGTTCGGGGTCGTTCAGCAAGTCGATAATCGCCTGTGCAAAGGCTTTCTCGTCGTTGTTGGGGATGTAGACTGCCGCGTCTTGTGCCGAGTAGCGCGACTCTTTGAGGTCGAACGAGACAATCGGCAGCCCGACCGCCATATATTCGATGATCTTGTTCATGGTTGAAACATCGTTGAGGGGGTTCAGCGGGTCGGGCGCAAGGGCGATGTCGGCAGTGCTGAAGTAGCGCAGCAGGTCATCGTCGGGGATGCGCCCGGTGAACTCCACGAAGTCGGTAAGCTTCAACTCCTGCGACAGTTTCACGAGGTCGGGGTACATATCGCCGCTGCCAATCAGCGCGAAATGGCACTGATGATAGCCGAAGGTATACACGACATGGGCAATCGCGCGCAGTAGATAGTCCACGCCGTCTTGTTTACCCATCACACCGAGGTAGACGCCCAAGTAGGGACGCCCACGCTTGAGGGCGGGGTCAGGTTGCACGCGCTTGAAACGGCTGGCTAACGGTCCGCTGCGCACTACCGTGATGCGGTCGGGCGGAACCCCACCGCGTTCCATTGCCACCCGCCGATACGATTCGTTGGTGGCAATCACAGCGTCGGCAGTGCGGTAGGTCTGCTTCTCCAGCCACAACAAGCCTTTGTAGAACAGGTCACGTCGATTGAAACGCGACTCATACAGCTCGGGGCACAAATCGTGCTGGTCAAACACGAACTTGACGCCCTTGCGTTTGTACCAGCGTCCAATTAGCCAAAAAGTGTCGGGCGGGTTGCAGGTCTGAATCACATCGAAGCCGCGCTCTTTCCACACGCGCCGTGTCAGTCGCCAAGTCTGCAGCCAGCAGTAGGTGAATTCGTAGAGGAAGCTCAGCACACTTTTGGTGGGCGGGGGCATCGGGTAGCGGTAGAGATGCACGCCGTTGAGCTCCATGTATTCGGGCTCATCTTTGGGGCGTGGCGAGATGACCGACACTTCGTAGCCGGCTTCGGTCAGCGCGAGCGACTCTTGCCACACGCGCCTGTCCATCGGCACGGGCAGATTCTCCACTAATATCAGCACTCTTCCTTTCGGTTTACCAGTACAGTCCGACATAGCGCCCTCTCAGTGCATCTGGCGTCAGCGCGCGGGCAAGGTCGACGATGACTTGGCTCTCGCGATGCTCGGCGAGGATTGCCTCACGCGCTACGGAATCAAGGTGCCCAATCACAAGCACTTCGGCGTGTTGGACGACTTCGCGGGCGTCCTCGCGTAGGATTTCGCGAATGTGCGGGATTTCGCGCTCGATGTACGCCTTGTTCGAGCCGTACAGCGCGGCATACGAGACATTCGGGTCGTGAATCAACAGGCGGTAGCCCTTGCCGATGAGTTGCTCGGCGAGTTCGACGAGGGGGCTTTCGCGCAGGTCGTCGGTGCCGGGCTTGAACGACAGCCCGAACAGCCCCACCTTGCGCTTGCGCAGGCGCACAATCTGCTTGGCGACCTCTTCAATTTGGTGACGGTTGCTGGGCAGGATGGCTTCCAGCATCGGCAGCTCCAGATCGTTGGCGCGGGCGCGGTAGGTGAGCGCACGCAGGTCTTTCGGCAGGCACGAGCCGCCGAAGGCAAAGCCAGGTGTGAGATACTTGCAGGAGATATTCAGTTTCGTGTCGGCGCAGAACACGCGCATCACCTCATGGCTATCAATACCTTCTGCCTTGCAGAGCATGCCTAACTCGTTAGCGAAGGTGATTTTGAGGGCGTGGAAGGCGTTGCAGGCGTATTTGATCATCTCCGCCGTGCGAATGGAGACTAAAAACAGCTGCGCTTTGACCGACTCATAAAGTGAAGCAACTTTTTCCGCGTCCTCTGGGCGCAGCGCGCCGACCACTGTGAACGGCGGGTCGTAGAAGTCGGCGATGGCTGTGCCTTCGCGCAGGAATTCGGGGTTGACCGCCAGCCCGAAGTGTTCGTTTACGCGCTTGCCCGACGCCTCCTCGAGGATGGGTAGCACGACCTCTTCCGCTGTGCCAGGCAGTATTGTGCTGCGGATGACCACGATGTGGTACGCCTGCTTTGTGATGAGCGCCTCGCCGATTTGGCGGGCGACGCGCTCCAAGTAATCGGTGCGCAGGTCGCCGTTCTCCTTGCTCGGTGTGCCCACGCACAGCAGGGAAATCTCGCTGTTGTGGACTGCTTCGGTGGGGTCGTCGGTCACGGTCAGCCTGCCCGACTCCACCGCCTGCTTGAGGTACGGCTCCAAGTTCGCTTCCACGATGGGCGCCTTCCCCTGACGGATGAGGTCTAACTTGTAGGGGTCAACATCGACGCCGATGACCGTGTGTCCCTCCTTCGCGAGACACGCCGCCGACACCGCTCCGACATAACCTAACCCAAAAATGCTCACGCGCATAGTCGCCACCAAAGGCGTTGTTCCATACTGCCGCCTATATTATAGCCCAATCGCGCTCCAAAAAGTACGGATCTATTCCCAGTGTGCGCGTTTGTATTCGTTCCAGACGCGCCTATAGACTTGCTGGGTCTGTTGAGCGATGCGCTTCCAGTTGAATTCGCGTTGCACGGCTTTCTGGGCGTTGTGGGCGCGGCGTTGCGCAGCGGTGGGGTCTTGCAGGGTGCGCAGGATGCCCCACGCAAGGCTCTCGGCGTTGCCCGCGTAGGTGAGTATGCCTGTCTCCTCGTGGCGCACGACCTCCTTGAGACCGCCTGCGTCTGAGACCACCACGGGCGCACCTGCCGCCATCGCCTCCAGCGCGACGATTCCAAAAGGCTCGTACAGGCTGGGGTAGACCGCCACATCCGCCACACGGTAGAGGCGCAGCAGGTCGCTGTCGGGGATGAAGCCCGTGAACTGCACGGTGTCCTCCAGGTGGCAGAAGCGCACGAACTCCTCCAGATGCGCGCGGTACCCCCCGCCGACGACCACCAGTTTGGCGTCGGGGATTTCCGCCCGCACGATGGGCATTGCCTGCAGCAGCACCTGCACGCCCTTCTCGCGAACCATGCGCCCGACGAAGAAAATCAGCGGTTGGTGCGGCGCAGCGAAACGCGCACGGAACGCCTGCCGCTCCGCTTCGGGGAACTCGAACTGGAACTTCTCGGCGCGGATGCCGTTGGGAATGACATCAATCTTATCGTAGGGCGTATTCAAAGCGTACATCACCTCGCTGCGCATAAATTCGCTGCACACAATCACGCGCCACGCCTCGTAGCTTAGCTCCCACTCCAGTTGGTGGATGGCGCGGGAGAGGTCGGAGTGTATCCCGCCGTGCCTGCCATGTTCGGTCGCGTGGATGGTGGCGATTAGCGGCAGTTTGTAGTGGTGCTTGAGGGCTTTTGCGGCGGGGTGTACCAGCCAGTCGTGCGCGTGCAGCAGGATTGGTTCGCGTTGGTGTTGGGCAGGCTTGCCGCTAAGCAGGTCGCGAATCAGCGCGTCGGCGCGCGCTTCGAACGCGGCGTTCATCGCCCACGCGCCCTGCAGGAAGTCGCCGTGCAGAGGCGGCGGCGCGCCCACCCGATGCAGATGCACGCCGTTCTCGACGGCTTCGTCGGGCGCGTCGGGGTGCGTGGCGGTAATCACATGCACCTGCACGCCCTGCGCCACCAACGCTTCCGACAGCTCCTGCACATGGCGGGCAATCCCCCCAACGAGGCGCGGGGGGTACTCCCACGACAGCATGATCACGCGCACAGGGTACTCCGTTCGCCGCACAAGGCGGGGTTCCTACTGCAGGACGACCGTGCCCAAGTCAATCGGCTGGGTCAGGCTGGTCACGGTCAGGGTGCGCGTGGCGGTGCGTGTGCCTTTGGTGAACACGAGGCGGTAGTCGCCGGGCAGCAGCCACAGTTGGAACGCGCCGCTGGGCTGCGACAACACGATTGACTCGCTGGCGATTAGCGCGTCGGGCGGGGTGTAGACATCGATGCGCACGCCGACGGCGTCGCTGGCGGGCACTTGCACCACGCCACGCACATTGCCAGGCTGCCCCGGCGGGTTGTCGTCCGTTTCGGGCAGCAGTGGCAGGTCGCCGACATCCATCACGCCGTCAATCACGGGCTGATCGGCGAGAAATCGGCGCGGGAGGTAGCCCGTTTTCTGCACCTCGCCTTCGGGATCCAGCACGCCGTCGGGGTCGTAGGCGACGCCGTTGAGGGTGAATCGCCCTGTGGTCGGGTTGCTTTGGGCGCGTTGTCCCAGCAGTGTGATGGTCGCCTCGCCGACGGGCTGCTGCGTCAGCGCGTCCACGATGCGCCCCTGCACGGCAATCGTCTGCCTGCCCACATACAGGTCGCCGAGATCCACAGTCTGTCCTGCCTGCAGGGGCGGTAGGTTGAAGGTGAAGTCGGGCAAGCCTGGGGTGCGCACGATAAGTTGCGTCGCGGTCGGCGGCACACGCAGTTGGAACGCGCCCTCTTGAGTGCTGGTGCGCACGCTCTGCCCGCCGACGATGACCGTTGCGGGCGGGTTCGGCGGCTGACCCGTGCCGACCAGCACGACGCGCCCCTGCAGCAGGGTGGACGGACCGAAGCCCCCTCCGCCGCCACACCCCGTTAGCAGTGCGGTCAGCCCCATAACGACGCCCAGTAGCAGTGCCCAAATCCGAAATCGCCGTCTCATCACTTTCACCGTGTCAGCAGGATGGGGGTTGTCGCGCGTGCGACGCGCCCCTCGCTGTCGATCGCCTCGATGTACGCAAAGTAGGTGCCTGGGGGCAAGGCGCGTTCGCTCGCGTCGCGCCCATTCCAAGTGAGGCTCTGCGTGCCTGCACCTGCTGCGCGGCTGGGGGTCAGCACGCGGATGGTCTCGCCACGCGCGGTGCGGATTTCGGCACGGAGGGTCGCTTCGCCCGTGAGTTGGAACTGCAGGGTCGCCTGCCCGCCGCGCGAGACACTTGCCGAGAGGTTCACGATGCGCACGGGCGCGGCGACGCTCGGCTCCACGACCACGCGCAGCGTCTGCGCCTCAGCGGGGGTGAAGCGGTAGAACTCGCGCTGGCGCATATCGACGCGCTCGCCTGTGATGGGGTTCTCCAGCACGATGCGCCACCGCTTGGGCGTGCTGGGCGGAATGCGCCAAGTCAGCGTGTGTTCGCGGTTCGGCTCGGCGGGCGCGACCTGCAGCGTCCACACCTGCCTGCCCGACGGCGGCTTGACCGACTGCAGCAGCCGCTGTCCCGATTCGTCCAAGATGCCGAACGCGCTCATGCCGGGCAGGGCAGGGGGCGCGTCGTGGTTGTAGGCGTAGCCCCGCGTGCGCGCGGCGGCGTCAATCCCCACTGTGGCGACGCCGCCGCCCAGCGGCGACTGCAGGATTAGCTCCATCGCCCACGCGGGCGCGTCAGTGGCGCGGGCGGCGCGCCCCGTGCTGCCCGTCGGCGGGGGCACAAGCAGCGTGACCCCCTCTGGGCGTAGCACGCGAATCCAGTAGGCGCGCCCGGGCTCCAGTTGCGTCGCCTGCACATAGGTTCCGAAGCTCCCCAGCGTCCACACGCGGCTGCCCACCAACGGCGGCTCGCCGCCCAGCGACTCGCTCGCCGTCTCCCACGACACAGGCGAACTGAACTGATGCACCACTTGCAGGCTATTGACGGGAATCGGCTGATTGAACGGCACGCCCACCAGATTCCAGCCCGGTTGCAGCGCGATTGCGAAGGGGCGGTCCGTGGGTGGCGGGTCGCCTTGAATCGTGATGTTGATGGGGCTGCTCAGCTGCAGGAAGTAGCCGACTCCAGGCGCAGGGGGCGGCGTCGCAGGGTAGTAGGTGTAGTTGAAGCTCTCCTGCCGCCACTGTGCGAGGCGCAGCTGGCTAGCGGGAATGTTCAGCAGCTTTGCCATGTCGGTCTCGTAGGGGCGCAGAGGCAGGCTAATCATATGCAGTCCTGCGCTGCGGTTGAGGGTGAACAGCCCCGCGGGGGTGAGTAGCGTTGCCTGCACATAGTGGAAGCCGACGCCCGTGTTCGTGCGCCAAGTGCCCACCTGTGCGCCCTGCGCGTTGTAGAAGGTCAAGACGGCGACGCGCTCGCGCGAGAGGGTCTCCTCGCTGAACTGCATGCCGAACGCGCCTTTCGTGACGGGCGCGCGGCGCGTCTCCGTGCCGATTTGCACCTCTACCTCGCCCTCGTCCAGCCCGAACACCACGCCGAAAAAGTTGTTGCGGAAGTTCACGCCCTGCACCTTGCTACTGGGGTAGTAGACCTTCGCGTTCTCTGTGCCGACGCTGAAGTCCACCGTCAGGCGTTGGTTGGCGGTCTCCGCGCCGACGAAGCTGGGCATAACTGCGCCCGTGCCCACCCGAATATCCACCCGCTCATACTGCGGCGAAAGCGTTAGGCGATTGTACGCGAAGTCCCAGTAGATGGGGTAGCAGGTGCCGTTCAGCAGCGATTCGTCCCAGCTGTTGCCCACGCGCGTCGTCTGGAAGTAGGTCAGGAACACCGTGAACACCGCCTGCTCGTCGGGCTGCAGCCTCGAAGCGTAGGGGAACATCTGCGCGTGCAGTTTGCGCCCGTAGGTCACGCTGGTGTCCAGGATATACTGTCGGCGCACCCACTGGTCAAATGGGATGCCCTCTACCGTCGGGTTCGGGTTACCCGAAATTGCGGCGAGGGTCTGCTTGGCGAGGTTCAGCAGTTGCGTCGTGTCGCCGCGCAGGGCAGGGGTGTAGTTCTGGTAGTACCGCTGGTTGAACTCGCGGAAGAAGCTGGGGTACTCGGTCGCGAGTTTGAGCCACACGGAGCCTGCCATCTGGTAGCGCACGAGCCACAGCCCGCCTGTGGTGCCGCCTGCAATCGGCGGCTGGCGCAGCGACGGCGCGATAAAGCTGGGGCTGCCCAGCGTCGGCTGGTTCCACGCATCGTAATACGGGCGCGCGTCGTAGGTGTTGTCCAGCGTCTGGTCGATGAAGGCAGGGTTCAGCCCCGCAAGGCTGCGGAACGCGCTCCCGCGTGCGATTCGCGCCGTGACCGCCCGCGCGAAGCCCGCCTCCCACACATCGTAAAACGGCGCGACATCGGCATGGAACGCCTGCACCACCAAGTTCAGCAGGTTCACCGCCGCCGCCTCGCGCGAGTTGTAGATGGGGAACAGGAAGCGGCTGTTGCTCACATCGTAAATCCCGCCCACCACCGCGTCGCGGTCGCCGATGGTGTCGTCATAGTTCACGACCTGAATGGTGAGCGTGCGTGCGGGCTTGCCGTACTCGGCTTCCACCAGCGCGGGCGCGGCGTTGAGGATGGTCTGCAGGAGGGCTTTGTAAGCGGGCGGGAAGGGGTTGTCGCCGTCCACAATCTGGAAGCTCAGCGCGCCGTTGCCCAGCCCGTCGGAGCGCGTGCGCGACGGCAGAATCAGCTCCCCGTTGCGCCGCAGCACCACCGTGTGCAGAATCGGCAGGCGGTAGTCTTCGGGCAGCAAGCCGAGCTGCTTGTAGAGGCGGATTTGGGCGCGCGCGCCTTGAATCTGCGCGCGGGTTGCCCGCTCCACATGCGCTCGTATGAGGCGGTCTATCGCTTCAGGTGAACGCCCCGCGCGGTCAATGTCCACCACGATTACATGCTGGGGACCGTTGCTGACCGTCTCGAAGGGGCGGTTGACGATGTTGCGATAGACCTGCTGCGCCTGCAGCCCGTTTAGAAAAAGCGCAATCGCCAGCGCCACAAGAAGGCGAAGTCTCCCTGCTCTCATCGTTCCCATCCTTAGACGCGCGAGGCGGGGGCGGGTTTCCCAACGCCTGCGGCTATGGATTGTACCCAACGCATCAGGAGCGTAGACGGAAGGAATTTCCGACAAATTCGCCCCAAAATCTGCCCTTACCCCTTGACAAATCGCCCCCGATGGTGTATAATTAATGCACGCTTGTAGGAGGTTGCCAAGATGAGAACGATGGCGTACCGTCAATGGCACAGAGGCAGCACATACTTGTCCTTTCTTACCCTCGGGCGCGGGGGGGGGGAGGCAAGTACACGCTGGTCGTAATCTTGCTTGCAACAACACTCAGTATTATTTGGGCACAATTCCAGCTTGAAGAGCTATACGGTGATGTTCAGGTGAGCCCTGCCCCAGAGCGTACACCTATCGATTTTGGTCGCATCGTCGATGGATATCCCCTCACAGACTTGAGAGCGTGTGTTCCCAGTGGTCTTGCTCCTGTCTCGCTTTTCACAAGCATCTTGGGTGGCTGGGACGAAACTTACTACATAGCTCCAGGCGGCTCTTTTGATCGATCGGGACTCCGCCGTTCATACTGGCAGATTAGGGGGCAGGGCTTTTCCCAAAATTCCTCGCGCTTCTACTTGGTCGGGCGAACACTGTTTGAACTGCGGTATCGGAACAAGTTGCCAGAGGCATCGCACGAGATTTTGCGAGATTTCTACGGCTGGAACCAACAGCCATATCCTGTGCAGATGAATTACCTGAGTTTCTTGATTCAACGGTCACATGCGCGGCTCGCGCTCAATCAAGGCAACTGGACGGTATCCGTGGATATGCAGACTCGGCTGTGCCACGATGACCAAAACGCCTCGCTCGGAGAGGGGTGTTCGGGTGTTGTGGGCAACCAGAATTGCGCCGATATCTTAGGACAACTACTAATCAATCGCACCTCCAGCAACCCAGGCGCGGACTGCTCGTCTGGCGCGTGCTATTGGTTCGACCCCGTCTCGCGCTTTGGCGATGTGTACCATCGCTCGTGGAGGGCAGGCACAGTGTCCCTCAACTTCGACAGGGAAAACAACAATGGAGGCAATAATCGGCGTCTTGCCACTGTTCGAACATCCCCCAGCGGCGCAAGCGTTGAGTGCAATCGGATACAACTAACGCCTGATAACGACAACATGGTACGCCTTTTTGCCTCGAGCGAGACTTATAAGGGTCTAATTATTATGCGACGGCGTGCGTTTCCCGATGGCATGCGAAGCCTCGACCCATTGGGCATTCCGGAATTGGGTGAGAATGAGCTGGTCTTTCGGGAAACCCCCTCTGGGGTGCAGCTCAAGACTGCACTGAGCGCGTGGATGCTGGCAGATCCTCCAGAGTCGTTTTTACTGCGTATTCCACTCGGCGGTGGAGAGCTTGTGCTTGCAGATCAGGTGGAATGGTTCGCAAACAGGCTCTTCTGGCGCACACCGAATGTGCCGTTTCAGTTCAGCTGGAATAGGTATGGATATGTGCCGAGCATCACTCAAAGAACGGTTGAAGCCGAGGGTGAAACTGTTTCGTTGGGCAAGATATTCATCTGGAATTTCGCGGAGTATAACGCACAACGACTTCCCGATTACAATCCTGCGATCAACACAAATGTTTTTGGCAGGCAAGTGGCGGAAATGCTGTTTCGTCCTGCTTCCAACGCTCCCCTCACGGTGGTTGGACGCGCGAACTATGAGGTCTTTTTCCCTGCTGTAGGTACGAGGCATCCAAGTGATGTGAGGGATGTCTACACTGGGAATCGCGCACCTAATTGGTTTTATTACTACATGCGAGTCGCATCGCATTTTTGGAGACAGATAGGCGAGGTTGCAGGCGCTTCACTGAGTGGCGATCCAGCCATCGTGTTTTTTAGCACCTATAATCCTTACGCACCTTATGGCACCGGAGCTTATTATGATCCAAGCGCCGATAGGGTTTTCATTCGCAACTCATCAGGGAACTACCAGGAGAGAACTCTAAAGCTGTTCAAGATGGGAGTTGGATTGTGTAATGGTCAGCCCGTCGTACAGATTGTGAGCGCCGATCAGCTGCAGGTACGAGGGATACATGCCTTTCTATCAGTCCTCTACCATGAGTTGGGTCATCGATGGTTGCATACCAATAGTTTCGTTTCTTGTCAAACTGGCGCCATCTTTCCTATAGTGCCAAGACAAGATCCTTCCAATCTCGACCGCGATCGCGATAACGATTGGCTTGACGACGAGTGGGAGGAATTGAACGGATTATGCCCGTTTGACAGTGATACAACGGGAGTATTTTCCAACGACCCGGTCTACGCACAAATCGGTGGCGATCAGGAGGTTGTAGCGGAGATTTATGCATATCGGTACTTGATGGCAACTGAGAGTAGCACACAGCCGCGACTCTGGTTGTGGCGACACGACTGGTCAGACAAGGGGTTGCAGTTTGGCAATCCTTTAGAGCGATTTTCTGCGTTCCCGTGGAAATACGCCAGCACAGGGACAAGATTCCCCAGAGACACGGGGTTGCTGACATCGTTGCCAAGACCACTCGGTTGCAACCGATAGCCTAAACAGGAGGTCGAACCATGAGAAACACACACAAACTGATGGGATGGATAAGCAGCGTTATGCTGCTGACAGCACTGTCGCACGCCCAGAGCAATCCTGGCGCGGCACCAACCGATGCGCAATCCGCGCGCTACACTTCCCAAGCGATACTTTTTGCACAACAAATCGACGCGCTCAAACTAACGGGCTCGCCCGATCACTACAAGGTATACCTCGTGTTGCGCAGTCAGGATGTACCTGTGGAGCAGCGAAAAACCTTAGCAATCCGCATCCTGACTGGAGACTACCCTAAAAGAGTTGACCCAGCGGCAGACGGCTTGGGTTCACTATGGTATGGAGCGTTGGTTGCCCTCTCCCACTTGCATATTGACGACGCCTCGTTGCTGCCGTTTTTGGAAGAGAACCTGCCTAAGTGGGAGCGCATCACGAACGCCTATTCGGAGGAGGAGTTGCCTGAAGACCTGCGACCACTAAAAGAGCGCATCTACCCTAGCCCTGTCTATACGCGGGCAGTGATTGCGCGACTGAAGGCGGTGCGGGCAGTGCCAGAGGTGAAATCCGCAGAAGACCTGGAACGACGGCTGGATGTGATGCTCAAGGAAGTCGGAATGACGCGACAGGAGCTGCAGCAACTGTGCGAGGAGGTTAAGGAAAAACTTTACCGAACAAGAGGGATTGGCATCTCTGAGCGTGGGTGGCTTGCCTACACCGTAATGGAGGAACATCGCAGAACGCTGTTCCACTACGCCAAGCGTGGGATGGATGTGATGCCTGCTGCTACCAGCTTAGGCATAGAGGCGCTTGTGGAAGGCGCGCGTTTGGGCAAAGAGGCATCGAACCTGCCGCAACTGATAGACGCTATCCTCAAGAACCCCATCTATGACCACACACGGGGGCGGATATTAGTGGATGAAGGTATCGCTGCCGTGCCCGCGATTATTCAGAAACTGGCTTGGGCGCGCGAGCATCCCGAAGAGGTCGCGTTCTCAGGGATGGGGGTGTCCGTGCTGTTGGATGTGTTAGCGAGTCTGATCGGTAAGGACGCGCTGCCGTATGTAGAGCAGTTCTTGTCGGACAGCAGCAAAGGCGAATGGAAATGGGTCTGCGGGTATGGTCATCGCACGAAGACATGGATTGAGCGAGGGGATGTGTTTGGCTTCAATCCATTCTTTTAGGGAGTTTGGATTGTAGGTGCGTTGCGAGCAAGGCAGGAACCCTGCCCCCGTCGCCGAACATAGCGGCGATGCGTGCAGTGGCGTTGTTCGGTCTGCTTTGGCTGGGCGGTACGGTTCCTGTTTCGGCGCAGCCGCCTGCGCTGACGGGCGAGGGCTGGGAGGCGCGCCCGCGCGGGGGCGACGGCGTGCAGCTGCGCGTCAGCGGCGCGCTGCTCAGTCGCGGCTCGTGGGCGCAACTCGCCGCGCCCGACTGGAGCGAAGGCTACTACAGCTCGCAGGGCACGCCGCCGACGGCGCAACTCGGCGGCGATACGCTCACCCTGCGCCACGCGGTCAATCCCGAACTCGGCGCGATGACCGAGACGCTGCGCAAAATCGCGCCCGACACGCTGGAGTGGCAACTGGAGGTAGAGTGGCGCGGCGAGAAGCCCGCGATTGTGGAGTGGTGCCTCGGGCTGTGGAACGCCGAGTACCTGCTGGGCGCGACGCTGGCAGGCGACGGGACGCTGGCGACGACGAGCCTCTCGCGCGAGCCGCGCACGCTGGAGAACGACGCGCTCTTTGCAGGGCGCCGATTTGCACTGGACGCGCGGCTGGCGACGGTAGAGGTTTCAGGCGAAAACTTGCATGTATTGGACGGCAGGGGCAGCGCGCGTTGGTGGTCGCGCGAGACGCCCACGCTGTGGGTCGGCATCCTGCGCCGCGAGCTGAAGCAGGGCGAGAAGGTCGTGCTGGAGGCGCGGCTGCGCGTGCAGCCCAAGCCGCTGCCTGCGCCCGCCGAGCCACTCACGGTAAATGCGCCCGTGCAATCTATCCCTGACCGCTGGAAGCCGCAGCCCCGCGAACCCGAACTCATCCCGCCGCCCAAGATTCTGTGGCGCGACGCGGGCGAGCCGTTCCGACTGCCCGCCGACCGCACCGCGCAGATCGTCATCGAGGAGGACGCTTACCGCCCCGCAGCGGACGCACTGGCACGCGAGTTGCAACGGTATGGAATACGCGCGGAGGTGCGTACAGGAACGATTGATGACCCCCTCCTTAGGGTTCCCCCTGCAAGCAGGGGGAACCAAGTGGGTGCGCAGCTTGGTTTCCCCGCAATCATAGGGAACCAAGTGGGCGGTTCCCCTCGCGAAGCGGCGGAAACCGACCCCCTGCTCGGTTCCCCTCGCGAAGCGAGGGGAACCTCAAGGAGGGGGGCAATTACTGACCAAAAAATTGGTGTCATCTTCATCGGCGGCAGCCCTGCGCTGCAGCGCAAGCACCCTGTGCCCGACCAGCAGGGCGCGTACTTCCTGCAAGTCACCGCCGACGGGGTGCGCATCGTCGGGCGGCTACCCGAAGGCGCGTTCTACGGCGTGCAGACGCTTATGCAGTGGCTGCAGCCCACCGAAGGCGCGCTGGAAGCCGCGCCTGTGCGCATCATCGACTACCCACACCTCAAGTGGCGCGGGGTACACCTGTTTGGCAGCACGGAAGCAGGCTTTCTGCCGCGCCTCATCGAGAATGTGATCGCCCACGCAAAGTTCAACCACCTCGTGCTGGAGTGCGGCTACGGGCAGTGGGAGACCATCCGCGACGCTTGGGTGGACATCTCCGCGCCGAAGAGCCTGCTGCGCGAAGCCGTGCAAGTTTCGCGCCAAAACCTGCTCGAACCCATCCCGTTAATCCAGTCGCTGGGGCATATGTATTGGGCGTTCCGCAACGACGCGAACAAGCACTTAGCAGAAGACCCCGACACCCCGTGGGCGATTGCCCCGCGCGGCGCAGAAACGCGCCCGTTCCTGCAGCGGCTGTACGACGAGGTGTTCGAGGTGTTCCAGCCGCGCCAGTTTCACGCGGGGTTGGATGAGGTGACCCTGCGCGGGCGGTTCCCGAACCGACCCGAAAGTCGGGGCGCAACGGTCGCGGAGCTGTTTGTGGAGCATACCGAGTGGGTGCATAGCGAGCTGAAGCGTCGGGGCGTCAACCGGGTGCTGATGTGGGGGGATATGCTGCTTGCGCCTGGCGAGGCGAATGACGGCGGCGCACACGCCAAAAGCCCCGACGAGGCGCGTTTCACCCGCGAGCGGCTCAGTAAGCTGCCCGACCTTGTGATTTGCGACTGGCACTACACCCCCGCCGAGCCAGAGCGGTACATCAGCCTCGATGTGCTGCAACAGGCGGGCTTCAAGGAGATTATCGCCACTACATGGTACAACCCGCGCAACATCGCGACCTTCGCGAAGGCGGCGCGCCAGCGGCGAATCGCGGGATTGCTGCAAAGCACTTGGGCGGGCTACAGCCTCAACGAAGGTACGCTGCAGGGCATAGAACTGCGCCAGTTCGTCGCCTACCTGCTGGCGGGCGCGTATGCGTGGGACACCGACCTGCCGATGCCCGACGAGTTGCCCTACGACTTCGAGCGGCTGTTTATCGAACGCTATCGGCGCGAGGCGGTACCTTTGCAGGCGCGCGCGGGGTTCATGGTAGACCTCGCGTCGGCGTACAACTTTGACCTGACGATGCTTAGCCCGCTGTTTGCGGAGTTGCCGAAGGGTGAGGTGTGGCTGGGTGGGCATCGGTTTGCGTTAGGAGAATCCCCCCACTCCCACGCCCTCTCCCCCCTTACTAAGGGGGGAGAGGGTTGGGATGAGGGGGGATCGAACGCCCTCATGCTCGCCAGCTACCTTGCGCCCGCGCCGATGCCCCGCGAGGTGCGCATCCCGCTGAATCGGCGCGTCCAGTCGCTCTACCTGCTGCACACGGCAGGCTGGCAGACGGAGCAGGGTAGAGAGGTCGGGCGCCTCGTGGTGGAGTACGCCGACGGCACGCAAGCCGAGCAGCCGATCCTGTACGGGCGACACCTTCGGGCGTGGAACGACCGCCTGTACGCGCTGGAGGGGCTGCCTATTTGGCGGGCGCGCGATGCAGAGGGCAGCCTCGCCACTGTGCGCTTGCTCCACTGGCGCAACCCCCACCCTGACAAGCTTATCCGCGCTGTGCGCTTCGTCGCCACTGACCCCATCGCTGGTTGGACACTGCTGGCGCTTAGCGGTGAGTAGGCGCGCCCTGCAATTTCTACCTACCGCTGCCGAAAATGCTTATGGGATGCGTATCTTGGTGGTGGACGACGAGCCGATGGTGCGATTCCTGCTCGTGCGCTTCCTGGAAGAGGAAGGGCACACGGTGGACGAGGCAGCGGACGGCATCGATGCGCTGGAACACCTGAACCAGCGCCCATACGACTTGCTAATCACCGATGTGCATATGCCCCGCATGAGCGGGATTGACCTCGTGCGCGCCGTTCGCCGTCAGGGCAACCGTATTCCCCTAATCGTGATGGACAGCTACCCCGACCTGTTTACGGAGAGCGAGGTCGGTGCGGAGGCGTTCGCCATGCTTGCGAAGCCCTTTGACCTCAGCGAGGTCCGCCGCGTTCTCCAACAGCTGGAACCCCAACCTGTGTGAGGTGATTGCCATGCGAATGGCTTACATTGTGGCAGGCATGCTGATAGGCGTCGGATGGTGCTACGCACAGCGCACTTCGGAGACCGCCGAGTGGCTGTTTGCTGATCCGCAGGAGGTCGTGAAGACCGCCACGCGCACCGAAAAGCCCATCGCCGAGTCGTTCACCACCGTGCGCGTGCTGACCCGCAAGGAGATCGAGCTGAGCGGTGCACAGACCGTTCAGGAGTTGCTGGAGCGGATGATTGCCGACTTTGAGGGGCAGGAGTCGTCGCAGCATCGCTTTTTGAGCATGCGCGGTTTTTACAGCGCGTCGGAGTTCAACGAGCGGATGCTGTTTCTGCTGGACGGGCAGCCGCTCAACGATCCGATTCTGGGCAACTTCCCTGCGATGAGCCTAAGCACGCATGACATCGAGCGCGTCGAGATAGCGTTCGGACCAGGCTCGGCGATGTACGGACCGAACGCTTTCGCGGGCGTGGTGAACATCATCACGCAGCAGGAGTCGACGGCGCGTCCGTCGCTGTGGAACGGCTACACGGGGCGCGGCGGCTACAACGCCTCACTGCGCTGGATGACCGACGCCAGCAGCCCCACGCGCATCAGCCTGCAGAGTTCGTTCTGGCGCGACCCTGGCAGCGACCGTGTCCGCAACAACGATGCGACCGTGCGTACCGCTCGCCTATTCGCCTCCAGCGGAACCCCAGAGCGCGGACTCTGGCGGTTCAACTACCTCTACTCCGACTTGGAGCGCGGGCAGGTCGGTATGCGCTACGGAACTTACCCGACACCGACCGACCGTAGCCACTGGCGCACGCACTATTGGCAACTGGAGTACCAGCGGCAGTTCGGCAAGACCACCCAGACGGCGCGTCTGTACGGGCTAAACGGCACGATCGTGTTCAACAAGGTGCAGACGCAGCCGCCGCTGACGGGCAACGAGCCACGCACCCGCATGCCCTTCTCGCAGAGCATGCTGGCTGCCGAGACCTACTGGCAGTGGCAACTGCCGAACGCCCAACTTTTGACAGGCTTAGACTACCGCACGATGCGCGCGAGCAGCCAGAACCACCTTGGGGGGGCGCATACTGCACAAAACTTCGCCTTGTACGCGCAGGCGGAGTGGCAACTGGGGCGATTCCGCCCGATTCTGGGCGCACGCTACGACGACCACTCCATCTATGGCGAACAGTTCAGCCCGCGCGCGGGGTTCACCTATGTTGCCGATTCGCAGAACCGTTTCCGCGCCTCCATCGGACGCGCCTTCCGCGCGCCCAGCTTCGTCGAAATGTTCCTGCAGAACTACTATGTGTGGTTGCCCATCGATGGCAACCCTGCGCCCCTGAGTATTGAGGGCAAGGTGGATTTGCGCCCAGAGATTACCGTTAGTACCGAGCTTGGCTACCGCTATCTGCATCCGCGCTGGCAGCTGGATGTCTCCTACTTCACGGCGCAACTGGACGATGTGGTTTCGGTGTTCCTAAAAGACCCGAACCAGCCCCTGCTGCGTCAATACAACAACCTCTACAGCTTCCGTATCTGGGGCTGGACGAGCGATGTGGTCGTCAAACTCTCGCCTGAATGGACGCTGAACGCGGGCTACATGTATGTGCGCTACACAGGCGGTGTGGAGGAGGACTACAAACCTGCCCGCGATCGCGTGGTGGTTCGCCTTGCCTACTGGCGCGAGCGCGGGCTGAGCGGGCAGTTGACCTTCAACTACCCCGCCGTCGGACAGGGCTTCACGAACGCCTACGGCTGGAACACCTACCTGAACCTTGCTTGTCGCATGGACGAGCGCACGCGCTGGAACCTGCGCGTCGATAACCTGTTCAATGTGCGCACGGAGATGGCGCGCTGGGTGCCTGGCGGGCGGCGCAGCGTGTGGTTCACCTACCAACGCGACTGGTGAGAGCGTGCTTCGGTTTGGAACGGTCGTCGGGGTTTGGGGAGTCGCGTGCGCGCTGCTCTATGGGCAGGGCGTGGATGTGGCGATTCTCCAGAGCGGGGAAGGCGGCTTCTATGCGGAAGCCGTGCAACGCTTCCACGCCACACTGGAGCAGCAGGGCTACCGCCTGCAGACGCTGACCTTCGTCCTCAAAGGCGACCGTTCCGACCAAGACCTTCTGCGCCGTATCTTGGAGAAGCGTCCGAAGGTCATCCTTGCGGTCGGTACGGACGCCGCAAAAGCCCTATGGGTGTACTACCAGAGGATCCCCGCATCACAGCGGCTGCCTGTGGTTTTTCTGCAGGTGATTGACCCCGTTGGCGAGGGGCTGATTCAAAGTCCAGAGCGCAGCGGCACGCGCTTTGCAGGCGTTGCACTGACCGTGCGCCCGCAGCGGCAACTCACGGCGCTGCTCGATGTCGCGCCGCACGCCAAGCGTGTGGGGGTGATTTTCAACCCGAAGGACGCGGTTTCGGTACGCCTGATGGAGCAGGCGCGCGAGGACGCGGCGCGTGTGGGTGTTGCGCTGCATGAAGCGCCTGTGGAGCAAGCGGCGCGGATTGGCGACGCCCTAAAAGCTCTGGAAGGCAAGGTAGACGCGCTGTGGCTAATCCCTGACCCTGTGTGTGCTGCGCCTGAGCCGTCGCAGCGCGTACTGGAGTTCGCCGAAAAGCACCGTCTTCCCGTGCTGGCGTTCGCGGGCGCGTTTGTGCAGCGCGGCGCGCTGGTCGCCACAGGCGTCGATATGGCGGAGCAGGGCGCGCTCGCCGCCGAGCAGGTGATGCGCATCCTGGACGGCGAGCCACCCGAATCGCTGCCCTTGCTCACCCCACGACGCACGCTGACTTTCTACAACCTCAAGACGGCGCGTCGGCTGAGCCTGACCATTCCTGACATGCTGTTGAACCTTGCGGCGAAGGTGTACGAGTAATGAAACGCTTGGGGCTTCGTGAGCGACTGCTGCTCTTTTACGCGCTGATGGCAATCACGCCCGTTGGGCTGTCGGGCGCACTGTTGTATGTCTACCTCAACAGTCAGGTGGCTCACTCTGCCGAGCAGTTCCAGACCAGCGTCAGAGACGACTTACAGCGCTCGCAGCGCGCCATTCGCAACAGCGCGGCGACAACGCTCCGCAACTCGCAGCGGCAAATGCAGCAGAAAATCACCCGCCACATGGACGCCTCGCGCGAGCAGATGCTCCAGCAGCAGCAACGCCTCCTCCAAAAGACCGTCCGCACCCTCCAGCAAACGACCAAGAACGCCTTGCAGCAGACCGAACGCAGCACGCTGCGGAGTCTGAACCAGACGCTGACCCAAGTGGAGCGCCAAGTGCAGTCCGTTCAGGAGCAGTCGCTGGCGTCGTTGCAGGAGACGACGGCGCGCGCCACGCGCGACGCGCTGCAACAGGTCATCGCCAGCCACCTAACGCAACTTAGCGCGCAGGTCTCGCGTCAGGTGGAGAGCCTACTGCGCAACTACGCCGCGCAGCTCAGCCTGATTGCCCAACAGCCCGCGATTCAGCAGGGCAGCGAGCGCGAGAGCCGCTGGATTTTGCAAGCGCTGCAGGATCGCGAGCCTGCCTATCGGTATTTGGCATTACTGGACAGCACGGGCGCGCCACTGGTGGAGTTTGGCGACCCGCCTGACGATGTGCAGCAAGCACAAGAGGCATGGCGTACCCTGTGGGCGCAAGTGGAGCAGAGCCGCGAGGTCGCGCTGGGCGAGCCGCGCCTCTACAAGGTGGATGGGAAGCCGTCGCCGCTTGTCCCGATGATGGCGCCCGTGACACAGATGGGGCAAGCGTTTCGCGGCGCGGTGTTCGCGCTGGTTAGCCTCGACGAGGTGAGCGCGCTTACACGCACTTTCCGCGTCGGCGAGCAGGGTGTGGCGATGCTCGTGCAACGGCAGGGCGTTATCATGGCGCACCCCGACTCAAGGCAGATAGGCACAGTCGCGCCGTGCGCGCGCTTCCTCGAAAACGCGCCGATGCAGGCGCAGTTGCAGGTGCAGGCGTCCAAAGACGGCGACCAGCTGGTAGCTGCTGCGCCCGTGCGTCGCTTGCAGGCGTGGCTACTGGTTGTTCAACCTGCTGACGAGGCGTTCCGACTGGCGACCGAACTGCAGGCGAGCGTGCAACAGAACTTCGCCCAGCAACGCGAGGCGACCACCCGTGCGCTGCGTCGTACCCGCGACCTCGCCCAAGCCCAAGTCGCCGCGCAGGTACAAGCGGAACAGCAGCGTGTCCGCCAACAGATACGCCACTCGGAGCGGAGCGCACTCCAACAATCCGAAAGGACACTTGCGCGCCTCTCCGAAGCGCAGCAACGCACGCTGGTCGGCGCGGTGGCGGAGTCGCTGCGCACCGTGCAGAACAATCTTCAGGAAAACCTCACCCGCCAGTTGACCCAAGCCTTCGAGGAGACGAGCCGCTCGCTTGCCGCCAGCGCGGATGAACTCCGCTTCAGTATCGACGCGCGCCTGCGCGACGCCTTTATCGTGGCGATGCTGTGCGTGCTGGCGTTTCTGCTGTTCAGTGCGGTGTTCCTGCATCGCACGCTGGTGCGCCCGCTGCGCGCACTGGTCAAGGTCACGCACGAAATCGCGGCGGGCGATTTGAGCAAGCGTGTCGTGCTACCCAAACGCGGCTGCCCCGACTTGGACGACCTCGCCGACTCGTTCAACCACATGGTGGACGCTGTGCAAGCAAGCCAAGAGGAACTCAAACGCGCCGAGGCGCAACTGATCCAGTCCAGCAAGCTCGCCTCGCTGGGCACGCTCGCTTCGGGCGTCGCACACGAGCTGAACCAACCGCTGGCGATTATCCGCGCGATTGCCCAGCAGAATCTGGAAGCCCTAAGCGACGCACTCACGCCTGAACAAGCGCAGTTGCTCCGCGAGGATTTACAGATCATTCATCGCCAGACCGTGCGCATGAGCCAGATTATCCAGCACCTGCGCGCGTTTTCACGCAAGCCACGCGAGGAGTTCGAGCCCGTGAGCCTAAACGATGTCGCGCAGAACGCGCTGATTCTGTTGCGCGAGCAACTGCGCCAGCGCGGGATTACCTTGATTGAGAACTACGCGCCCGACCTGCCACCCGTGCTGGGCGAGGCGAACTCGCTGGAGCAGATTGTGATCAACCTGCTGACCAACGCCCGCGACGCGCTGGAGAGCCACCCCGACGGGCAGATTGCCATAGAGACGGCAACCTACGACGACGGCAAGCGCGTCTACGCCGAGTTGCGCGTGCGCGACAACGGACCTGGCGTGCCCGAAGACATCCGCCAGCAGATTTTTGACCCGTTTTTCACTACGAAAGACCCCAACAAGGGCACAGGGCTGGGGCTGGCGATTTCGTTGGAGATTGCCCAGAAGCATCACGGCTTCCTGCTGCTGGGCGAGACGGAGCGCGGGGCAGAGTTCATCCTGCGCATTCCCGTCGCGGAATCGCGTCAACAGGCGGCGTAGGCGCACGAATTTCGCCGACCACTCGGTACAATTGGAGGTGTTCGGCGTCTAAGTACCTGAAGGCGCGATGATGGAATCGAAAGTGCACTGCCCTGACTGGGAGGAGAAGCTGAGCCTGTATGTGGACGGGGTGCTGAACCCGTTCGACGAGAACGCGGTGGAGGCGCATATCGCCCGTTGTGCGTCGTGCCGTGCGACGGTCGAGTTGTGGCGCGCGGTGGGTCAGTCGGTGCGTCGGTTGCCGCGCGAGTTGCCGCCGCCGTATTTGCGCGAGGCGATTTTGGCGTCCACGACCCGTCGTCGGGCACACGCGCGCCGCTGGCTGCCGAGTTGGCGCACGCTTGCGCCCGCGCTCGGCGTTGCGTTGGTGCTGGCGTGGCTGACGCTGCCGCGCCCCGCGCTTGACCAGACGCCGACGACGGCGACCGTTCCGCTGCCGCGCGTGGAGACCACGCTGCCGCTGGCGTCCGCGCCCACCGAAACAACGAAAGCCGAGCCGTCGCCCCGCACGCCGCTGGTGATTTTGTTGCACTCGTCGCCTGCGTACCGCGCGGCGTCGCCCGCGCCGCGCTGGACGCCCCACACGCGCCTTAGCCCCGCGCCCACCCCGCAAGAGAGTGCGCCGCCCATCATCGTGTGGAGCGACCCCGCGCCGCGATTTACCCCGACCGATACGACGCGCCCGCCCATCATCACGGAAATCGCCGACACGAGCGAGAGTGACCCGAACCCGCCGTTGCCCGCGATAGCCGCTGCGAATTTCCCGCCTGCCGAACCCGCCCCCGCCGCCGCGACCCGCGACCTGACCGACTGGCTCGTGCGCCTGAACCAGCAACTGCGCGAGGAAGACCGACAGCGAATCGCAGGTACAGCGCGACGCGAGCCGAACCGAGGCGGCTTCTTCGTGCCGATTGTAAGCGTAGATCTCAAATGAGGGCAGATAGATTGGTTGCGCCCCCCTCCTTTAGGTTCCCCCCGCTTCGCGAGGGGAACCGTCCACTTGGTTCCCCCTGCTTGCAGGGGGAACCTTAAGGAGGGGGTCTATAGGGAAAATGAAAACGATTGCGCTCGTCGGGCTGATTGGGCTTGCGCTGAGCGGTGTGGCGCAGGAGAACACCGCGCCGCTGCTGGACTTGAACGGCGCGCCCAAGCCTGCGGCGCCCACTGCCTCCAGCACCATCGGCGAGGCGACTTCCGACCTGATGCCCGGCAACGGCACGCGCGGCGGCTACACCACCCGCTACGCGCCGATTATTCCGTACACCGAGTCGGTCTATGTGGACGGCAAGCGGCTGCAGCGCGACTTGGACTACTGGATTGATTACGCTTCGGGCAGCATCGCATTTGCGCAACCTGTGCGCCGCATCTCCACCGTGCAGGTCTACTACCGCTATGACCCACAAGGCAAGCGCGAGGGCGTGGTCGGCGCGCTGCCCATCCTGACCCTGTCGCTGGGGCAGGGCGGCAGCCTGAACGCGCTGTATATGCCTGGCGTCACGGAGACCACCCGCGACGGCGCAGCGTACCGCCTCAGTGCGTATGGCATGCAGAACGCGCTGCGCTTTGGCGGGGGGACGCTGCAGGGCTACTTTTTCGTCAGCTCGCGTGAAGCCGTCAACGCCTACGCCGCGCCCAACACACGCGACCCGCAAAGACCCAACATCGCCCCGTCCGAAACGGCGCAGTTCATCGTGCAGCAACTGCAACTGGACACCGGCGCGCTGCAAATCCGCGCTAACTATCAAGACATCGGCAAGGGCTTCTCGGCGCAGAAGATGCTGGGGATGCAAAGCGGGCTGGACGCGAACCAACTCGCGGCGTGGGAGCGCGAGCGGGGCATCAAACGCTACGACTACGCCGTCGGGCTGAAACTGGGCGGCGCATCGCTGCAGCAGACCCAACTGCGCATCCAAGACGACAAGGGCGCGATTGAACAGCAAGGCTGGCAGTTCAGCAGCAAGGGGCTGAATCTGAACTGGACGCGCCGCGAATCCGCCGCCGAGTTCACACGGTTCAAAGACCTGAGCGACGCACAGAAAGGCGACTGGGAACGCGAGCGGGGACTTGTGCGCGAGCAGCTCGCCGCCAGCCTGCAACTCGCCCCGAACAGCGCGCTCAAGTACGACCAACTGCTACTCAAGCAGGGCGGTGCGCGAATCGAGCGCGACATCTACGCACTGGAGACCCCGTGGCTGAAAGCGTCGCGCTTGCAGCAGCGCGTTGGCGAGGGATTCACACGCTTCGGCGATATTGCCGAAGGCGACAAGGGGCAACTCGCCCGCGAGGTCGGCATGCAGCGCGACCAGACGCAGCTCGAAATCACGCAGCCGAACTTCAAACTCGCCGCCGCCGAGCAGGAAATCCGTTCGCCTACGGGCGCACTGGAACGCGAGAGCCTCAAAATCGAGACCGAGCATGTCGTGGTAGAGCATACGCGTCGCGCCGTCTCGCCCGAATTCGGCAGACTGCCCAACCTCGCCCCACAAGAGCATCAGCAACTGGTGGAGGAGGTGCGTCAGTTCCACGACACGGCGAACGCGGTACCCTTTGACCCCAATCACGACCTGCCGCTGCTGATGCGCGAGCAGGGGCTGGAGCGCACCCTGCAGCGCGTGGAGGTCAAGCCCGCGAAGGATTTGAGCCTGCAGATGCGCCGCTACGAGACCGCCAACCGCGCAGGCGAAGGCGACCTGAAGGGTGTCCAGTGGCAACTGCGCACGCCCACACTGCAACTGCGCATGCACGAGCGCAACATCGCGCCCACCTTCAGCCGCCTGCGCGACCTTACGCGCATCGAGCAGATGCTGTTCCACAACGAGCAGGGCATCCACCGCTTCGACTGGGACGCGGCGATTACGACCAAGCAGTTCGGGCTGGCGGTCTCCCAGATGCGCGTGCGTGAGATTGGCGCAGGGCTGCACCGCTTCAGCGCGCGGCTAATTCACCCCGTTGTCGAACTACACTACCATCAGCGGCAGGTGGACGCCGATTTCGCGCGAGCGCACGACCTTGCCGACCCCGAACGCGACTTCTTCGCGCAACTGCGCGGCTACCGCCAGCGGGACTGGACCGCCAAACTGCGCCCCGCCCAGAACCTGCAACTGGAACTGTTCGGCTTCCATGCGAACAACCCGTTGGAGCACATCGCGAACCGCCGCCGACGCTACCGCGTGATGTGGCAGCCCGCCAAAAACCTCACCGTCGGACGCCAGCAAGACGAGTACGAGTCGGACAAGACGCTCGAACGCCTCTACCAAGACGAGTACGACCGCAGCGACCTGCAGTACCAGTTTGGCTGGGGGCAACTGAACGCCTATCAGGAGCGGCGACGCATCGGCGGCACGCTGGCAAACCCGCTGTATCAAGATTCGGAATACTGGCGGTTCCAGTCCAGCGCGGTGCGCAACCTGAACCTTGCGCTGGAGGAGCGGCGCACGACCGCCACAGGCGCGCCCAGCGAACGATACCGCCACTACCAGACCGCCTACACGCTGAACCCGCGTGTGAAACTGCAGTTTGCCCACATGGAAGCCAACCGCGACGGCGCGCCCGATGAGAGCGCACAACAAGTCGGACTGGAGTACGAACTCAAGCCCGGCGCGAAACTCACCTTCTCCGAGACGCGCCGCGCTAAAGAAGGCGCAAACGGCGACCGTGTGCTGTCGGCGGGGCTGACCCAAAGCGTCTTCGGCGTTCTAAGCATCGGCGGCGCGTACCAAGAGCAACGCATTGACCGCACCAACACCCGCGCCCAAAGCCAAGTGGTCATCCAAAGCGCGAAGCCGTTCAGCTTCTTGGGGCTGCAGGAATTGCAGTTCGACTTCCGCTACGGCGCGCTGGCGGATCGCGGCATGTGGCAGCAGGAGAACAAGCACTTCACGGCGCAGGCGGTTGCGTTGCGCCACAAACTCGCGGGCGGCTATGTCGGGCTGTATGTGCCCGGACAGGGGCGCGCGGTGGACCGCTACTATCAACTCGAATCGCCGCCGCATCCGCTGCTGACCTACCGCCTGATGTATAAGACGCGCACCTACCAAGACGGCAGGCTGTTTCTGGTGCGCCACTACAACCTCGCCTACAAACTGGACGGTCGGCTGACGCTGACGCACGAGTTCCAAACGCACCCTGAGCAGGCGAACGCGCAGGTGGTGCTGGGGTCGGTGCTGCAGCCGACGGGCTTCTCGGCGTGGGGGCTGGAGTGGCGGTGGACGCCCCGCATCTTGCTGCGTGGCGACTACCGCATCGAGTGGAACGACCAGCAGAACCGTCGCACGCGGCGCGGCGGGCTGACCCTCAGCGCGAACCAAGCCGACGGACTACAATACAACTTCGGCTACCGCATCGACTCCGAACGCTTTGGCGAGCGCAACGCGATTGCGCACACCTTCTTCCTCTCCACCGAGCGCAAACTCGACTCGGAGAACTTCCTGATGTTCGGCTTCCAGTGGACGCACTACGAGCGTCGCCCCGACAGAGGCATTCCGCGCGACCAGCAACGCCTCGTGTTGGAGTGGCGCAAGCCGTTTTGACGATCGTCCCGCCTACTGCCGCAATCGGCGTTTGCGTTCCAGCAGGCGGCTGGTGGTGTCGGCAGGGGTGGTTGCTGCGACTTTCGGCGGTGGGGCAGAAGCGCTGACGGGCGTCGGCGCGTCCGTTGGCGGAGTAGCGGCAGTGGGCGTTGCGACGGGCGTTGGCGCAGGCGTCGCTCCGTCGGGTTCGGCGCGGCGGGTTCCTGCGCGCGCCTTGACCCCCAGCAAGCGCGTGGTCGCCTGCGCCTGCGGCGCAGGACGACGCGCCTTGCCCCTACCCAGCAGTCGCTCCCACGCCCCACGCAGAATCGCTGCCCACTCCGCCAGCGGAATCACCACACGGCGCACCGTGATGTCCAGCAGGAGCAACGCCAGCGCCAGCCACAGGAAACTGCGCCACAGGTCGCGCACCGACTGCCCCTGCCGCGCAACGGGGCGGAACGCCTCCGCAGGCGCAGGGTTGACCTTGCCGCCTGTGAGTTCCGCAAGGCGCGTCAGCAGCGGCAGGTTCGCCCGCGTGAAGCGGTACTCGCTGGGGTACGGTATCGCGAAGCCCGTCGTGTTGATGCGCGTCTTGCCGTCGGGGTCTTTCTCGATGACGCTCAGCGTGTAGTCGCCGACGCCGCGCGCAGGGAACCGCCCGACATAGCGCCCTGGCGCCTCCTGCGCCAGCGTAATCGTCAGCCCTTCGCCCGTCGGCAGCCCAACGCGCACCTCAGGCTGCAGGAAGTTAATCGGCTCGCCCTGCGGAGTGAACGCTTGCATCTCTACAATTGCCTCGCCGCCCTCCAAGCGCACAGTCGTTTCGTAGCGCTGCTTGCCGCCCTTGCGCAAAATTCCGCGCGTGAGTTGCGTCCAGAATGGCGCGAACTCGCTCCAGCCGACCCAGCGCTGCGCCCACTTCGGCTTGGCGTCCGAAGTGAACGCCAGCGACTGCCCCAAGCCGTACTGCCACACCGCCAGCAACGGGTCGTCCTTGTGGGTGCGCATCAGCGTGCGCGCCAGCGGGCGGTCGGAGGTCAGGTTATACGCCAGCAACGGAGGCGTGCGACTCCAATCGATGCCCTGCAGCATCTCGTCGGAGGCAGTGAGTTTGGGGATGAACGCGCCCTCCTCAATCGCCGAACGGGTCATCAGGGCGACATCGGCAGTGAACAGGCGGGGCAAGTCGCGCGCCCGCTCCGTCAAATAAAAGTTGCCCCCCGCCACCCGCGCCAACTGCTTCAAAAACTCCACATCCTTGCCGCGCCCCAGCGACACCACCGACATCGTGATGCCCATCGTGCGCATGCGCTGCGCAATCTGGAAACAGCCCTCCTGCTCGTCGCAGTCGTCGCCGTCGGCAAGCAGGATGACATGGCGCGTGGTGGTCTGAATCGGCGTCAGCGCGCTCTCGGCGTACAACAGCGACGGGCGCACATAAATCCCGCCGCCCCCCGCGTACATCCGCGACACCTGCTCGATGACGCGCTCGCGATTCTCCGCCTTCTGGATCGGCGCAAGCCAGTCCACCCCCGTGCCGCTGACAATCACGCCGAACTGGTCTTGCGGGCGCAACAGTTTCAGCGTCTCAATCGCCGCGCGCGCCGCCAACTGAATCTTGGGGATGCCGTCCTCCTCCACCGCCATACTGCCCGAAATGTCCACGATAATCACCACCGTAGCGGGTGGGAAGACCTTGCGCTGGCGCACATCCAGGTCCACCGGCAACATCTCGGCGATGGGCGTCTCGTAGTAGCCGCCGGGCAGGAACGAGTTCTCGCCGCCAATCATCGCGAAGCCGATGCCCGTGTCGCGCACCGCGCTCTGTAGGGCAAGCATCATCTGCGGCGAGAGGGCGGTCGCGGGGAAGTCGTGCAGCAGGATGGCGTCGTAGTTCTGCAGGTCTTCGGCGCGGGCGGGGAAGGTGGCAGGCGAGACGCGCGTGACCTCCAAGTTGTTCGCCCGAAGCGCCCGTTCCAGCGCGCGGGTCGGGTCGGGCGCGCCGCCTTCAGCCAGCAGCACGCGCGGCTTGCCCCGCACCCGCACGAAAAAGCGTCCCAAGTTATTGCGCGGGTCGCCGTCGGGGCTTGCCTCCAGCGACACGCGGTAGCGATGGAACCCCTCGCGGTCGGTGCGGATGGGCACAACGACGGCGTTTTTGCCCGGCGCGAGTTGCACAGGCACGCGCTTGATAGGCTCGCCGTCGCGGTCAATCACCAGCATGCCTTCGGCTGCCTTGCGCGACTCAATCACCACGCGCAGGTTAAACGGCTCGCCGATTTTGACCTCGCTGGGCGCTTGCGTCTCCAGCACCAGCACTTCCGCCTCGTGGCGGGCGGTCTCCAGCGGCACGACATCGATTTCGATGGTCTCGGTGGCGGCAACGAGCGCGGCGTCTTGCGCGTTGCCTTCCGTCTCGTTGCCGTCGGACAGCAGCACGATGCGCCGATTCTTGCCGTCGGGGAACATCGCGCTCGCGAGGCGCAGCGCGGCGGCGATATTTGTGCCGTCGGCGGCGGGCTTGGAGTAGATGGTGGGCAACTCGCGCAACTCGGCGGGCAGGAAGTCCACCACTGCGTCGCGCCCGAACACCACCAGCCCCACAAGGTCGTCCTCGCCGCGGGTTTTGATGGCTTCCTGCAGGTAGCGTTTGGCGGCTTGCCTGCCCGCGTCGGAAATGCTATCGGAGGCGTCCAGCACGAAGATGGTGCATGTGCCGCGATTGGGGCGCACGGCTTGCGGGGCAGCCAGCGCGAAGATGAGTAGGGCGAACACGACCATCCGCAGCGCCAGCGCGAACCGCTTACGCCCGCGACTCATCCCCAGTAGCCGCCGCCCGCTCCACCAGACCCCCAGCAGCGCAATCGGCAGCAGCAGCAGATAACTCGGCTCCAGAAAGCGCATGCGCAGGGTATTGTACCCGCTTCGGCGAAGGAACTTTGCGCACACGGCATCACCCTGCGCAGCGGACAATTTCAGGTACACTTCAGGCAGGTGAGAGCGTTGCCAAAAATCGACACGGATATACTTGGCGTATGCGTGTAGACCTGCGTTCTGATACTGTGACCCTGCCGACGCCCGAAATGCGCCGCGCGATGGCAAACGCCGAACTCGGCGACGATGTGTACGGCGAAGACCCGACCGTGAACCGCCTGCAAGAGCGCGTGGCGGAACTGCTGGGGCACGAGGCTGCGCTATTCACCCCGTCAGGTACGATGGCGAACGAAATCGCTGTCAAGGTGTGGACACAGCCGGGCGACGCCATCTTGGTGGACGCCGAAAGCCACATCCTGCACTACGAACTGGCAGCCCCCGCCGTGATTGCGGGCGTGCAGGTGGAGACCTATCCGATTGCCGACGGCGTGTTCCACCTCGCCGACATCGAATCGCGCATTCGTCGCGCCGACGACCACACGCCCGGCACGCGCCTGCTGTGCGTCGAGAACACGCACAACCGCTGCGGGGGCACAATCCTGCCGCCCGAAGTGATGCCTGACCTGCGCGCGCTGGTGGACAGGCACGGGCTGCGCCTGCACTTGGACGGCGCGCGGCTGTTCAACGCAAGCGTGGCGCTGGGCGTCTCGGTGCAAGCGTGGACACGCTATGCCGACTCGGTGATGGTCGCCTTCTCGAAGGGGTTGTGTTGCCCCGTGGGGTCGGTGCTGGCGGGGTCGGCGGCGTTCATTCGCGAGGCGCATCGCGTGCGCAAGATGCTGGGCGGCGGCATGCGTCAGGCGGGCGTGCTGGCAGCGGCGTGCTTGGTTGCGCTGGACACGATGATTGACCGCCTCGCCGAAGACCACGCCCGCGCCAAACGCCTCGCCGAAGCCATCGCCGAACTGCCAGGCTTTTCGGTGAACCTGCGCACCGTGCAGACGAACATGGTCTATGTGCAGACCGCCCGCCCCGCGCAGGAGGTGGAACGCGCATTGGCTGCCGAGGGCGTGCTGTGCATTGCGTTAGACCCCCACCGTCTGCGCCTCGTGACACACAAGGATATCGATGATGCCGCGATTGAGCATGCCATTCGCGCGTTTCGGCGCGTTTCGGGTATCCTATCATAGGAGGCAGAGCGATGGCTGGACATTCCAAGTGGCACAATATTCGCATTCGTAAGAGCAAGCAGGACGCGCTGCGCAGCAAGCTGTTTACGAAGCTGACGCGCGAGATTATGGTCGCGGCGCGCCTGGGCGGCGGCAACCCCGACGCGAACCCACGCCTGCGCCTTGCCATCGAGAAAGCACGCGAAAACCACATGCCTGCCGAAAACATCAAACGCGCCATCCAGAGGGGTACAGGCGAGCTGGAGGGCGTAACCTACGAGGAAATCACCTACGAGGGCTACGGTCCCGGTGGCGTTGCCATCATGGTGGAGTGCCTGACCGACAACCGCAACCGCACGGTTGCCGAGCTGCGCCACCTGTTCTCCAAGCACGGGGGCAACCTTGGCGAGGCGGGCAGCGTTGCATGGCAATTCAAGCGGCAGGGCGTGATTACTATCCCTGCTGAAGCCATCGCCGAAGAGGAACTGCTGGAAATTGCACTGGAGGCAGGCGCAGAGGATGTTACTCAAGAGGAAGAGTTTTATCGTGTCCTGACGACCGTCGAGGAGTTCCACCGCGTGCGTGAGGCGTTGCAGGCGCGCGGGTTGCCGATTGCCGAAGCGCGACTGGAATTGATACCGACGACCACCGTGCGCGTCGAGGGCGAGACCGCGCAGAAACTGATGCGCCTTTTAGAAGCCCTCGAAGACCACGACGATGTGCAAAACACCTACGCAAACTTCGACATCCCCGACGAGGCGTTGGCGAGCGTCTCGTAGCCGTTGGTGAGGCGCGCATGCGCGTCCCGCTGCCTCTTGCGACCCTCAGCATGCTGGGGGTGAACACCGTCATTACTCTTGTGCTGACCGCCCGCGCCGAAACGGTGGAGGCGTGGGGATTCACGCCCGCGCGACCGTCGCTGCTCAGTGCGCTGACGAGCCTGTTTGTGCATGCAGGCTGGTTACACTGGCTGAAAAACGCGCTGTTTCTGGGGCTGTTTGGAGTCTATGTGGAGCGTGCGCTGGGGGCGTGGCGGTGGTTGGTATTGTATTTTGTAAGTGGGCTGGGCGCGATCGGCGTCCACTGGGCGATGAGCCTGACGATTCAACCGGCGTTGTATCGTGAGGGGCTGGTAGGCGCATCGGGCGCGATTTCGGGGCTGGTGGGCTACTTCGCCTTGCGGTTCTATCGGCGGCGGGTGCGGCTGGTGTGGGCGTCGCCGAATCGGTGGGGGCTGTCCGTGCCGATGTGGGTAGGGGTGCTGGTGTGGGTGCTGTTGCAGGGTGCGGGCGCGATCCTGGAGGCAGGTCAGCCGATGCCGTCCGCAGTTGGCTACTGGGCGCACTTGGGCGGCTTTGCGACAGGGCTGACACTGGCGCTGCTGTGGGGCGCAGGCACGCAGGGCGAGCAGGAGCACCTGCTGGAGCAGGCGGAGCGCGCGCTCCAGCAGGGCGCAGCGGGCGACGCGCTACGCTACCTACAGCAACTGCCTGCAGCTGACGCGCCACGCATCCGCTACCTGCAAGGCGCGGCGTGGGCGATGCTGGGCGACCCCGACGAGGCAAGCCCCCTACTGCGCGAGGCGGTGCAAGGCGCGCTGGCACGGGGCGACTACGCGCATGCCGCCGACGCTGCCGACCTGCTAAGCGAGTTAGACCGCCTACACACACTGCACGCATCGACCCTGCAGATGCTGCTGCGCTATGCGGAACGCCATCGGGAGCGCGAGCGCGCCCTGCGCTGGCTGGAGACGCTAACGCGCCGTCCTGACCTGCCCGACCGCCCCGAATGGATGCTGCTGCACGCCCGACTGCTCCACCAGCAGGGGCAACCCGACGCGGCGAACGCCATCCTGCAACGCCTGATTGCCGACCATCCTGACTCCCTTCAAGCCGCCCTCGCTAAACTGGAGGGCAAGCGGTAGGGTCGTAGGACGAGAAAATCGGCAAGGAGACTTCGCTCCGAATGCGTGGATAGCAGCGGTAGGCTGGTTGGGTATACTGTTGGGGTGTGCGGCGTGCCCTGTGCGCCGCTCTTTTGAGGCACAAGTAAGGAGGCTACTATGGCAAATATCGGTAGGGTTGTACAGGTGATGGGTCCCGTCGTCGATGTGCGCTTCTCCGACGGCGAGCTACCTGCGATTTACAACGCTATCAAAATCAAGGACGAAGCACGCGGCATCGATTTGACCTGCGAGGTGGCACAACACTTAGGTGACGACACCGTGCGCACAATCGCCCTCTCGTCTACCGACGGACTGGTGCGCGGGATGCAAGCCATCGACACAGGCGCGCCTATCAAGGTGCCTGTTGGACGCGCGACGCTGGGAAGGCTATTCAACCTGTTGGGCGAACCTATCGACGGGCGTGGTCCTGTAGAGACCGACACCTACGCGCCCATCCACAAACCCGCCCCCTCGCTGGAAGAGCAAAATGTGAAGACCGAAATCCTCGAAACGGGGCTGAAGGTCATCGACTTGCTGTGCCCCTTCAATAAGGGCGGCAAGATTGGGCTGTTCGGCGGTGCAGGGCTGGGCAAAACCGTGCTGATTCAGGAGCTGATTCGCAACATTGCTACCGAACACCAAGGCGTGTCGGTGTTCGCGGGCGTGGGCGAACGCACACGCGAGGGCAACGACCTCTACCTCGAGATGAACGAGACGGGCGTGATTAAACAAACAGTGCTGGTGTTCGGGCAGATGAACGAGCCGCCTGGCGCGCGGCTGCGCGTGGGGCTGACCGCCCTGACGATGGCGGAGTATTTCCGCGACGAGGAAGGGCAGGATGTGCTGGTGTTCATCGACAACATCTTCCGCTTTGTGCAGGCAGGCGCGGAGGTGTCCGCGCTGCTGGGACGCATGCCCTCCGCCGTAGGCTACCAGCCGACGCTGGCGACCGAGATGGGCGAACTGCAGGAGCGCATCACCTCCACCAAGCGCGGCTCGATTACCTCCGTGCAGGCGATTTATGTGCCCGCCGACGACCCGACCGACCCCGCACCCGCAACCACCTTCTCGCACCTCGATGCGTATGTGTACCTTGAGCGGCGCATCGCCGAGAAGGGCATCTATCCTGCTGTCGACCCGTTGGCGTCCACTTCTAAGAACCTTGACCCCGCAATCGTCGGCGAGGAGCACTATCAAGTGGCACGCAGCGTGCAACAGATTCTGCAGCGCTATCGCGACCTGCAGGACATCATCGCAATCCTGGGTATTGATGAGCTGTCAGACGAGGACAAACTCATCGTTGCGCGTGCCCGCAAAATCGAACGCTTCCTCTCGCAACCGTTCTTCCTCGCCGAGAAGTTCACAGGCAATCCCGGGCGCTATGTGCGCATAGCGGACACCGTGCGCAGCTTCAAGATGATTGTCAACGGCGAGGTGGACGACTTGCCTGAGCAGGCGTTCTACATGTGCGGCACGATTGAGGATGTGTTCGAGAAGGCGAAGCAACTGCAGGGGGCATAGGCGATGCGCGAGTTTCTGTTGTCGATAGTCAATCCGGAGCGCACGGTGCTGGAGGAGCGCGTGGTGCATGTGCGCCTGCCTGGCAGCGAGGGCTATTTCGGCGTGATGGCAGGGCACATGCCCTTTTTCGCGCAGTTGCAGTACGGCGTGGGCGAGTACCGCCGTGCAGACGGCGTCACGCGCAAGTTCACTGTGCTGGGCGGCTTCGCGGAGGTGCTGCCTGACCGCACGATTGTGCTGGCAGACGGCGCGGAGCTGGCGGAGGAGATTGACCCCGACCGCGCCCGCGTCGCCCTCCGCAAGGCGTTGGAGATGCTGAGCCAGCCCCTCTCGGAAGAGGAGCTGGCGGAAGCGCGGCTGGCGGTGGAACGCGCCAAAGCACGCCTACGCGCCATTGGCGAGCAGGTGTGAGAACGAAGCGAGCAGGGAGACTCCCCTGCTCGCAGTGCTTATGCCTGATCCCCGCCTCCGCTTCGTAGCCAGCGGCTTGCAATCGCTCCGCCACCTCCTTCGGCAGATTTTCGTCCACTTTGAAGCGCATCATCCAGTCAGGGGAAGCAATTCCTCTTTCGCCAGTTCCGCGGCATACGCCAACGCGGCGCGGATTGCCTCAGCAGACAAGGTCGGGTAGCTCTGCAAAATCTCCGCCTCGCTTAGCCCAGCAGCTAAGTTATCCAAGACAACGGATACAGGGATCCGTGTGCCCTTGATACACGCCTGCCCGTGGCACACGCTCGGATCGGTCGTGATGTAGTCGCGCCAGTTCGGGATTGCGTTTGGCATACGCTGATTATACCGAATCGCATTACTTCGGGCGTTTTGCGAGCATCTGCTCCGCTTCGGTAAGCAGGGCGTCGAGTTTCTCGTCGCGGTAGCCGCGCTCGCGCAGGTCGTTGAGCACCTGCTTGGCTTCGGCGGGGCGGTTCTGCAAGATGCGCAGGCGCGCCAGCGCGACGCCGTAGGCAACACGGTTAGGGTCGCGCTGCGCCGCCGCCTGCAGGTGCGCTTCTGCCAACGCCAAGTCGTGCTGGTTCATCCAGTGGTGTGCGGCGGCAATCCACTTGCTGGCTTGTTGCAACTCGCGCAGCCCCTGCTCGGCAGCAGTGCCCGTAGGATTCGGGATGAGCGCATACGCTGCGCGGAACTCGGCTTCGGCAAGGTCCAACCGCGCCTTGCGTGCATAGAGCAGCCCCAACGCCTGATGCCCATAAAACTTCGGCGTGCGCCCCAGCACATGCTCGCGAATGATGCGCTCCGCTTCTTCCAGTTCGCCCCGCTCTGTGAGCACCACCGCAAGGTTGTTCCAGCCGACGATGTTGTGGGGCTCGATTTCGGTCGCTTGGCGGAATAGCGCAATCGCCGCATCAGGGTCGCCCAAGCGCAGCAGTGCGACACCCTTGTTCACATAGCCCATCCCGCTGCGCGGCGCGACCTGAATCGCCTTTTCGGCGTACTCCAGCGCTTCAGTATGGCGTCCCTGCTTGTTATACAGGTCAGACAGGTTGCTGAAGCCTATTGGTGAGCGCGGCGAAGCCGTCGTGAGCCACTTCCACAGCGACTCGGCGTCACGCCAGTTCGGGAGGGTATAGAGTGTGGTCAGCAGCAGCGCGGCGCAGTAGCCGACCATCCCACCCTGAATTGCCTGTACGCGCCGCGCCGACGCCCGTCCCAACAGTCCCACCACAAGCCCCAGAACGATGAGCGCGAGCGGGAAGGTCAGGAATCGCTCCGCCGTGAAGATGCCGAACGCGAACTCCAACGGGCGCAGGTTCAGCACGGGTAGCAGCGCGACCAGCCCCGCCCCAAGCAGCCAGCCCATGCGCGGCTGACGACGCACCGCCCACCCAACGCCCGCCACAACTGCGAGGGCAATCGCCAACTGCGCCCACGCCCAGCCGTCACTGAGCGGAATCGGCAACTCCGAGTGGTGCGCGGGCGTGATGCTGAAGAACGGGAACACCGCCAGCCCCACTAGCGTTGTGAGCGTGCGCCCGACTAAGAGCAGGTGCTGGAGTGGCGTGCCCGCGTCTATCTGCGCGTCGTTGAGCGGCGCGGTGAACAGATAGCCCAGCGCGGCGTAGCGTAGCGCGAAGTAGACGCCCAGCGCAACCGCCAACCCTGCATAGAGCGCACACTCACGGCGGAGCAGGCTCCCGACGCCAATCCGCTCGGAACCGTCGCTGCGACGCGCCAGTTGCCACAGGAGCATCACCAGCGGCAGGGTGAGTGCCATCTCCTTGCACAGCAGGGCGAGCAGGAATGCCGTCGCGACGCCCGCCACACGCGCCGCGCCTTGCAAACGCCCTTCCAGCCACAACGCCAGCAGCAGAAACAGTGTCGCCAGCAGGTCGTACCGCGACGAAACGAACGCCACGCTCTCCACCAGCGCGGGATGCACCCCGTACAGCGCGCCTGCCAACATCCCCTGCCAACGCCCGCCCAGCAGCCGCAGCCCCAACGCGCACACCAGCGCGGTGTTCACCAGGTGAATCAGCACATTCGCCGCGTGGAACGGCGCGGGGTTCGCCTTCCAAACCCAGAGTTGCACGAGCAGACTGCTGAGCGCGAGCGGGCGGAAGTAGTTCGGCGAGAAGTCCAGCGGCTGGCGCACCGCCTCCAGCCAGCGCGACGGCGAGTGGTACTCGATGCGCCCGTAGATAATCTGGTCGTCGTCCCAGACGAACCCGAAGCCGAGCGTCTGGGCGTAGACCACGCCGACCACTATCAAGACTGCCAGCACGCCCAGTGCGTGTACGCGCACAGCCCGTTGGGGAAACACTCGATAGTATACACGCTTCAGAGGTCTACAGGTCTCTCAACAATCGTAATCTTCGTGCGGAACCTATCCAGAACCAAACGATGGCATCGTCCTCTCGTACCCCAAGTGCACAGTAGCCTTTAAGGACGCGTATCGAGTAGATTTACTGGGTGGGGTGAACCTTCTTGAAGTGCAGGCTTGGATGATTAGGATTCTGTCTGAAACGAGCATAGGCTTGTTTTGCGCTCTTCTGGATGCTCGGCGGCAATCGGTTATAAAGACGCTAAAAGTCCGATGTCGCCCTTGACCTCATTCATCGTCCTCAAAAAGCGGTGTCGTCGTCCCCGAGTGGTAGTCTTGGAGTGCCTTCTTCGCCATCTGTGCAAGCAGGTCTTGGGAGCGACTGAATAACTCGTCCCAGCGTCGCTCGTCTTCGTCGTCAGATAGGTACTCCAAGTAGGTTGCCTCGTCCACGAACTTTGTAAGTCGCTGCCCGTTGTAGTCAGCTTGCAAGGCGTAGCGCACCTGCCGCTTGCCCGACTTCGTGATGTGTTCATACTTATGCGCCCGCACATGCTCGCGGGGCACTTCCACCATGCGGCGTTCCTTGACGCTGTAGAACTGCATATATGGATTATACCCCTTTCCCAGCACGCTGATTGTATCCCCCAGCGGCGGCAGTTGCCCCCTTCCTGCAAGGGAGGGTACAATTTGCTTATCACGAGCAGGAGTGTCGATGATGTACGGGATGCGCGGTTCTGGGCGGATGTTTCGGATCTTGATGCGCCATGCGGGCGTGTCGCGCGAGATGGGCGGCGAGGAACTCTCGCTGGCGGTGCAGCGCGTCGACCAGATGTTCATCCAAGCGCTCGAGGCAGGCGCGTCCGATATCCACATGCACCCCGAACGCAACGCGCTGCGCATTCGGTTTCGCATTGACGGCGTGCTGCACGAACACGAGGTCATTACCCAGCCCGACCTTATTCAAGCAATGATCAGCCGCGTCAAACTGGCGGCGAACATGCATCTGGACGAGAAGCGCGACACCCAAGATGGGCGCATCGACATGGAGTATCTGGACAGGCGGCTGAGCGCGCGCGTATCGTGCATCCCGACCCTCAACGGCGAGCGCATCGTGATGCGTATCCTCGACCCAGCCCGGATGCAGGTCAATCTCGACTCGCTGGGCATGCCGCAGGATGTGATCGCGCACTGGCGACGCGCTCTTCAGGTCGCCTATGGCATGCTTGTTGTCACGGGTCCCACAGGCTCAGGCAAAACCTCCACGCTCTACGCCTCGCTGCACACGCTCGATCGCGTGCATCGCAACATCGTGACCGTTGAAGACCCCGTCGAGTATGAGTTCCCCGACAATGTGATGCAGGTGCAGGTGACGGAGAAAATCACCTTCCCGCGAGCGTTGCGGGCAATGCTACGCCACGACCCCGATGTGATTATGATTGGCGAGATCCGCGACCGCGAGTCGCTGCAGATAGGCATTCAAGCTGCGCTGACGGGGCACTTGGTGCTGTCTACGCTGCACACGAACAACGCCATCGAGACCATCAGCCGCATGATCGACATGGGCGCGGAGGACTACTTGATTGCGGCGACTTTGCAGTGCGCGATGGCGCAGCGACTGGTGCGGGTGATTTGCCCCGACTGTCGTGTGCCCTATCAGCCGACGCCCGAGGAGATTGCCGCGCTCAAAATCCCGCAGGAGTGGCTGGCGCAGGCACGCTTTTTTGCAGGCAAGGGCTGCCCCAAGTGCATGAACACGGGCTACCGCGGGCGCACGGGTATCTTCGAACTGCTGCGCATCAGCCCCGCCATCCGCGAGGCGATTGTCAACCGCGCCTCCAGCGACCAAATCATGCAGATCGCCGTCAAGGAGGGTTTTCGCACCATGCTCGACGACGGGCGCGACAAGGTGTTGCGCGGCATTACCACCCCCCGCGAGGTGATTCAGGCGGTCTATGCGGGGGTGTATGAGTGAGACGCAGGAGGGCAATCCCCATGGAACGACGACACCCGCTGTTTGACCGAATTACGCTCGATCCGAACAAGTGCATGGGCAAGCCGTGCATTCGAGGGCTGCGAATTCCTGTCGCATCCATTCTCGGCTACCTCAGTGCGGGCATGACTATCGACGACATTCTGCGCGAGTGGCACGAGCTGGAGCCTGAAGACATCTACCAAGCCCTGGGATACGCGGCGTGGGCGATGGAGGAGCGGGTATTGCTGCCAACCGACACGCCCACTGTCGCACGCCTGCAGGAAGTATTATCAGCAATTCGTGAGAGGCAGGGCGCACGCGGGCATAAGCCACCTACCGCCGAAGAGGTGGACGACTATATTATGCAGCTCCGCTCCGAGTGGCGCGATGAGACGAATCTACCTTGATAGTGCGCTGACCATTTGGCTTGTAGAGCAGACTGTGCGTTCAGAAATTCATCAATTCCCCCCCTCCTGCAGGTTCCCCCCGCTTCGCGAGGGGAACCACGCAGGGGTTTGGTTCCCCCTGCGTGCAGGGGGAACCTTATGGAGGGGGTTGTCAACTGCCGCTCTTGTTGATAGTCGCTCCCTCAACAGCGCATGAACACAGCGTTCTCATTCGAGGTCTTGAACACATCCCCCATCAGCCATGCGCGGCGGGGACGACTGTACACGCCGCACGGGGTCATCGAGACGCCCGTGTTTATGCCCGTCGGCACGCAGGCGACGGTCAAAACGCTTAGCCAAGAGGAGCTGGAGCAGCTCGGCTTCCAGATTATTCTGAGCAACACCTATCACCTGTACCTGCGCCCAGGCGACGAGCGCATCGCGCGGCTGGGCGGGCTGCATCGTTTTATGCGCTGGGAGCGAGCGATATTGACCGACAGCGGCGGATTTCAGGTGTTCAGCCTTGCGAAGCTGCGCACGATTGACGACGACGGCGTGACCTTCCGCTCGCATATCGACGGCTCGGAGCATCGCTTCACGCCCGAACGCGCCGTGCAAATCCAGCGCAATCTCGGCAGCGACATCATGATGGCGTTCGACGAGTGCCCGCCGTATCCCGCCAGCCGCGACGAGGTCGCCCGCGCGACGGAGCGCACCTACCGCTGGGCGTTGCGTTGCCGCGCGGCGTGGCAGGCGCAACCGAATGGTCAGGCGTTGTTCGGCATCTTGCAGGGCGGGGTGTATGACGACTTGCGCCTGATGAGCCTGCAGCAAATCACCGAACTTGACCTGCCAGGCTACGCGATTGGCGGCGTGTCGGTTGGCGAGCCTGTGGACGAGATGCGCCGCGTGGTGGAGCTGGTCGCCCCGCGCATGCCCGCCGACAAGCCGCGCTATCTAATGGGCGTGGGCACGCCCGACGACATCCTGCACGCCGTGCAGCAGGGGGTGGACATGTTCGACTGCGTGCTGCCCACCCGCCTGGCGCGCCATCATACCGTGTTCACCAGCACAGGACGCATCAACCTACGCAACGCGCAGTACCAAGAGCGCGACGAGCCCATCGACCCCACATGCGACTGCTGGGTGTGCCAGCGGTACAGCCTTGCCTACATCCACCATCTGTTTCGGGCGGGCGAGATGCTTGCCTTTCGGCTGGCGACCTACCACAACTTGGCGTTCTACGCGCGACTGATGGCGCGGATCCGCCAGCAGATTGAGGTGGGCGCGCTGTAGCGGCTACCGAAACCGCCAGAGGAGGTTTGCGCCTCTGTCTTGTGCGAGTATCGACGCGGCGGAGTATGCCTTGGCGTGCCCGTCGCCGAAGATGAGCGTCGCCAGCCCGCGATTGTCGCCTGTAGCGAAGTGGCGGGCGTACAGCGGCTTCAGGCGCGCGGGCGGCAGGTGGTTCAACTCGCGCACCAAGTCGCGGTCGGCGACCAGCGGCGGGCTGAGGCGCGGGTCGCGCGGGTTCGTCTCGCCCACATACGGGTCGAACACATAGCCGCGATACTTCTCGGCGGTCGGACCGCTGGGCGTGTCGCCGAACAGCGGCGTGCGGGCAGGCTCCTCCATCTGCGCCAAGTAGACAGGCGTCGCGAAGCCTTCGATCTCCTGCGGGTCATACGCTGTCGCCGCCGTGTAGCCGATTGACCCCACGCCCCGCTGCGCCCAATCTGCGGGGAAGCCCGCCCGCTGCGCGCTGGGGCAGATAAATATCCCCGTGTCGCGCACATAGGGCTGGATAATCCGCGTCCAGATGCGCTCTGGGATGCTGGTCGGCACGGCGTAGTTGGTGGAGGGCAGGAACGCCTCCTCATGGTCTTGCAGGTAGGCTTGCACGGCGAGCGCGAGTTGCCGCGCGTTCGACAGGCACTGCGTCTGCCGTGCCCGCTCGCGCGCCTGCGCAAACACAGGAAACAGAATCGCCGCCAAAACCGCGATAATCGCAATTACGACGAGCAGTTCGATAAGGGTGAAGCCCCTGATGTTTCGCATAGCACTATCTTTGGAGGGCACGAGCCCGCGGGCGTTCCGCTCAATCGAAGATGTCGAACAGGTCTTCGAACCAGTCGCGCATTTTGCGTCGCTTGCGCTTGTAGTGCGGGTCATAGTAGTACTCATCGTCATCGTCGTCGTAGCGCGGCTGGGGACGCGCCGTCGGGCGCGGAGGTGGCGTCGGCGCAGGCGGTTCGGGCGTGTAGGCAGGCGGCGCGCCTCGCATTAAACTCTGAGTTTCCCGCACATGCCGCTCGATAATCTTGTCCAGTTCACCGCGATCCAGCCAGACCCCCCGACAGGTCGGGCAGTAGTCGATCTCGATGCCCGCCCGCGTCGCGATTTGCAGTTCCGTGTTGCACACAGGGCACTTCATAGCAGGGGAAGTATACCCCGAACGGCGGGCAGGAATCGCGCTCGTCGGCGCGAATTGCGCATTTATGCGCAAGTGGCTGATTGGTTGTGGGGTGCTGTTTGGCGTCGTGCTGGTGCTGTGCATCGGCGTGCTGGTGTGGGCGTTCACGCCGCCGAAGATTGAGATTCCGCCGCGCCAACTGCCGCCGAACAATGCCTACGATGAGTACCGCGCGATGGCGGAGGAGATGAAACAGCGGCTGGACGCAGACACACGGTTCAAGCAGATTGAGAGTGCCGCTGCTGCGGGGCAGCCGCTTTCTGCTGCCGACCGCGCCTACTACCTGCAGCGCATAGAGCCGTATCTGCGTCGCTATGAGCGACTGGTGCAACGCCCCAGCGCGGTCAGCGCCGAGCGCAGCGCGGAAACGCCGTTCCCTGAACTGGCGGCGATGCGCCGTATCGCACGCGCCGAGGTGTACCTGATGCGCGAGGAACTGCGCCAGAAGCGCTATCGCGCAGCGATTGCACGCGCCGACCGCCTGAGCCGCCTTGCCGAGCAGGCACGCAACGGCGGAACACTAATCCACTACCTCGTCGGCACAGCCATCTACGCTATCGCGTTGCATCCCATTCGCGAGGAGCTGCCGCGCATTCAAGACCGCGCTGCGTTGGAAGCCCTGCTGAAACTCGCCCGCGACTACGAAAAACGACGCACGCCTCTGTGGAAGTGCATGCAGGAGGAATACTACTTCGGGCTGAGCGTCCACCGCGATATTGCTGAAGGGCGTACAGACTACAGTAAGCTCGCTTCTAACGACGCCCAAACGGGGGAACGAGCCCGAAGACGCGGAGTATTTGTCAGTCGTCTCCTCGTCAAAACCGCGCTACCAGAGTACCACCGCCTGATGCAGCGCGCGATTGAGGAACTAAAACGCCCCTTTGCCGAGCGTCCTAAGCGCGCTGCGGAGGACATAGAGAAGGAGATACGCCACCCGATTAATGCGCTGTTAGTGCCCATTCATATGCAAGCCAGTGTAAAAGAGGCAGGCGAGGTCGCGATAATGCGTCTGGTGGGCTGCACAGCGGCGATACGCCTGCACAAACTGCGCACAGGCAAGTACCCCGCCTCGCTGGAGGCGTTGCAACTCGGCGAGATGATTATCGACCCGTTTTCGGGCAAGCCGTTCGTGTATCAGACCGACCCGCGCTTCGGCTTCCTGCTTTACTCGGTGAGCCAGAACCGCGTCGACGACGGCGGGCAATCGACTTACAGCGGCGCGCCCGAAGCCAGAGGCGACCTTTCGCCTGTGGATGTGCGCTTGCCTGACCATCTGAAGGGCGTGCGACGCGACCAACTGCCGCTGACCGCGCCCCTCTGGATGCGGTAGCATAGAACACTGGCGCGAAAGTTGCGTCTACAGATATGGTATACTGAATCGCCAGTTAGTCGGTCTGGCGCACGGGGATGACAAAATGAGAGCGGTATGGATGCTGGG